>Ga0208161_1001281_pt1 | contig 13489 bp, 11 predicted proteins | sample CB_VirMetaG_3_FD_184538 | JGI IMG/M metagenome (GOLD analysis project Ga0208161, IMG submission 184538) | Freshwater to marine saline gradient viral communities from Chesapeake Bay - CB_1508_1S Viral MetaG (SPAdes) (version 4) | ecosystem: Environmental > Aquatic > Marine > Coastal | place: USA...
AATTGAGGTCGCACCCTTCGATGATTACGATTACTTCTACGAGGACGAAGATGGTAGAAACCAGTCTCTCGCTGATATAGCCACACAGAGAATTGACCTACTATTTGCATACTCAATGCCTATTGATGCTAGTAGCACTGCCATTGAGGATTACGAGGATACTTACTGCGGTACAGATGAAGCTACTCCTAAAGTATTAACTAGGCCCGCTCTAGGTATTGTCAGAGGTGCAGGCATCGGCATAAAGAAGAGAGACTTCGCAACCAGCTTTGACATTGATACTGTAAGCGAGTGTGAGGATGATGTCCCTGCTGCTGGTGATCAGAAGAAGATGGTAGGAAATGTTCACGATTCTGATCCTGATGCCAACTACGGTATACTTACTGCCAACGGTGTTCGAGTTCACGGAAGCTTCCCCAGCCCTGACGATCTTATGAACATGACAATGTTTGGTGGAGATGATGAGACAGATTTACAATCAGTTGGACAATCTGTTCTCCCCCTTGCCTACATAGTTGTGAAGAAGGGATCGACCGTCTTAGCTGCTGATGATATTATCGACATTAGACCATTCCTCAGAACTACAGAGCTTTCTTACAATGAGCGTGCTGGTATTGCTGCTGCTAACCCTCCGCTATCCTTCGCTAACCCTGCTGTTGGAGCGTTCCAAGTTAAGGATGCAATTGATGCTGCCTTGGCTCCTATTATTGGCGGCGACGGTGGTGATGCTAACTTTGGTGAGTCTGGCAAGGCGATCTATACTGACTACATTATGGGAGGTTTAGCTTATGGTGTAGAGGGTACAATCCTTACCATGAGTGATCCAAACGCAAGCAACCCTGTAAACTTTACATGGAATGATATTGCTGCTGCTACTTACAAAGGTTACTCATTCAGCACCTTCACTGACGGTGAAGCATACATGGAGTCTCAAGACCTTAATAGGAAGAAAGCTTTGTTGGAGTACCTTGCTCAGACTGGTCAGCAAGCAAATCTTAAGAGGCTTCTATCATCTTTCAACAACTTTGGTGGAAATGAGAACCCAACCTACTTAGGTCTAGATTCAAACAGACACATTCCAATCTACCCTGAATGGGATATTGCCATAGATAACCTAAACAACCCAAACGCTTTCTTAACTAACACTCCCGAGTTTTCATGGTGGATGGCTATGGAAGCTCACTCAGTAAAAAGACCTTATGTATATGCTCCCGGAGGGATTAGGTCTACGAGAAATGCACAGTCTACCGCAAAGCTAGACAAAGAGTTTAGGCAGAATGTATGGTACGAAGCACAGGCTGCTGCGTATTTATTACAACTTAGTACAAAAACCTTTAGAGTTAATCTTCCTGATTGGTGTGTAGATTATGATATTTTAGTAGAGTATGTAAACTGTTCTCCCCTAACTCATGTTAGAGAAAACTACGCTACAACCGGATTGAGTGTAGAGAAGGCCAAGGTGTTTAGTGTTGCTGGTCAGAAATACTCCTTCTTCAGCGTCCAGTCTGCATGTAGATCAAAGTCTGATATAGGACTCGAAGATGGAAAGATCCTTGATTCTAACAATGACATTACAAGCCACTACGATACTTGGTTAAGCTATTCTGTCTACAGCGGTTTCCGTAGACAAGGAGCGTTTGGTACTGGCTTACAATCGGAAGGAACCACAGGCGATACTACAAACAGATTACTTCCCAAACTGGGGGCCTCCTTCTACCCAACTGTTAAATTTACCATCATAGGCTACCCAACACCTATATATTCAAGGAACGCTACCTTGACATCATCAGGATCTAACAAGACCTATGTTCCCGGTGTTGGAGTTAACGGCGGTTCAGCAGGCGTAATCGTCCCACAAAACGGAGTAACACAAACGATTTATCCTCCTGTCCCAAGTGCCCAAGATCGTCTATCCTTGTTAGATCTTGGAAGCATTAATCAATGACGCACCTTGAGGACTTTGAAGACGACTGCTCTCCAGATCAGCCAAACAACACGACCAATGAGGTAGATGTTTATCTTATTGCGTCATGTGGTAAGAGCCGTGTAATCATTGATGGAGGCGGTGGGGGAGATGATCCCGATCCTCCTAGCGATGCGGGAGGAGGTGTCGTAGTAGATCAAGACGATGATGGCGACCCTCCCGATCCTCCCATAAACCCTCCCGGCCCAAGACCTTTCGGGGGTGGTGGTGGAGGCGACGGAGATAGCGCCTGTCAATGCTATGTGTATGATTTTGATATTGAGGAGAGTAGAACTACTACAGCCACTACTGTAACATTTACAAAAAAAATAACTCTATATCAAAAGTGCCACGATTATAGTACAGGAGATCCAGAAAATCCTCCTGAACAAGATTCTTGGATTTTAGATGTACAGAATGCAATTGCTACTGGATTTACAGGAAATTTAGATTATGAAGGCTGGCACGCTCCATGTAATTGCGATGGTCCATGTCCCACTGTAGTTATAGTATTATCTAGAACGGTAGATTTGGGTGGCCCAACTACGCCGGGGCCATCATCTCCCGGAAGACCAGATCCCGTTAGTCCAACAAGTCCCGGAGATACATTATGTTGCTTGTGGTATTGTCTAAACGATGTTCCCACACGAATTTGTAAACTACCTTCTGAATGGAAAGCTCTTACGGGAAAGACTACTACGAAAGAGTGGCAGTGTAGCGATGTTGCAGCAGCAGCGCCCTTTGTTGGGACTGACGGTAAGAGGTATACTAAAACAGCGGAACCTTGTGGGGGCGATCCTCCTGTAGTTGGTCCTCCTTATACGCCCGGAGACATTCGGATTGTTCCAGATCCAGATGATCCATCTCCTCCGCTTACAGGTCCCGGCGCTCAACAAGGGGGAGCAGTTTATGATATTTGTTATAGGTGGGTGTGTCAGAACGGGACGCCCATACAAGTTGCTAGAACAATAAACTACTGGAGAAGCTTTACTGGGCTAAACATAACTAAGTGTTCTGATTTGCCAGCAACATTTACAGGACCTAACGAGAAGCTATACTCCACTAATCCAGCAGCAGTATGTCCTCCCGGAAATGTAGGTGGTGGTGTCCTTATTGGAGGTGGAGGTGGAGGAAACGGCACTCCAATTGGTGATCCCGGAGGCATCGCTGGAGGAGGACTGCTTGATGATACTGGCGGTGGTGGGGGTGGAGGCAACACGGCCATTGGTGATCCCGGAGGCATCGCTGGAGGCGGCTTATTCGGTGGTGGTGCTGGTGGAGGCAACACGGCCATTGGTGATCCCGGAGGCATCGCTGGAGGCGGCTTATTCGGTGGTGGTGCTGGTGGAGGCAACACGGCCATTGATGACCCTAACTTCGTTGCTGGAGATTTTGATCCCTTCTCTGATGATGGCGTTGATGGAGGAGGTGTTGGTGTAGATGGCGACCCTTATGGTTTTGGTGGAGGTGCTGCTGATGGAACTTTGTTTGATCCTGTAGATGGAGGAGGCGGTATAAAAGGGAGTGGGACCTCACTAGACATTGACCCATTCTCTGACTCAGGACAACAGTTTGATACACAGAATAGAGTTGGTGCGGGCGATGTAGCAGACTCGTACTATCAGCCAACCCTAACAGCATTTGACAGAAGAAACAATATTGTATTCTCTAACAACCCTGATAGGTTAGCTTTCTTAAGAGCAGTGGGTAGCAACCCTATGTTCTCTGAAAACTCACTATTCAAAAGAGCCGTATACAGAACCTTGTCTACAGTATTAGCTCTTACTAGAGATACTAAATCGGCTGTATACAACGGTGAAGAAATAAGTGCGTTCTGTTATGATGATGCTGTAATTGAGGATAGTTTAAAAGAATCTGCTTTGAATCTTATTAACGCAATATCAACTTCTAATAGCTCATCTTATAAGTTTTCAGACTACTTATCTAACGGATTACGCAACGCCATATTAAGAAATGTCATTGGAGATTATACTTTAGATTTCCTAAGAGAGATTGGAGCAGGATACGATGAGGTTAACCCAGAGGTCAGATCAGATAGTGTCGAAGTTGCTGCTGGATATATTCAACAACATAGAAAGAGCCTGTATCCTAGAAACTACAGTAAGGGCGAGAGCCAAAGAAGAGTTCAGATGTGGAGAGCTTTGCCTAGAGATATTGACCTAAAAACATCAATAGGAGTTTCTCACGGAGGTAATGTCTGTGTTAGAGTAGATGATACTGACGATTTTACAGTATCTAGCAGAGACGGCGAGGTAAAACAAGTAGCAACTAAGAACGAGTTCTATACAGTTATACAGCAAGATGGATCGGAACAAACACTAAGCCTATACTCAAAAAGAAAACAAGCTTATGCGTTTGATCTGCCTAAGCTTTCGGTAGTCCACTCTTTATTCGCAGGAAGATCGGGACGGTACACGATCAATGGTGATTATAACTTCATCTTAAAAACAGAGACACCCTTTGAAGATGAGGTGGAAATTAGCGGGGCGAGCACAGAGTTAAAAGAATCATACCTAATAAAGCTAAACAAGAGAAGTATTAAAGATATTAGTAGCAAACAAAACTTCAGACAAACCTCTTGTGTGTACGATCTAGTTTGGAAAGAAGGTGATTCGGAAGATCTATTTACATCAAGTGTAGAGGATTACTACGGTCCTAGGCAAATAGTTTATGTTAATGGTAGGGATCCGTTCTGGAATCACTTCTTAGCCGCTAGTTCTGTCTCAGCAACTTACAATGATATTAAGATTGATGGGCTCCTTGGCGGAATCTATCCAAGAGTGATTAATACGGATATACTTCTAGTGCCTACTGATCAGGTTAGGTTCGACCCATATCAAGGAAACTCAAAGCTAGATCAATACGAGACAGGAAAGCCCGTTGTGCGATCTCTTAAGATAGTTACATCTCCTGTACAAAAATCTCTGAGAGAGGTTTATGCTCAACTTGATTTCGATACAAGAAGAGTGGCTAGGCAGGGCGGTGTAGATAACTATGCTGTAAAATCAGTGAAGGCATTCTCTGAAGGACACTTCAGAAAGATTGCTTCTAATAATATTACACTAAGAACTGATAGATCCATAGTTGGAAGATTCATAAATGTAATTAATAGAGTTAAGGATAACTACTACCTTGGTGGTAGAGGGGCAGGATTATCACTTCCTCAAAGAGATCTTTACTCCTTTATGAAGCCTAGAGAGGTAGCCGAGTTCTTACTTAGAATTCCTGCCTCCGTAAGAAATGCTATAATAAATGGAGACTTTACAGGAGTGAAAGTGTTTGCTGTAACTAACTTAGATGTTGAAAAAACATTCCTCACACCAGCTAGAGAGAAGGTTGCGGGAGTTAATTTAGATAACGAGAGACTGTTTAAGGAAATTCAAGACTTGTCCTCTAGATACTTTAAGGAGATTAGATAATGCCCCCAGCAGTAAGACAATCAGATATATGCACAGGCCACGGATGTTGGCCTTCAAGACCGAATGCTGCGTGGTCTGGTAATGTATTTATTAACAATCTCGGAGCGCATAGGACTGGCGATGCGTGGGCTGTACATTGTTGTGGTCCAGCCTGTCACGGATCGGTAATGGGTCAAGGCTCTCCAAATGTAAATGTTAATGGTGTACCACTAGCTAGGGTAGGGGATCCTGTTGTTTGTGGAAGCTCCGCTATTACCGGATCTCCTAATGTTTATGTTAATGGTGGTGGACCCTCCGCCGCATAACAACATTAAATGCTTTTTTCGACAAATTTATTTTTAATAGTTATAAATACCTTATAGGGACGATCATAGGTCCTTAATCAAAAAAAGGATAAAATCATGAGTGAAAAAATTAGAGTTGATGAGGACTTCGTTAAGTCCCTAATTGGTAGCGCCGCTTGGAGACAGGCAGAGCTAAGACAAGAGCTATCTGAGGAGGTAGTCGAAGAGGCTGTTGAGGAAGCAGTAGAGGAGGCTCATGTTTGCCCACTCTGCGAAAGCCACCTTGCCGAGGACATCTCCGACGAGGCTTGGGATTCCCACCTCACTATGCTTGACCAGATCGCTGAAGAGGTTGACGCCGAAGAGGGCGAGGATCTCGAAGAGGCTTCTTTTGCCGATAGATTCAAGGCTGCTGGCGACAAGTATCCTGAGAAAGAGAAGGCCGCTGCTCCCCAAGCAGGCGATAGCGATTCTGACGATGAGAAAGAAAAACGCGCCAAAGCCGTTGGTGAGAAAAAGAAGAAGCCCATGAAGGAGATGGCTGACGGCGAGGACGAGGAGAAGCCCGACATGAAGCCTGACATGGACGAAAAGAAGAAGAAGGCTATGGCTCGCGTCAAGAAGCGCATGGAAGCCAAGATGAAGAAGTGAGGCTCTGAATGAATTTCAATGTCGGAGACTTTGCAGAGAATCTACTAAAGGGAGGAGGCGCTCAAACACCAGCGCCTCCTCGCGCTCCTCAACCTGTAGAGGGTTTTATAAATGAGCAGGCACCTGATATCAGTAATGTAAGAGTTCCTGATGGGTTTGTTAACGGACTCGTTGAGCGCAAGGCTCCTGCTCCTGTAGAGGCTGCTCCTATTAAAGAGGATTCTCTTAACGAGGATATCGCAGAAATGAAAGCCATGCTTGGTGAGATGAAGACTCTGCTTGTAGCAGTTGGTCGCCTCCTCTCTGAGCAAACAGGTGTGGGCTCAATAGGTGTCAATATGGCAGGCCCACAAAAGAAGAAAGAAACCTCTGAAGAAATGCTTAAGAGGTTAAGGGCAAAGAAAAGATGAATCTATTTGATATACTAGAAGGGCGTTCTGAGTCAGGTAAAGGTTCTAAGAAGGGCCGTTCTAAGTATACATCTAGAGATGGTGCTAAGAAGAAGGGAGCTACCAAAGCTGCCAAGGCTAGAGCCACTTCTTACGACACTATAAAAAAAGCCCTAAGTGCTGGCAAGGCTGGAGATATCTTCACCACCGATGGATCTGATCGCTTGTATGTTATCTCAAAAGCAGGTTGGGGTAAGAAGAGTAGCGGAAAGATCGCTAAAGGATTCACTCCCGGAAGTTCAACTCCCGGTTCAGACTTTAAGAGTGTAAAGGCTCACGCTGCTAGAACAGCAGTTAAGCACGGAACTAGAAGTTCTAACAGACTTAAGAAGCTGTATGGCCCCGGTGTTAGAGGCAAGATTAAAAATTCGCTCAAGAGAGCAGGGAAGAAGATCTGATGTTTATTACAGATACATACATTATTGAGGACTTACAGGTTCTATCGGAATCGAAAGCTTCTGGAACTATGGTCATTCGTGGCGTGTTTCAGCGAGCAGGACAGCCCAACCACAACAAGAGAATCTATGAGAAGAAACTTCTTGTTCGTGAGATGAGCCGCTTGGACGAGTCTATCAAAGAGCGCAGACTTATGGGAGAGCTTGATCACCCAAGCCACGACTCAGTAAAGCTACAGAATGTTTCTCACCTTATTACCAACCTTAAGATGGAAGGTAACGAGATGATTGGCGAAGCTGAGATTCTCAACACCCCTGCTGGTCAGGTAGCTCAGGCACTCATCAAAGGTGGCGTAAAGTTAGGCATCTCCTCCAGAGGCATGGGTACTCTGTCTGAGGCTGGTGATGGGCTAAAGAAGGTTAATGATGATTTCAAGCTCGTCACCTTCGACCTAGTTGCAGACCCCTCCACCAAAGGAGCCTTCCCTGCACTAGTTAACGAGTCTCACGACTCACAATTTATACAGGACACTATTGAGACAACCTATAACAAAGCCCTTCGAGAAAAAGTATTTATCAAAATGCTTAAGAAGGAACTCCGCAAAAAATAATTTTTTTTCACTTATTTGTAAATGTCTTGGTAGATAATTAAGAACCCTTGGAGTATACTCATGGAAAACGATAAAACAAAAGAAACCCTACCAATTGCGGAACTGCTTCCCGAGGGCCTAAGCGAAGCAGCAATATCCGAGATTGCTAGTCTGGTAAACACTGTCATCTCTGAGCAAGTAGAGGAGAAAACTAGACTCCTCGAAGCTAAGGTCAAAGGCTTTATTCGCCTAAGAGTTGACGAATTAAAAGACCAAGCTATGAGAGAGCTTGAGCAGGAGTCTGAGGTGGTCCGCAACGCTGGCCTCTTCGAGTCCGTCAAGACGCTTATGGCTTTGGAACTTGGCAAGGACGATCAGGAAAACGCTATTTCTGGTTTAGTTCAAGAGCAAGAAGATTTCGAGGCTGAGATCAATGTTCTGACCGAGGAGCTTAGAAAGGCTTACGAGCAGAATGAGCAAATGGATCAGGCGCTAAGATCTCTTGCCAAGAAAGTGGATAGACTTGAAGAAGAAAAGGTTACACTGTCTGAGGCAGTCACTACTCTTGAGGAATCAGCAGCCAAGCCTTTCAAGTCTTCCGAAAAAGCGGTAATTGTTACTGAGGATGTAGATAAGGCATCCACCCCCAAGAGGGAGGTTTTTGATAACCCCTTCTTAACCTCTGAGGTAATGAATATATTATCTCGCAACAAGTAAAAGGAATTCCTAATGTTACAAACAAATCAAGAAACTGTTTCAAAGTGGGCTCCTGTGCTTGAGGGTATCAACAACGAGTATACTCGTCAAATGACCGCGCAACTTCTTGAAAACCAAGCTAAGTCCATCATCGCTGAGTCTCAGGACCGCGTTGATGAGGCTGACGCACCAACCACCGTTGGTAAGCTTGGAACTTTCCAGAAGTTCGCTTTCCCCCTCATCCGCAGAGTTTATCCACAGCTTATTGCCAACCAGATCGTTGGCGTTCAGCCTATGCAGGGACCTGTCTCACAGATCTTCTACCTAGGTCACGATAGAGTAGCTGGCGCTGCTAGTAGAACCGAAACCATCTACAGCAAGTACAAGCTTACTTACGGTGGCAACACCGCTTCCGCCATTGGTGGCGTAGACGATGCTTCAGCCATCGCGGCTGCTGCTGGATCATTCTCCTCACTGCTTAGTAGCGGTACTGGCGATCCTTCCACCACTATGGGTGGTCAGATTGCTTCTTGGCCTAACGCTTCAACCATTCTTGGTTACAGCGTTTCCGCTGGTGAAGGTCTTTCTGGCAATCAGATCCCTGAGCTTAACCTACACATCGAGCAGCAGCCCGTCGTGTCCCGTACTCGCAAGATGAGAGCCCTTTGGACTCTCGAAGCAGCACAGGACCTTCGTGCATATCACGCTCTCGACCTTGAAGGTGAGCTTACCGATCTTCTCTCAAAAGAGCTTACTCTTGAGATCGACCGCGAGCTTATCGAAGACCTTCGTATGATTGCATACGATCCCTCTGGTCTTAGTGGTTGGAACCGCACTGCTCTAGATATGGCTAACTCCAACAACTTTGGCGAGACTGGTACTCTCCACAACAAGCGTACTTCAGACGGTGTTGAGGGCTTCATTCCCGAAGAATACCTTTACGAGTTCGCTAACGCTGGAACAGGCAACCCCTCCGGTACTGACTCCAATGTCTTCCTTGTTGATCTTAAGAGCAACTTCGTAAACAGCAACCTACCCTTCGCTCCACAGCACTTAGGCCATGTTTACGCAAACCTTCTTGCTCAAATCAACTTCGTAGCCAACGACATCTACAAGACTACTTTCCGTGGTCCCGGTAGTGTTATGATCACCTCTCCTCTCATCGCTTCTATGCTTGAGTCCGCTGCAAAGCTTGAGGGTGGTATGGCTGCTGGTGATGGTCCCACCAACATGGGTGCCAGCATTGAGTACCGTGGTAAGTTCGCTGGTCGTTACGACCTCTTCGTAGACCCCATGTACCCAGAAGACGAAATCTTCATTGGTTACAAGGGAAGTGGTCCTATGGACGCAGGCTATATGTACTGCCCCTACATCCCACTTCAGCAGCTACCCACTGTTACCGACCCCGCAACCTTCCAGCCCAGAAAGGGCATCCTTACCCGTTACGGTAAGGCCGCTGTTGCACCAGCTTCTAGATTCTACAGAATCATTAGACTCGTCGGTAGCTCCGCTGACTACCTCTTCCGCGCTCTCTACCAGCCACAACAGAACGCTAATGGTGTTAACGCTATAGGCCCTGTCTGATAGATAGTTAAGCAATAATTGAGGAAGGTCGAGATTTTATCTCGGCCTTCCTGCGTTTTTAAGCTATATACTAAAGAGGTGTTATATGAAGTTTAAGTATATTGGCCGATTCCCTATGTGGACAGAAGTAGAGGGCAAGACGGTGTTGCTAAATAGCGGCGATATTGTAGAGTCCTTTAAAATGTTAACAGATGGGTTTGAAAGAATAGATGCACCTGCACCCGCTCCTGAGCCTGTGCCTGCACCTGAACCAGAACAAACCGAAGCTCCTAAGAAAAGGAGAAAAAGGAGAACAGTAGATGCCAGCAGTACCGAAACTAGCAGCGTTTGGTAATAGCTTTGCAACTTATGGTGGTAAGAATATAGGTGATGGTACACCTAAAGGAAACATTGACTACGATAAGTTAAACGCTACAACCATGATCGACGGAGTAGAGTTTACTCATTTTGAGGAGACTCTAAAAGATTATATTCTTGCTAGACTGGGGCACCCTGTTGTTCGTGTAGAACTTACACCTTTTCAGCTAAAGACTTGTATAGATGAGGCTGTAGGACAGATGTATTACCACGCACCTCTGTTCACTACGCAGATGGTAACATTCGATGCATCAGCTAATGAGAACCTATACACTTTACCTAAGTACATTATCAACAACTTAGAGTATGTTGTATTTAAAAAGACTTTGCTTACAATACAACAGCAGGCAGGAACACTTGAGTTTGATTTCTTCCTTAAGTATTTCCAAGACAACTACCTGTTCCAAAACTTTGGTGTAGCCGAGTTCTACCTATTGCAGCAGAACTTAGAAATGACCAGAAAGATTCTAGGTCAAGAAGGTAGTTTTGAGGTTCTTGATGGGCAGCACTTACTTCTATCCCCTGCCCCAGTCATGACTCCCGAGACTGTAATCGTTATTTACAGAGGTCTTAACTCCGACACACTACATCCTAGTTATCGTAACTGGATACAGCAGTACGCTCTAGCTTGCTCTAAGGGCGTGCTAGGACAGATTAGAGGCAAGTATAAAACCGTACCTTCTCCCGGTGGTGGCGCACAGCTTAACGGCGATCAGCTTGCACAGGAAGCAGAGAAAGAAAAAGAGCTTCTACTTAAGAGGCTTGTCGAAGAGTTTGAGGAGCCTCCTCGCTTTAGCACATTCTGATGTCAGGTAACTTTAAAGCAAATCAAAAGAAGCTTCCTCTTGTAGAGTTTAGTGACACTACAGGAGAGCTAAACTTTTTTGATCTTGCTAACCCTGACATTAACTTGTTTAACTTAGTTGACGAAGAGATGATTCGTATCTCTGGTTCACCTTTACTTTACTATCCTTACATTCCTTCACAGAGTAATTATGATGAAGTATACATGGAAGAAAGGAATAAACCTATTTCTAAAGAACCAATTGAGATATATGGACACTATGAGCCCAAAGTTGTTGAGGAAGTATTATCTCAATTTGGTATAGAACTTACCAATGATCAACTCTTTGTATTCAACAAAAGCTATATCGACCAGAAGATTATGGGAGGTATAAAAGTAGGATCTGTAATCAAGCCTAAATTCCAGAACATGAAGTTCGAGATCTTTGAAGTTCAAGAAGAAAGCTTTGAAATCTATGGCGTATATCACTTAGTATGTTCTGGTAAACTTCTCCGCGATTCTTCGGATGTTCAGGATACGCCCCTAAATAATGTTAGCGAGCCTGTAGCTCGTCCCGAAAGAGCAAAACCAAGGTTAGAGGATATTTATGGCGAGGCGTAGTATAGATCCCCATGTATGGGCAAGACAGCAGATTATGGAGAAGACGGCTGTTGTCGCTGCCATACCCCTATTCTACAAGTCTAACCTTAGATTCTTTATCTCTAGATTCTCTGAGCTAGGATACATGGATGCTGAGGAACAGTATCGTCAGATCAATTGTTTCCACGCCAACCCAGAGAGAGCTATAGCAAAAATTACAGAAGAAAATAATATAACTCTTCCTGTAATATCAATAACACAAACAACCTCTGAGGAATCTGATGAAAGAAGAAGGCAATCATCTAACATTGTTACAACTTCTTTCTGGAGCAAAGAGAAACAGAGAGCTTATCGCGTAGTCAGCCTTGCCCCAAAAGCAATTACTGTAGAATATCAAATCAATATTTGGTGTAAGTACAAGGCCGATATAGATCAGATTGCACAGCAAGTAAGAATGCTATTCAATCCTAGCCTCAGAATTACTAACGATTCTTCTGAGTCTACTCTAGCTTTCTTAAAGTCTGAGTCTGACGATAGCACCGTTCAAACTAACGATAGAGAAGATCGTCTAATTAGAAAGACTTTCAATGTAACTTTAGAAGGCTACATTTCCTATCCCAAGTATCTTATTACTGCTACTGGTAAAATCGAAGAACTTAATCTTGAGACTGTTGTTGATGATACCATCAAGCAGATAACTGAAGTTCAAAAAAAAAAATTCAGTAGAGTAACAGACTTCACTACCACATTAGGCGGAAGCATTAACGAGCTTCGTGCTTACATCTTAGATAATGAGGCTGCTTGGTTAAAGGATACTACTGACCACACGCTATTCTCTAATATTGGTACGACTAGTCACGACGACATTGATAGCCACATTTCTATTGTGGAATCGGCCAGCGGATTGTGGCAGAGCACATACCAAACCGTTTACGATAGCTCCGCTTTCTGGGGTGGTGGTAATCCTTATTTCTCTGCACTTCCTGATGTCAATTTTACTGACCTAGTAGATCACCAGATTGTTGTTTGGGACGAAGGTAGTCAGCAGTGGATAAATGATTATAACGACGATAGTTATATCAAAGTAAAGAACAACGATGCGACTGCTACTTTAAACAAAGGTGAGGTTGTTGCAATTATTGGAGCACAAAACGCTAATACGGCTAGAGTTGTATTAGCTAGAGCGGATTCAACCTCAACAATGCCTGCGATAGGTATTCTAGCCCAAGACCTAGCGCCGGGAGCAGAAGGTGTTGCAGTTACTTTTGGTAGAGCATCAGGATTAAGTACGACGGGATTAGTTGAAGGTAAGATTGTTTATGTCAGCCCCACAGTCGCAGGAGCGATAACACAAACTAGACCTACCGCTTCCAATCATTTAGTACAGAATGTTGGAATATTGATGAGGTCCCATCCCAGTAATGGTGTTATTAAAGTTACTGGTATCGGAAGAACTAACGACATTCCTAACGCTACAGTTACTACTGATAAGAATGATGTAGACTATATCTATGTTGATGATGGGAATGTGTTCAAAAAAATTGCCCCATCTGATTTAGGAACAATCGGTCCTCAAGGCTTCCAAGGTGATATTGGCGCACAAGGTGCACAAGGCTTCCAAGGTGATGTTGGCGCACAAGGTGCTCAAGGCTTCCAAGGTGATATTGGCGCACAAGGTGCTCAAGGCTTCCAAGGT
>Ga0208161_1001283_pt1 | contig 13486 bp, 5 predicted proteins | sample CB_VirMetaG_3_FD_184538 | JGI IMG/M metagenome (GOLD analysis project Ga0208161, IMG submission 184538) | Freshwater to marine saline gradient viral communities from Chesapeake Bay - CB_1508_1S Viral MetaG (SPAdes) (version 4) | ecosystem: Environmental > Aquatic > Marine > Coastal | place: USA...
AATGGTAATCAGGTTACCGTAGTAACCAACCCGGACGTTGCGATTGCTTACAGTACTCTTGAAGAAGTATCGCGTGAAGTACAAGCCGAGGGTTGGACGTTTAATAAAGAGTTTAACTACACGTTCACCCCTGATAATAATAAAGAAATTTTATGGCCTAATAATGTTATTCAGCTTGATTTGTCTGATGATCCTCGGTATCTCAGTTATCGAGAGAAGGATACAGTAAAACGTAATGGCAAGCTATATGATCGAGTGTACCATACTTACACTTGGAATGAACCTGTTCTATGTGATGTTGTATGGTTCTTCTCTTGGGATGATCTACCTTCACCCATCCAAGATTACATCACCTGTAGAGCTGCTGCAATCGTCTCCAGTAGGCTTGTAGGTGACCCTGCACAGTATCAGATCCTCCAACAAAAAGAAGCCTATGCAAGAGCCATGGCGATGGAGTATGAGTGCAATCAAGGTGACTACACTATGTTTGGCTACCCTCGTGAAGGTACTTACTATCAAAGCTATCAACCGTACAACACACTGCAGAGATTCTGATGGCAGCAGTTACACAAACTATTCCTACTTTTCTTGGTGGTGTCAGTAAACAAACTGATATTAAAAAGCAACCTGGTCAAGTTGACGAAATTCTAAATGGCTACCCTGACCCTACTTACGGTCTGCTTAAAAGGAATGGTAGTCAATTTATTGATCTGATTACAGAAAGTACTCCTGGTGAATTTACTGATGGTCATTGGTTTACTGTCTCACGGGACAACGACGAACGATACATTGGTGTAATTACAAAAGCCGGTAACATCCGTATTTGGAATACTGTCCCTACTATTACTGGTGGTGTACTTAGTATCACTGAAGCTACCATTACTAATAAAACTGACGCAGATGTTGTGTCGTATTTGACACCACCTGCTACTACTAATGGTACCAGTGATTTCCATACATTTTCTTATCTAGATCAAACTTATATCATTAATAAAAATAAAACTGTAGCAATGACAGCGAAGACTGATTATTATCTTCGTACTAGAGCTACAGTTGTTATTGGTAGTATTGATTATGATAGCGCCTATAAAGTTGTCATCAATGGTACTACTTATACTTTTAATACTGTTGATCTAGCTGCAGCTGATGCCCGTGGTTATCCTGTCACATCTGATGAAATTCTTTCTGGATTAAAGTCAGCTATTGATGGAGCGTTAAGTTCTACTTTTACTACCATTAAATATGCTAACAGTTTAGAGATTGAAATCAAAGATGGTCAAACACCATTCACTATTGAAGTGGCTGGTGGTATTCAAGGTATCTCCCTTACCTGCTATCAAGATGATGTCGTTAACTCAGCTAGACTTGCTGCATATACCAAACCTGGCAGACGTGTTAAGATCACCAATAGTATTGATGAACGCTCTTCTTACTATGTAAAATTTGCTTCTACTGGTAATCTACCTGGTGGCACATCTTCCGTTAATCAAGGTTCTGGTTTCTGGGAAGAGGCACGTGGTTGGGATATTGATGTAGATGCTAACGGTGATCCTATTGCTACTAGTGGTAAATATGTCGCCCAACTTGCATCTAGTGGGTTTGATGCACTAACCATGCCATATAAGCTAGTTAGTACTGCTACTAATGCTTTCACTATTTCTAAGGAAACATGGGCTTCTAGATTTACTGGTAATGACTACGGGAATCCTGTTCCATCTTTTGTAGGAAAAGAGATTAAATTCGGTCTTGTCTACAGTAACAGACTTGTACTCCTAACTACGGATACAATTGTTATGAGTGTGGCAAAAGACTTTGAAAACTTCTTCTTTACTAGTGCTCAAACAGTCATTGCATCTGATCCTATAGATGTAGAAACATCAAGCTCTAAAGTAAGTAACCTATACTGTGCTGTACCACAAGCACAAGGTCTTGTCTTATTCAGTGAGTATGAGCAGTATATTCTTTATTCAGAAAGTGGTATTATCTCACCTACTGATGTGATCGTACGTACAATTAGTCAGTACGAATCAGATAGAACAATACCTGCTCAAGATACTGGTGACTTTATTGCATTTGCAACTAAAGTATCTGGATCTACAAAACTACTTGGTATGCAAGCACGCGGTAATCTAGCTGCTGCTGAAGTGTCAGAAATCAGTATTGTTGTTTCTGGCTATATGCCAAAAGATATTCAACGGTTAATTGTTAGCGTACAGGACTCACTTATGGGTCTCTACACAATTGGCTCTAATGAAGTCTTCTTGCATAAGTATTACTCTAGTGGAGAAAATACAGCTATGCAAGCTTGGTTTAAATGGGAAATAGTTGGTGCTATCAAATACCTTACAATTATCAATAACTACTTTGTTGGTATTGTAGAGGATAATAGTCAATATAAAGTTATCATATTTGACATCATTCAAAACTTAGATCCTGCTGATGTAGATATTAGCCCAGCTATTACTACAACACGCTTAGATCAATCCTTTGTTGTTAAATGTGGTGGTACAATCACGTACGACAGTATTACCAATAAATCTACTATTCCTAAACCCTACACACACGTTACAGGTAAGACACCTATAGTTGTCACTGCACAGACAATGACGGATGGTACTGCAACTGATTACAGTACGCTGTATAAGCTTGCTGCTGTACCTGATCCTAATATTACACATGACGTTATTCTTGAAGTAGAGATAGACGGTAGTGGTAATTGGTTAGTACTTGGTGATTGGACAGGTAAAGAGTATGACCTTGTGGCTGGGTATGCGTTTAACTTTGAAGTAGATCTACCTCGGTATTTCTATCGTTCACAAAATAACGTAGACTGGACTGCTTCATTAACGATTGCTCGCATGAAGTTTGAAGTTGGGTTTAGTGGTGCTGTTAATTTCTACATTACCCGCTATGGTGCTCCTGAGTGGATTAGTGTTGCTGGTGTGCAGAATGCTGGTTCCTATCTATCTAACTCAACCCCTACTATTGATCGGACAATTCTAACTGTGCCTATTCATCAAAAGAATACAAATTTTAATCTTAAAGTAAATAGCAGCTCACCATTTCCTGTCTCTTTAAATAGTATGACTTGGGAAGGTCAGTATGCACCACGTTATTATAGGAGGGCTTGATAAATGCCAATTCCTGCAGGCCTAGCCATTGGCTTAGGCAGCGCTGTATTTGGTGGAATCCTTGGTGGCGCTCAACAAAGTGCTCAAAATAGAGCAGCTGAGCGTCAAGCTCAACTTGCATACGAAGCTAATCTAGCTCAATGGAACTTCAACAAAACTAGTGCTCGCCGTCAATACAAATATGATAAGAAGTCGGTTAAGATTCAACGTAACAACATTGAACAAAACCTAGCTTATCAAGAAGCTACCGCCAATCAATCATGGCGTTATCAGATGCAAATCCAAGCATTTGATTATGCCAATCAGATGCGTGCTTTTAATAAGTCACGACAAACTGCATCGCAGCAACTTGAATTTAATAACCTAGCTTATGATTATGCTCTTCAGGATGCTGCACGGTGGGAGCAAGAACAGAATGTAGCACTTGACTTTGAAGAAAAGTCTACAATGCTTGCATATCGTTTCAACCAACGTGGTGAAGCACTTAATATGCAACAAGCTGAAGTTGCTCTTCAACAAACCCGCGGCATGGGTCAGTTGCAGCAGCAACGGGCATATGTTGAAAGTCTTGAGCAAGCAGGTGTTGCACAAGCAAAAGGTGCTATGGGCATTAGCGCTGAGAAAGCCGCAACAGCTGCTATTGCAAAAGCAGGTGCAATTACAGCTGGTATTATTCAAGAAGTAATTAATGGTGAGCAGAATTATGGTCTTACTTCTGAAGCCATTAATTTGAAGCTTGAGCAACTCAATGATAACTTCTACCTCGATAAGGCACAGCTAGCTGCATCTCGTGTTAGCCTTGGCAACCAAGCTAAAGCTATGCGTAATCAAGCTGCTCTTAATAAGTATCAAGGTGATATTAATGCTATTGCCAATATGATGCTTGAACCTATTATGCCTCCTGCTATCCCCAAACCGCTTGAACTACCTCGTCCTACTCTTCAAGATCCTCTTGAATTTGATAAGAAGATGTGGAATAGTGTTAAGCCTAAGAAAGGTTATGTGGGTGGTATGAGTCCTGTTGCTGCTGGTCTTGGTCAGTTTGCTTCTGGTGCATTTAATGCTGCACTTAATTCATGGAATCCCGCTACTAGTTCGTTCACATAATGGCTAAATTTAAAGGTTATGCAAGTCCGACTGGATTCCAACCTATTCAGGCACCAGATGAATCCAGAAAATATTTAGCACAAGGTCAACAACAGTTGCAGGCAATGCAACGTGCTATGAACTTTGACCTAGCTAACCGAGATCGGTATCTCTCTGCTATGCAAAATGCACAAGCGTTAGAGATGCAAAATCGAGAAATGATCTTTAAACAGGATACACGTAATCGTGCTGTTGTTCAAGATCAGATTAATTCTAATTATCAGCAGACAATTCGTGATGCTGAAACTCAAGGCAGGCAAGAGGTTGCAACTCTTAAGGCTCTTTCAGCTTTCTCTGAGACTGCATTTAATGCTCTTGGTGAGTTAAATAAAAAGCGTGAGGAGGGCATTAAGCTTGGTGTTCAGAAGTCTTTGTATGCACTTCGTCCTGATACCAAAACCCTTTTAGAGATTCATAAGCTGGATCGCAACCTAACTGATCAGGCTCTTAATGAAAATCAGTTTGTTCAAAGTCTACTGAAACAAGGCGGCTCTATTCAAGATGTTCGCTATTTGATGAAGCACAGTAATGCCAAATACTGGGCTGAATCTAGACAGCTTCTTGAAAGCGCTGGTACTGGTTATGGTAACTTTGTCAACGAAAACTACGAAACTAAATTCAAGGTCCGTGAAGGTCAAGAAATTAGTTATGCTGAAGCTCGCCAATCTGGAGATCTAGAAGCACAGCAGAGCATACTTTCTCAACTGAATTCTCAGTACAGGCAAGAAACAGGTCTTCTTAGTTTTAACCCTACAGCGGTTGCTACTTATGTGGATCCGCAAATGCGTGCTTTTGAGAATCAACTACAGCAAGCAGCTAATGCTGAATACCGTAAACTTGCTGATGCCGAAACTCAGAACAATATTATTCGATCCATTAATCAAAAGGTGAGTGCTGAAGGTGCTCCAGGTTTGGCTCAATGGTTATCGTCTCTTCCTGCAGGCAACCAACGCAGAGTAGGTAAAGCTAATGTGCTTAACTTTTTTGCTACAGCTGCAGCTGGAGATGGGTGGCAAGATGCTCAAACTGTATGGCAAGAACTTCTTAACCAACCTATTGATGAAAAAGGTACTACCTTTGGTGAGTTCAATAAGAATGATCCTGCAGTTATTGAAGTAACTCGTGCTTTTGTGCAAGCGCGTGCTCGTACTATTCAGGACTTTAATCTTCAACAAAATGAAATGATGGTTCAGCGTAACATGGCTGAAAATGACATCATTAAAATGCTTGAAGAATTGCCTGGTGGTTACACCGATGCTGATATTGAGGCTGCAGAAGCTCGGCTTGATGAGCTTGTGCCTGGTGTTGATAGTCAGCGTTTGAAGAGCATGATGCAGAATGAGTCTACTAACGCTCTTTACCGTAACAAGATTACTAAGCAACTCCAAGACCTTGCTGATCGTGGCTTGCTAACTGAAGAACGTCTTAATAGCATGGGTGTTCCAGGTACTATTGCTGCACAGTTTAGGGGTCTTGCAAAGGCTACTAGTGCTGATCGTGCTGCAAATGGTAACTTCAAACCACAGATGGATGCTTTGGCTGCACTTGCCAAGTCCCCTCCGACTATTCAAGCTAAGCCCGATGGTACTTATCACTGGTCAGTACCTTTGATGACGCAACAGCTTCAGAATAGGTTCTTGACTAAGTATGCCGAGCTGAAAGCTGCTGGTGATCCTAATGCTGTAAACTCTGCACTGTCTTTTGTACAACAAGAGTTCGCTGCACAGTCTAAGAATCCTCAATTCTTCTCTACTGATAGTACTAACCTTGGTGGTTATTCTCAATTCACTAGAGCTATAACACCGTCTACTGCATCTACTGCACGTATGCAGTGGGTACAAGGAAGTGTAGCAAGGCTTGGTGTAAAAGCGTTGGACAGTAATGGGTCTATTTTCACTATCTCTGAACTCAATACTATTGAGCAAGATATGAAGAAGCCTGGATTTAAAATGGATCCAATGGCTGAATACATTGGTAGACAGATGGGTATTGACCCACTGGCTGTTATTAACAGACAACGTATTGCAGCTGGTCTTACTCCTGTTCAACTTCCTGAGTCTACCACTACATTTAGTCAAACAGTTAATCCTGTGTTTAAACGTATGTTGGATGCATATCAAACCCCTATGACTTCTGCTAGGGCTATGACATCCACACGTACATTTAACCCTACCCTTATTCCTAAAGGATATGGTCCTCTTGTTATTCAAGCTGCTCAATCAGCAGGGGTAGCTCCTAACTATATTGCAGCCTTAGCTGAGATTGAAAGTGGCTGGGATCCTAATGCAGGGTCTTCAGTTGGAGCTATAGGATTGATGCAAATCTATCCGCCGTATCATCCTCAATACACTGGTGGTAAGGATCCGCAAGCTAATCTTAATTATGGTGCATCTTACTATGCTCAACTACTTAAGAAGTATGGTGATCCTGTAAAAGCTGCTGGAGCTTATAATTCTGGTCCTGGTAGATTTGATGAATACCTTACTCAAGGAAGACCACTTCCTCAAGAGACTATTAATCATATGGCTAAATTCTCCAAAGCACTAGCTAAATATGGAGATGTCTCACAGCTACGGTCTACAACAACAATGCGGAATACTTTTGCTGTTAAGCAGTACGTTAGCGGTGATCCAGCTATCCAAGGCATGAATACTGGTAGTGTTATCTACGATCCAGTTGGTCATGGTGGACAAGCTTATCATAACCACTACGAATTTGCTACTAAGCAACAAGCTATGGAAGCTAAAAAGTTGTATGAATCCAAGGGTTACCGAGTTACATCTTACATTAGACCTGGTGATCCTGGAGCACATGGTAAAGGTTATGCAATTGATGTAGCACCTCCCTTAGACTTGCCATATGATCGAGAAGCCGAAGCAAAGTGGTCTGCTGAAGCAAATGCAGTAATTGGATTTAATCCCTTACAATAATGAACGAAGACGATCTCATGCAAGGGATCCTGTATGGTACGCCAGACATGACGGCAGAAGAGGAGCAGCAGATGATGCTGCAAGCAGAGCAAAGCCAACAAGACATGCAACTCATGGAGGACATGGCTCGTCGGCAAATGCTACAGCAAGCTGCTCCTCAACAGCCTCAAGGATCTACGCAACAACCTGCTCAACCTACGGGTCAAGAGCAACAACAACAGCCTCAACAAGAAGGTGGTATTGACATTGGTGGTCTTGCTAGGCAAACACTAGAAGGTGCAATGACTGTACCTGCTGGTCTTATTGACTTTGGTGTAGACCTTATCAATATCCTTCCTAGTAAGGAAGTACCTGGGATGACTAATCCTTTTCGTCCTGATGGTAAGGTACAGAAACTTCCTAAGTTTCAAAGTGATATTACTCAGGCATTTAGAGAAATTAGTAGTGTAATTGCTCCTACACTTCTTTTGACTGGACTTGGTGGTGGTGCTCTTAAAGGCGCTGCTAGTGCTAGTAAAGTAAAGATGCTGCAAGACCCGTTTGTTAAATGGGTAGCACCTAAACTCTTTGCTGCTGGTGCTGGTGCTGCAGTTGATTATACTGTTCAGTTTAACCAAACTGATGACAACTTGACTGGCACACTCAAGAAATCCTTTCCTGCTCAATTTGGTTGGATTCCTGATAATGTTGCTACACTTGATAGCGATAGTCCTGATGTAAAACGTGCCAAGAACGTTACCGAAGGTGTTGGTCTTGGTCTTTTTACTGATTTTGCTGAAGGTGTTGGTAAACTTGTCAAAGGTGTACGCGGAGTACTACGCTCTACTCAATGGGTACCCGAGTCAGAAAAGGCTACACAGTGGTTCTCGAAGAACTTAGGTACGGAGGCAGCCACTGACATCGAGGAGGCTGTTGCAGAGTCTGCTGCACGTCGCTCAGACGCTTTAGATGAGCTTGGTGAATACAACTTTTCTAAGAACGCTAACCTTGATGAGCCTATGCTTGGTGTACATGACCTTTATGGTTATGAAGAATCAGGTATTCGTTCTGTAGATAACCTCGGCGTTGTAGGTGCTGCTGTTGATGTAGCACGTATTACTAACAATGTTGATAGCGTCTATGGTCGTGTAGGTAGTGTCATCTCTGAACCTGCTCTTAAGTTTGGTCTTGAAGTACCTGATGGCATGGAGACTATTATTAAAGGTCTCGCTTCTCAGCTACAAGATGCTGGTGAGTACGGTTATAGAACTGCTTCTGGCAAGTATCTTTCCCATAAAGAAATCATGACTGCTGGCGAAGAGCTAGCAATGAATTTCTATAAGATGGATACACCTGAACTTCAACAAGCAATTAAGAAGTGGCAAGGTATTGATGTAGATACAGGTGCTCCTGTACTAAAGAGTGAAGCATATGCTGCTGTCTTCCAGACTATTAATAAGTTGATGGATGACTACGCTAACATGGATGTTATGCGTGCTCAAGCATATGTTGGTACTTCATTTGCTGGTCAGGTTTCTGACATGGCTCAAGGTGTACGTCTAATGGATGGTACTGCTGCTGTTGATCGAGCACAAGAGCAGATTCTAGATCGTCTTGAATTCTTGATGGCACAGAAGGGTATGACTTCATACTCTCGTGGTCGTGCATTGAATATGCTTAACCTTTGGAATCGTCTTACGATGAAAGGTAGTGATGCGGCTGATGCTGGTTATGCCACCCGTATCAATAATACCATCAAGAATGAAGAAAACGCTACCCTCCAAGCTATTGAACGTATCAAAGCTGAAGCCAAACAAACCATTAACACTTTACGTGAAGTAAAAGCAGAGCGTCCTGAGATGCTTGCTCCATTGATGATGGCGTATGAGTTTACTGATGGTAAAGTAGATACAATTTCCAAGCTTAATAACTACGTTCGTGGTTCTTTGGGTACACTTAGCAAGGCTTTCTTTGATGGTGAACCTGAGATCCCTTCTGTTGTAATGCGTGGATTCTGGTCTAACCTTTATAATTCCACTCTTTCTGCTATCGGTACTCCTATCAAAGCAGGCGTTTCCAATATTGCTCTACTTGCTGAGCGTCCTATCGCTCAAGCAGCTGGTGCAATCATTAATGGAGACATGGCTACCTTCCGTAAAGGTTGGTATCAATATTCTGCAGCTTGGGATACTTTGAGCAATGCATTAGGTTACATGAATCAGGTCTTTCGTAGATCTGCTTCTGATCCTTATGTGATGGCTCTTCGTGAAGATACTGGCGTAGCAGATCAACAACAGATTGAACTCCTTAAAACCTTTGCTGATGCTAAAGCACAACAAGGTGAGTACGGTCCTCAGGTTATGATGTCTATTGTAGAGGCACAAAATGACCTTGCAATGCACCCATGGCTGCGTTTTGGTCAGCGTGGTATGCAAGCATTTGATGGGTTTACTCAATCAGTTATTGCTAACTGGGAAGCTCGTGGTAAAGCTTGGGATACTATTACTAAAGGCGGTGTAATCCCTCTTGACAAGAAAGCATCTGATCAGCTGTCTAAAGAAGTATATGCTGCAATGTTTGACGAAAATGATAACATTACAGATAGCGCTGTAAGGTATGCATCTAGCGAGATCTCAATGGCTTTGGATAATCCAGCCAACGATGCTCTTTCTAATCTTATTCGCACTGCTCCTATTCTTAAACCGTTCCTCCTTTTCACTAAGACCCCATTGAATATGGCTGCCTATTTTGGTACCCATAATCCTGTTGGTGCTTTTATTGATAAGGTAAATGCTTTTGACCGTAAATTTGCTGAAATGAGTGGTCAAGAAGTAGAGCAGCTTCTTTCTTCTCGTGGTATTGATTATTCTTTAGACAACATTGAAAGTGTCTATAACACTGTACGTGCTGAGCTTAAAGGTCGCAAAGCTATTGGTACGTTGAGTGTGATGGGTGCTGTTGGTCTTTTTATGAGTGATCGCATTACTGGTGATGGTCTTTACGACAAGGAAAAGCAACGTCTACGTCGTGATGCCAATTGGCAACCTCGTTCTATTCGTGTACCTGGTGGTGCATGGGTTAGTTATGATGGTATACCTGGTGTAAGTGATTGGGTTGCCCTGACTGCTAACATCATGGATAACTTTGATTCTCTTAACTCTGCTGAGTTGGCTGAGAATCTACGTGCTGCTGGTTTTGTCCTTAGTGCTACCATTACTGATAAGTCTATGTTGGCTGCCCTGGAGCCTCTTAATGACGTTATCCGTGGCGATGTTGGTGCTATTAACCGTTGGACATCATCCTTTGCTACAAGCGCTTCTATGCCTGGCTCTAGTTTGATGGCTGAATTTGGTCGTCTTATTACTCCTAATAAGAAAGAGCTTGAGAATAACTTCTTCGATCTAGTTGCTAACAGGAATCCAATTGCTAAGCAAGCACTTCCTGATGCACATGACTGGATTGATGGCGGTCTAGTTGGTGAACCTCCCAACTTCTTTGCAAGGGTATGGAATACCTACCTACCTTGGAAAGTAAACGGTGAGGTATCTCCTGAGAAACAATTCCTGATGGACATTGAATACGATGCACGCCCTACACTTAAGACCAATGGTCGTGGTGTGGAGTACAGCAACGAAGAGCGTTCTGAAGTGACCAGCATGATGGGTAAACAACAGATCTTTAAACGTGAGATCCAACGTATCATGCAAACTGAAGAAGGTAAGATGTTCCGTAAGGAATTTAAGAAGGCAAGGGACATGGGTCTTCAGCCTGAGGTAGAAAAATTCAAAAACATCCACCTTTATTTGGATGCTGCTCTCCGATCCTCTATGCGTTATGCAGAGGCACAAGTATCTTCTCGTGATGGTATTCAACAAAAGGTTTACAAGAATCAAACTGTTGAAAACTTCTTACAAGTTGGTGACTTGGATGGAGCTAAGCGCTTCCTTGACGACATGAAACAACGTATGTCCTACTAATTGTAGCCATGGCTGTAACTGAAAATACTTATACGGGGAACGGTTCAACCGTTCTCTATTCATTTACCTTCCCATATCTTGACGCTGCCGACATCAAAATTTCTTTGGACGGTACGCTTACAAATGCATATACTCTTGCCAACGCTACTACGGTTCAATTTAATACTGCCCCTGCTAATGGTGTAGCTATTAGAATTTACCGTGTAACTGATGATGAAACTCTAAATGCTACATTTATTTCAGGTTCTGCTATTCGTGCTCAGGATCTAAATGATAACTTTACTCAGAATCTATATGTAACACAGGAGTCAAACCGTGAGGCTGAGATTGCTAACACCACGGCTGATGCCGCTACTGCAACGGCAAATACAGCTCTCAGTACTTCTAACACTGCTCTCACCACAGCTCAGACTGCAGAGACTAACTCCAACACCGCTGTAAGCACAGCCAATACCGCTAGCTCCAATGCTAGTGCTGCTGTAAGCACTGCTAACACAGCTTCAAGCAATGCCAGTGCTGCTGTTTCTACGGCTAATGCAGCGTCTGCTACTGCTACCAGCGCTGCTTCTGATGCAGCTACAGCTATCAGTACTGCTAATGGTGCCGTATCCACAGCCAATAGTGCCGCTGCTGATGCTACTACTGCTATCAATACAGCTAACAGTGCAGTATCGACAGCGAATTCAGCTGCTTCTACTGCCAACTCTGCTCTCACTTCAGCTGGCTCTGCTGTAACAACGGCTAATTCTGCGGCTTCTGATGCAAGCTCTGCCGTCACCACAGCTGGTGCTGCAGTAGCTACGGCTAATAGTGCTGCTACTGATGCCGCTACTGCGCTTAGTACGGCCAACACTGCACTGACTACAGCAAATACTGCAGCCACAAATGCGACTAATGCTGTCACCACTGCGAACACCGCAGATAGTAATGCAACAGCTGCAGTCTCTACTGCTAATACCGCTTCTAGTGACGCTGCGACTGCAGTAAGTACCGCCAATAGTGCTGTAACTACTGCTAACTCTGCTGTGACTACAGCTAATGCTGCATCTAGTAATGCAGATACTGCAATTACAACCTCAAACAACGCTATTGTTCTTGCTAGTCAAGCGATCAGTTTGGGACAAAAGGCTTTTGCAGATTTGTATAGCCTAGCTGCAGGTGCTATTGGCTCAAAGGTTATTGATCTTGGTGATTTAACTACAGGCTGTGTTTCCGATTACTTCACTGGTGAAAGCGGCAACACTGCTGCATATAACTGTGCAATCGGTTGTAGTATTACTGATCTTGGTACACTCTAATTCTTATTTTCTAAAATGGCTGATCAACTTCAACTTCGTGGTGGCACAACTGCTGAGCACGCATCATTTACGGGTGCTTTACGTGAGATCACTGTAGATACTGATAAAGATACAGTTGTCGTACATGATAACGCAACTGTAGGAGGACACCCCCTTCAAAAACAATACCCAGCTCTTGGTAGTGCTGCTGCTCCTACCTATACTTTTACTGGTGATACCAACACCGGCATTTACTCTCCCGGCGCAGATCAGGTCGCTATTTCGACAGGTGGCACTGGGCGGTTGTTTGTGGATGGCAGTGGTCGGGTACTGGTCGGAGTGTCTTCCACTTCTGGGCAGCAGACTGGGGCTAGGCACGTTTTTAATGACGGTTCCGGGTCTGCATTTACTGGCGTCTCCGTTGGCAACCCTGGCGGGGGCCTTAACAATACAGATCTTAATATCACAGCTTGGTCAGGATCTGGAGCCAACTATTTTACATCAAAGTTTCGCCAAATTGGTGATGGCTCACTTGCCTTCCACACGCAAGCGTCATCTTCAGCCGATGGAGCCGGCACCACGACCGAGCGCATGCGCCTGGACTCCAGTGGCAACTTGGGTCTAGGGACCAGCACATTTCCGTATGCAACAGGCGGAAGAACATGCTTTGAAGTCAATGGCACTTCTTCATCGCTACTTAATCTCAAATACAGTAACAACCCAGGACTGACCATTACGTCCTCTGCATCTGCAAATACAGTTGAAAGCAACTCTACACTTCCCGTTGCCTTCTACACCAACGGAAGTGAGCGGATGCGCCTGGACTCCAGTGGCCGATTAGGTCTGGGCTCTACTACGGCTCTTGGATACAAACTAAACGTCTACGAGACTGGCACTGGCATGATTAATGCCCTGCACCTTGGCTCAGGCGGTGGAACTGCTGGCAATGGTGCTTCTATTTCCTTTGGACTTGGGAATGGATTTGATCCAACAGCTAATATCCTTGCCAAGATTGGCGGCATTTATACGGGGGGAGGATATGAAGG
>Ga0208161_1001284_pt1 | contig 13473 bp, 14 predicted proteins | sample CB_VirMetaG_3_FD_184538 | JGI IMG/M metagenome (GOLD analysis project Ga0208161, IMG submission 184538) | Freshwater to marine saline gradient viral communities from Chesapeake Bay - CB_1508_1S Viral MetaG (SPAdes) (version 4) | ecosystem: Environmental > Aquatic > Marine > Coastal | place: USA...
GATGGCATCGGCTTCAAATCAGTCCACATTGACGAGATTTATATTGCTGAGAACGCCGATGGAATCATCGACACCGTTTACCGAGTGTCGAAAATGACTTTGCGCCAGATTGTCCAGCGTTGGGGCGAAAAATCCCTGTCGCCTCGTATGCAGAAGCTATACGAGAAAAAGGAATACGATAAAGAACTGGAAATCCTGCATTGCGTCTATCCGCGAGAAGACGTTACGCCTGGGAAAAAGCGTGCCGACCTGCTGCCTGTTGCATCGGTCTATCTCGATGAAAAGGAAAAGCACGTTCTTCACGAGGGCGGCTTTGACGAAATGCCTTACATGGTTTCGCGCTGGATGAAAGCACCCGGCGAAGTTTTCGGGCGCTCGCCAGCCATGACCGCGCTGCCTGACATCAAAATGCTTCAGGAAATGATGAAAACGACGATCAAGGCGGGCCAGAAGATTGTAGACCCGCCGCTGTTAGTTCCTGACGATGGCGTGCTTGGCCCAGTTCGCACTATTCCTGGCGGCTTGAACTATTACCGCGCATCAACCGGCGCACGTATTGAACCACTGTTGACGGGCGGCAATCTTCCGGCTGGGTTTGAAATGATGGAAGACGTGCGAAACCGCATCCGCATGACGTTTTACCTCGACCAACTCCAATTCCAAGGCGGTCCACAAATGACGGCCACCGAGGTCATCGAGCGCACAGAGCGCACATTGCGCCTGTTGGGGCCGACCCTTGGCCGTTTGCAGTCTGAATTCCTTGGCCCGATGATCGAGCGCATCTTTGGCGTTCTGTCGCGAGCCAACAAGCTGCCGATCCCGCCTGAGATCATCCAAGGCGAGCAGGTCAAAATTGAATATGTCTCTCCGCTTGCCCGCGCACAGCGTCAAAGCGAAACGCAGGGCATTATGCGAACCCTTGAACTTGCCGCGCCTGTTGCTGGCATGGACCCCAACGCCGTTAGGGTCATCAAAGGAGCTGACACGGTTCGACACATCGCACAGATCAACGGCGTGCCGCCTCGATTGCTGAAATCAAACGACGAGATTGCAGAAGAAGTCCAGGCCGAGCAGCAGATGATGCAAGGCCAACAGGCCATGCAGATGATGCAGCAAGGCGCTGAGATTGCAAAGACGGCAGGAGAGGCGGGGTTGAACATTGCCGAATAATTTAAAAGCAGACTTCAAAATAGTTTTTGGCACCAATGAAGGGAAGCGCGTGCTTTCTTACATTTGCCGAGAATGTGGCGTCTTGCAGCCGTCCTATGTTGACGGCGCTGACAGCAACGGCGTCATGTTTCGAGAGGGTATGCGGAATGCTGCCCTTTTGATCCTCACTGCTCTGGATGAAACGCCGGAGCGTTTTCTAGAACTCTCACAGGAGATTATCGCAAATGCCGAGTGAAGCACCCATGCCCACCCCCGACCCGGTGGACAACATGGATAATGCAGGAACCGAAGCAACCCAAAAGCCAGCAAATGATGATTGGCGCTCTGCATTGTCAGATGACATCAAGGGCAATCCGACCCTTGAAAAGATCAAGAGCGTTAATGCGCTTGCATCTTCATACATCAATCTTCAATCACATCTTGGCCGAGACAAGATCACCAAGCCCATTACCGAAGACGATTGGCAGGACGTTTACAACTTCCTTGGCCGACCACAGGGGCCAGATGGTTACGATCTGAGCCTGCCTGACGAGTTGCCGGAACCTGTCAAGGGCCAGTTTAATGATGAAGGTCTGGGTGCGTTCAAGAAGGCGGCCCACTCGTTTGGCCTAAGCGCCAACCAAGCGCAGGACTTGCTGGGATGGTATGCTGATCTTCGAGCGCAGCAGCACGCTGCGATGCAGGAAAATAGCAGCCAAAGCCTTGAAAACGCAGAGCGGGAACTGCACCAGAAATGGGGCCGCGCCTACGAGCAGAATGTGGGATATGCGAGAAAAGCGTTTGAAGAATATGGCGGCGATGATCTTGCACGCATCATGGATGGAAGCGGGCTTGGCAATCACCCGGCTGTTTTGGAAGCCTTTGCCAATATCGCCAAGTCTACAATGGCAGACAAGGATTTGGCTGGCCCGACCAATCAGGGCAAGCAAGTTTTGACGCCGGAAGAAGCGAAAGCGGAAGCCGCAACGGTTATGGCCCATCCTGCGTACCTTGACAAAAACCACCCGGAACATACCTCCGTTGTTCGCAAGGTGCAAAGCTTGTTTGAACGGGCATATGGTGACGCCTGATGGATGACGACGAAATCAAGATCAAATGCCTTGAAGTCGCGTCTACCGGCGATAGCAGAGGAACCCTTGCCAGAGCGCAAGAGTATTACGAATGGATTATGGGCGATGCAAAAGAAGAAAAAAAACGCGGCAGACCTCCAAAAGCCACGCGATCCAACGTGGAAGGCGAGAAGGCTTTTAGGGCATAAAGTCGTCAGAGACAAGACGAAATACACGAGGAAAGGTAAGGGCCGCGAAAGCGGCCTTTATCATGTCTGATTGGCGCTGCGTCGAACTGGTTTTCCAAAATTCTATTCAATAAAAAATAACTGTTTCCTTTTTGCAACACTGTGCTATATTTGTGACGCCTTCATATCTCGGACAATCCACGCGACCCGCGAAGCGTTGAGGCACATTCGGACCCGCTAGGCGGACAATCCACAAACCGCTGTTTCAACTCAACAAAGGAGACTGACACATGTCTGTCAATGTCACTACGGCCTTTGTCGAACAGTATTCCGCGAATGTGCAGCACCTCGTTCAGCAGGACGGGTCCAAGCTGCGTGGATTTGTTCGCCAAGAGTCCGTCACCGGCAAAAATGCCTTTTTCGAGCAGATTGGTGCTACCGCTGCTCGCCGTCGCCCGTCCCGCCATGCCGATACGCCTCGCATGGATACTCCGCATTCGCGGCGTCGGGTTTCCCTTGAGGACTTCGATTGGGCCGATCTGATCGACAACGAAGACAAAGTGCGTATGCTGATCGACCCGACCTCGCAGTATGCCAGAGCCGCCGCGATGGCTATGGGCCGTGCGATGGATGAAGTCCTGATCGATGCCGCCCTTGGCACTTCCTACACCGGCGTTTCCGGTTCGACCACTGTTGCCGGTCAGACCGCGATTGCCTCCGGTTCGGCTGGCATGAACCTGACCAAACTGCTTACCGCCAAGGAAACCTTTGACGGCGACGATGTGCCGGAAGATGGCCGCTGCATCGTTTGCACGGCGGATCAGATCACCGACCTGCTGAACACCACGGAGATCAAAAGTTCAGATTTCAATACCGTCAAAGCCTTGGCTCGCGGCGATATTGATACCTTCCTGGGCTTTAAGTTCATCCCGGTGAACGGCAAGCGCATGGACGGCACCAAGCTGATCCCGGTTGACGGTTCCAATGACCGTCGCTGCTTTGCCTTCCAGATGGACGGTATGCTGCTGGGTGTCGGTTCGGACGCAACCTCGAAAATTTCGGAACGGGCGGATAAAAACTATGCCACCCAGGTCTTCTACTCCATGAGCATCGGGGCGACCCGCATGGAAGAAGAACGCGTTCTCGAAATCCTTTGCACCGAATAAGGAGGGCTAGAACATGGCTACCCAAAACTCTGATCTGGTCGCCAACTACGAAGCCGTGCCGCAGGTTGCCAACGACGCGCAGGAACTGGAAGGCAAGGTTCGCATTGCCCAGGGTTCCGTCGCCGTTGCCGCCGATGGCACCGGCTCCGGCGACATCATCATGCTGGCCCCGATCCCGTCCAACGCTTCGGTTGTTTCGATCAAGCTGGCGGCGGATGATCTCGACAGCAATGGTTCTCCGGCTCTGGCTTGGAACCTTGGCGTCTACACTACTGGCGGCACGGTCAAAGATGCCGACGCCTTTGCCTCTGCAATCACGCTCGGTCAGGCGGCTACCGCCTTTACCGAATATGCTTTCGAGGCCCGCGATATTGCGGAGTGTGGTCAGAAGCTGTGGCAGGATGCCGCAGACACGGCTGATCCGGGCGGCGCTTACTATGTCGCCCTGACCATCAGCACGGCCGCCGCCACTGGCGCTGCGGGCGATCTGTCGTTCATCATTGAATATGTGGTGGACTAACAGCTAGGTAATGAGAGGGGCTTCGGCCCCTCTCAATACCATTAGGAGGCGCTTATATGGCAACTTCAGTTGTCCAGATTGTGAACAATGCTTTGGTTCGCATCGGCGCGAACTCCATTATCTCCCTGACGGAAAACAGCGAAGCGGCTCGTGCCGCTAATGTCATTTATGAGCAGGTGCGTGACGCCACCCTGCGCGACCATATCTGGAACTTTGCTGTTAAGCGTGTCCAGCTTGCCCAAGATGTTGCAGCGCCTGCCTTTGAATATTCATACCAATATGCGCTGCCTGCGGACTGCCTGCGCGTCTTGCAGATGCAAGAAAAGACGATGGTTTACAAGATCGAGGGGCGCAAGCTACTGACCGATGAGGGTACGGCCAAAATCATTTATTTGTCGCGGGTATCTGACCCTAACGAATTTGACGCCATGTTCGTTGAAGCGTTGTCTGCTCGCCTTGCGGCTGAGCTTTCAATCCCTCTTGCTGAAAGCAGCACGCTTTATCAGAACATGATGGAAGTCTATCGGATGAAAATCACCGACGCCCGCAGCATTGACGGCCAGGAAAGCGGCGAACCGAATATTGTCGCAGACACTTGGCTGGATAGCCGGTTGAATTACGCCGGGTCGTTGACGGTAGATGTGAACTAGATGCCGCGCTCCGCGCCAATCCAAACAAACTTCACGGCTGGCGAACTGTCGCCACGGCTGGAGGGGCGCGTTGACATTTCAAAATATATCAATGGGTGCAAATCCATTGAAAATATGATTGTGCAGAAGCACGGTCCTGTTTCTCGTCGCGGCGGATTATATTTCGCATCAGAAGTTAAAGACAGCAGCAAGGCGACCCGCCTGCTGCCTTTTGAGTTTAGCGTCACGCAAGCCTATATTCTGGAATTTGGCGATCAGTATATCCGGTTTTATAAGAATTATGGCCGCATCAACTCTGGGCCGTTTGCGGAAGAATTTTCGTCAGAGTTCAACCTTGGTTCGGCGTATGAGGTCGCAACGCCTTATCTGGAAGCCGAAATATTCCAGCTTGTGATTACGCAATCGGCAGACGTTCTTTACATCGCCCATGAGAACCACGAGCCGCGCAAGTTGTCCAGGCTTGGCGACGCCAACTGGACGCTTTCGGAAATCGACTTTCAAGATGGCCCATATGACGCCATTAACGCCACCGACACAACTCTGACGCCTTCCGGCACTTCCGGCAGCATCACCGTAACTGCAAGCGCAGTTACAGGCATCAATGGCGATGCTGGCTTTGTTTCTACGGATGTTGGGCGGCTGATACGATTTGAAGACAGCGCGAACAACTGGTCTTGGATGGAGATCACGGCTGTAGGATCGACCACCAGCGTCACGGCGACAATCAACGGCCCAAATCTTGCCACAACCACAGCCAGCAGTGGATGGCGGCTTGGTTCGTTTTCAGACACAACCGGGTTTCCTGCTGTTGTGACGTTCTTCGAGCAGAGGCTTGTATGGGGCGCGACGACTGACCGCCCGCAGTCAATGTTCTTTAGCGTGTCGGCTGATTACGAAAACCACGCCCCGACTGAGGCCGATGGCACGGTGCTGGATGACAGTGGGTTTGTCTATACCATTGCAACCGATCAGGTGAACACAATTCGCTGGATGCGTGCCGGGAAGGTTCTCAGCGTCGGCACTGCTGGCGGCGAATTTATTGTCTCGCAAGGTGACAATAACAGCCCGCTGTCGCCAACTAACACTCGCGTTGTTCGCCAAACGACATTTGGTTCGGCGCAAGTCACGCCGCCGCAGGTCGGCAACTCTGTTCTATTCTTGCAGCGTGCCAGCCGCAAGGTGCGTGAATATGTTTATCAGTTTGAAAGCGATGCCTACACTGCGCCTGATTTGGCGATTTTGGCAGAGCATATTACTGAGGGCGGCGTCACCGAAATGGCTTACCAGCAAGAGCCTGACAGCGTTGTTTGGATGGTTCGATCTGATGGCGTGCTGCTAGGCATGACTTACGAGCGGGCGCAGGACGTTATCGGGTGGCACCGTCATATCATCGGCGGCACTGATGCCAAAGCGAAAAGCGTTGCGGTGATCCCAAGCGAGAACGGCGCAAGGGATGATCTGTGGTGCATCGTTTCGCGCACCATAAATGGCGCGACGGTTCAATACGTTGAATTTATGACGGCTGGCCTGGACGAGGGCCAGACTACGACGACAAATGCGACATTCCTTGATAGTATGCTGACCTATAACGGCGGCGCTGTGCAGACTTTGCAGGGGCTTGACCACTTGGAAGGCGAAACGGTGTCGATCTTGGCTGATGGCGCAACGCATCCTGACAAAACCGTTTCCAGCGGTTCTATAACGCTCGACAGATCGGCCACCAAGGCCCATGTGGGGCTTTCTTATACTTCCACGGTGCAAACCATGCGGATCGAGGCTGGCGCTGCTGACGGGACAGCACAGGGCAAGAAAAAGCGTATCTCGCGCATCAATTACAGGCTATATAAGACGCTGGGCGTCAAGCATGGGCCAGACGCATCTCGGCTGGACATCATTCCGTTTCGCTCAAGCGCCGACGAACAGGATCAGGCTCCTGCCCTGTTTACAGGCGATAAAGAAGTGGAATTTCCGCGAGGCTGGGACAAGGACGGATATATCACGTTGGTGCAAGATCAGCCGTTACCATTAACCGTTCTGGCGATTATGCCGGAACTTAATACGACGAAGGTGTGATATGTGTGTAGGGCCGGAAGCAATCGTAGCTATGGGCTTGGCCGCTGAGGGAACGGCGGCGGCGTCAACTATTGCCACCGTCGCATCGGTCGGCATGGGCGCAATGACAGGAATAACTGCGCTGGGTACAATCCAACAGGGCAAAGCCCAGCAACAGATGGCGAACTACAACGCGCAAGTCGCTCAAAATCAAGCCATTGCCGCACGCCAAAAGGCTGAGTTTGAGGAAAAAGCGCATCGCCGCCAAGTGGCGCAGCTTAAAGGCACGCAACGCGCCGGGGCCGGTGCTTCCGGTGGTGAATTGCTCGACATGGGCGACATTTTCGACATGACGGCAGAGGAAGCAGAACTGGACGCCCTGGCTATTCGGTATGGTGGTCAAATGGGTGCGACAGCGGCGCAACAACGTGCTACACTGGCCCGCATGGAGGGTCGCGCTGCAAAACAAGCATCTTATACAGACGCCGGGAAAACATTGCTGACGGGCGCGAAAAGCGGCCTTGCATTATTGTAGGTGAGAAATGGCTATTATCCCTAAGTATCAGCAGCAGCGCAGCATCCCCGGCACCACGGGGCAGCAAATGGCTCCGCTTTCGATTGTTGGCAAGTCGCCGCTCAAAACTATTGGCGAGGCCGGGATGGCTATTAGTGGGGTTCTGAGTGAGGCGGCGCAGCGGGTGCAGGCGAGGGAAGACCTTATTAAAACCACTGAAATAAAAAGCCAATACGAAAACGAAGAATTGCAGGAATATACAGCATTTCTTGATACGGCGAATATTCGTGATCCGCAGTCGCTAGACACATATGCTGCGGAACAAGAAAAGCGCCTGCAAAAAAAGCTGACTGCGTTTTCTGGAAGCGCCGATCAGAGGGCTAAATTGGAGGCCGATCTTCGCGAGCGTCAAGGCGCTTATATGCAGCAGTTGATTACAAAATCAAACACCGAGCAACGTCAGTTTATTGCCAATGCTGCCGTTTCTGAGATCACCCCTTTAGTGGCCGATCTGACAAAAAACCCCAATAATTTTAAGGCAGCTTTTGGGCAGATCGACGGTATCGTTAGTAAATATTCTGACGGCATGGACGCTGCGTCTGAAAAGAATTTGCGAGAGCAGGGTTATGCAATGGTTATGGACAATACTGTCGGCGGTCTTATCAGGCGCGGCAAGTGGAAAGAGGCCAACTCTATGTTGGAAGATAACCCACTGCTTGCGAGATATTTGCCGGAATCAAAGAGAAACCAGTACGAAACGCAAATTTCTGCGTTTGCAACAGAAGAAACAAAGTTACAAAGAGAAATGATGGCGCGAGCCGGTGCCGTCAAGTCTTTGCAAGACCAAGGTGTCCCCATAGACCCATCAAAGGCTGCAAATTTTGTTATTGGCCATGATATATCGCCAAACAAGTCGTTCGCGCAGCAAGTTCAGGATAAGTTTAATGGGCTGGGCATTCCGCAAGATCAACGGACTCCGCAAGCTGCGGCGGCAGTGATGGGCATCAAACTTCCAGGCACGACAGAAATTGACCCGAATAAAGATTATTTCCAAGATGGCGGAAGAACGCTATTGACGCCACAAGGAGCCGGGAAGAAGGTAAAGCCTTACATCGAGGCGGCAACCGGAACCAGAACGCAACTCAGCAGCATCGAAACTTTGTACAAGTCCGCGCAGGAAGGCAACAAAGCCGCCGCCCTCGGTGTTTTGCAAGGTTACTTAAAACTTATTGATGATGGCGCTGTTGTCAGGGATAGCGACATTAAACTTGCCGAAAGCACAACTTCGCTTGCAACTCGTTTTCTCACAGCAATCGAGAGCGCAACGCAAGGCAAGGGTGTTTCTGACGTGCTTGTCCAAGAAGCATATGAGGCTTCGCAGGCATTTACCACTAGGGCGCTGGAGATTTCAAAATCATTTGTCGATGGATACCAAAAAGACACAGGGTATCGGTTGATAGAACTGGGTATTCCGCAAACAAGTTATGACATGGTTTTTGATGGGGTTAGGCAATCAGGGGCAAGTGCTGAGTTAAATACGCCGGAAGGGAATGTCGTTGTTAACCCGGCGCCTGCCCCTAGCGTGCCAAATGATGTTACATTTACTGTTGGCGCTGATGGATCAGTAACTGACAACACTGCACCAAAACCTGTGCCGGAACAATCAGACAAAAAGAAAAAAGCTAGATAAAGGCGAGCGGGATAATGGAACTTACGCCGCAAACAACGTCTAAAAAAGCGCCAGAAGATCAACCTGCGCAGGCGCAGCCTCGCATAAAAGTCAATTTTGGCGGAGCCACGTTTGGTTTTGAGCCGGGCGCATCACCTGAGTTTATTCAAGAGTTTTTCTTGAATTTCAGAAAGACGGACAAATTTGATAGGCTTATTGACAAGAAACGTGGTTCCCCCGCGACTGTCAGGGCAGTGGTTGACGAACTTGACAATCAGGAAGATAAACTTGCAACGCTGAAAAATTATTATCCTGACGCTGCTTTTTACGGTGAAGATAATTTCATTTATACCGATCCCGAAACTGGAAAGTTTACGTTGCATAATCCAATTGGCCTTGATGCAGGGGATTTCGCTGGTTATGCGCGAACTGCATCGGAGGCATTTTTTGGAACTGCTGCTGGATTTGGGGCATTTGCCGCAGGACAAATGGGGCCGCAGGCGTTTTTGCCAGAAGAAGCCATTACCGTTCCGCTTGCCGTTGCTGCTGGGACAGAGTTTGGTGCGCGGGCATTTGACCTAACAACTCAAATCTTTGGCAGACGGGTTAGGACGCCAAAGGGCGTCGGCGGCGAGCTGCTAGAAAGCGGTGTGCGTATGGGAACTGCTGCTACCGGTGAGGTTGCAGGGCCACTTATTGCCAAGGGTTTGAAAAAAGTCATAAGCGGCCCGACAGGGGCGGCGGCGGCGCTGGCGCAGAAATTTAGAGAGTTGGGCATAGACCCGGTGGCGTCAGCAATTAGCGAAGGCACTCTTTTAGCCAGGGTTGAAAAGGGGTTGGAGGTTGCTGGAACGTCAGCAAACATTATTGAGGAACAAACAAGGCGCGTGGTCGGCCAAACTTCTGATGCACTGGATAAGATAGCGTCAAAGATCGGCACCGTCCTTGACAGAACTTCCGCTGGCGAGGCGATGAAAGAGGCCGCAAAGAAATCAAAAGATGCTGCAAGGACTTGGTTTTCTGCGCAATACGACAACATTTTTCACGATATTGGCGCGGATGCCCTTGTAACAAACATGGATAACGTCAAAGACGCCATCGCTCCAAGGCTGGCTGAATTAGCTGACTTCCCTGCTGCTGCTGCGCCGAAAGGGCAGTTGAAAGACCTCATAAAAAAATATGAAGCAATTACCAGCATGGCTGAAAACGGCCAACTTACTTTTGAGCAATTTCGCCGTTTCAGGACTGACCTTTTAGCAATTCAGCGAAAGAAAGTTTCGGGGACAACGGGGGATTACGACAGGCTTGTTGATGATCTTTCTGACGCTATGCGGAAAGACATGACCAACGCAGCGTCAGATGTCAGTCCAGACGCGAGCAGAGCATTGGCGGCACTTGACAAAGAGTATGCTGCATTCAAAGAAGGCGCAGACAAAACCTTAAAAAAGATCATGGACTATGACGCCGACACGGCGGCTTTTGAATACCTTCTTACTTCTGCAAAATCTAAAGGACCGGAAGGCGTTAAGGCATTGGAGCGCCTTCGCTCGCACTTTACAAAAGAAGAATGGGGAGATGTTGCCGCCTCTGTTCTTTATGATCTTGGGCGAGAAACCGCTGGCAGGCAAGTTGGGCAAACGGCAGAATTTAGCGTCGCCACCTTTATGACGCGCCTGAGTGAAATTAGAAAGGCTGGCCCAGAAGCAGTTGAGGCGCTATTTGGTGGAACCGGGCAAGAAGAAACAATGCGCGAACTTATGAAGTTCGTTGATGTTGTCGGCGCGTTAAAAGAGGTTAATAGAGTTGCAAACGTGTCTCAAACCGCTGGCGGGATTGGTCAGCTTTTAATATGGCAGACGCTTGGAACCGCAAGCACTGGAATGATGGTCGGTGACGTAACTGGGGCCGCGACGGCAGTTTCTGGATCATTGCTTGCGCCTTGGGTTGGCGCAAAGATGTTGACTAATCCGTCCGTTGTTAAGTGGCTTGCGACTCCAGCAAAAAAAATAGGTGAGATGGGAATGGCGGCGCATCTTGGCAGGCTTTCTGCCATCGCCATTGCAGAACCAATGATGCAGGATGTAATCGGCCAATTTTTTGACGCATTGCGTCCAGCAGTAGGATATAGTGGCAATCAAGGAGCCGCCAAACAATGACCCTTTCAAGCACAACCAACACAGTTAGCTATAATGGTGACGGCAGCACCACAGCTTTCCCGTTGACTTACGCATTTTTTGGCACTGGCACCAGCGCCGAAATTGAGGTGATCGAGGTCACTATTGCGACAGGGGCGGAAGTCACAAAAACCAATGGCACTGACTACACGGTGACGGGCGGCGAAGGCACGACAGGCACAGTCACTGCTGCCACGGCTCCTGCTGCGACGGTTAAGTGGGTCATCAACCGCACCACCACGCAGACGCAGGAAACGGATTACGTTGAGAACGATCCTTTCCCAGCGGAAAGCCACGAGCAGGCGCTTGACCGCCTGACGATGATTTCCCAGGAACAAGAGCGGGCGCTTGGTCGCACGACGCAGCTTCCTGACGGCTATACCGGCAACTTTGACCCCACCTTGCCGACATCCTTTACCGCAAATGGTTCGCTGGTCGTCAATTCTGGCGGCGACGGTTGGTCTATTGGACCGACGACAACCGAGATCATTACCTACGCGACCAACGCATCAAACAGCGCGTCTGCTGCATCGTCCTCTGCGTCCGCTGCATCGTCCTCTGCGTCCGCTGCGTCGTCCTCTGCGTCCGCTGCGTCGGCCAGCGCAAGCGCGGCGGCTACGTCGGCATCTGCTGCTGAAGCTGCTGCCGCATCCATTACCCCCGGCGCAAGCGTCGGACTTGTCATCGCCTTGAGCTAAGGAGCGTCACATGGCTGAAGCATTCCAAAGTGTCCAGCAGGCTACGACCGCCTCATACGTCACGATCTACACGGCACCAGCCCTGACGGTCGGCATCGTCATCGGCTTTACCGCCGCGAACGTACACGCCACCGACGCCAAGACCTTCTGGCTACAGAAGGTCGCCAGTGGCGGCGCCACCACCACGGTCGTGGCCCCCGGCATCTCGATCCCGGCCAACGATGGCTTCAACCCCATCCAAGGCAAGCTCGTACTTGAGGCTGGCGACTACATCCAGATAAAGGGCGACGACACCAACATCGACTGCACGCTTTCGGTCTTGGAGATTTCGTAATGAGCGGATTTCTCAACGGCACTGATCCCGGCCTGCGCCAGACCCGCACTCCGACTACGGATAACTTTGCGGCTGGTGTAGACTTCACAGCGGGGTCAACCACGCAATTGACGTTGTCGGCTGATCCCGGTTCCGAGGACAACGTCGAAATCACCTTTGACGGCATCCAGCAGCACCGCAATACCTACAGCGTCAGCGGCGCTGTAGTTACGTTCGATGCAGCGATTGGCGCGGGCGTCAGCAATGTTGAGGCCACGTTCACCACAACGATCCCGGCAGCGACACCGGCAGACGGGAGCGTAACCACTGCCAAGCTGGCTGATCTCTCTGTTACCTCTGCAAAGATCGCCGCCTCCGTTAGTCTCGGCAAGGTGCTGCAAGTTCAGCAGACAATTTTAACGGCTGCGACATGGACTACTACTAGCGCCACGCCCGCCATCGTGACGGGCTTGGCCGTTAACATCACCCCCGCCTCTACATCTAACAAAATTCTGGTTATGGCTACGGTTCACTTTGACACAATCTCCACCACTCAGTTTGCAGCTTTTGACTTGGCGCGGGATAGTACGTTGTTAACGCAAGGCGCAGCCGCAGGTAGTCGTCGCCAAATTCATGCGGGTGGCGCAAGCTACTCGAACCAATCACAAACGCAGCGCACTCTTGTTGAGCTTGATAGCCCCGCGTCGGTAAGCTCAATTACCTATTCAGTGTATGGCAGTCAGTACGGCACAGGCACTGTTTATATTAACCGTTCGACCACGGACTCGGACAACAGTTCGTTTAGCCGTAACGTGTCAACCATCACAGCTATGGAGATTGCGGGATGATGCACCACTTAGCGTCTGCGGCCATCTCGTCGCTCCGTCCGAATGCCCAGTTTGTAAACACCGACAATACGTATGCTGGGTTGATTGCACACGACGGCACTGTTTTCCCAACCGAATTGGAAATCCAAACCGAGTGTGAGCGGCTTGCTGCCCAACAGGTCGTCCTCGTCGAAATCGCCCGCCTTGAAAGCGAAGTAACCCAACGCCGTTTGCGCGAAGCCACACTTGGCACTGATGGCGGATGGCTGGCCAATCAAGAGGCGCTGATTGCCGCCGAGAGGAGCAAGCTCTAATGGCTAACACTAAACCAAACAATACATTTTTGGGCCTGAGCGCCGGCAAGGTGCTGCAAATTGTCACGGCAGAATTAACAACAACTGCGTCTACAAACAGCGCGACTTTTTCAGACACTGGTCTGACGGCAAACATTACGCCTTCTTCAACTTCAAACAAAGTGTTGTG
>Ga0208161_1001285_pt1 | contig 13471 bp, 16 predicted proteins | sample CB_VirMetaG_3_FD_184538 | JGI IMG/M metagenome (GOLD analysis project Ga0208161, IMG submission 184538) | Freshwater to marine saline gradient viral communities from Chesapeake Bay - CB_1508_1S Viral MetaG (SPAdes) (version 4) | ecosystem: Environmental > Aquatic > Marine > Coastal | place: USA...
GCTGCTCTGCGGCCTTGATGGCCAGCCCAAAGTCCTCGATGGCCGTGCGGCGCTCTGTCGCCTTGGTCGGTGGCGTCCAGCCACCAGCCTTGGCGATGGCGTACAGCGTGCCCAGACCGACGCCCTTGCCTGCGTTAAACGACTTCCAGTGCAGGTCAATGTCGTGCTCATCTTTATATTTCTGCCCGCCGGTTGACCACTGGTGCCAAACCGCCTTGCCTGCGTCGCCAAAGGCGTCGTGCAGCGCCTGACCGAGCCGAATCCAGTCGGGGTAGTCTATGTCAGCAGTCACATATTCCAGCGCGTCAGCGGCCTTTTGCAGGTCGTCACGCCCGTAATTGGTGACGACGGGCATGGTTGGCGTAATGGATTGTGCCCTTTTCTCGACAGGCTCCTGCACGTCCTCGATGCCGAGCCGCTCCAGCACCTCTGTCAGCCTGACCGACTGGTCTCCAATGTTGGGCTGGGACATCTCGTCGCCGGTCAACATGACCGACTTGCCTGCTGACGACTGCTGGCCAAACACCTCGATTTCCTGATGGTTGCCCAGCCGGTACCGCGGGAGCAGCGCAGGCTCGTCGTCGGCCAGCACTATGACGTGCCTGCCCTTTCCGCTGTGGCTGCGCTCTGTCAGGTGGCCGTTTTCTTTGGCCCACTTGCCAAGCCGCTGTATGCGCACGTCGGTGGCGCTGTCCGAGCGCTTCATATCCACGTCCAGCACCGTCAGCACGCCACCAAAGGCGTCGCGGATAGGCTGGTGCATCACCACGCCCCACAGGTGGCCGCTGGGGATGGAGGCCGACTTGACCTCGTCGGACTTGTACAGGTTCTCGGTCGGGGTCTCTGCGGCCACGCCTTGGCCGCGCTTGTTGTATGGAATCTTGCGCCCGTCTGGGGTCGGGAAAAAGGTGCAGAAAAGCGCGTCTGGGCAGAGCTGGGCTATGGCCAGCGCGACGCGCCTTGAGCGCTCGTCTGTTTGTGTTTGTTGGTCTAAAATTGTCATCGGCTACTCGCTTGCTGAGTGGTCATTTCGTCTCCTCTTGGTTCTATAGAGAGCCTTAACCCAGCGGTTACGCCCGCTGGGTTTTTTTTGGGTGACGCTTTGGGATGGGCTGGCAATGTTACTCGCTCGCCTTGGCACGCACAAGTGACGGCGCCGACTCCTTGACGCCGACTAGGTCGTCGCTGAGTTCGATGCCGAGCTTTGCCACCGCTGATGGGCTGCGCACGTCGAACGCCTCTGGGTGGTCTTTGAGCGCCTCGCGCACCATGGCCTCGTCGCGCCAGAAGCGTGTCTGCCTACCCTTGCGCAGCTGCCAGCCCTCGATGTCGCGGCCATTGATTATCTGCTGCTTGGCCGCGTTGATGACCGACTCGCCCCAAGCGATGGCCAGCTGCGCGTCCTCTACCACGTCAGCCGTGATGTCGGGCGCCTCGGTGGCGCTGTCATCAAAGTCTGCGCCCTCGACCTGCGCGTTTGGCTTGGCGGTGCTGAAGTCGGTGCGCGCGGCGTCCTGCACGCGCTCTCGCAGCGCTGGGCAGATGGGCTTGGCCCTGCACCACTGGCACTGGCTACCGCCGGGGTTGATGGGTGCGTCATCCGACAGCGCCGCCTCGGCTGCGACCTTGAGTTCATGCCCGTGCTGGATGACAGTCAGCCCGTCGGTCACCCAGACGTTGTGGCCGGTGCGCGGCTGGAATATGTGCATCGCCACCTCGATGTCAACAGGCGCATCAAACTGACGCATGGCGCCCAACGCGTACGTCAGCATCTGCTTGTTGTTGTGTGCGCTGACTGGGATGCGCCCGGTCTTGAGGTCAACGACGTGCAGCGTGCGCTTCTCGGTCAGCACGGCGTCAGCCGTACCCCCGAGCGCAGGGTGCAACGACTTGAGTCCCGCATCGAGGTTGACCTCGATGAGCTTGCGCTTGGGTGCCTCGCATAGGTTGTTGACAAACTCGGCGTACTCGGTGGCCATGTTCCAATGCTCGTCGGGGTAGTCGGCTGGGTTGAGAGCGTTGCCTCGCAGCATGGCCTCCGACAGCTCATGTATCGCCGTGCCAATGGCCGCAGCCTCGCCGGGAGGCTCCCACGGCATCCGCGACTCCAGCTTGACAGAACCGGGGCATAGCATGAACCGCTCGGTGCGGCTGGCAGATAGTCGGGCGTGTGCTCGTTGTGCGTGTGCAATTTCTGACATATCAATCTCCACAAAAACAGGCTATGGACTCGTCACCAAACAGCGACGTCTGTGACTTGGCAAACTCATACATTGACTTGTACGCCGGGTGGTCTTTTCTAAACAGGTTGCCGGTGCCAGCGTGCTCCGGGTTTGCTTCTGTAACGAAGCGCTCCATCTTGGCCCACCACTCGGCTTTTTCTGGGTACATACGGACAATGTTGGTTTTCTTGTCCATGCTCTTGAGAAAGCACAGGTCGCAGTTACCAAGCAGCGCCTCGTCCATAAATATCTCAAGGTCTAGCTTGAACGGCTGCTCAGACCAAAAGGCATTGATGTCTGCCTTGGTGATGCCAGCGGCAACAAGCGGCGTCTTGGCTATGTCCATCTTTGCAGACCGCCTTGGCTCATCTGCGCGGATGCCAACAAAGTCGCAGTTGTCGTTCTCGTCGTGCTTCCATCCGAGGCTGCGCAAGTACCTGTGAATCGTTCTAATCTTTAGTTGGCCGGTACACCAGCGCTGCGCCGGGTTGGGTAGCTTTTTGTAGTGCCTGATGCACCCCTCAAACGGTTCGCCATTGCGCGCCGCCGTCTCAAAGTCAACCACCTTGAACATGGGCTTTTCGCTTGTCCACTCCAGCCACTTGATTGGAACCTGCCAATTGGTCTCGCAGTCATGGATAAATTTAAGAGTGGCCTCGTCCTCTTTGCCTGTGTTGGCAAAGCAGACGACCGCGTCCTCTGGCAGACCGCCGTTGCTTTGCAGCACGCGCCAAAGCATATAGGCGCTAGTGCGACCGCCGCTGAAGCTGATGCAGGTCGGTTCAATAATTTTGAATGGGTCATTCATTTAGCCATCCCCCGAAAAAATGCACGCACGCCGTAGGACTTGGCAAAGGCCACGACGGTGTTGATTGCGACCAAATACGCGTTTGATGCAGCCGTGGCCTCTATCCCAAGCAGCGGCATAAACAGCAGGTTGGACAGGAATATCAAGGCCGCACCAGCCGTAACCTGAGTCGCGGCCTCGATGACGTATGTGGGCGTCACAAACTCACCTCAATCAGTTTGTCCAAGTAGTGACGCGCCTTGCGCAAGTCCTCGATGCCGCCCTTGTCCTGCCAGCGGCTGACGTACTTGATGATGTTGCCCTCAAGGTAACCAAGCCGGTTGCTGCTGATGTAGTCCCACGGCTGGATTGACTTGCCCTTGTAATGAGCGCCGCCGACCTGCCGCGCGTTGGCGTCGGCCTCTGCCGCTGGCTCTTGGCGCTTGACCTCTGCCTGCACCGGGTGCAGCGTGACCATCTGCTTGGACAGCTTGGCCATCTGATTCTCCATGCGCTTGCGCAGGTGGTGCTTGACTTGGTAGACGCGTTGCCGCGTGGTGCTGCACGCTCGCGCGACCTGCAGCGCTGTCCAGTCGGGGTGGTCGATGAGTGTTTTTCGTATGCGTTCTGCCGTTGTCTTTGCCATGTTTCTCTCCTAAATGATTTGGTCAATGACGTTGAGTTTGCGCAAGACCTTGCCCAATATGTTGTGGTCAAGTGATGCTCGGATTGTCAGCAGGTAGACCAGTGGCCGGAAAGCCTGCTTGGCTATGTTCTCGACGCGGCTTGATGCCTGCTCAAGCGCTGACGTCTGCCACGTCGCCTCGACAAAGACGACGACGTCCGCAGCTGACAGGTCAACGCCCTCTGACATGGCCGCGATGTTGCCGACGATGATGCGGTGCGTTGAGTCTGGGTCTTGGAATTTGTCGAGCGCCTGTTGCCGCTGCGCTGCCGGTGTATCGCCCGTGATGGTGACGGGGTGATAAGCCTGCAGACCCTGCGCGAGTTGCGCGACGACGTCCTTGTGGTGCGCGAACACGACGACCTTGGACTCGGACTCCATCAGGTCGGAAATAAACTCGCACGCTGGCTTGACCTTGCGCATACCTGCCTCGCGCATGATGACCGACAGCCCCTCAAACGCCATGAGCGCGTTGGGGTTCTCGACCAAGGCGTCGGCGTCGAACTCCTGCTCGCGCTTGTCCACCGGCAGGTCGAATGTGATGAGTGACACCTGCGGCTCGTTGTAGTCTGTAAAGACGTCCTCCTTCTTGCGGCGCAGGACGTGCGGCCGCATCATGGCGCGCAGCTCGGGCAGGTTACTTGCGCCGCTGACGTCCATGCCCCACGGCGCCTTCCACATCTTGGCGTACCGCGCCGCAAAGTCGTACCAGCCGCCGCGATAGATTCCCAAAGCGTTTAATAGCGGCCACAACTCGATGGGTCGGTTGGGTACCGGCGTGCCGCTTAACGCGTACACCCGGCCAATGTGCCGCATGGCCTTCATGGCGGCTTTGGTGCGCTTGGCCTTCTCGTTCTTAATGCGGTGGCTCTCGTCCAGCACCAGCGTCTGAAAGTCCTGGAACGCGTGCTCCTGTACGTCGGCGAGCAGGTCGTAGTTAATGACAACGACCGCCCTAGTCTGCGCCTTGAGGTGCAGCTCCTGCGCAGCCTTGCGCCCGGTTATGACAGCCACCGGCACGCTGCTGTCGAGCGCGTTGAACGCGCGCTCCCACACGGTTTTGGCGATGGCTGGGCAGACGATCATTGCGGGCAGGTGCGCCAGTGACGCAGACGCCGTAGGTAGCGTCTTGCCCACGCGTGGTTGGTCTGCGAGGATGCAGCGCTGATTCTTCAGGAGCCAGTCGCGTGCTTCAACTTGGTGGGGCTTGAGCGTGACGGTGGGCTTCAAAACGGCGCCTCGCCGTACTGCTCTGTCATGTCCTGCTGCTCGTGCTCGTCGAGCAGACGACACTCTTTTCTTGGCACCCTGACAGGCGGCGCCGGGAATGGCCAGCCGGTTTCGATTACTAGGTGCAGGTGGGTGGCGTCGCGGCCAACCTCGATGCCGATTTCGTTGTCCATCGTTATCCACGTCTTTGAGCGTTGCATACGTTTACCTCGTTGCTGTTGAACCCCGAATGTATCACGCTTTTAAAAAGTTTAAAAACTATGCTACAGTCCTGCAACCAGTTGAGTCGCCGTGACACATGGTGACTCATCTTGGTAACCGTTGAAAACGTCAAAACAGGAGTAAACGACTATGACGACCAAAGTAGTGACCAACGAAGTGCGCTTTTCCTATGCCAACTTGATGCGCCCGCGCGTCAACCAGATGAACGGCAAGGAGGAGTACAGCACGCAAATCCTCATCCCCAAGTCAGACAAGGATGGCGTCGCCGCGATTAAGGCTGCGGCCAAGGCTGCGCTGCAGGCCAAGTGGGGCGACAAGGTTCCGGGCAAGCCGCGCAACCCTCTGCGCGACGGCGACACCGAGACCAAGTCCGACGGCTCGCCGCTCGGGCCGGAGTACAGCGGGCATTTCTTCATGACCGTAAAGACCAGCGCAGACCGCAAGCCGGGTGTCGTTGACGCCAAGGGCCGTGACCTGATTGATGCTGATGCCATTGTGTCGGGAGACTATGGCCGCGTATCGCTCAACGCCTATGCCTACGACGCTGCGGGCAATCGTGGGGTGGCCTTTGGCCTAAACCACGTCATGCTGGCGCGCAAGGGCGACCAGCTGGGCGGCGGTCGCAGCAGTGCGGCGTCCGACTTTGGGCTATCGCCAGCCACGGCTGCGGCCACGGTGGCCAGCGACGCGTCAGAGGATGACGACGCTTGGTAAAGCCAGTCCAGCCAACTAGGCTTGTGGGGGCGTATCTCCGGGACTCGGAGGTGCGCCAACTTGACCAGCTAGCGCGCCGACTGGGGTTAACTCGGTCGGCTGCGCTGCGGCTGGCGATTCGCTCGCTGGTGCGTCACCCTCCCCAGCCCCTGCCTGCCCTGCATACTGGCGGGCGATAAGACGCTCCAGAGCCTCCTCTAGGCGCTCCACGCTCTCGTATAAGGGCCTGACCTTGCCATGGCGCCAGCGCGACGCCTGAGCGGCCTGTACGCCAGCCTCAGCGCATACGTCGGCCATCTTCAGCCCGTGAGCACGGGCGCGGGTAACTAGGTCGGTAAGTGGGTTCATGACCCCGAATTTTAGGCATTTAAGGCAAATAACCCTACACTTTAGTAGGGCTTGACGTGCTTGACTAAAAAAGGGCACAATCCATTACACCAACTACAGGAGAACGACATGACCTACTGGAGCGATGAAGATTTTGAGCGTAGCGGCATCGGCAACCCCGAGGCGTACGCCGCCGCGACCAAGCGGCGCATCATCAACAACGCGCAGACCACGTTCATGCGCACCTACGACCGCGCGCAAGAGGTTGTGGACGCCATCGGCGCTGGCCGCGTGTACAGCCAAGACGGCCACTACGTCGCCAGCTACGCAGACAACTTCATCGGCGCCATGGCGCAAGCCTTTGACACCTACGGCAAGCTGACCCCCAAGCAAGTCGAGGCCGTGCTGCGAGGTATCGACAGCCGCGCCGAGCGTCTTGAGCAGTGGCGCGCCAAGCAGGCCGAAATCGACGCCACCAGCGAGCACGTTGGCGTCGTTGGCAAGCGCGTAGATTTGACGCTGGTGTTTGAGCGCAAGGTCTGGCTTGAGCCGTCGGCTGAGTCGCAGTTCGGCGGCAAGTACCTAGTGATTGCCCGCACGACCGACGGCAACATAATTAAGTACATGGGCAACAGCAACTGCATGGTGCTTGAGACGATTCAGCGCGACGGCTGGTTTGACGTGGGCGCCGACCTGCAGCGTGGCGACACGTTCACGGTCAAGGCCACCATCAAGAGCCACGACGTCTACAAGGGCGCCAAGCAGACCAGCATCACCCGCCCCAAGGCGGTTGCTGCAGCAAAGTAAACCAACGGGGGCTGCGGCCCCCACACTCAGGAGACGACGACATGGGACGACACACTTACTACCCACCCATCCCCAAGGAATACCGAGGCCGGTCTAAACTACGCGGCTGGTTGATTGACCTGACGGCTGCGGCCTTGATTGCCGCTCCGCTCATTTACGGGACAATGGAGTGGCTGCAATGAGGCCAGCCTTTACCGACCCCTTTTGCATCAACGACGACGACTGGTACGTTTATGACGACCAGACCAAGGTGCTGGTCAAGCGCCTGAGCTGGCGCGTCAAAGACCCGCAGCCGTCGTCTGGGCAGGTGGTCGTGCGCGGGTATGAGCTGAAGTACCAGCGATTGTGGGAACAACTTGTGGTGGACACAAATGGATGACCAACCGATAACCGATTGCGATAAGGATTTTTACGAATGGATAGTCGATGCGAGCCGACGGCAGGTCGGGGTACCGCACTTGGATGTTTGGCGGGCGGCGTACCACAGGGGGATGGAGGCGGCGTTTCTGGCGCTGGAGGATTCGTTCGTCGGTCAGCAACCGCCCAGCGAGTCTTAGCCTATCTGGAGCAGCACCCGGGCGCCGACGGTCAGGAGCTGATACAGCGCTGCCACTGCTCCAAACGGCACGCGTACAAGGTCATAAGCAAGCTGCACAGGGCGGGGCTGGTACACATCAGCGGCTGGATAACCGACAACGGCGACGGCCCATACGTGCGTCGGTTCTCGGCAGGCGCTGGGGTTGACGTGCCAAAGCCAAGGGCAATGACTCTTGTCGAGGCAACCCGCCGCCACCGCGAGCGCATGGAGCCAATCGAGCGCGAGCTAGAGAACGTCCGGAAAAACACTCGCCGCCACAAGGTCAAGGTTGACCCGCTGATGGCGGCTTTCTTTGGGGGTAGCAATGGAAGCTGAAATTTTGAACCTAGACTTGAGCGCTGATGATGAGCACCTCGGTTCGATGGAGATGATGTTTTTTGTTGAGGACGGCAAAGTGACCGGGTGCCAGCTTGGCCACATGAAGTTGGATGCTGTTTTTGCGGTGGCGTTTTTGGACGCCATCGCAACTACATTTAAAACAAGTCCAACAAACCTCGCCCACTGAGCCACATCTCGCCAGTCAGCACTTTGTCGCGCACCAGCTCGGGCGGTAAGCCTGTCTGTTGCGCAGTTTGCATAATCTTGCGAGCAAGCAGCTCTAGCTTGGGCGCACCTACTGGCGTGTCCACACCAGTCTGCGGTGCAAACGTACCCCATGCGCGCGCTTGAGTTGACACAGACTCAAGACCAAGGTCGCCTGCAATGTTGCGACGCCACCAGTCGCCAAGCGATTGCAACTCGGTATTGGTCACGCTGTCGCCGGGAACGGCCTCTCTACCCTTGACCATTTTTGTGTTGCGAGTGTCTGCCAAGCCGACACCTCGAGACCAATGCGCATCACCAACTGGCAGAGCAGTCTGAAATCCCGTCTCTGGGACGCCAGATGACTGTATGTATAGGGGCACTTTTGGTGACCCCATTTGCAACTGACCAGACTCAATGTACTTGCTCATAGGCGTTGCCTGCGCCGTTGAGTGGTATGGGTGGGACATAACACCGGCTAAATCAGATGGAAAATCTGCTCCCCTCTTGTTTTCTGCCATACCAGCGTACTTCACAAAATCGTCGAACCTATTTTGCTGGGCCAAGTAATTCGCTGCTGTGCCCCGGTTCAGCTCTGTTAATACTTCAGAACCCGGCGACGCCATGCCTGTCAGATGGTTGAACCTGTTGTACCGTTTAATTGCTTCTTCTTTGCCAACCAACTGCACTAGGCGCTGAAAGGCCGGATCCATCACGTACCAAGCATCCATGCCGGTAGCAAGCTCGGGGTATTTCCCTGCCTCACCCAACGTATCCACAATGCGCTGCGTGTTTGCGGGGGTCATAACAGCATCGGCTGCAGCAGAGCCTCGCGGGTTTGCAGAGAAGTTGGTAATTGGAGCCTGATTGCCTACTCGATTACGTGCAATGTCAGCGAGTTCTGACCTAGTCGTACCAAATAGTCGTAGCAGCGAACCGCTCTCCGGCGCAGTGTTTGCTGCGGCCTGTGCTGCAATTACCCGTGGGTCTTGATATATGCCCGGGAAAGCAGCGCGCTGCGGGTCTGCGACAGTCGGCACAACATCGCCAATTTTTTTGCGATTGCCCTTAACCATCTTTGACTTGGCTGGTGCTTTGATGGTGCCATATTCGCCTGTAGCCACTTGCTTGGCCGTCTTGCTCCCAGCCTTGAGCGCCTTGCCGGCTTGTGCTGCGGTTTTCATGCCCAAACCAATTGGTGCCAGCACACCGGTGGCAAGCGCAGCGTCACCGCCTGCGCCGAGCAGCTGCAGCAGTGCGCTACCAAAATTGCCTTGGCTGATGTTCTGCCCTAGACTCGGCTCGTAGCCACCGCTCGGGCTTGGGAACATACCGAGCGCCTCCAGCACGCCAGCGCCGGGAGCAAACCCAGCAGCGTTTGTAAACATACGCCGCGCGGCATATGGGTCGTTAGACTGCAGCTCCTGATAGGCTCGGAACAGCGCTTCTTCCGGGTCTAGGTATGTTGCCATTTACTCACCAATCAAATAAATCAACCCACTTGGGTCAACGTCATAACCATACTGACCCGTTTGAAACGGGTACAGCTCGCGGCGCTGCTTGTCGGTTAGGTCTGCGCGACGCATTACCATCCTAGCCTCGGCCTCACCGGCCACGCGCTCGTATGCGTCGTATGCCGATTCTTGTGGCTTTCTGAGGCTGTACAGCGCACCGCCTTTCTCAAACATATCTACGTTTGCGCCACCTGCAAACCCTTCTTGTTTTTGGACTGCGTGCTGCAGCTCGTGCAAAAAGGTTTTGCGTAGGATGTCTTTGTCCTCTCCAGAGGCAAACATCTGATTTGATTTTGCGGCAAAAAATCCTTCTTCTGGGCCTATCCTTGACGCCGCATAAATTGAGCGCAACTCAGGGTACGCCTCCATCAATTTGTTGTGCCTGAACAGCACCTCCAGCGGGTAATTTAGGGGCGTCTCTCTGTAGCCAGTCATGGGGTCAATGGCCATCTTGCCAACTAGCGCCCTAGACTTCTCGTCAGAAATTTCTTGCTTGTATGCCTTTTCACCCGTCTTGGCTGTGCCTGTCCTGCGCCACACTTCTTCTGGGCTAAATCCACGCAGCAACAGCTTTTGCGCCTCAAAGGCGTCATTTGGGCGCCACAGCTTTGAGCTAGGGCCAATTATTGTCCCCGTCATGTTCATGGCCGCATCAGCCGCGCGCTGGTACAGCTCGTCGCGTGCTGCCTCGTCTACCGGGCCAGCGCCAAACATCCCAGCCCGCTGCTGCAGGTCGGCGACCTCGTTGCCGTAGTCCACGACCTGCCCGGCCATCTTGGCGGCATAGTCAGCAGGGTTGCTGACCATGTCCATCAGGTTGCGCCGAAACGCGTTGCTGCGGCTGAATAGGTAGGGCAGGAGACCGTCGGCCATTTATTGGCCCTCATTCATAATATTAGCACCAACAATGCCGCCCAAACCGCCGCCTGCACCAGTACCCAAGGCTGGGGCGACGCTGGTTAGTCTTGCGACAAACGCCTGCAATCGCGCCATCGAGCTAGAGTCTTTGAGCGCGTTCAGCACTAGGTTGGGGTCTTGAGACACCAAAACATCTGCTACGCGCTTGCGCTGCGCGTCAGTCAAATCTCCCGGCGCTATTTTTTTGACCAGCTTCAGCGCAATGCCCGGCAACGCAAAGACATTACCAGAGGCTGCGCTGATAATTTCTGCGTCAGAAATATCGCTGCCAATGCGTGCCGCAGCAGCCTGCTGTGGCGCCGTTCCAGAGCCGCCAAGCACTGCGCCAGCTGCTTGTGCCGATTGAGTGGCCCTACCAAGAGAACCAATCACGCGGTCTAGTTCGTCGCCCGGGAATACGTGTCGCAAAATTTGACCTTCTTTAGTATCTGGGTCAGTTAACTTGCGCAACATAGTCGTGCGGTTGCCGCCAGCCATGCGCCCTCGAATTGCGTCCATCACGCCCATGCGGTAATACCGTACGGCGTTGACGTCGCCGCTTTGCATCAGCTTGCCAAAGTCGATGTCAATCTGGTCTGCGTTCTGAGCAAACACAGACTTGCCTTGATTAAACATATCCCTTGCGCTGCGCCGCTGTGCAGCTTGAGCGCGGGCACTAGCAACCGCTGATGATGCCACGTCAATTTCACCACGCAGGGCCAGCTCTGCTTCTTTATATCCCTCTCCAGCGGAACCAAGACCTTTGCTAAAAGCCTTTGACTGCAGGTCACGCAGCCCGCGCCTCAAGACTTCAGCATCTTGCAATGTTGGTGCACGGTCAAAAACGACCTCGCCACTTTTGTTAATTGTAAAAAACGGTGTTCTACCAGTCTGTGCCGTGTAGGTTTCTTCCAATACATTGGCTGCATTGCCTCTGGTGCGCTTAATTGCAGCGGTCATGGCGTCTAACAACGGCTTGGTGAATACTGCGCCCTCTCTGTATGCCGCGTCATACATTGCCTGTTCAAGCCGCTTAAGCTCGTCATCTGTTGCCGTAACAGCCTTGCGCACGTTGCCTGTCATGCCGGGCGCCAAGTATTTATTGAGTTCTAGAACCGCTTCTTCTCGCAACTCACCGGGTCGCCGCGTTAGCGCCTCTCGCAGCACCTTACCAGCCTCGCCGCCTTTACCGCGTGTATAGGCTCGTATGGTGTCGCGGATGGTTGCGTTCTCGGCCATGATTTCCCCAGACGCCACCTTAGCGGCAATTTCCTCTGGAGTCATGTCCATGTCTCTAGCCAATCGCTGCAATTCGGCCTCAATGGCTGACGCGCCACGCTTGCCCACGCGGCGACGCGCAAAGTCCATAAACTTGTCAATCAAAATTTTGCCGCCTGCCCCAGCGCCCGCCACAACTGGTGAGGCCACAGCCCCAAAACCAGCGCCGGGAATCGACGCAGAGAGTCGCTCAAGCGCGTCACCCTCCTGCATACCAGCAGCCGTCAAACCTCCACTAATTGCCCCAGCGCCTGTGGCCGAAACCAGCATCCTAGTAACGGTTGGTGATTTGCCAGCCAAAAGACGCAACAAGCCCGGCCCTGGCAACGCCATTGCACCGGCCATTTCAGCGGCTAAAGCCTTACCCGGGTTGGCCTTTTGGTATGCTTGAATTTCTCCCCTGATTTGTTTGACAACGTCGTCGTACTTGCCCGGGCCAAACGTGCTGCGCAATGCGGCCTCAAGCTCATCAGCAAAACCAAACAGCGCACCCTGCGCGGCCATTCTGATGGCTTGGCTTTCTGGCTCTTTATCAAGCAAACCCTTGACCTGCCATGGTTGATTCCATGGGCCTGAGCCAGATGTAGCCAAAGGTTGTGGCTGCTGCGTCGGCACCCTAAGCCCCTGAGCACTGGCTCCAGTTGGCTCGGGCGTTACAGTGTATTTTTGTTCCCACGGGAAAGTTGTTGCCATTGCTGTGCCGCCTTTTATTGAACAGGTTCCCAGTTCTCTCTGTTGTTGGGGTCGCCGCCCTTGTATCTGTACTTGGTTCCATCAGGCGCCTCTTGAACATCACCAACTTGTATGCGCTGTGGCTCTTGCACCTCTTGCGACAGCATGGTGACTGGTTGATACCGCTGCAACCTAAACAACTCAAGAGTTCCAGAGTCTTGTGCTCCAGATACCTTCATTGCGTTGTTGAATTGCTTTTCATACTGGTCTTGGCGCCACAGCGCAACTTTTTGTAGCACACCCATACCGCGTCGCAATTCAGCGGCGCTCATGCTTTGGTCGCCGATAGACATACGTCTAATCAGTGCGCGCTCGCCCTCAGTAATTTGACCTTGGCCTTTCATTGCTGCAGCTGCGGTTAGCTCTTGCGATGCCAGACCTTGAACCAATTGTCGAGTTGATGCCAGCTTAGACTCTACATTTTCACCAGACACATTCAGCAGACTGCCAACCCTCAAAAGGAATGTTCTAGCATCTGCCATTGGGCCAGTAACAGCCTCGGACAGCACAGGCGCCATTCTGTCAATGTTGGCCAAGGTCTCGTTTGCGTTTTGTGCTTGCTGGAATGAGGTGGAAAGAATCTTTGATGCCTCTCCACCAAGGCCTGAAATAAACTGATTTTGCCCCGGAGGCAGGTTCACGTTTGTTGACTTGGCACGCAGAATACTCATGTAATTCTGTGGTGTTGGCGCCATTCCCAAGGCGCGCATGGTGCGAATGATTTCTGGGTCTTGCTGCGACACAAGGTCAAGCATTTTTGCTTGACCCTCTTTTGCTGGCATACGACCCAACAGCGCCAACTGCACTGGACTGAGCATCTGCGCCTGACCGGCAACACCAGTTTGTGCGACTGGCTGCTGCGTCATGGTGCCCGGTATTGGGGCCATGCCGGGTTGGCGCTGGGCAGCAGTTTGTGGACTCATGGCCGAGGACAAC
>Ga0208161_1001286_pt1 | contig 13471 bp, 12 predicted proteins | sample CB_VirMetaG_3_FD_184538 | JGI IMG/M metagenome (GOLD analysis project Ga0208161, IMG submission 184538) | Freshwater to marine saline gradient viral communities from Chesapeake Bay - CB_1508_1S Viral MetaG (SPAdes) (version 4) | ecosystem: Environmental > Aquatic > Marine > Coastal | place: USA...
CCAATAGTGCCTGCAAGCAGTAATTGCCACTACTGGTGGTGCAAGTGGCGCGTAAATGCTTTTACGCCGCTTTGCCTTGGCGGAGGTGATCCAAGAGCTCGTCTTCGGTTTCGGGGCCGCCGAGGTGCGCGGTCAGGGCGCTAATCGCGGGGAGTTCGGCGGTGAATTCGTCGGGGGTCCAGGATTCGCGGGCCTGAATGACGGCCCTAATGCGGTCGAGGCGGCTGACGTCGCGGGCCGGGTAGTGCTCACGTAGGACGCGGTCGAGCTCGACGATCAGATCGAGATCTTTGTCGCGGAACAGCTTGCGGATCATGCTGCCCCAGCTATTGGACATTTCGTCGGCCTGGCGCTCGGAGAAGAACAGCTGACGGAGGTCGATGTCTTGGGGTTCGCGTTGGCCGCAGAAGACTTCGACCCACCAGCCCAGGCTCGGGGGTTTGCCGTACTCGGTGATAGCGAAGGCTTCTTGGTAGAGGTTGCTGCTGTCGGTGCCGGGTATGAGCCGCTTGGTCGTGCTATATCGGTGGACGTAGTAGTTCAAACGTTCTATTGCGATGAACGTCCTTGGGCCGGGGCTCTCGAGCTTTGCGTGGCGGAGGCCGCTGATTTGGCTGGAGTGCAGCCAGCCGACGCCGTCCATGGAGGCTTTGGCCAGGGCAACCATGGTTGGGTGCGACCAGCCGTTCGTGTCCATCCAGCGGGTGAACAGGAGCGAGAAGGTGCGTAGGCCCCGCTCGAACTGGGCGCGGTGGTCGATCACCGTGTCCTGTTTGGTCATGAGTGAAAGGTTTGGGTCTGAATGCCCACGTCTTATGACTCAACCCTAAAAGGTTTCGCCTCTGCGTTCAAACCCTTTACTGATTTGGCTCCTTTTTGGGGCTTGTCCGAATCTGGTTGCGCCGTTACGGTGGCTTGCCCGGGTCGGGTTGACCAGTAAAAAGCCCCTCCCTAACTGAAGGGAGAGGCTTTGGGATGCCCTGGTCCGGGCGAGTCTCACGCGACCAGAACGTACATGACAATCGATCCATCTGCAAGCAATGGTGCGCCGGATAGCAACGCGCGTGCCATCGATTTGCTGCGCAACGACTGCTACCCAGATTGGTGGTCCTTTGTGCCAGTGGCGGGTAAAGCCACCTATGTGGAGGAATGGAGCACGAAGCCGCTGAGCCGGCAGCAGTGCATTGAGACCTACAAGGCCCGCTCGGACTACAACGGCATCGGGGTGCTGACTGGACGGCACTCTCGGGGGCTCATTGCCTTGGACATCGATGGGCCGGAGGCGGATGAGCGCTTTCGTGCCATTGCCGGCGATGAGTATGAGGCGCTGGGGGAAGAGAGCTCGATGTCCTGGACGTCCGGTAAGCCCGGGCGCCGGCAGATCGTTTATCTCGTGCCCAGGGGGATGCTCGACGATCTCGACCATGTCCACACGCTGATCCTGCGCAGTGATGGGGAATGGCACCTGGGTCACAGCGATGTGGATCGTTCGCCCAAGCAGGGGACGGTCAAGGAGGGCGAGGAGTACCAGGAGGTGGTGCTGCGCTTTAACAAGTGTCAGAGCGTGTTGCCGGGCTCGCCGCACCCCGATGGTGGGCGCTACCAGTGGCTTAACTACAACGGCAAAGGCGTCGAGCGGATCCCGGGCTGGATCTACGACGCCCTGCGGCCGTTCAGGAAGGCGCAGCCTTTCCGGACCGAGGAGATGTCCAAGGTCATGGAGGAAGAGTTTGGGCAGACGCTGCTCCCCCCTCGGCAGATCCGCGGCTGGTTCTACAAGGACGAGATCCAGGCGAAGTTGCAGCCGCGATTACTGGAGCTGGTGTTCAAGCACCCGGTGTTCGACAAGTACGGGTGGAAGCGGCGTGGGGGTGCGCACCCTCAGCTGATGTGTGGGTGCCCGTGGCATGGGGGGCAGTCGGGCACGACCTTTCAGGTCAACGAGGCCACGGGCCAGTGGGACTGCAAGTCGTGCGGGATTGATGGCAACCCGCTGACGTTCCTGCACAAGATCCGCACGGATGACATGCACGCGCCGCATCCGGAGGGGACGGCGTTGGAGAGCTACGTGGCGGAGCTGACGACTGCACTCGGGTACAGCTATCCGGAGGATGCCCGGGCCCAGGTGGTTAAGGAGGCGCCGCGGACCTTGATGTCGGAGCGGGAGTTCCATGAGGCGCTGATCAAGATCCACGACGAGGAGCTCAACCCGGCGATTCGGGTGGGGCGGATGGCTGGTCTGGCTGCGGAGACCGGGCGGCGCCTCACCGGGGTGCAGTGCCTGGCTGCGATGGATGAGTACCGCTACTACGAGGACTCGCGGCGCACCAATGAGAAGAAGGATTGGTGGCAGAACGTGGAGCGGATGCAGTTCCTCATCCCGAACCTGCTGATGAAGCCCACGCAGGTGATGCTGCACGCGGCAGGCGGTCTCGGGAAGACGTCGGCCTGTATGGGCCTGGCGAAGGCCGTGGGGCGAGGGGAGACCATGCGGATCCGTGGCATTGAGCTCCCCGTCAAGCAGGGCCCGGTGCTCTGGATTCAGAACGACCAGAACCCGGCGAAGCTGTTGCGGGATTGCGAGGACAACGGGATCAATCCCGCACTCGATCGGTGGTTCATCGTCAAGCGGGGCTTCCAGATCAACCACACGCATGAGTTTGCGGAGTGGATTCGGGCGTACCGGCCCGCGCTGGTGATCGTGGACTCGATTGGTTCCTGCTCCACAAAGATGCAGGTGGAGGAGAAGGACAAGGCGTTCGCTTCGCCCTTCTATTACTACGCCGAGAAGAACGGCAATCCGGAGGACGGGGGCTTCCCGGCCACCTCGATTGTCTGGATTCACCACGACAACGCCAACGGGGAGGCCAGGGGCACCCGCTACCTCGTGGCGGCGGTGGATGAGCAGTGGCATCTGCGGACGCTCTCGGAGGATGAGCGTGAAGCGCTCAGGGAGCGGCGGCGGAGCCCGGCCAACTGCCGGATGATCCAGATCAAGAAGTCCAGGCTCGGGCGGCAGGGGGATCTGCTGGTGGTCGAGCGGGATGAGAACTTCGCCTACTCGGTGTGGGACTACACGCCGACCGAGCGGAGGGAGGACCAGGGGCAGGGGGATCCGGAGCCGCACACCATGGCGCTGCGGATCGTGAAGGATCGGGTCAGACAGGCTCGGGGTGAAGGTGGTGACGGAGAGGACCGCGTGACCGCCAAAGAGGTGTGGGAGCGCCTGGTGGAGGAGATCACCGGGCAGGGACGGAAGCCGCCCTCGAGCAAGACGGTGAAGCGCTGGCTGGATCGATGGGTTGACGATGGCGTGCTCGTGGCGGGCAAAAAGCGCGTGGTGGAGGGGGCGGACAAACCAGTACACACGTACACACTTCCCCCCTCGCACGCGCGTGCGTTGTCCATGAGTGAGCGTCCTTTGGTCATTGCTCACCGAAAACCCTTGCAGGAACAGGAAAAAGCAATGGACACGGAGGTCTCACCCGAGTACGATGTCCATTGCTCTGAGCAGGGTCAACCAGTTCAGGAAAGCAATGGACACCGACCTGACCAGAACATTTTGTCCATTGGTCAAAACCCAGTCCCCGAGAGCGATCTCAAGGAGCAATGGGCAAAAGACACTCACACACACGGTATAAAGGGGTCCGATGAGCAACCTGAGACTCTTTCGGGAACGCCGAGAACGGCATCCGAGCTCGAAGAAGGTGCGGGACAAGGTGACCCTTTGGGAGCAGAAGTTCCGCGAGGCCAAGACGCCAACAGCCCGGTACTGGGCGATGGGGCAGCTGCGCCGGTGGACGGAGGCTCACCCGCTGATTCAGATGTGGGAGGAGCGGGATCCGCGGTTTGCGGATATGACGTGGAGCTTCCCGTCCTGAAGGAGTGGCAGGGCGACGAGGGCGACCTCAGTGGCTTTTGACCACGTCTGTCCAGATCCGGAATCCCGGCTAGGCTGACCAGAGCAGGGCAAGGCCAGGGGATCGACAGCCCCCGGCCTTGCTGAGCCACCTTTCACTGCTGGTGGCCGCGTAGCTCATCTCACCGAGCTCGCCTCAAAAAGACTATCGCTGACGCATGTCGCGGGTCATGTCTTCGAGTCCTTGAAGCATGAGATTGCAGATCAACGCTTTAGCGCTGAAGTGCCCTCTCATCAGGGATCGAGATAAGTGTTTCAGCTCTTCTATATCCGAGCACTCGTCGATTTGGCGGAGTGCTGCTTCCTCCGCAAATTTCAGCGAGAGGCTGTCCATTTCACTGACGCCGTTACTCCATCATGCCGTCACAGCTTGTTGAAGAAGCCAAACGTGCGCTGACGCGGATTGACTTTGATTTCATTCGTGGACCTCATCAAGGGACGTTGCTCCGCAATCGTGTTACCGAGCTCGGTGAACAGCTGGGTCCGCTGGGCGTAGATACGGAGACAACGGGGCTGGATCCGCGCGTGAATCAGGTCCGGCTGATTCAGATCGGCACCCCCGAGTTTGCGTTGATTGTCGATCTCGATGGGTGGCGTCGCCCTGGAGAGCGCGCCGTGCCCTGGGGTGCACCGGGGCTTCGGGAGCTCAAAGCGCTGCTCGAAGGGGGTCGCTGCAAAGTGCTGCAGAACGCAGCGTTCGATCTGAACTTTCTCCGGGGAGAGGGCGTTGCCCTCGGGGGACCGGTGTTCGACACGATGGTGGCGGCCAAGCTCGTGAACAACGGCACGACAGCCAAGAACGATCTCGGCTCGATTGTTGAGCGCAACCTGCATCTGGAGTTGCCGAAGGAGTTGCAGAAGGCAAATTGGGCCGGGGAGATCAGCACAGAGATGGTGGAGTACGCGGCGCGGGATGTGATTTGCCTGCCGCTTTTGGTGACGCCGTTGAAGGAGTCGCTGCAAGGGTCGCGGGTGAAGACGAACACCACGCTCTGGGACCTGTTTCAGCTGGAGATGTCAGTGCTGCGGCCGATTGCGCTGATGCAGTGGCACGGGTTTGGGTTTGACCGAGAGGGTGCCGAGGAGCTCAAGGTCCAGCTCACCGAGGAGTCCGAGGCCCTGAAGACGCTGTTTCTCGAGACGCTGGACCAGGAGATCCGCAAGGAGCACGTCAACAATCCGCATGTGTGGCTGCCTCGGGAGGATGACGGCAGCATCAACACCCGGGAGAAGGACACGGGCTCGATCCGACTCGGCACCAAGAAGCTGAAGGGTTTCAACCCACGCTCGCCGAAGCAGATGGCGGAGCGGTTTGAACAGGCCGGCATCATGTTGCCGCCAGATGAAAAGGGCACCCCGAGCCTGGACCAGAACCTGCTCGCGTTTTTGCGGAGCGACTACGAGCTGATCGATAGGTACATGACGTGGAAGACCGCAGTGACGAAGGTCTCCAACATCGAGAAGCTGCTGGAGTCGATTGGGCCGGATGGGCGGATCCACTGCAACTACCGGCAGATGGGCACCGAGACCGGGAGGCTGAGTGCGGCCTCGCCGAACCTGCAGCAGGTCAATCGAGGTAAGGATTTCCGTAGCAAGTTCGTGGCGGCGCCGGGAAACGTGCTCGTGGTGGCGGACTTTTCTCAGGTGGAGCTGAGGGTTGCGGCGGAGCTCTCGGGGGAGGAGCGGATGATTGCGGCCTACAAGGCGGGGCGTGATTTGCACACCGAGACCGCGGCGTTGATTGCGAAGGTGTCGTTCGAGGAGGTCACCAAGGCCCAGAGGCAGTCAGCGAAGGTGGCCAATTTCGGCCTGCTATACGGCGCGGGGCCGGCGACGTTGCAGAAACAAGCCGTTGCTCAGTACGGCATGGATATGGAGATGGATGAGGCCCGCGAGATTGTGGAGGGCTTCCGCGAAGCGTATCCAACGCTGTACGAGTGGCAGCAAAGCGAGGGAAAAAGCACTACGAAGGCGGTGCAGACCGCTCTCGGGCGTCGGCGGTTTTTGGTCGGCTTCAACGACAAATACACCACGCGGATCAATACCCAGGTGCAGGGCACTGCAGGCGATATTGCCAAGCTTGCTATTGCTGATTTGTGGAGGTTGATCTGCGCTGCTCCGGCTGATGAGGCAAAGCTCATCGCCATGGTGCATGACGAGATCGTGCTCGAAGTAAAAGAAGGGGAGGAGGAACGGTGGGGTCAACTGCTGAAGCAGTCGATGGAACAAGCAGGAGCGGAGGTTTGTAAGACGGTTCCTATCGTTGCTGAGGTGTCATGGGGTAAGACATGGGCAGACGCGAAGTAAGCCGGCGTTTTCCTTTGCTATTAAACAACCTAAACTGGTTGTGACCGTCTCTATTCCTATGCTGGTTGGCGCTGAGCTCGTTGCTTTCTGTAAGAGCAATGACACCTTGAATCAAATGGAGCTCGCTCGGGGAGCTGGCTATGTCCGGACTACCCGCACCGGGCGTGAGCAGGTGTTGGTGAAGCAGTTCTATAACGCGCTGTTGGCGGCCCGGGGCATGCCGATCTCGGTGGGTAAAACCCCTGGTAAGTCAGCGCAATTCCGTACTTCGGTGCATGCCAGCGGCGTGATCCTTCTGGGTAAGACCTATGCGGCTGACTTCGGTCTGAAACCGGGGGATGAGCTCGAGATCGTGCTCGATGCGGACTGCATCAAGTTGGTGCCCGCTTCTGTTAAGCCAGTCGCGACTTCGGCAAAGAAGCTGTCGATCTCGGCTTGAGTTGACACCCAGCGAAGCCCGAGCTCGGTATCTGCAGCAGTTGATCCGGATCGCGGAGCGGTTGCCCAATGGGCTGCTTCAGCGGTTGGTGGCTGACGCCCAGTTCTTCAACGACTGGAATCTGCGGAAACGCCGGGCTCGGGCTTCTGCGCGCCTTGCCCAGCTCGAGGCGTGGAAGGAGAAGGCTGAGGAGAAGTACTGGCGCGGCGTGCGGCGCTGACCTGTTCCGGCGGATCCGCTGACGCCCCCTAGATTGGTTGAGCCTGCGACGTAACCGCGTCCAGGCTCCGGATCACTCACCTCAACTGAGCAACCATGAGCATTGAAGCGCTTCAGAGTCGTTCGTGGAACGGCACGCCTATCTCGCGGCGTACGACGGACTGCTACGTCAACGCCACGGCCATGTGCAAGGCCAATGGCAAGCGGTGGAAGGATTACCGCGAGTCCGACCGGTGCCAGCTCTATCTGGACGCCCTGGAAAGCGTGGCCGGAATTTCCGTCCACGCTCTTGTTGAGTCCCGCTCAGGCGGTGCCGGTGGCGGCGGCACCTGGGTCCATCCCCAGGTCGCGGTCGATCTGGCCCGCTGGATCAGTGCGCCCTTCGCTGTCTGGATGGACGGCTGGTTCCTAGAGGAACTTCAGACCAGGCAAGCCGCCCAAGCGCGGCCCACTCCGCCGAGCCTCTCACCGCAAGAGTCCCTTGACCTGATCGAGCGGTCGATGGGTCTGCTTGAACGACTCGGTGTGATGGACGAGCGTGACCACCTCCAGTTCGGTGACATGGTGCGGAATGTCACGGCGCGCGGAGCCGGAGGGTTGTTGCTAACTGCTGCTCCCGAGGATGAAGAGATGACGCTCTCGGATGCTTGGCTCGAGGTAACAGGCCAGCCCTTGCCTCGGTCTGACTACCAGAAGACTGGGCGTCTGGTCGCCGCGCTCTACCGCGAGGAGTTTGATCGTCAGCCTCCGACGCGAACGCAATTCGTTGACGGCGCTCCCCGCCAGGTGAAGAGCTACAAGCGGGGCTGGTTGGTGGAAGCGGTGCAGGCGATCTGGAGCAACGTGACCGCTTAGTCGGCTACACCCGATTCAGGAATTGGTCAACGGCCTTGGTGCGGTGGAATCTGTACCGGGGCCGTTTTGTTGTGCCGATGTTTTTGATGGCGGGGCCGTGGATGACGCCCTTGGACATGTAATAGTGCAATGAAGCCTTGTCTTTAATGCCTACTGCTCTGCAGAAAGCTTTGGAGTCGAGCCAAAGCTCGCCTACTTCACTGCGCTCTAAGCTAATAATGTCTAAGAGTAACGTCAGTCTTTTTTCGACTAGATCTATCCGCTCAATTACCGTATTAGCTTGTTCTAAGCTAGCTGCAGTGTACTTGAGTTCTAGCTCTGCTTTTCTCGCCTGTAGCTCCCTCCTTTTGTTGACTCTGGACCAGAATGCTCTTTGTGTGCCATCGCGTACATTCTCTTCGTGAAGAAGCCACTGTAGATTAGTGCATTGATTATTTGACTTATCACCGTCAATATGATCTATGTGGTACTTTCCTCTGCCTAATCCATGTACGCCGGGGCATGGAGGTAAAAATGCGTAAGCCACGAGCTTATGGACGCTATACGACTTTTTGCTTAGGTTTACATAGCAATATCCTCTAGCGGTTTTAGTCGCTTTTAGGACCTTGCCGTTCTTGCGCCTTACATTGCCCAAGCTGCTTATTTCGTATTGGTCATTGAAGTTGCAGGTTTCCCAGCGCTCGTCCATGAATACGACTCAGTCGAACCCATCCTAACCCGGTTGGACGGCATCTGTGTCCTAAAGCTGAACGCCCTGCATTGCTTTCTGGATCCGGTCGGCGTCGATCCAGCGTTGATAGGTGGACTGGTGGACTTGCAGGCTGTGTCCCATGAGTCTTGCCCCGAGGTCGGCAGAGACGCCCTTGTCGAGCAGGCGAAGGGCGAATGCGTGGCGCAGGTTGTAGGGCTTGATGGTCACGCCGTCGCGGTCGAGGGCGTCGTTGAAGGCTTTGGTCAAGGTGGAGGCGGATTGGGTGGGGCGAGGGAGCTCGCGCAGCGCGAAGCTCTCGATCCACGCACTCGGGCAGGGCGTCACGCGGCGGGCGCCGGTTTTTGTCTTGTCGTGGACCTCGATCCAGTTGTCCTCGAGCCAGGTGAGGGCTGCGCACTCGTGGGGGCGGAGGCCATAGGCGGCGCACATGCCGAAGGTCCAGCGCCAGTGCGGCAGAGCGATGCGGCGTAGCGCGGCCTCGATCTCCGCATCTGCAGGGATATCGCGCTCGGTGAGCTTGTCGACGCCGTAGCCGCGGCAGGCTTCGAGGAGCGTGGCGGTTTCTAAGCCAAGGGACTTGGCCACTTGGCTTAAAAGGTTGCCCTGGTCGCGGCGGGCGGCGCTGCCGGCGGGGAGCTTGCGGATGGTGCGCAGCAGGACGGCCTCGGTGATGACCCCCGAGGGCGGGAGTTTGCGCAGCGCGGGGGCCCACTTTTTGGACCAGGCGTTGTTGCCGCGCTCGGGGTCCTTGTGGTACTTGGAGGCGTGCAGGGCTTGGGCGGCCTTGATGAAGTCGGCCACGGTGATGGTGGCGGGGGCTTGTGGGGTGTCCCAAGCTTCCCAGGTGAAGTTGTCACTTCGGAGTTGCTCCCCCAGGACCACCGCGCGGCGCTCAGCCTCGAAGAGGTCGGCTTCGGGGAGGGGGATGCGTTGCTGCTTGCGCCCAAGGCCGTCTCGGGTGGGCAGGGTCGCCACCAGCGTGTAGACCCGCCCGCGCAGTTGGATAGAGCACCGGAGCTTCCCCGCTTTGAGGCGGGCGTTGGCCGCTTCGAGCTCGGGCATTTCCTGGCTTAGGTCTGGCTTAAAACCTACTCACTGTGTCTAACCAAGCCTGACTAGAAGACGGCAATAAAAAAGCCGCTCTCGGGGGAGAAGCGGCTCAGGGACTGGGTTTTACCGGTAGAACTGAATCGGAGCGGCGGGATTTGAACCCACGACCCCCACTACCCCAAAGTGCAACTGTGCCGCCAATAAGCTTTCCGGCGAAAGGGTTTGTGAGCTCAGCGAAACGATCTCTGGCTTAACTCTGGCTTAGTAGCCTGGTTCATACGCGGTTTGCGCATGGCCGGCTCGAAGGTGAAGACGTACCCCAATACCTGGGAGGGCGTTGAGCAGGCGGCCAAGGATGCGGGGGCGAAGCATGTGTCGCTGGTGGCGGCGCAGTGGGCTCTAGAGAGCGGGTTTGGGAAACACGCGCCGGGGCAGAACTACTTCGGTCTGAAGGGGCCGGGTAAAGGGCACAAGACCAAAGAGTTCGTCAATGGCAAGTGGGTGACGATCACGGACGAGTTCCTCGAGTTTCCCGATCTCGGGGCGTGTGTGAAATACCTCGTCACCCGCTGGTACAAGGATTGGGATCAGTACGAGGGTGTCGATAGAGCGCCGACGCTGGAGGCTGCGGCCAAAGAGCTGATCAAGCAGGGCTACGCCACGGATCCTGCCTATGTGGCGAAGCTGCTGAAGCTGCTCGGGGAGCATGCGCCGCAGAGCGAGCCCGCCAAGCCGGTGGTGAAGGCGTCGCCGAAGCCGATCCTGTACCGGGTCGAGGCCACTCAGGACACCTGGCTGAAGAAGCGGCCGGTGCAATCAGCCGAGCTCGGGGGGAAGGAGAAAGTGAGCTGCCCGAAGGGGCGGGACTATGCAGTGGTTGCATACACCGAGTGCGCGGCAGACGGACACGCACAGGTGGAGTTGGCCTCGGGAGCCGGGACGTGGTTCCTGTTCGAGCCGCACTGGCGGAAGGTGGTGGACTCAGGGGAACCCATGCGCCCTGAGGTCGACTGGAGCGACTTCAACAGCTTGGTGACGCCGACTCTGACGGTTGGCGAGATCCTGCAGTGGGACAAGCGGAGGATTCCGGGGCCGGCGGCTTCGGCGCGGACTCGGCTGCTGCGGACCGCGGCGGAGTTCCAGCGGGTGCGCGAAGCGTGGGGCCGGCCGTTAGGCGTGACAAGTTTCTACCGGCCAGAGCCGATCAATCGCCAGGTGGGCGGCGTGCCGGGGTCGAGGCACGTACTCGGGGAGGCGTTTGATGTGTACCCGGTGGATCGGAGCTTGGAGAGCTTCTACCAGTGGATTCGGACTCGGTGGACTGGGGGTCTGGGTGATGGGCGGACGCGTGGTTTCGTGCATTTGGACACCCGCGGAGGCGGAGGCTTCGTGCCCGGTGCTGGGGCTAGGCCGGCGGCTGAGTGGCTCTACTGATGGACGACCGCACTCGGGGGAACTGGGCGGAGGTCAAGGAGGCGTTGGAGCGGGCGGGCAAGACGAGCAGCCCGTTCTACGCAAGGGCGGTGGCAGTACTGACGACGGGGCGCGACCCCGGGCCGGACTTCGGAAGGAAGTGAGACGTCTAGACCCGTTGCGCTGCAGCGGGTCTGAAGTATTGAAGTTGACAATATAAGTGCCAATATGTAAGCAACTAGGCGGGAGTCGAACCTACATCGCTCCCCAGCGGCGATGGCCTTCCTATTTATCGGCTCGCACTAGGTGATCTTGCTGCCAGAGCGAGAGTAGTCGGGGACACTACGAGGGCTTAGAGAGCTATGCGGCGGAAGGCGCGAACCGAATAGGCACCGTCTTTGAATCGCTGAGCCACCATTCCCGAGTTAAATGATGTATCAAATGCATTGGTAACAGTCGCTGGCTGCCCAGACGACCAATGTATTTCGGTTGTAAACGCTTGGGGGCCGCCTGTGGAAAATAGCGCTATTTGCGTTTGTGATGGAAGTGTTTGTGTGTAATTGTCGGCGCGAGGCGGAACGGCATACGGATTGGCTCCTGAGTTGGTCGCATTGTTTACTGTGTTTGGCTTAAAATTAAAGTAGGCAATGCCTAACTCGTCTTGGGACGGCAAATACCAATCGTCAAATCCGCCGATATTCAGTTCAATGCAGTATTTGGCTGCAGGGTGGTCGTTTATACCAGCGGCCACTATCAGATCAGTATTAAGTCTTCCGTCAAAAGTTGTAAACGCGCCTGCGGTTTGCGTTCTTGATGTTTTCCACTGCAGAGTGCTGGTGGCTGGATACCCAGTCCCAGTAGCGCCGGACTCCCTGGGCGCAACAATCAACGCATGAGTAGGGTTGCCGTCCTGCGTGTGGCTGATATAACCAGCAAAATACCCGCCACCAAAGGGTTCACCAATGACAGCAGGGAATGGTTGTGCTCCCGTAATAATCCAGCTCATCGCAACACCTCCAGATCAACAGTAGGGGCAGTGACTAATAGGTCGTGGTTTGTGTAGGTCATGTCAATACTGGGCGTCTGCGAAGGGAGCGGTTGGTGGGGTGAAGTTGGCGGTGTAGCGGGCGACGCCCTTGGTGATTCTCACCTCCTCGAACCAACCCTTAAAGAAACGAGTGGTTCCAGATGCCGGCAAGCCAGAAAGCCCCAAGAAAAGTCCTCTAACAGCCGAGTAGTCTTGGTCTGAGGTTTGCGTTCCGACAGAGGTACCATTAAGATAGAAACTAATGGTTGATCCAGCCCTGCATACTGCTATATGACTCCACACATTTAACGATATAGAAGTGCTAATTGCTGTGAATCCAGTTGATCTAAGCCATGAAATGGTTGAACTACTCATGACCAACTGAAACTGATTTAAGTAGTCCGTGCTCCAGTTGGCTATGGTTCCCAAGATACCTGCATTGCTCGTCTGTGAGCCATTTGGAAAAATCCAGAGTTCTACAGTAAAGTCACCCGTTCCGCCTAAAGTGTATTGATCGCTAATAGGTGTGGTTAGGTAGTCACCCGACCCATCAAACGCAATGCTCGCCCCACCAAACTTACTTTGAGCAGTACTAATCTGGGCATCACCAAATGCCGTCACCGTCTTCGGGCTCGGGCTATTATCCACGATGGTGGTGCTGCCGTTGGTGCCATCACCATGCAGCAATAAAGAAACATTACTGAAGTAACGATCACCCTCTGTGTAATCCTGCGCCAACGTCACCTTCCCCGGCACATAAATGCTCATGACATCACCTCCCCAGCAGTCGTAGTGTTGGAAACTTGTGTGTAGGTCATGGTATAGCTGCTCCGATAGCGGTGATTAGAGCTGACACGCGGGTGTCAAGGGCGTCAAGGTCTAGGGATTCGCCGATGGAGTAGAAGGCGAGGCGGGCGTTGGTAGGGAAAGCGCCAGAGCTTGCAAAAATTGAGATATTCCCATTGTATGGAGTCTGTGAGCTAAGCCCCCTTGCATAACTTGTATTATTGACTCTCAGAGTAAAAGTGCTTGATGAATTCCTGGAAACTCCCACAAGCAACAATGCAGATTGAGTTATGCCAGTCGCTGATGCAGAGTTTCTTGCTCTCGAAAAGACAATTGCGCCATCTCTGCCAAAGTTAGTTGTACCAGTTTCGAGCGTAGTAGGCCCTGCCCCTAGGTAAACGCTAGTCACACTTGCGGCAGAAGTGGCATAAACCGAGGCGTGAAAGTTATCCTGCGGATCAGCATTATTATTCCTGTTGCTATCCAAATACTTCGTACTCCCATCTCCTTTCAACCCTGTCTCTCGGTCATAATCCCCAGAGACAAAGTTGTAGTTCGTAGGCGCAGTTCCAACCAGCGGAACCAACGCCCCGTCTAACGTCCTAGCCCCAGCCAGGATGCAACACGCCTTAATCGCATCCCAGATACCATCATTCTTGCAGCCAAGGACAAAATCATTGATCGCCTTGGCTACACCAAATTCCAACTCCTGTCCATCGGCTGCCTCCACAGCAGCGACATACG
>Ga0208161_1001290_pt1 | contig 13445 bp, 7 predicted proteins | sample CB_VirMetaG_3_FD_184538 | JGI IMG/M metagenome (GOLD analysis project Ga0208161, IMG submission 184538) | Freshwater to marine saline gradient viral communities from Chesapeake Bay - CB_1508_1S Viral MetaG (SPAdes) (version 4) | ecosystem: Environmental > Aquatic > Marine > Coastal | place: USA...
CCGGCAGGAGTCTACCGAATTCTTTGGCCTCTGGGTTGGGTTCTAGATGGTTCCATTTAAAAACCTGTAGAGAGCCCCCCTGGACAGGTGTCAGTCACCGAGGTAGGCTGTTGCAGTGCAAATCAAGTCTGTTCACCTTGACGTCCTTTACGAAGCCCAACCTGACTGCAAGACCATTCAGATAACGGTTGGTGAATGGTCAGAGAAATATGCTGCATTGCATGGTGGCATCAGAATGATTTGTGCGACCCTGCCGCATGACCTGGTTAACAGGGACCTCTCAGTAAAAGTCGAATGCGACGGCAACATGGAGCTTGGGCAGGTCGTGAGCAGGAGTGCCAGGCATGAGCCTTTAGGTCTGCATGAACACACAGAAGCTCTCAATCAGTGCGAGCAGAGAGCCGTTGCAATGCCTGTAAGCCTTCAGTGGTTTGCTACTTGGAGATGTAATTACAAGTGTAGCTACTGTTGGCAAGAGACAGTCAGGGACAGTTACAGGAAAGACAAGCCAGCCAAAAAGTCGCCTGTGGAATGGGCTAGGGCCCTGCTATCATTACAACCTAACGAGGTCTACATCAGTGGCGGCGAGCCTACGACTCTCCCCAACTTCACCAAGATCGTTCAGGCAGTTGGCCTGGTTGTTCCGGTCAATATCACAAGCAATCTCGGTAACTCGTTTGACATCGATGCCTGGGAGAAGGAAGTCAGCCCAGAAGCAATTGACTGTATCACTTTCAGCTTTCACCCAACTCAACAGTCGTTTGAGGAATACTCAAGGAAGCTTCGTCACTTTGTGAGCGTTTACGGCGGAGCTAAGACAGGGTCTGAGCTAGTGATGCACCCTGGGCAGTTGCAATACGAACAACCATTGAGAAACCTGGGCTCTGAGCTTGGGTTGCGAACGCTAAACATCGATGTCTTCCATCAACAGCCAACCATCTACCCAGCCGCACCAGGACAATGCGCGAACAAGAGGCCTGTAAGCAACCCTGCGTTGGCAAGTAAACCAAGACATGCCCCAGGAGACACAGCCCCACACTATTGTGCTGCTGGAATGACTCGCCTGAACATTGACCCGGTTGGTGATGCTTACACCTGCATGTCAGCCATTGATCGAAGCAAGATGTTTGGCAAGCACACCCTGCCCCACTACTCACCAGTGGGCAACATATTCGACGAAGGGTTTACGATGCAGCAGAAGCCAGTGCTGTGCTGGGAGACATTCAGGTGTTCTGGTTGCGATGTTGCCAAAGTCAAAGACTCCTGGGTTGAACACCCACACCCTTACGAACTCCCTTTGCCCCAGTAAATTTCATGAGACACAAAGTATTATTGGTAGGTAGCGGCCCATACATCAGGGAATGGTGGGCGTTGCATAAGGACAAAATTGGAGAAGTGAGCTGCATGAACACTGCCATTGAAGTAGTAGGTGCCAGACATCACAGATGGTATCTGAGTAGCGATTTCATGCACAACAGGCAGTGGACCTTCCAGGGTATGCGGGAGAGAATTGGAGAACACATTCTGGGCTTGAGAATCGTCGCCAGCTTCCTGTCTACCCCTCATTGGTATAACTGCCCCTATGACGGAACCATGTTGTTGAACTCTATCTACGACATTCTGAATAGGGCCACAGTTGGAGAGACTCCGGTGGAGCTAAACCTGATTGGGTGTGATCTCGACTACAGCCAGCCTAAGACACACTTCTACGAAGGAGGGACCCCTGACCCCAAGAGAATACCAGACGATGTGCTGCTGGGTCATATGCACAAGGCGATGAAAGACTTCTCGCCCATGCACAAGATCGTCAACCTGGGGCCCCAGCCATCGTTCCTTCCGTTTGAACCAGGAGACCCTGAGCTGTCATGGAAACATACCTAGTCACATCTGGGACCAGCAGTCATGACAGGTTAAGGACACAGTTCTTTGAACCAAGCTTGAAGCAGTGTGAGCCTGTTGAATGGGTTCACTTCCAGAGGCAAAGCTTGGACCCTGGCAACTTCATGCAGGGGGAGTGGCTTTCCTCTATCAATTGGGCTGCCAGGAACGCCCTCAAGGCCACCAGAATCGCCTCAGAATCAGCTCTGATAGTGCTTGCTGACCTGGACATAGTCTGGCTCCCTGGGGCCTTCACAGAGCTGTCCAGAATAGCCGAGGAAGGTATCTGGGCCATGTGTGAGAATGATCGGTCTGAGATAAACACTGGCCTACTTGTATCTAGGAACACCCGCGAGTTTAGGCGGCTTCTTACGCACATGCTTGAAGAAATGGTAATCAGCCCAGGAAGACACGATCAAGATGCGCTGAGAAAGGTCGCGGCCAGGTCGGTGAGCGTGTTACCTGTAGAGTTTGCCAATACCAAAACAGTCAACCTGGTAGACCCAAGCAAGGCTTTGTGTTTTCACGCAATCTGCACGATGGCTGATGATAATGAGACCAGCGTTGAGAAGAAGGCCAGGCTCTTGGAACCGTGGCTTGACAGGTGTCAGTCACCTATGGCAACTTAGTCGGGCCTGGCCCCAGAGACACGTTGTCCCTGGGACTACCGGGTAATTTGTTGTGGTTAGGTAACTCATACGGAGAAACCCTCTCACCGGCAGTTGGATACTCAGGTGGGAGGGTTTTTTGTGTCTTTAATTGCTTCTCAGCTTCTCCAGGTGGTCCTGGGCTTTCTCTACCGAGCTAAAGACAGGACCTACTCGCCTGCCCTTGTCAGAGTAAACTCTGACCCCTGCCCTGCTGGATGTTTGCACTGCCCTGAAGCCGTAACCGTCCAGGTAGATAGCTCCACCTCGGTTGTTCAGTTGTCGGGCTGGGGAGAACCTTGCTGACGTTCCTCCTCTATCATTCGGAACGCTTCCTCTATTGCTGCGTCGGTTTCCGAGTCCCGCATCTGCTGCGACATCAGGCGGGATGCTTTTAAGAACATCTCTGCGTCCTGTTTGTTTGATGTAAGCTTGGACACCTGTGAGTTTTCTGGCTTTTTCATATTCTCGTATGTCTCCTTTGAGTTTGTCGGTCTCCCCTTGGGCCAGGTGTTTCTTGAGCAATCGTTCTTTCTGCAAGAATGAGATAATATTCTCGGCATGAGACAACTGACGTGCTGGTCTTCCAGACGGAAAGTAAACATCAAAAGCCTCATCAAAGGAAGACTTAAAGGCACCGATATTTCCGGTCCAACCGTTCTCGTCCCACACATGCTTCTCACCAAACCACACGATGGCTTGGAGGTCGTCTGGGTTCATTCCAAGTTTCCTTGCTGCTTCCCTAAACACAACCTGGGAGACTGCAAAGTCCTGGTTGGTTACTGCCCCTTCACTTTTTGGCTGAATTCTCCATTTCTCACTGTAGGGCTCATGGGTCAGTCTGCGCATCAACCTGGCCGCCCAAACGTCGATAGTTGCCTCAAGAGACGCCCCTCCTAAGTTCATTGCAAACTGAGGTGTCTTGGGAGTGACTTTATCGACCAGCCATTTCTCAGCCATGGCCTTCAATGCTGGAAGACTGTTCTGACCATATTGCTTACCGTTAGCCCTGACTGGTGTCAGGTTGTAATGCTCTATCCAACGCTTGATCATGGCAGCAGGCGTCATTTTGGCAGCCTCGCTTCTGGCGATGATTTTTCTCCTGACCATGGTCTCATAGAGCTTCTTGTCCTTGTTGAGACGATACATCTCGTTGTAGCTCTTAATTTGCCTTTTAAAGTCACCCTTCTGATACCTCTTCATCAACTCTGCTGCGTAGATGAAGTTGTTTTCGACTGGTGTCTTTGCGCTAGTTGCCCCCAGGAGGTGAGTGAACATCTCTGCGCCTTTCCCAAAGACCTGCTTGATAGACTCCCTCATGCGGGAATACCACCCCATGCCGTCTGTGACTCCTGGGTATTGAATCAGGCGGTTGTATTCTTCAACAAACAAATTGGAAAGGGCTTCAATCGCTCCATTGTCAACCAGTTCCTTGATGCGACTCTTCGCTTTCTGAGTAACGTCGTAGTGGACGTTGTCCAGGTCGTAGTATTGGACGTTTCCTCTGGGGCCCCCCTCCCATTGCTGGAAGAACGGTGAATCAAGAATGCCGTAATCAACAGTTTGGAAGACCGGTTTCCCGTCTTTGTCGTAGCCTGTAATGTCAAGCTCGACTGCTCTTGGGTCATTAGCCTTTTGAGAACCCAGGGGCCTGCCCTGGTCGTCGGTTCTACTCGGAGAAAACCTCCTACCCGGAACACTCCTGGTAAGCACCCTGCCCTTGGGCTTGTCCAGGACAGTGTTGGTCTCATAGGGCTCTTGGTAAATTACAGGGTCCTCCATTGGGTAGCCCCACTTGCCCCCTGGGCCAAAGGCAAACTCTGAATTGTCCTGCACCAGGTGCTTGTCGATGTCAGCGTCGAACTCGGCCTTGGTCTTGTAGAATTTAGGCTCGCCAACGGTGACCTCCCCTTTGACTTTCCCTGAACCCTTACCTGTGGTCTCTATAAGCTTTACCCTGCGCCCCACGAGGCTGTTTAAGGTGGGTTTGGCCCTTGTCTCTATGGTTTTACGCCCGCTGAGAATGAGGTCTGCGAAGGGCATGTCAGGCTCACTCTTTATGTTGACACCTGGCAGGTTGTCAGCATCTGCTTTCTTGGGCTTAGTTGCGACTAGGAGGTTTCCTCTCTGGGCAACCTCGCCAAAGTATCGACTGATCTCCTTGATGTAGGACTTGGCAGCCAGGTTGTTTTGGTAGCCTGCTTTTGTTGGGCCACCCTTCCCGCTCCTGTTGCCTTCGTAGATCAGGAAGTATGCTTCCCCGTCAAGCTTGATAGCGTCTGCTGCCTGGGCAATGACTTTGTGCCTGTTGCCGGGTTCCTTGATGACGTTGAGAACATTGTTGACCGTAGCAGTATCGGCACCACCGTCAGCGATGGTGCTAGACACCCTGTCGTTGTGTTCCTTGCTCCGGTTGAATGGGTCAAAGATGTGGTTTTTGACACCACGCCTAGCCAAGAAGTCGGTGGCATTATCAAACCTGCCACCTCCAATGTCTGCGTTAACGGTCCCCCTCTCCCACTTGACCCTGCCGAATGTGGCTGGGGTCTTGTCGCGGTTGATAGAGGTCTCAGCAGAAGTGTATTCCTGGCTCTTAGGGCTCTTCCAGAGGTCTCCACGTTTGACACTATACCTAGGCAAGCCTTGACCAGAGACCTTAGAGTTAACGTCCTCGTTGAGTGCCACGTAATTGGCCTGTAAACCATCTCTGAGGGTCTTTTGCTGAACCTGTAACGGTTTACCCTTGGAGTCCTTCGTCTGCTTCCAGAGCTTTAATCTGGGAAGCATCTCATCGTAGAAGCCTCTCATGCCCTTACCGCCCAGACGGAGGTCGTCTCCTTCCAGGGTGGCAGACCTTACTCCCTCGGGCCCTTCCATGTTGTCGAGGGCACGTTTGGTCATCTCTTTGCCGATGTGGTCCTGAAGCTTTTCCTTGGTCATACTGCTATCAATGACCCTGAAAATGTCTTCCTCCGGGACCCTTGCCATCAGTTCGTATTGACCTCCTTCAAGTTCGTTAACTATTAGGCCAGTTATCTTGTCACCCAGGTCATACCTGGCGTTCTGGGTTTCACCGGTCGTCCAAGCGATAGCATCGTAGCCCTCATCAGCAGCAAGCTTGAGCATTCTCTTCATCGAGAACTCAGGCCAGGACTTCTTGAAAGGGGCGTTGGGGGTTCTGCCCATTTCGCTGAGAGCTTCATCAAGTTCGTTTAGCCTATTTATTTTCTGGGAGAGTTGCTTGCCCTCCTGAAGCATTCTTTGATATGTCGCCTCAAACTCAGGTGATACCCTGGCGACATAATCTTCTTCTGTCTTATTTTTTGGCTGAGTGTTCCTGAGCCCCTCTAGAAAAGCCTCAAACTTGCTAAAATTGTCTGCCCACTTCTCGTAAGCTTGTCTTGGGTCTTCAGCGTAAAGTAATTCAGCTTCTCTCAGAAGGCTCTCACGATCTTTTGGGGCATAGCCCATGCTTCTCCCCTCCTGGTGCCAGTCAGACTGAATTTCCTCCAGGAACAGAATCTTCTCACCGTCGGGCCCTATTCGGTCGTTGTGTCGAACGTGGGCAACGATGTTGGCTTCGTCGAAGTGGGAAGAGGAATAGGGGCCGAAGCGAGAATTAGGTTCTTCACTGAAAAGCTTCCGTTCAAGCTCAGTGTATTCTGCGCTCTCCTCTAGGGTGGGGTTTCTTCTGTTAAATATCTCGGTCAGTTGATCGTATCGAGCTTGCAGTTGCTCGCCACCAGGTTGTAGCGTCAGCAACCTCTCGGTGTATGTCCCTGGCTCTGCCCCTGGTTCTGTGTATTGAGAGAACTTGGTGGCAGATTGTTGAGGGTCGTCTGACTCAAGAATTTCAAACCTTCTCTCAAAGTCGTTAGCGACTTTTTCAAACAGAGCCTCTTGAGCAAGTTTCTCGGTTTCAAAAACCATTTGTGCATAAGGCGAAATCAACTCATCAGGTTCATCGGCCTTCGTGATTACAAAGCTTCCTTTCTCCACCCCATAACGCTCGACTGTTTCAGCAGGCAAATCGTCAGCCGATAAAATTTGATAGTCATCAAAATCACGAATGGTTGCCTCCATTTGGTCATACCTTGCATTGATGGCTTCGTCGTAGGTTGGGTAAACGGTGTCGTCAAACAGGTTCCCGCCTTCAGTGTCTCTGATTACATACCCATCCCTGGACGAACTCTGAAACTCGACCTCCGTCACCTCCACCATTTCAATCTGGTTAGCCTTGATGAAGTTCAAGACATCTTCCTTGGTGGTGGTCGGGTTGTCTTTCAGGAAGACGTCCAGGCCAATGTCCTCAAGTTCCTCCTTCTTAACCCCAGCCTTGTCCATGGCTTTCAGAAACTGCTGAGAGGTGCCCTTCTTCTGCTGCATTCCCTCGATGGCCTCCTGGGCCTTGGAATACATGCCCAGGTTATCTAGCTCCCGTTGTGGTGCTTCTGGTGCCCTGGTAGGGCTGAACATCTGCTTGGCTTTGAGGTGATCAAACGGACCCATACCAAACGGTGTCCCGTTGGCACTGGTGTCTCTCAGGGAAGCTATGCGTTCAATGCGGAGTTGCTTGTAAATTCGGTTCCCACTGTTCTTGTCCCAGGCAGTGTAGAGTGGGTTGATGTCCTTGTTGTTCGCCTGGAACAGGGCATTGATAATGTTGTGCTGCTTTGGCGTGAGGCCGGTTGAACCCGGAATGTCGTTGCGATGGTTGTCCAGGTATTTCTTGGCGTCTTCCAAGAAGGCATCAACGTCGTTGTTCCAGGGCTCTAGTTTCTCGGAATCTCTCCATGCATTGACCCTGCCTCTGACGTAGTTCAAATCGATGACTCGAACATTGACGTTCCCGTTGTTAGTGATGAACCACTCATGCGGTATGTAGTCAACCTCAGTAGCAGGTATGTCACCACTGGTCCTGGTGAGAGAGTTGAGCCAGGTGTCGTCACCTAGAGACCTGGTTCCGATACCAAAGTAGTAGGAACGAATTGGTCTACCATCTGCAATAGCTTGGTTGACCTCATCGATGGTTCCCCTGAAGTTCTCCATTAATGGAGCGTCAGAATACTTGGACTGAAGGAACTTGCCTCGATATTCACTTAGGCCTTGTTTGACGTTGCCTGCATTGTCGTATTTCGGCTTGAGAGTGACCTCGTTGACAGATGACTGAGTCAGCTCTGGCTCCAGGGCTTCCTTGACTTCTTTGCGCCTCTGACGAGCCCTCTTTTTCAGCTCTCTTTTGTCCTTAGCTTTTTTCCTGGTGCCCTTCTTGCCTCCACCCTTTGAGCCACCGTCGGAGTCTTGAGGTCCCTTGCCCTTGCTTGGGGGAGTGTCGGGGACATCGTCAAAATACTCTTTGCCAACACCGTCCCAGTTGACCCCATCGTCAGATGAGTCTTTGTTGAGCTTAGTGGTCTTCTCCTTGCCCTGCTCGTAGGCTTTGTATTGCTGGTTTAGGGCTTTCGCATACTTCTTGTAAGACTTAGAGAGTGCGGTATTCGGGTCAATATCGACACCGAATATATTGTCTGAGCTGTCTTTCGGCTTTTTCAGGAAGCCAAGACCGTCCATGCCCTGGCCGCCCTTCATGACGTCAAGCATACTCAGGACCGTCCCCTTAACCTCGGTCACAGCTTGATTGAGCCCAGTCCCTACACTTTGCCCAAACGGTGCTGCTGCCCTCTGAACCGCAGTCTTGAGTTTGCCTAGCTTGGAATTGTTCCTGACGTAGTTGTGGAGACCTTGGTCAGTTGACACTGACATGAAGTTCTCTGAGAACATCTCTCTAACAACCCAGTCTTCTGCTCCGTCTTGGGCGTAGGACCTGTCCAGGTCTCGCACCCTGGCACTGATCTGTTCGTCTGTTGGCTTGCCCACCTGCTCTCCTCTGAGCATCTGCTCGGCGTAAGACCTCTTCAGATCATCGAGGTTATATTCCCTGGCGACCTGATTACGGACAGTTCTAGTGTCTACCAGACCACTGTCCCACATGGCTTCACCAACCTCATGAAGCAGTGTGTCTGAAATCTTATTTCCGTCAGCGTTTACTACGATCTCCTTTGACTGAGCATCATAAAAACCATCAACGCCTCTTCCCTTAGTGATCTTGGCGAACTCTTCACCTGACAGGACCTTGATGTTTACCCTACCACGAAGCATCTCGGATGCTGTGGCCAGGTTTTCCAGGGCCCCTCTGGCCGTGTTGCGTAGATCGCCAGATGGCTTATCAACAACCTCCAGGTTGGACATTGTGACAAGCATGTCCATGGCTTCCTGGTTGCCTTCGTGCCGCTGAATAAAGTCATTGATGCTGCCTTCCATTCTGGCTGCATCTCGTTGGCCTGTGATTGTGTCTATAGCACGACCGCCAAGGCCACCCAGACCACCTGTAAGACCTGCCGCAAAGGCTCCAGCCTTAGCACCCTCGGTGCCTTCTGCAAAGCCTCCCAGGGCTGCGCCAGCAGCAGAACCGTAAGCTGCACTTCGACCAACGTCTTTCGCTAAACTAAGTGCCGCATCACCTCCCATTCGGCTTGCTCTGCCTGCTGCTTTTCTTATGCCTTCAGGCAAGACCATGTTCTTGGAGGTTCTCTCCAGGGGCCCCATGTTGGTTGGGAACTCCGGCAGTTCGTCGATGGACTTGGTGAGAGCTGACCCGGCAGGGCCAATTCTTTCGGCAGCTTCTAATGCAACCCTGGGAACCAAAGCTTCAGGGCCAGACTTGATGACACCAAGTGTGGTCGCTAGGTCTTTGGCTTGCTTGTATCTCAGTGGTGCATTTGGGAACTTCTCGCTAATTTTGTCGGCAACCCCACCAACTATTTGGTCGGCTGCAACCATTGCTGTGCCCACCTTTTTGCCCGCAGCCCTCATGGCCTTGCCCTCAAGTCTGGCTAGTTGCTTGCCAGCGCCTTTTCTGACCAACCCTGCGGTTGCACCACCAACCACTGTCCCAATATCGAGACCGTAGCTGGCACCCTCTGCCAGGGCTGGGTCTACATCGACATCATCAGTTTGTAGGCCTTCCAGGACCCCGTAGCCTGCCAGGTGATCAATGATGTCTTCTTCACCTAGTCGGGCCTTCTCCCGCATGGCTTCCAGTTTCCTGATCTCTCTCCAGCCCCTGAACCGTTCCCTGGTCATGGCTTCGTCTCTAGTAAGCCTGTCTACGCCCTTCTGGGAAAGAATGCCTAAATCTGCCGTGCCTCTGAGGACACCTTCTCCCAGTGAGTTGACTATCTTCTGGAACTCTCCTTCAGCCAGGTTGGCAGCGAATGCTTTGCCGCCGTCGTAGAGTTCTTTGAACATGGTCTTGCCAATCTGGATGGCATCGTCCATGCCGAAGCTTTGCTTCTCCTGGGTCTTCAGCCATTCCTGCCATTGCTCATAAGCCTGATCGGTGTCGCCAGGGACAAACGTCAGGTCATCGAATTGCTGTGATGAATTGAGGCTTTTGACAGAAAAGCTTTGAGTTGCAGTTTTGTCTGTCTCGGTCGGCACGACTCTGAAACCAGAAGAGGCTGGCTTGTCGGGCACAACCTCCTCTACAGGCACTACTCTGAATGAACCTTGTGGCATGTTACTGGTCTGCTTCTAGGATGTTTGGTTGGAACCTTCCGTTCTTGTAGATAAAGAATTGTTGCCCTGGCTTAAGAGCCCCCGCTTGGCCTGCCTTGATTGCTTCCTCTTCAGATGCATAGGTCTTGGCCTTCAAGAAGTAGGGTTTGCCTCCAGAGTATTCTTCGCTGATGCCAAATCGCGCACCTTGATCAACGTATCGCTGCCTCTCGTTGTTTGCTGATTCGACGTAAGATGAGGCAGCCTGACGAGCAGAGCTGAGAAATTTCTGCTTCATGTCGTCTGTGAGGAATGAGCCTTCAGTTAGCTTGGTATATTGGTTGACCAATTGTTCTGGTAACCCTCCAGCTCTGGCGGCAACTTGGAACTCGCTCTCTCTGACCACTGAATTAGGGTCAAGCGACTTCATGAACGTGAAGACAATTGAAATGTCCCCAGGTCCCTGGAGAGAGTCTTTCTCAAGAATCAGATTCTCTAGTGCTGAATATTGAGCCTGAAGAGCCCCGAATTGCTTGACTGGCTGAGAGGCATTGAGCTTGTCGAACAGGTCTGACGACATTTTCGCCTGCTCCTCAGTTAAACCGCCTCTGTCAAACTGGGCTTGAATCTTCTGTTGAGCTTCCCGCCTGGATGCTTCAGCCTGGGCGTCATACAGGTTAGCCTGCTTGTCTCTGTAGCTAATTAAGCTTTCGATGTTACGTGCTTCCTGCTCATTCTTTGCGGAAGCCATTTGGTCTTCAAGTGTCCCCCTTCTGCTCCTTTCAATAGCTTGCATGGTTGCCATGTCTGCCCCAGCAGGGAAATCTTGGTCAACACCCTGGGCAAATGCGGTGGCTTGCCTCCTGTCCATGGCAGCCTTTGCTGCCCCTGGTGGGACTGTGTTGGTTGATTGAAATGCACTGAGTGCTGCTTGGTGAGGTGGTTGACCACTGAGCAAGCTGATGTCAAAAGCATCTTGGGCAATGCCTTGGTTGATGCCTCTTTGTGCGGTCTGGTTTTGCAACCGAGCTGACTCCAGCTTTGCGTTATACATCTGGAGCGTCTTCCGAATAAGACCACCCTCCATCATACCTCTGAGGTCCGACAGGCCTTTATCTTCCAATTTGCTTTCAAACATCTTGGTCCAGTCCTTGTCAGTGCCTTGGAAGTCATCTGGCTTGAACTCATCAGCAAAGGTCAGCAATTGGCTTCTCAGCTTTCTACTTTCACCCGCTGACTCGAAAGCCTGGCCTATGCCTTCGCCAAACTTCTCAATTCCTCTTGCTAAGTTCTGACCAGCCTGGCTTGTGACCATTGGCTGAACCATTCCCTGCCCTGAATAACTTTGCTTTGAAAACATGATTTTATGTAAATTCTAACTACCACCGCCAAACCCAGCAAAACCACCTGAAGCCCAACCTCCAAGCGCACTACCTGCTGCCCCTATGCCTGCCCCAATTAGGGCAGTTCGGTTGTTTGCAGAAGCCATGGCAGCGTTATTAGCAGCATTCATGTTGGAAGCATGAACGCTTCCCAGGTAGGCACTCTCTGGGTTGAAAATCTGACCAGGGTTAAACCCTTGGCCCTGACCAGCAATCATTGCCCCTTGGTTTATATTCACCCCAGGACGTCCTAGAATCGCCATGAAGGGGTCTTGAGCGGTGGCTGCGTTCATGCCAGCAATCTGTTGTGCAAAGGCCTGACGGCGTCTCTGGAGCTGTTCTGCCTGCAAGCCTTTGACCAAGGCTTCCTGTCCTACATCGACTGCACCAAAACCCATCCCTCTGGCTGCCTGTGCAGACCTAACCTGCTGCTCCATTTCTCTTGCCAGATCGGGAGGTAAGCTTGCGCCTGACTGGAGGTCAGACATGGCTTGACGGTTTAACTCGCTCATAAGCGCAGCCTGTTCTGGGTTGGCTGCCTTAAATGCTTCAGTGGCCCTGACACCGAGTTCTTCTACGTCCCTGATGTCTCCTTCCCTGCCAACACGACGACCAGCAACCTCGGCTGCATTTAGCCTTGGGAGGACTTCTGTCTCGTAGAGGTCAAGCAAACCGGGTTGACCGTCCTTGCCTGTGAGAACTTCTCGGAGAACTTGCAGGTCTAGTTGTGCGTAGGCCGGGCGGCCAAACTCGTCACTAGACTCAAGCTCAAATAGCTGTGGCGCTACCTGGGCCTGGGCCTTTGTGTTGTCGATGAGTTCTTGCGCTCCGTCACGCTTTTCGGCTTTTACTGTTGTTCCCATTTATTGTCTTTCTGCGAAAGTAGTGCCAGTCGTATATTTTCAGGGTGTCCCCAAATAGCCTGTGCCAGGCTACGTATTTAAGTTTGTATGGTGCTAGTTCTTGGAACCGTCTGATCTTGTTCCTTCCAGATGCGTAGAACACGAACCAGCAGTCTGGTTTCTTGTGCTTAAAGTTGAAATCATCGAACTTGTCTGCATGTTTCTTTTCTATCGGCCTGGCCATGATGAACGCATCATCTCCAGAGTAGACGTAGCCATGAATCAGGTAGTTGCCCAGTTGCTGTTCAAACAGCTTCCCGTATTCTTTAACCGCATCTGTGATGGGTTTAGGCATTAGGCAAACTTGTATATTGCAGCAGTCGTGTAGATTTCTGGGTGACCACTAATATTGGCAGCCTGGCCAAGCCCATTAGTGTTGCTGTTTGAGCATCTGAATTTAATTTCAAGCACTGACTGAGTAGCCAGTGTGAACCTCCCTTTGATAAGCGAGTGAACGGGTAGCCTGTCCCCGCTGTAGCTTCTGCTTGATGTCCCGTTGAGAAGTGTCGCGGCTCCAGTTGTATCGTAAAGCCAACTCACGAAGTTGTTGCATCCATCTCCAGGGACTGCTGCTTCAATCATGTATGTCCCAGCCTCCAGGGTGATCTGATTGGTAGCTAGTGAGGTGATGATGCCGTCTGGGTCATTTGACGCATTAAGGTCCCTGACCTGATCTGAGCCTGAAGTGCTATTGCCACCACCTGAGTTTGTAACCTTCTCGTCCCACACATGAGCCACGGACTGTATAGTGCTAGCAGTGTCCTTGGCCTCCCACTGAATGTTCCCGCTACCGTCTGTGGAGATGTATTTGTTAGCTCCATCAGTCACCAACAGGTTGATTGGAACACTAGATACACCAGCCTGGGCTGACCACTCAGGGTTTGAATCATCACCATTAGTCTTCAGGAAGTAACCGCTGGTCCCTGGTGCGAGGGTTACCAAATCTCCGCTGGAGTCATAGTAAAGAATCTGACCATGTGTGCCCTGGGCAAGCTTTGTCAGGGCCAGGTTGTGGTCGCTGATCTTGCTGTTGATGTCAATGCTGGAAGCCAGCTTCTGAGTTGTGACGGCACCATCTG
>Ga0208161_1001291_pt1 | contig 13444 bp, 13 predicted proteins | sample CB_VirMetaG_3_FD_184538 | JGI IMG/M metagenome (GOLD analysis project Ga0208161, IMG submission 184538) | Freshwater to marine saline gradient viral communities from Chesapeake Bay - CB_1508_1S Viral MetaG (SPAdes) (version 4) | ecosystem: Environmental > Aquatic > Marine > Coastal | place: USA...
CGAACGTGGCGTCCGTCAGCAGGCTCAGCACGCCGGAGTTCCGGAGCGCGTCGCGGTTGTTGGCCGCCGCGATGATCACCGCTTCCTCGCGGTCGTTGTCGTAGCCGATATACCCAGTGGACCGCAACTCGTCTGACAAGCCCTCATGCCACAGGCTCAGCAGGGCGTCTCGCGACTGCTTGTCGTTGCGGAACTCGGCGTGGAACGATTCGTGGATCGCCGCCTGCACCAGGTAGTACCGCAGCATCGTCTTCTTGGCCCGGTCGCTCAGCCGCGACTCGGTGCCCTGGTCAAGCACGGCGACATAGATCGTGTCCCCGTCGACGTACATGCCGTCGATCCCGAACCGATTCATGCCCTCGACCAGCACCACCTTCTTGCCAAGCTTCTTGCCGGCGGCAACCACCTGCCTCCGTAGCGGCGTGGTCGCCTCGACGACCTGAATGGTGTCGCCGCGGCCCGGGCCTTGCTCGCGATTGATCTTCGACCTGAGCGCCGCGATGGGGTCGGTCTTGAACTGCTCCTTCTCGGATGGCGTCCAGCCGGACTCGTCGGGCTGTTCAGGCTGGGCCTCGGGCTGCGGTGCCGGCCCGGGCTGCGTTTCGGGCTGCACCTCCGGCCCGGCCTCCGGCTGGGGCTGCGTGCTGGGGTCGGGCTGCGTCTCCGCCCCGGGCTCGACCTCGGGCTGGACTTCCGGCTGGACCTCGGGCTGCGGCTGCAACAGGCCGCGAAGCCGGTCCAGTTCCGACATGACCGCAGAAAGATCGTCCTCCAGTCCGGTGGTGTCTTGGTCGTCCCGCACCGCCTCGTCGATGGCGATCCGGATCGACAGCTCTTCCGACTCCAGCTCGTCGATCTGTCGCTGAATGTCGGCCGGGTCCGTCGCGGCTTCGGGCTGAGGCTGCGTCTCCGGCTGAGGCTGCGTCTCCGGCTGGGGTTGCGTCTCCGGCTGGGGCTGCGGCTGTGCCAGCCCTTGGACCTCCTCGACGAGGCGGCCGATCTCCCGCTGAAGAAATTCAAGCTCGGGGTACACCGTCCCCCCGGGCTCGACCAGGCTGTCGATCTTCGTCTTCAGAACCGTCAGAGCCCGAAGAGCCATCTCGGCGCTTGCCGGGTTGGCCCAAGCCGCTTCAGCGACGCCGCGTGCCTCGGCGGCAATGCCGGCGGCAATCTCGATCCGCTCGGCGTTGGCGGCCTCCAAGGTGACGTTTCGCAGATTCGCCTTGAACGCCGCGCGCTGCTCGCCGCTCGTCTGGTTCTTTCCGGCGAGCCACGCCGTCGCCGCTCTCGTCGCATTCCAGTCGTTCGAGTACAGGACGCGGGCCAGGATCGGATTCACGTCGTGGAGCCGCCTCGCGAACTCAGGGTCGGCCAACTGCTCGCCGGTGATGTTGCCGACGTTGATGCCCTCGCGACGCATGCGAGCAACGGCCTCGCGAGCCACCGCCGCGTCGGACGCGGACCTCTCGCCCAGCTCCAAGCCGACAAGGTGCCGCCCGATGGCCTGCGCCTCCAGGACGTGCATCTCCATCGTGGCCCTGACGTTGCCCGTGGCCGACTCGATCTCCAGCGCGGTGAGCGCACGCATCGTCCGGCTGGACTGACGGACGGTCTGGACCGAGCCCAGGCCGCCCATGGTGGCGCCGACCAAAGCGCCGACCAAGCCGGAGTACAAGATGTCCCCGCCCTCCTCGTCCCACCACCGCTTCGCGGTCTCCTTCGACGGGTTCCGGAAGAACGAGTACGAGGCCTTGTTCGAGTCAAACAATCCGCTGAGGGCAGACGAGACAACGCTTTGCGAGATCTCCTCGAAGAACTCGGAGGCTGAAGCGATGCCAAACTGCTTCAGAATCAACTTGACCGTTTCTGAAAGTGGCCGCCCGGCCTCGCCGCGTGGCAGTCGCTTCAGAAGGCCGCCGACGTTCTTCAGGATTGGAAGCTGGAACGCAAGGCCCGCGTTCTCGATGAGCCAAGTCTGGCCGGCCTCGGCAAAGAAGAGGCCGACCTGCATGCCGCGCGACTTCTCTGGCATCGGCAACGGCTTCAGGCCAAGAGCCACGCGGTCCTTGTTCTTGTCGGCGATGCGCTCCTGCTCACGCTCGATGTAGGAGTCGTACTCGCGACGCTTCTGGTCGCCGGCCGTGCCGGACATCGACAACGTGACCGCGGCAATGCCCGGGTTGAGCAGGTGCGAAAACTTTCCGCCCTTGGATAGCCATCCAGCAGCGTTGGATGCGGCTCCGCCGGCCATGATCGTGCCGACCTGCGCAAGGCCGCTCAGGTAGTCGTCGAACAGCGTGTTCTTCACGCCGACTCGCTGCTGAGCACCGCCGGAGATCAGGGCCTCGCTCGTCGGCATCCAACTCGGCGTCGGGATGTCGTCGCCGGTCATCGCGACGGACGCGATGTTGCCAATCGCATAGAGCCCGCGAGGCACGCCAAGCATTGCGTCTTGGACCGCCGTGACCGCGCGGCCCAAGGTCTCAAAGCCCGCCTCCCTGAGAGCCAAGGAGCCGTAGTCCCCGGCCAGCGTCAGGGAGTCGAGGCTTCTGTCGCCCTCCCCCTTCCTCATCGTCCGGTCCATGACGCTCTTGCGGAACGCGGCAGTTTGCTCGTCCAAGACGGTCTGGCTAGCCATGCCGTCGAGTTCCGCCTCGACCGCTCGCCCCACCGACCTTGGGGTGTACTCGGACGCCATGCCGAGCCCCATCTCCAAAAGGCCGCCAGATGGAGTCGCCGGCGTCTCGGGCAAGCCTGCCAAGGCCGCGTCTGTGCGGGCCGTCTGGGCGGCACTGGGCATGTCTGGCACGCCGGCGGAGCCGCCCTTCGCCGCGGGCGATGCCGGCGACAAGCCGCGACTCCTCGCCATCTCTTGGAGTCGCTGAGTAAGCGAGTCGGACGGCCGGGCCGCCCCAGTCTTCTTTGCTCGCTCTCTTAGCCTCTGGAGGAACTGGTCACGAAGGTCCTGGCCTTCCGGCCGCATCGCGTCACCCGCGGAATCGATCATCTCTGCTCCTAGCTAGAAAGCCTTCCCAGTTGTTCTTCGAAAGCGGCAATCTTTTCATTGGTCGCATCCCGGTATGACTCGGAATCCGGGAACGATTCCAAGAACAGCCGCCGATGCTCGGGCCCCATGGACTCAGCAACGCCAAGGGCCTCGTAGAACTTCTTGGCGTCAATGACCGCCGTTGTGGTTCGGTCGTCGGACGCAGGAGGCGGCGGCTGCTGCGGCCTGGTCAGGACGGAGCCCTGATTGGCCGGAGCCGCTTGGGGTTCAGGGCTGCTTGGGCGACTTGGCTGCTGTTGCGGAGCAAGCCGTGGCGCAGGATCTGGGGCTGGCGGGGCCTGCGGCTCTGACTCTGGCGTGGCGGCTGGCTGCGGCGACGTGCTGGCGGCGGCACGCTCACGCCATTCCTTCATCGACCGAACGCGCTTTCCGTTCGGGAGCTTCAGGGATACTTCATTCAGAATCGGGTCAAACACCTTGTCGATGAAATCCGATGTCTGAATGCCCTGTGTGCTAATCGTCGCAAACCGGCGCTCCCAAGTATGCAGCCATTCCTCAGGCAACTCGACGCCGAGATCGTCCCGCAAGATGCCCAACATCTCGTTGAATTCCTGCTGCTGATACTCCGAGAGCTGCTTCCACACGCTCTCGAAGTTGGGCATCTCGAATTGCTCTGGATCAGCATCAGGGTTTATGCGCCTAGCCACGTCTGACGCGGGCACCATGAACGTCGGCGCCGGCTTGCCGCCAACAACCGGCCTCGACGATCCGCCGCGTCCGCCAGATGTCGGCACCTCTTCAGGTGCCTCGATCTCTCCTTGGAACCGCGGCTCTCTGGCACCAGGGAATCCGACCAGTGCCGCGTACAGCACGTCGTCCTCACGCGACTTCAGTCCCATCAAGGCCTGCGACTGGTCCTTCTCCGACAAAGGCGACGTGTTGACGCCCAGCCTGGACCTGTAGACGGCACGGAGCTGCTTCCTGATCTCTGCCGGCAGCGTCGAGTCGGCGCCCTCGACCACGAACGCACGGAACAGGTCCCGCCGCTCGTCGTCGGTCAACTGTGCGGCCCACGCGGCCTTCTGCTCCGCGGAGTTCTTGCCGGCGAAGCTTCGCGGGTCCGAGACGTAGTAGTCGCCCAGAGCGATCGCCGGCCTCAGCGTCGGCGTCGTGCTTCCGTCGGGCTTGTAGTTCAGCCCCGGCAGGTACACCTCCTTGCCGACCTGGATCGCGCCGCCCCGGGGCGGCGCGTACTTGCCGCCCATCACGGTGGCGAAGTACACCTCCGGCGTCGCGAACTGCTCGACCGTCTGGTTGCTCAGCGTCTTCCGCACCACTGGCGTCGTGGGCGGCTCCTGTTGGCCGCGGGTGCCGCGGGTCGGTGACTGCGGCCGAGTCTGCGGCTGCTGCTGAGGAGCCATCCCCGGCTGCTGGGCCTGGCCCAGAGCGCCCTGGACTCGATCGCGGATGGCCCGGTCGACCATGCCCCACGCGGAGCCCTTGACCCCGTCGCCGCCCTCACGGCCCATCCGGTCCTCGAACTTGGCGAGCATGCCGCCCATCGACTGCTGGACCTTGAGCGAAGCCTCGGTCTCCGCCTTCAGCGCGTCCTCATGTTCCTTGGTTCCGGGCGCGTACTTGGTCGTCTCACGGATGGCGCGGGCGTACGCCTGCATCGCGGACCGCATGGCCTTGTTGCCGCCGCCGCGAACCATGCGGTCGACCACGCCGCCAATCTGCCGATCCGCTTCGCTTTCCAAGTAGTCGGCCGACATGCCGCGACGAGACGCGGTGCCCTCGCGAACGATGTTGCCGTATCTCGCCGGGTTGCGACCGATCGGCTCCTCGGCGACGAGCTTCTTGAAGTAGGGGGAGATGCTTGGGTCGGACGTGATCTGGAACCCAGGGATCTGGCCGAGCTTGTACCGCTCGTACATCTCGGCGCCGCGAGGATCAGCCGAGATCGCGGAGATGCGGGTCCGATCCTTCTCCCACTGGTTGTTCGCTCGCTGGGCATCCATGCCGTAGCCCATCGCCATGTCGGCGGCTTGGCTTCGGATGCGGCCAGCAACGTCGGGGTTCTCGGCAGCAAGCCGGGCGCCGGTGTCTAGAATCGCATTCGACGATTGCCAGTTCACGTCCGACTGGACTTGGGCGTCGCGCAAACGGTTCGCGACCGGACCGACGATCTGGCCTGCGGTCGGACGCTCTTCCGCCATCCGGATCGCCTGTTCCTGTGCGGCGGTCATCGGTGCCATGCCCACGGTGCCAGCGGGCAACGCATTGCCGGGCTTCCAATCGCGAGGCAGCGGCGCAGCCTTGGCGGTCGGCTTGCTGGGCTTCCAGTCGCGTGGAAGCGGTGCGTTCTGGCCCAGATACCCGCCCGGCATTTCCATGCTCATTGTTCACCCCACTTGCCCAGAGGGCATCGCTCGTTGGTCAGCCGTGTCTTCGCATAGGTGAAGCATCCGCACTTCATGCATCGCCCGTGGTTCCACTGGTCGCACGCCTCGCATGTCCCGCGGCGGTCGGCGATCACCTCGGGCGACGCGATGCCGATGCCGATCTCGCTCTTGGCGAGCTTGATCGCACCGCTCGCAAGCGACGCCAGGCTTGCCGACTTCACTTCAGGCTTTGGTTTGTTGCATCCGCCGCAGGCCATTCAGCATCCTTCCGGGTATGCGCAGTTCTGGTAGGGCAGGAACGTCAGCGTCGGCACAGCCAGCGTTGCCGGTCCGACGCAGCCATAGCATTCCAAGTCTTGGGAATTGCATCCGTCGCCCGTGTTGTCCGCGTTGGAGTAGCAGGCCGTCCAGTTGTCGCAGTGCCTTACGCCGCACTCCTCGTCCGGAAACGTGTCCCCGCAGTCGGCGGTATCGCAGAAGCGGTCGGCGCAGTACACCGGAGCCTTGATACATGTCCATGTCGCCTGATCAGGAGGCGTGCCCGGACCCAGATCCGCCTCAAACATGAACTCGACATCTGCCATTGCCGGGCACTCGGTGCAGCTTCCGCCAAGAACCACGGCAGGACCGAGCGTGATCTTGAAGTAATGCCGCTTAAGGGCTGACGGCGGCTCTGATGAGCAGTCCTGCGCCCAATTGCAAAAGGCATTGTCCCTGTTTGAGCACCACATGCTCGCCGACGCGAAACACTCGTACGGCTCATCAGTCTCTTCCATGTCGACGCACAAACGCCCGATCCCATCAGGGGCCAACGGCCCAAGCACTTGGCACACCCCGGTCAGATCCAAGTCCTGCACAACGCCCTTGACCGTTGTGCGGTCGCCTTGGGCGATCGCGCAGTCGCACGGCGGGGACTCGTAGTTGCTGTCGCACCCCACGGGAGTGATGTCCGGCGGCACCCATGTCGGCTTGTCGCAGACGCCGGGGCGCAACAAATATCCGTTCGGGTGATACACGTCTTCCCACGACCAGCAGCTCGGGTCGCCGATTCCGTTTGCCGGGCCACCCGGACACGTCGTCAGGCAATCACCGTCGCAACACCCGTCGTTCTCGGGGTTGCCACGAAACACCGCGCCCTTCGCGCAGGCGGTCATCCGAAGCCTTCGGTGGCAGATCGCGGAGTTCGCCTCGCATTCGGCGTCGGTGTTGGCACCCTGCTCTCCAACTGGAAAGCAGTAGCGGGATCCGTAGTCGGGATGGGTGGCGTTCGACCGGCACTCCTTCCACTCGTACGTCGCCTCGTAGCCGGACATCTGGAAGCAGTACCTGTTGGCCCACGACGGACCCGACACGTTGCAGCAGGTGCCCGCGCCGCCGCAGCAGCAATTGCTTGTGATGAGTCCATTCATCAGCAATTCCCATCGATCGGGTTTGGAGCGCTGAACGATGCAACCATGCTGCCGTCGGCGGCTGTGGACAATCGCATCATCACCACCGTTGTCGGAACCGGCTTGAATTGATACCGATCTGCGGTGTCGTGGACATAGAACGCGCCACTGGCACCGGACGCGACCGCGATCCCGTACGCGGAGGTTCCGGTGTTGTCGGCCTCCAGCGTGTTGATCGCGATCGGGAACCCGGATCCGGAACTTCGCCCCCCATCAAGCGTGACATACAGCCCGGTCGCGGGGTCGTAGACCACCTCGGTCCAGGAGTATCTCCACCTTGCGGAACCTGACACCTGAGTGGGAGAGGTCACCCTCGCCTCAAACAGCCCGCTCGCAACAGCCCCGCCAACCACCGTGTATCGAACATCGTGGATCGGGTTTCCGCCCTCCGTTGCGGACACCCAGTGCTTGATGACGAACGTCTGCCCCTCGGCCGGGTTCTTTGCCGGGAACGCATAGGGATCCGCGGCACCGGCGGCGTCGTGGCCGTCGCTCGCACGCCCACCAGTGTCGTTCGGCTCGGTCGTGACCTCGCGCCACGCGAACTCCTCGACGCCGCCGACCGTGCGGGACGAGATGATCTCCGCCGGGATGACCTCGGGAGCGGGAACCTCCTGCACCGGCTCGCCCAGCATTGCCGTCACCGCGGACTCGATCCGGTCGAGCCGGTCGAAGAACGCGCGGGAGAACGGTCGTCGATGGCGAGAGAACCAGCCCATCAGATTCCTGGGAGCAAACTGAAGTCGGCGGTGCGAGCAAGCGGGATCCACACGGGCTGCCAGTACGGACGCGAAGAGACCTTCTCGTATCCGCCCTGCACCCACCCGCGGACGTTGCCGTCGGCGTCCGAGAATCGCCGCATGATGAACTGGTACGTCAGATCGACGCCGCTTGCGATCGAGGTCGGGTCGTAGTCCGACGCGAACGCACGGAACATCAACGACTGCGTTGGATAGGTGACGCCCCGGATGCTGATCGCGGCATTGTTGACCTTGTTGATCAGAGAGCTGTCGTTGACCAAGCTGGTGATCGACGCGGTCGAAGACAGCGTCGTGGTCACGTTGATCTCCAAGTAAGACACCCGGGACACCGAGTAGAACGGCGGGTACTCATTGGGGGTCCATCGCCGCCCGCTGGCAACCTCGCTGGCCCACGGGATAAGCGCCGGGTACTGGTCCGCACCAGCGTCTGCGATCGTGACCCTGGACTGGTCGTTGAACGATCCGCCGACCACGCCGTACTCGGCGGCGTACTCGGCTCGGTCCGCGCCGATCCGGCGGATCGAGATGTTTTGCAGCGGCAGGCTTGATGCCTGCGGGTGGTAGTTGCCCGAGGCGGTTCCGAGATCGTTCACCACTGTCTGGGCGGCATCGAACAGGGACTTCTGGTCGAGCTCGTTGCCGATTTCCGTGATCACGCCGCGACGTACTGCGGACTGCCTGCGGTACGAGCGAGTGTTGAGCCGAAGCTCGCTGCCGATCAGATCCTTGTAGTGGGCCATCAGATGATCTGCCTCAGCATCTCGGCGATCGAAGAAAGCTGCCGCTCAATGCGCTTCAAGATTTCAGCCTGAGACTCGCCCCCTGCGGTCGGCTGCTCGGTGGTTGAAGGGACCACCTCGCCGCCGCGGACCTCAAACCGTTGCGTGCCCTCGCCGCGGCGGGCAGCAAACCACTCCTCACGGCGGGCGGCGTTGTCTCGCCATCGTTCGCCCCACGACGATCCGCCCTCGTCGGACGCCGCCTCCGGCTGGCCTTCGGGCCAGTCCGGGAGCGGCAGCGGATCAGGCTCGGACAGTGCGTTCTTGCCGAGATCGTCGAACGACTCATTTGTTCGCTTGTCAGCCATGTGCTAGGACGGCCTGCCGGTCATTACGGGTCAGTTTCCGAAACCTCCGTCTCAAACGGATTCGTGAAGTTGGCGCCGCGATCTCCGGACCAAAAGCCTGCGATCGTTAAACGGACATGCGGCGAGTTCTTCGCCATCTGCCGCTGGAGCTGCGTGATGATCACGCCGCCCTTGATCTTCCGGTCGGCCTCGAAGGCGACCTCCAGCGTGTGGGTCGCGACGGCACCGCTGCCGACCCCGTATCCACCGTTCTTATTAGCGATGAGATTCTCAATCCCCACGTCCGCGCCAGCGATCATGTATCCGGACAGTCGGAACTGCCCGTACAGCAGCCCGCCGTGCTGGTAGTGGACATCGGTGTGGCCGTCGCCGGTCACATCGCTGACCTTTACTTGGTACTGGTCGGAGTATTCCTGGACGTGGATCTTGAACGTGGCATTGCCGTCGATGCCCACGGCACCGCCCGAGGCCACCAGCGTCGCGATAGTCCCTGGGCGGGACAGCGCAACTGTTGACATGGTCTAGCTCCCAGGCTTAGGCGTGGCTGATCGCCTTGAAGTCGCAGGACGTGGCGTCGCCGTCGTTGATGTAGGCGTCGGTGCCGGGCTTGATCAGGATGCAGCCCTTGGCGTAGCCAGCGACGCCGTCCGGGACGGATTCGGCGGCGCCGATCACGACCAGGACCTTGCCGGACCCAAGCTCGCCGGCCTTGTTCAACTCGTACAGGATGTTGTGGGTGCTCACGTCATCGCTCCTAGGCAGGCGGATAACCTTGGTACTGAACCAAGGAGACTCTGGGCCGCGAGGTCTCGCCTGCCTCGTTTCGCGTGCCCATGTTTCCAATCCTCCACCCACCACGGGTGGATCTGTCCATTGAGATGCTGGAGGCGAGCCGCTCCCGGAACAGCTCGCGGTACCTGGTCGTCGGGGAGACGACGTACTCCTCAGCGATCGCCAAGCAGCTCGCGATGATGGTCTCGCCATGGATCGCGGCCCCGGCGGGGTGCGACAACGAGCCCGTCACGGCATCTTGGATCACCGAATACTCGTAGAGCAGCGCTTCCGACTTCGACGGCGTCGGCCAGAGCACGATGTCGAATCTGGTCGGCTGACTTAGGTCGCCGGACGCCACTCTTGGCCTGATCGTTGCGATTGCCGGCCGCCCAGACTGGACCGGGTTCGCCTCGACTGCCGTCCGGAAGGCGTGCTCGCCAACCAACGACGGACCACGGACATCGCTGTAGGCCTGATAGGTCAGGTGCGTGCCGACGATGCCGCCAAAGTCCTCGGGCAACTGGTAGGACGCCACGTTCACGACCAAGGTCAAGGACGCCGTCGGCCGCAGGAACGACCACTGGTGGCTCATGCCGGCCATGGACGGCGGCGGGAAGTAGAACTGCCTCAAACCCCTGCGGACGATCGAGTCGACATCCTCCTGCTGCGTGATGTTCAGGCCGGTGTAGTCCCGCCCAAACGACAAGAACCGCGCGACTTCGCGGCGGAGCTCGTCGAGCGTCAGCGAGAGAGTCGGCTCAGCCACGGAAGATCCGCTTGATTCCGTTCTTGATCACGTCGGCGAGCAGCACGCCGGCCGCGAACGCGGCGATGCCGAACCAGATGCTTCCGAGCAGAGACTCAATCGTTCCCAGGGTCATTCCTGATCCTCCTGTAGGCGGCGTCCAAGGCCGGATCCATCACGCGAAGCGCCGCCACCGCCTCGCGGACAGAGGTCTCATGCTCTTGATCCACTGCCTCATGCAGCAGTTTAGCAGCAGAAACCGACTTTCTAGGCAACCACCCAAGCATCGACCGCATCGCCGTCCCGATGCCGGTCTGCCAAAGGATCGCGACGATGGCTAACAGGATCGCCGCGACCACCCCGTACTCCACCAGGGGGAGCCACCATGGCTCCGTCGGATCTACGAGCGTCGAGTCCACGGAGATCTCATTTGCGAGCGACATAATGCGTTCCTGCTCGCGCTTGCCCGCCGGGTCGCCCGCTTGGATGAATCGGTCCTTGCTGCTCTGGGCCGTCTCGCGGATCTCGACCGCCCGCTCGCTGATCCGCTGGGGAGCGCTCTTGCAGCCGATCATGGCCGTGAGCACCAGCAGCAGGATGATCGCTGCCCCGACGCCCATGGCGATCCGGTAGGTCCGTGCAGCGGACTCGCTCACCGGGACCGCTCCAGGTGCTCCAGCCGACGGCTGATCTCAGAGAGCTGCTGGTCGTGGTGCTTGGAGGTCGTGCTCAGGCTGACCACGCTCTTGACCAGATCCTTGGAGATCCCGTGCAAGTCGGATAGCCCCTTGTCGACTTGGGCGAGAGTCTGGTTCTTCGCTCCTATGCCCATGACGATCGCGCCGATTCCGGCAAGCAGCACCACCAACTGGATGATCATCAGCACGTCTTGGATCTGCATCTCACTACCCTCCGATCAGCGATGTCAGCGTCGATTGCCGCGCCGCACCCTTGCGGGCCGCCCTGTCGAGCGCCACGCGCGTCGCCTCCACACGCTCAAGGATGTCATCGCTGAGAATGTTGGCGAGCGCGATGTACCACTGGTTCGTCCCGAAGTTGATGTTGTGCCAGTCCGGCGTGACGTTCGTTCTCCCTGCCGCACGGCGCTCCATCGTCATGCGCGCGAAGTACTGGCCGGTCGTTGGGTGCTGGCCGTTCCAAACATCCTTCTGCTTGATTCCACCGTTCGGGTTGTGGTCTGGTCCGCCGGGATTGTTGATGATCGCCGCGAACAGCCCACGCAGGAAGTAATCGGTCGCGTTCCACAGGCTCACCACCGTTGGCGACATCACCGTGCCCGCTGCGATGCCGAACGTCGACGCCTCCGACGACGAGACCGGTTCGGTGATCTGGTCGAGGATCATCGACTTGAAGTCCTCGACCGGAGTTCCGTAGCCCCAGTGTCGGTTGCCTGAAATCACGCTGTCCATCGTCGCCGGAAACATAAGCCCGGTGCGGCGTCCAAACGCCTTCCACGATCCAAGCATGGTCATCCGAAGCGCCTTCGCGATCTCCTGCATCGCGGCCTCTCGGCCACTCAGGTACTGCCACAGATTGCTGGAACCACGCATTATCGGGTAATAGCCAGACGCTCCGGGGATCGACGAGTCTGCTGTTGCCAAATCGTCAGACGGCATGCCGTGGAAGAAATGCGTCGTGATCGCATCGACGCCGTTCTGAAGGATGGGGATGGAGAACTCCGCCGCCTTGATCGCCTTTTCAATCACTGTCGCTTCGTGGAGTTCTTGGGAATACGGAGACACCGATGGCACTGGATACGAGTTCTGCTCGCTCGAAAGTAACAATTCGCCGTTCGACAAGCTGGTCGTCCGGACGCCGCTGATTGTTCGGTACGGATAGTAGTAGTATTCACGCGGCGAAGCTTCTCGGCCCGGATTGATCCACCACCCGCTGCCCAAGAACGGCAACGGTGCGACGCCGTTCTTCCAGTCGTACACCACCTTGCCGCCAAATCGTGGCGATGCCCCGCCCTTCAGGTAGGTGTAGGCGTCCCTCTGCGTCGCGATCATCGCGTCGTAGAACTGGTGCCATGTGACATCCACGCCACCCGATAGCAGAGTTTCACTGCTCGGGTCGTACGTCACCCCTTCGGTCTGGTAAGCATACTCCTGCATAGCCTGCCGCACGGTCAGCGGCGATGTAGCACCTTCTCTCCGATCGAGCAGCGCGTACGACAGGGGAATCTCTTCGGCGGTGCCTCGTCCGTGGATGATTCCACCCACGTTCCCGCCCGCTTCAATGTTGATGCTGAACCAGTTGCACGCAAGCGTCTGTGATTCTGCTGAGAATGAGGCCGGAGGCACCACGCTGTCAACAGACTGCTGCACCGCATCCGTGATCGACGACCATGTTGTCAGATCCAACTCCTCATCAGCGCTTCCTGCACCGGCGTTGACCCCAAGTTCGCAGCCAGCCGCCTTGAGCGCGGCGATGTCGCCCTCTGCACGGAGCAGTCCCGCACGCACGGAGGGCAACTGCGGCGTCGAAGTCGAGCCTTGGTTTGTCAGGATCAGTCGCATCAGGTGTTGTTTGCAGAGGCAACGGTGTAGTGAATCGTGAACGCCAGATCAGCAGGCGACGATTGAAGATCGGAAACCACTAGGGCGAGCTTGCTGCCAGCCGCCACGCTCTCGCTGATGGCGCTTGCGAGAGACGCCAGCGTCGTGCCTGCGTCTGCAAGTGAGCAACCAGTCACCTGCGTGCCATCGTCATGCACTGCAAGATCAACGGTGCCTGCGGAGGTCTGAGCCTTGAGCTGCGTGATCGTGATCGCCTCCGGGATCGCGGGCGAGATGACGTACGTCTTCGCTTCGGGCGACTCGATGAATCCGCTGATCTCCAGCGTCACCGTGTGGTTGTGAGCAGACGGCGCGAACGTGGCCGGGACGCCCGAGGTGATGTCTGACCAAGCGTGTTCGTGGTCGGCATCCGCGAATGCCGTCGACGCAAGCGTGGCAGCGCTGCCCAGACCCAGCGTCGTGCGGGCGTCTGCGGCACTCGTATCGTCGATGAGAGAGGCGCCAAACAGTGAGACCGACGAGGACGCCACGAAGTCGCCCGTTGCCGCCGAGGCCGCAGTACCAAGGGTCGGCGTGCCACTGAGATCCGAGTAGGCTCCAGTCGTGGCGACCGTCGCGAAGGACGGCTTGCTGGCAACATCATCCCACGCGATCGACAACGCCTGAGACACCCATTC
>Ga0208161_1001292_pt1 | contig 13441 bp, 12 predicted proteins | sample CB_VirMetaG_3_FD_184538 | JGI IMG/M metagenome (GOLD analysis project Ga0208161, IMG submission 184538) | Freshwater to marine saline gradient viral communities from Chesapeake Bay - CB_1508_1S Viral MetaG (SPAdes) (version 4) | ecosystem: Environmental > Aquatic > Marine > Coastal | place: USA...
ATCATGGGCGGTTTTGAGAACAAGCAGATTGTCGCTTATCAGAACGTGGACGAGCTGACCAAGAACATCGAGGGGCATTCCTTCCGAGTTCTTAAAAAAGACTGCTTAGACCTGCCAGATAAAATATATCAGCGTTACCCAGTGGAGTTATCGGAAAAACAACGCAAACTCTACGACCAAATGCGCAAAACCTACATTGCAGAACTCGAGGGCGAGCAGATTGATGCTCCTGCGACAATAACTCGGCTTTTGCGTTTACAACAGATTGTCTGCGGATGGTTCCCGACAGAAACTGAGGTAAAACCAATTGAGGATAAAAACCCAAGATTAAACGCTCTTTTGGAGATTTTAAGTGACATTGACTCAAAGGTGATTATATGGGCACGATTTAAAGCCGATTTAAAGGCTATAGAGCATGCGCTAGGGAGTTTGGCTGTTGCTTACCATGGAGAAGTGTCCAACGACGCCAGAGCGGACGCCGTAGAGCGTTTTCAGAACGATCCAAAAATACGGTATTTTGTAGGACAACCGCAATCTGGTGGAATTGGTTTAACTCTGACTGCGGCAGATTATGCGGTTTATTATTCTAACAGCTTTGACCTAGAGACTCGGCTTCAGTCCGAGGACAGGTGTCACCGAATCGGCACCAAGAACAACGTAACCTACATCGACCTAGAAGCACCCAAAACTGTGGACACAAAAATCATCAAAGCTCTGCGTAGCAAAAAGAACCTAGCCGATGTGATCACCAAAGACCCGATATCCCTGTTTTTAATGGACGATGAGTGAACGTAACTTTTGGAATTATGTACGGAGTTCTTTGCCAGATGTTAAAATGTACCGCGTCGAGAATCGGGTCTCTGAAGGGATGCCCGATGTTCATTATATCCGCAATGGTAAATCTGGCTGGATAGAACTTAAATACCTTGACGACTGGCCAAAGAGCAAGATCTGCGTTGGATTAAGGCTGAATCAGTCGTTTTGGTTAAATGAATACGACGAGTTGAAAGGCAGATGCTGGATATTGATCAGAATCGGCAAAGACTTTGTCGGAATGATTAAAGGCAGTGATGCTCGTAAGGTTTACGAGAAAATCACCGTTCCGGAGTTCCTTGACTGCCTAGTGTTTAAAAAGTTCGGCAGAATGGACCAAGGCGACTGGGCAAAGCTCGCTGATATAATTACAGAAGCGTAGCACTCTCTTCCAGCTTTCTGAGCAAAGAAGGTGGTGCATCATTCACTATATCTTTAAGAGTTCTGGAGTCGTAAGGTCTGCTCATTGTCTCTATGGTTTCTGGACGTACTGTTGCTTGTATTGCCCCAGAAAGCAGAGGTCTGTTCATTCTGTTGACTTGTTGCCGGACTGCGTCTCTAGCGATTGAAACTGATCTCATTTTTTCAATAGCAGGAACAGTCTCGCTACCCAATATCGGAACTAACCGAGCATAATTCAACAAACCTTTATTTGCCAGACCTGAAAGAATAGTGTAACCAGATCCAGATGGGTTCAATTTAATCTCGGACCAAAGTGTCGGGAGAACATTCTGGCGGAAAGCCTGAATTGTTTTCACTTCTTGAGGAGTGAATATGGCGTCAATAATCTTTTTGTTCTTAACAAAAATGTCGTCATAATTATTAACAATGTTGGTTCTTGTGACACCAGATTTGCCAGATCCAGAGAATGCTTTTTCAAGTATCCCATCTTTCAGCAAAGCTATAACTTCTTCCGCAGTTCCGTCTGGAAGATTGTTCTTTAATTTGTTTATGACCAGAACCATTGACTGGCTAGGGTTAAACTTTGCATGACCGAACAATGCCCGAGCAACCTGCACAGGGGTGTAGTTAGGGTTTGTGATCATTTCTAGTATTTTGTTTGCAGCACGCTCTTGGGAGTCTTTTGCAGACCCTTTCCCTATCAGACCCATGTATTGTTTATAAAGCTCTGTGGCAGATTTGAGTTCCTGAAGGATTGCTTCATCTCCGACCATGATACCTTGTTCAATGCCATCAAAAACCGCATTATCCACCATACCTTTAATACGGTTCAATGCCATTGCTTCTGGAGATCCTTGTTGTGCGGAACGTGCAGCTCTGTTAAGAGACTTCTGGTATCCGTGCAGAACTCTGAGTGGTTGACCTTTGAAGCGTGTGTTACCGGCAATTTTGCTTATCTTCTTAAGATATTCTAGCTCTCTGCGTAACAAAGGCATGTCTGCAAGTTCACGAGCAGTTATACCCAAGCCCTCGTCGCCACCTTTTGTTATCATATCTATAATGTTTTTGGAAGTCTGCAATATGCCTTCCCGCGTCATTATAGGTGGCATGTCTGCTTCTTTAACAGTTTGGTAAGCCAGCTTGGATCTTTCTTTAAGAGCCTGAGATTGTGCAACTCCTATGTTCTGGATTGATTCAGCTGCAGCTCCTGGAACATCAACTGCACCAACCATAGTCCCAGAACCAAACTCTCGTTGTATCGCACCTGCGTCTGCTTTAATTTGATCGAGTTGTTTCTCGTCAAAGCCACGCATTATCTGTGAAGCTGTTTCATCAGTTGAAGGTGCACGACGCAAAACATCTTCTTGCTCAAGCTGTGCAGTAACTTTCTCTGTTGGTCCACGCTCAGGCAACGGGGCAGTGCGCTGACCTTGTGTCAATGGGTATTTAGATTTTTGAAGTACAGCTTTGCTCAGAACTTTTTCCGGTATAAAATCTGGGAAAACTTTACGAGCCTGTTTTGCACCTTCTCTGGTTACGGATTTAACACCTTGGACTATTGGCTTCGCAACTGGTGGCAACAAAACGTCAACCCCAGTTCCAACAACACCTGCTGTTGCTGATTCTTTTGCAATGTCGCCTGCTGTTTTACTTTTTGCCCTTGTGGTTTCTGGAGTAAGCACAGACTCGATTGCTTGTCCTGCTGTTTCTGTTGCACTGTAAGTCGGCAAACCCCTAGCGATAGTTTGTGCTATGTTTTTTGCCCCAGCAACGAATTTAGTAGCTGGTAGGTATTTAAGTATCTCTCCGGTGAAAGTCGCTAAATCTTGTAACCCGAATCCTGGTTTGTTAATGTAATACGGAGCACCTTCCCAGACCAGCATCGGGTTTGCGTATTTATCTTTATAAATACCACCGAATCTTTTATCACCTTTGAATGCTTTTTCTATGACTTCAGCTTTGCCGAAATCATCTCTTACAAACATCGCTTCAACGTTAGGTATAAGGCTCTCGAAAAATCCAACAGAGCTTATCTCAGTTGCTGAAGGTACGTTAGGGAACTCTAGCTCTCCGTCATCACTAACTGTGAGCAGATTCTCTGGAAGATTGGATAGGTTTGTGGTAAATTCTTCAATCCCTTCATCAATCTGTTCGTCAAGAGTCAGATCTTCTTCGTTTTCTGATTCAGCACGTTTTCCTGTACTTACCCCGACTGCACCTTTTGGTAATGGTATTGCCATTATTCACCCCAACCTTTAATGATGTAAATGTCGTCTGTGTCGAATATATCGTTGTTTACGATAACAGCTCCATCTGGCAGACTGTCGTACCACTTTTGTACAGCTTCTTGATCGTTTGGGTCTCCTATGTATTTTTCAAATATTCCAGGATCAAGAGCATTCAGCTTCTCGTTAACAACTTCCATATCGTTATATCGATTTGAAGTCAGCATTTCTGTCTCGAGTTGATGCAGACGTATACCGTTTTCTGCCATCTTTTTGAAAGCGTACAGAGAGATGTAGTTTGCTTGTGGGGTGTTACCGATATAAAGTGCAGCTTGCTGGTATGCACGGAATTCCATGTCGGAAGTTGAACCTGAACCAGCTGGACGCATTTTTGGAGCCAAGAAGTTTGATGTTGCTTGCAAAGTCTCAAGACCCATAATCTCAGGATCATTTATACCAAACAACTGATTAAATGTTTGCTTGAATGGCAACAATGTTTGTTGCAATCTTCCTGTTTGCACTTTACCGGATTTCAGCAACATCAGTGCTTCGTTAACTCTCGGAATAACTTCACGAGCACTTGTGTGATATGTGTCTGCTGCTTCAGCAAGCTTAGGCATACGTTTAGAAACATAAGTCTCGTATCTAGGTGCTGCAGCAGTTTTGGATGGTGTTAGCTGAAGATTGATTACTTCGCCACCTTTTGCGAGCGGGACAATCTCTAAGAAAACACCAGCATCTGTGATAGTTGTACCAACCATCTCGTCGTTCGGTGCAGTTAACATGTCTACATTTTTTTGGAAGTTCGGATTACTTTCCGACATTCCTTGACCTTTAACGAACTCAATCGCATCCTCTCGGGTCATGTATTTTGCAAGAGTTCCTGAGCCAACAGTCTTAATAGTTCTATCTGGCTTTTCAATTGTTCCTGGGTCTGGCTGATCTACTACCCCGATCGGGTTGCCAGCATTATCGGTTACTTGATACCGGAACATTACTGCACCTTCTGTGTTCCTGACCAAAGTTCCGTCTTCATTAGTCACTGGACCAATTTTTTTGAAATTCTGACCAACACCTGTGCCTTTTTCTGGCTTTATAAATTGTGCAACTTTTAAGGTATTAGCGATTAAGTCATCTTCAGCATCTCTTTTACGTTTGTAATCTTCCATCAGATACTTGGCTGGCTCCAATGAAGCTGTGCTTGCAGCTCCTAGAGCTGTTGCTCCTGGCTTGCTTGCCTCTGCTGCCATATTTGTGAAGAACTGAAACGCCAACAAAGCCGGATCAATCCCTTTGTATTCTGGTTGTAGTGCTTTTGCGATCTCCATAGCGTACCCAAGGTTGCTTGCTCCGCCGAGTGCCGCGAGTGCACCTTCTGATAAATCCTCGAACCGCGTTCCGGAAACTCCAAAATTTTGTTTTTCTTCCTGTTGCGGTAACAACATCGTCTCTGCAGAAAGAACTCCATCTGCTGGTCTTGCGCTGTTTGCCTCGATTTCTGAACGTGGCTTTTCGAGTGGCTTTTCCAATGATTGGTCTACCATCCCACCATACATGCCACTTGTTACAGGACCACCAAACGTCTCACGATCCGCGCTATAAGAAACCGCAGGAGCTGCAACAGTGGTTGTTCCTAATTCTTTCTGTCTTGTTTCTGGTTTAGGAATCCACATCCGCTGTTCTGGATCCCAGTCGTGGGTTTTTTCAATCCCATCGTCAGGATCAAAAGTTTGATCAATAGCCGGAGCACCCAGAATTTTCTTTTCCATTGCTTCAACTGGGGCAATATTTAACTTTCCTTGAGGATACCCGCCAATATTTATATCTGGCGAGAGCCTTGCGATTTCTGAGCGTAACTCTAATATCTGTGGCTGTAATGCTTCTGCTTGTGCTTTTGTTTCTGGTCGTTGTGCCAAAGATTTATATTGATTTTCCAATAGCTCATATTGCCTCAACATCGTTTGATAACGAGCTTCTTTGGATCGCATTGGGCTAGAAAAAGTCCCCATAGCCATTCTAGAAACAGGAAGTCCTCGATCTATTTGATTCAATGAGAAATTAAGATCCCTAGCAGTTCTCTGTAGGGTTTCTCTTTTATTCCTGATATCTTCGTATGAAGCCATCGTGTTTCCTTTTAAATTGCGCGAGCTATTTCTGGATGGTTGTAGTTAACTGAATAGAATCCATCACTATCTAATACAACTGCTTCAGGGAATATTTCTTTAATCTCTTGCGCCATCACACCATGCGTTGGGCTGTGATGTACGTTTAATGAAACAGCGATATCGTTCCATTCCCAGTCGTAAACTTTGATTCCATTGTCTGCTACATATGCCAATTTAATTTCTTTCTTCAACCTTTTATCAGATTTATTCGCTAAGAAATAAGCACTAGCGAGAGATCCAAGCCCACCAATTGTTTGACCGTAAATGCTAGGTGTCTGAATGTATTGCTGACCTTGTTGCAAGCTGGTCTGGGTTGTTTCATATGGAACACCCTTCAATGCGCCCAGCGCATAATTAACCATCTGGAACGGGTACTCACGTTGCTCAACGTAATCTGCATAAGCCAAGTCGAGAGCCATCTGATCGAGCGTTCGTTTTGCTTCCCCTGCGCTCAAAAGTCCAGACGCTGCTTGTTGCTGTAAGCCTTGTAACACCGGAGCAAATTGTCCGATCTGTTGTGCTGCACTGATTCGTGATGCTTCTTCGGTTTCATAAGCACCGCGTCGCGCCTGTTCTGTTCCGAACCTAGCTGCTCGGTCTTGTTCTCGCTGTTGAGCTGCAAAACCTAAACCTTCAACCCCAGCCTGTTTTCTTAATGCTGCCGCAGATCGTGCTGCCTCACCAGCTGATTCGATCTCACCAATGTATGCCCGAGATCCGCCGAATGCGCCTGACCCAACTGCCTTTGCTCGGTCAGCGATCAGTTTACGATCCAGCTGTCTTTGTATCTCTTCAACCGCAGGGTCCATCGCCCTTTGGTACATATCTATATAAGGCTGTGCCTCTTCAATACTGAATTGTTGTCCCATGAGCTGTTCAGCAGTCATCGGGTTATAACCCTGACCTAACTGCATGCTTCTCGCATAAGACTCGTCAATATAAGGCTGGTAGCTGGTAGCCCCTTCGGTCAGCATTTGGGAAGCTTGCCGTTCCTCGGCGGTCAGCTTTGAGCCATCGTAGCTCGCGATCCTTGGACCTGTGTAAGTCGGGTAAGGACTTTCAGCTAGTGATGCTGCCTGTTGGAAAAGTTTTTGACCGCCAGCCGACACCCACTCAGGTATCTCTGTTCCGGTAATAACCAGTTTTGGATCTGGTAGGGTCTCAACCCCAGTTGTACATAAACCGCCCATTTAACTCTCCACGAAAACGCAACCAGCTTTAATTAAACCAAGACGCTCAAATAACTTGTCTTTACGGTCCAAGTCTCCCGAGAAGATATGTCCTAATCTTACTGGAAGTTTAGCCTCTTGCCCTATTTTTAAAAACTCCTTAACCAACTTTATTGCTGCTGAACTACTACGATGCATCGGGTAAACATAAAACCACATATCTGCTAGGAACGTTTCCTCTGACCACCAATCGCTACTTACGATACCGCCAATTGATCCTAACAACTTATTTTGGTCATTCACAGCCACAACTACAGCCCCTCGGTTTATAGCGTCATTGACCTTTACCGAGAGTTTTGCCGGATTTATCTCCGGAACTTTAATTTCTGTCTCGTTATGCATTGTGTATAACATAGCGAGCAACGGGCTAATGTCTAAAATGTTTGCCCTTCTAATTTGCATTAAAGACCGCCCAGTGCTCCCATATCTGATCCTTCTGGTTGTTCTTCTCTGGCTGAGATTGCTTCAAATATATCTTTGAACTCTGGTAACAACTTCATTAAAACTGGTGCTGCCTCTTTGGTTATAACTTTATCCAAAAGAGCCAAATCCTGTTCCGTCATGCTGTTAAGTCTGACCAAAAGCACAGAAGTTATTGCGTCATCCGGTTGCATCATCATCTGCATCGCTTCTGGCGGGATAGCCTGTTCCATGCTAGGCATCTGCATACCTTCACCTCTAGGCATAGATGCGCCTTCCATCATCATTTGTTCTTCCATCATTGCCATTAGCAAATCTCCTTATCTTCATAAAGTACGGACCAATCTGTTTCTTTGCAGAATAGCCCGATGCCCCAGCAAACAGGTTCAAAAATCTTCCTGTACAACTTGCCCAGATAATCCGGCTTGTCGCGCTCGCCGTAGATATACGCGATCTCATTGGCTCTGTGTCCGGCGATGTGTTTCCAAAACTTAACACCTTTGCCTTTTCTGAGTCGCTTAACAACTTTAACAGCCCAGAAATGGTATCCAGCAACGTGCTGTGGAGTGAGATGTTCTTTGGTGAACTTGTAATCGAGCAATACATCTTTGGTCTCGAGGAGTCCTTGCCGACGTAGCTCATTACAGATAACCCTACCACCAGTAAGTAGCTTCTTAGCACCTGAGGCAAGATCACCAACAGTGTCAGCAACTTTCTCAACTCCTGAAGAAACAACTGAACCTGCTTTTTCAAATTTACTTGTGATTCCACCACCGATATCCCCGAGGAAATCTCCGACGCTATCTAGCGCACCTTTGGTTTCTTTAACAAGTTTTGATCCGGCTTTCTGGATTGGCTTGGCTAGAACTGTGGAAGCAATCCAACCACCAACTGGTCCAAAGAGTGCAGTTCCTAATGCATATGCCACAGCTGATGCTCCTGCGGATTTTGCAGCTTCCACCGGTTTCATGCCTGTGGCTACGTTTAAACCGAAACTGACTAGAGCCATAGTTCCAGCTTGACCCCAAGTCTGTCCAGCTTGAGCACCATATAATTTATCTTTAACTCCTGCAATATAACCAACAGGCTGTGTGCTGGCTGTGACAGCTTTGCTCATGTTAGATATGTTGGCACCAGAGCCTTTTGCTAAAGTCACGCTACCATCTGCGTTGGCAAACACACCCTTATTTGCCAGTATATCTGCGTTATAAACTTGTTGCCCACCAACAGTCCTTGCACCGGCTTGAAACTGCATCCCAGTTGGATTGAAAACGGCGGTGGATGCATCACCAGAATTCAATGCGTTATAAAGGTTTAGGTTACCAGAAGCCTCTGCTGCTGCTTTGTTGGCAAGTTCTGGGATGAATACTTCGTTAGAACCAAGCTTACCGACTAGGTCCATGCCTTTTGCAGCTTCCATTCCAACTATCTCTGAAGGCAACGGGTCTGTGAATGGCAAAAATTGTTTTACTCCTGCCATGACCCTTTCCCCAGCACCACCAGTTATGTATGGGTCTGTTGCAGCTCCTAATATGTTCCCAGCTATTGATGGTGCGGATGCGACCAGGGTTGCTTTGCCGACTTCTTTGCCTATTGCTTTCCAGTCGTATGGGTCTGGCAATCCTTCTGGAACACCATATTCATCAACAAATTCTTTATATTGTTCTACTAGCTCTGAATCTTCCGGAGAAAAAGGGTCGTAGATCTTCTCACCGACCTGTATCTTTTTAACCCACTCGAACATCGGCATATATGATGTTCCATATACGTCTTGCAGATTAATATATGGGTCTGGAGCCTGAGACTCTATTTGATAAATCGGTATGGTTTCTTGTTGACGAGCCACCGAATCGTACAATGGCATCTGCTCAATGTCCGTTGGTAGATTGTTTTGGTCAACCCCTTCTTTAAGTCCACCAAGAGCGCCAACTCCTTCAAGACCTTCCAATGGTCTCATTTGTATGCCTAGCTGATCAACTATAGGTGTTTCTGATAAATTATATGCATTAACAGCCATCAGCTTATAACTCCTTTATTCTTTAAATCTGTTATTAAAGTACCCAAAACATCTGCAACTTCATCTAGGGTCGTGGAATTTGCGTCGTAAGTCCTGTCCAGAGTTAAGTTCGACACTGTATAAACATCTGGGGAAGCGGTCGATTCCAGATATTTAATCTGAAGCTCCAAAGTGCTGATTAATCTTCTCGCCCAATTCTCATCCCATTGTGGCGGAGGCATCGGCAATCTGATGTTCAATTTGCTCATCTTAGACCATCCTGTCTAATGTTGGCTCGGAAATCTCCAAGCTCCCACGACTCATCAGCCCCTGTGTTCTCGAACTTTAAAGCCATCTGGCGACCTTTAACTCTAACGCTTATTTTATTTGAATCTGAGTTAAAAGAAAATGGCCCTTTGGTCGTTACAGTGCCGTTTGGGTACTTTTCTGACGTTATCGTCAGATTTAAGTCCCCCGTCATGGTCGCATCTGGTATAACTTTGTCTACCAGCATTAAGAAATCCCCATCCTGAGATATCTCCATCGGGGAACTTTGTATATAAGCCCCAAGAGCTGCACCGTCAGCATTTGTTCCATCTTCATGGTTGTATTGATACCCGTCATAAGTGAACGCAAACGGGAACAACCTTCCGCCAACGGAATCATTCCAACAAGTACGGTTCATTTGCCCGATTGACCAGACTTTGAGTTCGTAATTAAATGTGACGTAGGAATCTGGCTCTGGATCATTAGGATTTGCTGTAACTTGCTCATTGCTGACGTAGAACCAAGTAACCTCGTTGAACTTCTTATTGTGAGCCACAAAGAATTTGTCCGCATAAGTCAGGTTCAACCTATCAAAAACGTAGAATTTAACCGGACAAGGGATCTCAGACATTGCCCCGTTATAGAAGAAGAATGTGTCTCGACCCATCCAGTAAATGCTTCCATCGACATTAGCAACAACATTCCTACCAACCGCCCCACAGTTAGTTCCTACTAACCGGAAAGAAAATGTAAACGGTGGTCCAACAAAGTTCATGCCGTAAATCGCTTCGTCTGTAGCGATGAATGTCTCGTCTCTGGTTGGCTCCATTGCCACGATCTTTGTGCCAATTGAAAGCAATTGATCACCAGCCGTATTGGTAGAGGTTGGAGTCCAATCAACCAGATTCTCTTGATCTGACCATCTGACCAGCATTGGCTCTTGTGCTCCGCCACCTACTGGAGTGCACCCGCCACATACCAAATGCCTGTCTGGGAAAGAAACCGTAGCAAATCGGCTCTTGGTCGGGACATCCGAAGCACCAGCAAGGCTAGACAAAAGCACTGCTCGAGCAGATGGTGTGCTACTTAAATCCCAATAATAAAGCTCTGCATTACGCACCAGAGCCACCAAGTCTTCGCCCCAGTTAACCAATGACCATTGAGAGTTCTCGACTGAGCTGACAGATATGGTTCTCGGAGTTCCCCACGTTGAAGTTCCCCAAGTGCTCACACCCCATCCGGAATTTGGCAAAGATGTTCTAACGCCAAGCCCAGCAGCATCACCAATTAAGTAAGTAGCTGTGACCGTTCCACCGCCAGATCCAGAGGATGTTGCTGCAACCCCGAAATCTACGGTGTAAGAGTTTGCATCCACATATGTGATTTGATACCCATAAACGTCATTAATCGTCTCGGCTGGTATACCGTTTGTGGCACTTGCGCCAGAAAAAACAACCCAGTCCCCGTCTGCTGCACCATGAGCAGTATCTGCCACAGTTACCACCGAACTGGTGTCAACCGTTGTGAACGGGTTAGACAACCCAGCCTGAGTAGCTCGAACTGGGGTTATATCGTAAAGCAACAGCTGGTAAGTTAAATAAAGGTGGTTATGTGTCCCGATTGCTAAATAACCAATACCATCAGTCAAAGCAGTCCAATATTGTAGATTCCTTGGAACTCCATATGGAGTAACCTCTACGCCATAACCTTCTGACTCGTGATACATCCCCTCTTCAGTCCAGCCACCAATCTTTTGCGGATATCCGTTAACAAATCGGACATTGTTAGCGTCTGTCCAGAAAGGACCATTTTTACCAGCACTGTACGGAGTTATGTCTTTAACAATTCCTGGCTGAAATTTAAATAGTTTTAATGGCATTAGGCTAACTCAAAGTGTGGTGCATCAATAAAAGGTCTTTTCCCTTCCGAACGACGCAGATCAATATATTCGTTCATTAGGTCTTCACCTGTCATTCCGGAACCAGTCAGATTCTTGTGCCAAGCAGCACCCCAACGCAAATTCACATTGAGTTCTTCTGCTGCCTGACGCATCGCATCCGCAATTTCATCATAAACGTTAAGCTCCCAGCATACTTTTGGTCCAATATAAGCAACCAAATCTACAGCATCACCTGTAATATGCTTACTTGCCATCGTTTGGCTGGCTCCCTTCTCGAACAATTCTCGCTGTTTTTCAACCGTTCGTAAACCCTCGGTAACACCAAAGTCTATTTCCGTAATTTCAATGGCTCGCTTAACAACATCGACGAGGTCCTTTTTGACCCCGTCTAAGTTATCGATACTACGCTGGGATAGCTTAAAACTCATTTACCTTGCCCCCTATACTTTTTCCAACTCATCTTGGCGTATTTATGTCTTGGCCTCGAGTTCGAGGAGCAACCAATGCTAGTCCTGTGCTTGAAATCTGTCTTAGGTTTAGAATTGGTACTGAATGACGCTTTTGCCATTATTTAGTTACCCCTTTGTATTTCTCAAAACTACGCAAACCGCCAAGTCCTAACATACCCATAAGAACAGTCATTAACTGACCCATGTCAAAATCAGGTAGAGGAGGAGTTTCAAGCCCGTAATAAGCCAGAACAAAAATAGCCAGAGGCTGTATAACGAAATGATAAGCAAAGGCAGTACCGCAAACCCAACCCACGAATGGTCTCCAACCACCTTTAAAAGTTGAATTGCTAGCCGCTTCGGCTTTGTTAACTTCGACTTGAGCCAATGCCAGCTCTTGTGCATGTCGATCCGCCATAGTAGCAATTTCATGGGCTAACTTCGCTTTCTGGTCTTTATCTTCAATGACCTTATCTAAAAGACCTGTAACTGGCTCAATTAATGAACTTAAAAATGGTATTGCCATGTAACCTCCTTATTGATCAGCCAAGATGTTGGTCAAGGCTCGATCAATCCGTTTATTCATACGCTCTTCTAGTTCCTTCATCTGAGCATCCATTGAAACAATGCGTTCATCTACCCACTTTTGAGCGTTCTCAACCATCAGCCTATTATCCGCTTCGTTGTTTTTTATTTGAACACTAACGGCTTTTATCTGCTCTGCAAACTGGGCTTCAGTAGCTTTTATCTTGCCTTCAAGCCACGTTTTAAAATCTTGCATAGCTTTTTGGTCATCTTTTTGATTACCACGAGCAGCAGTGTTAAGAGCATCTAACCGTCCATCAAATTGCTTTTGCAACTCTTGCATGTACTTACGGTTAGATAACTCGTTCTCTTTTGCTCTGGAATCTACTAACGAAACACGCTCGTCAAAATACCCTTTAGCTTCTGATATAGCTTGACGATTGCGCCCTTCAACATCCCGAATAGCATTTTCAACATCATCCATAGCTTGTTCAACGCCGATAACATCATCCCGTAAATCTTCTTTAATAGCCCTAGCATAATCAATTGCCTCCTCGACTTTAATCATAGATGTTTCCACTTGCGTGGAAATAGCTTTTGGGTCCAGATTACGAAGTTTTGATTTTAACCCTTCGTAGTCGTCCCAGAAAAGGGCAGCTCCCCACACAATACCGGCGGCACTGCTCAAAGCGGTCAAAACCGCGAACATCCTGCCACCAGTCAGCTTTATACCACCAATATTAATTTCCGTAGTCATATTGCGAATCCACCATTTCTGCCCAGACTTTCTCGTCTCGGTATATAGAACCCCAGAGCCTGTCTTTAAATTTACGGTTATCTTTAATAGTTACATCGTCGTAAAACTTGGCATCTGGTATTTGTTTTAAATCTTCGTATTGTGGTGCGGTCATTGTCATTAAAGCCACTGCTACCGCCTGTGCCTGTGCGTCATAAACTGTCTCAAAGTTTGCCGCCACCTGATCCATGTTCATTTCATTAATACGGACAACCATAGAAGTTCTAGATTCGCCTTCTGTTTTTGGTTCCTCT
>Ga0208161_1001295_pt1 | contig 13433 bp, 20 predicted proteins | sample CB_VirMetaG_3_FD_184538 | JGI IMG/M metagenome (GOLD analysis project Ga0208161, IMG submission 184538) | Freshwater to marine saline gradient viral communities from Chesapeake Bay - CB_1508_1S Viral MetaG (SPAdes) (version 4) | ecosystem: Environmental > Aquatic > Marine > Coastal | place: USA...
ACGGACCTTTTTATAAAGTTTCGGATTCTTTACATCAAGGTAGATTTCCCCGTTAGCAGCAAGACGAAGAGTGCTAACATCTTTCTTGAATTTTGTAATCAGAGACATTTGTTTGTTTTGTTTACTCGGATATTATAAGGTGCTTGAGGTTTTATGTCAAGTGTGCCAGTGAAGAAACTGGCAAGTCCGGATACTTGGATTTGAACCAAGATTTTTCCACTTCCCAAAAGTGGTGCCATGACCAAGTTAGGCGATATCCGGAAGTACCTTTATTTATTTCGGTGTATAAGCATTATACCCATAAAAGGCACTACCGTCAACCCCATTCCACACACAAACAACCATACTGGACTTGCTGCGAGTGTCTCTACAATATGAAAAATCATCTTCCTCTCCAATTCTTGTATTCAAAGTAAAAGTATTGGTCTACCTCATCAAGACCTGATAGAGGGGCATCTACACCCCACTCAGACCACTCTAAACAAAACTGTCTGATATCGTGATTGTTTATAATTGAGTGCCCGTGTATTCTCACAAATGATGACATAGCAAAATGATACTTCTTATTGTGGGTAGGCATTGTGAAGTCCCCAGTTTATGAATAGAGCAATTGCCGAAAAAAGTAAAATGGCAGATATGGAAGTTTTCATTACATTCCTCCGTTTCTAAATCCGACTATGTATCCGATAATAACTCCACACATAAATGCTACAAACATATAGAGCATATGTGAAGCAAACTCAATGAATAATAACCAGTCCGTCGTCGTAATCATCGTCCTCGTAAGTAGATGGTTCTTCAAATAATTCAATCATTTTTTGTTTCAAAACTATTTCTTGTAATTCTTGTAAATCTTCTTCTGTTAAACTTATCATTTGTCCTTTAAAAGTTCTTCTAGTCTTTTACGCATACTGGAACTTTCTTGTTTCATATAGTCTCTGAGTGAATATCCTCTTCGACCTTTCATGATACAAGTGCCTTGATAAAACATAGTGCCAGCAAATACTAAAAGGAAAATAATTCCTATTATTTCAGGGTAATGTCTAACCATGGGAATATGGGAGGAATGACACCTACAAGTCTTAAAAGTCCCTCAGCAAATAAAGCAAGAACAACCCAACCAACGCACATAGAAATAATGGAAGCATTCCGATTGTGCCTTCGTATAGCAGCATCAATCATCTCCTGCACTTCATACCTACTCACCAACTCATCATTTTCATGAATCATTTCTCATCTCCAAGAAACTTTGCTAGAGGGTCTCTTCGGGTTTTGACAATTTCAACTGCTCTTTTGTAAAACATATTGTCTAAATTTCCAGAAGCTTCGAAAGTTTCCTTGATTTTCACCCAGTTTTCGTAGGTGTGTTGATCCATAGGGTTTAGGTTGAATACTACTAGTTATGCTAGTGAGTATTTTTACTATGTCAAGTTTGTGTTGATACAAAAATATAGATTAAGAAAATCTAAAACTTTGTAATATTTGTAACGGAGAATAATGGAATCGAACCATCAGGCTATTAACCTGGCATCGTTTTCAAGACGATTTACCGACCATCAGTGCTATTCTCCATATATTGAATAACCTAAATGTTTTGTATAATGGCAGTTAGGACATAATAGTTGTAGATTATTATCATCATTTGTTCCACCATTACATCTTTCTATTATGTGATGAATTTGAAGAATACTATAATTTTCATTACCACATTCTTCACAAGTACCACCTCTAATTTTAGAAAGATTTTCTTTTAAAATTTTTGTTTTATTAGCATTATTCTTTTTATTTAATCCATCATATTTTATTCCATATCTACTTTTATTTGAGCAAGTTCTGGAACAAGTTTTTGAATTACCAAAAATTATTTTACCACAAATAGGGCAAGATTTTTCATTTTTTCTACTATGTTTTCCAGTACAAGTTGTACTACAAAATACTAAACCATTTTCTATTTGATTTGGTCTCCTATAAATTTCCTTACCACAATAAGTACAAGAACAATTTGGATTTCTAGGCATAGTGGTTTATCAGTATCTTATGAAATATTTATACAGATAAACACAAATAAGTCCTCAACGGACTTCAAAATCTAATCGTCTTACTTTGCGTTGACGCCTTGCCTCTTGCCAAGCAATATCCTCACTTGTAAGCACACCAGATTTTGTTTTGTTATGATAAGAGTTTAGCATAACAACTTGCCCTAAGTCAACTGCTGAAATCTTATCAGCACGAATAGTTGCCATATTCGGACAACCACAAGTCACCGTTTTATTCTGATGCCCTTCTAACTCCTTTCCACAGGATCGACATCTTATTCTAATGTTTTCCATCTGTATAACCAGTTATACTTCTTCAATTTTTTTTATTTATAATGGGCAATCACAGATTCGAACTGTGGACTTTCTGAATGTAAATCAGACACTCTAACCGCTGAGTTAATCGCCCTAAAAAGTCAGGATTGACTTAAAAGGTATTCTACCGTATTTGCTACATCATTCATAGCATCACGAAGGTTTTCTCTTTGACCAGATTCTTGTTTACGAATTGGTCTTGAACTATCAGTAAGAGTCCAACGCCACTGATTCATATCTTTACAATGCCAAAGATTTATTTTAATTGGACTGTCCTCCTAATTACAATAATTCCAAGTTTTTTCTTTTATAATATAAGAAATGGTTGTTCTACTAACACCATATAATGAACATATTCTAGTAGAAAATTTATTAATAGTTTCTCCTTTAGTATTATACCACATATCTTTAATTTCAGCAACTTGGTCTAAATTTAAATGAGATTTACCTCCGTGCCTTCCTCTATTTTTTATATTTTTATCTATAATATTATCTTTTTGTGTTCCAACATAAAGATTATCTAAAAAATTTACATCAGGATAATTTAAAGTTTCATTTTTATGAAGAATATGCATTCCTGCTTTATATTCTTTTATAAAATTTCTACCAACTAATTGATGCAGTAATTTATTTCCACCATTCTTACCACCAATCATAACGCCCCAATAATATTTCCACTGTTTATATGGACTCAACCATCTACCATTTCCTTTTACACTACTCCAGACTCTTCCTTTTGATGTAATAAAATATCCAGGATAATCTTTTAATTCTCTACACTCTTCGTCTTCATCAAGTTGATGAATGAAATTATACTTTGACATAGTTCTTCTCTGTGACCGGCATTATTATTTATATTAAAATGGAGGGACTTTCACCCTCCTCCTGTAAGTTTGCCGGTCACAGGTAATGATATTTATTCATTCATTCATTCTTGAAGTGCTCAAGTTCAATCCAGCGAAGGAGCGTATTATAAGAATAGATTGCTGCTTCATTGCAGTTATTCTTTTGCATATCTTGAATATAAAATTCAAGTGCTTCGATGACCATTTGGCGGTCTTGTTGGGAAATAAGAGACATAAACCTCCTAACTCGTTACTTATAATACACTAAAAAGGGGGTTTTGTCAACCCCCATATCTATATCAGTTTCCGATGCGACCCACGGCAAGTCGTGCTCGGTTAAGGATAGAACCACTCAGAGGAACATATCCAAGGTCATCAGCAAGTGATTGTGCCTTAGAACTCAGAGCATAGTTGAGTGCTTTACGAATAGCATCAGCATTAGCACCATTACCAGTGCGATAAGCAAGAATCCAAGTCAGAGTTGAAATTGGATATGCAGTTGCTCCAGCAGGATTTGGATTCTCACCAGCAAGGTTTGAATCCAGTTTGATACCATTCAGTGCTGCAGAACCAGAAGCAGCAGTAGGAAGAACAAACTTACCTGCCTTGTTTTGAAGTGCTGCTGCTTGGAGTTTGTTTGCTTTTACAAATCCAGTATTCACATATCCAATCGCACCATTGGTTTGACGGATACGACCAGCAACACCTTCATTACCTTTGGCACCAACACCAGTAGGCCACTTAACAGACTTGGAAACACCAGGAGCCCAACCACCAAATGCTTTCAGAGAGTTGGTAAAGGCATAAGTTGTTCCAGAACCATCAGAGCGATGAACAACCAGCATAGGACCAGCAGCACATCCAACTTGCTTCCAGTTGTTAATACGACCAGAGAAAACATCAACTGCCTGCTTCTGAGTCAGTTTCAGATTACATCCAGGTTTGTTGTAGGCAACCGCAATCGTTCCACCCACCATAGGAATTTGAACGACACCACGCTTTACTTTGGCAGCGTCTGCTGAACTGATTGGTTCGTCGCTTGCTCCGAAGTTAACTGTGCCCGCAATGAATTGGCGAACACCAGCACCACTCCCGACACTAGCATAATTTACACGAGTTCCAGATACCTTTGAATAATCACTAAAAACTCTTGCGTAAAATGGATAAGGAAAAGTTGCTCCTGCTCCATTCAGGGTTGTTCCGGCGTAAGAAAGGAAAGGAACAGAAATGAGAGCAACTCCACTCATTCCTACAAAAATTTGTTTCGGTTTCATAAATTTTTTGGTAATGTTTTATAAAAAATTACCACTTGATTATATCACTATGGGGACACCTTTACAACTAAGGGAAGGTTAAGAAACTCTTACTCTATTTTCTCTGGTAGAAGGGAACCCATATCTTCTTTGTAGTCCAATCAACTTATTAAAGTGATGTGCTCCCAACTCTGGATGGTCTAAATCCATCCATTTTGATTGTGCTGATTTTAGAGCAGCATTTTTTTGATGGTTTGGATTTTCTTTTATATACTTACCAAGTGTATCATTAAAGTGATTTGGGTTTTTCTCAAAACATTTTTTACCAGAAACACTTTGATGCTCTGGATTTTCATTCATATACTTTCCAATTGATTTCTCAAAGTGATTTGGATTTTTAGTATGGAGCAATTTACCAGATTTACTTTGATGCTCTGGATTTTGATTTAAATATTTTTTGAGTGCTTCTGGACCAGGATTACCATTTTCATCTACCCACTTTTTTAGAAATACTCCACTCTTTTCACGCAGTATTTTTAAAGACCTAACACCACCACAACTTTCATTTAAACACCATTCATCATTTAATACTGGTTTAATCAATCTATCTTCAACTAAATTTGCCTGTAAATATCCTTCATCACTAAACTCAAAAAATTCTAATATCTGTTTCTTTGGAGTATAAAGTTCCCAACACCACTTATTTGTCTTTGGGGAACCCCAATATTCCTCATTAAATACTTTTTCTTTATGAACCCCATAATAGTAATATGGGACTTCTTCAAAAGTAATTTTATAAGTATATACTCTTGGACTTTGTGAAGTCATAGTTCTACTCTGTTGTGGTTCGCAATACTATTTATACAGGAAAAGGAGCATTTCTGCTCCCTCTCTACCTGATAGATGCGAACCACACAGGCACTCTTATTTATTCATCCAATAATACTATCTCTCCACTCTTCACTCATATTCACCATAATCGCTTCTGCTGCTTCTGGTGTTTCAGCATATCCTTCATCAAGTAAGTGTGAAAGGATGATGTCGTAAATATCATAACTTTCATCATAATATTGATTAGCATAATCATAATCATAATCTCTATCAGCTCTTGTATCAGCAACGTTTTTACCTTGTCTTCTTTTCGACTTGTTTCCACTTCCTTGATCAGATGCTATTGCCGATCTCATACCAACTTTGGATTGTCCTTTTTCGCCACCACCTCCTCTTTTTGTTGGAAGATTGCCCCCACGAATATTTTTTGCTACTCTTGAACCTTCTTGCCCACGAGCAAGTCGTTTAAATCCTTTTTTCTCTGCTCTTTTAGCACGAGCACCAGTAAGTTCTTCATCAAGTTGCTGATTTTCAACAACTTCCATATATGCTTCTTGAAGATTGCGAAGTTCTTGTGCGTCCATTTTTACAAATACTTTTTAGTTATTTATTAAAGTAATTTATCTACCAAGAACCCAATTTTCTCCGGGGCAATCTAGTGATAGTGTAGTATTACCTTTACCGTCGTTCCACCATTTCTTTCCATAATGAGAATGATTTTCTCCACATTTTCCCTTATGTATCTCACTTAATTTTCTTTTGGTTTCTGTAGAAAGTGGTTTCCCTTTCTTCTTCATACTAATTTTTTTCTTGGTTTCTTCTAAATGCGATTTACCATAAAAATGATTATTTTCTCCTCTATTTGCCTCACTATTTTTTCTTCTATGTTCCTCTGATTGTTTTCTACCATAACTAGGATTATTTTTTCCTTTCATTCTTTCACTATGTCTTCTTTTGAATTCTTCACTTTTCAAAGAACCAGAAGCACCCTCACCACCATTAGTCCTATTTCTCAATATTCCAGTTCCTAAATCTTTTCTACCAAGAACTGAAATCATATACTCTTCGTGATTGAATGCTTCCTCTTCTGTCAGATTTTGTTTAAGAAATATAATTCTAGATTTATCTTTTGGTTTTTTTATTTTTCTATTAGAAGAGTAAATTCTACCTTTAACTCCTTTACCAATATAGTAAGGAGTTCCATCTTCACGCAAGTATGCGTAAGTATAAAACATATTAGTGTTTTTCATCTGCTCTTAAATTGGTTCGCAATACTATTTATAAAAGAAAAGAGGGCATTTCTGCCCTCCAATCTCTACCTTAAAGATGCGAACCAATTAAGGCATCATTATTTATACCTTAGAATTTAAAGGTTGTTTGTAAAATTCCTCCCCAATTTGAGGAGTTACCAGCAAGACGCTGATTGTCGCTACCATAGATGATAGCAGGAGTGATGCTGATGTTATCAGACACTTGATACTTGTAGAAGAATTCAAGCATCGTGGACTTCTCAAGGTTTTCACCAGTAGGTGCTTGTCCAACAGCAACGCCAGCAGAGTTACCAGCAACAAACACATCATCCCAAGTCAGACCAGCAAACCAGGATTGACTGTCGGTAGCAGCACTAGGAGTACCACTCACAGTATTCCAACCATAACCACCAGAGATGGAGGGAACCCAACCAGATTCAGTGGGTTGCCAGTAAGCGTTAACGGCATAACCGTTAGAGGTTTGACCAGGAGCAAGAGCACCAGAAGCACCGTTAAAACCGTTATAAGTACGAACACGGGTGCCTTCAGTACCATAACGATAACCGAAAGCAGCACCCCAGTTATCACCACGATAACCAACTTGTGCCAGAGTATTCAGAGCACCAGACTCATCAAACTCACCAGTAGAACTATCAGCACCATTCTGTGCCACATAGTTTACACCAGCAATAAGACCTTTCTTACCATACTGGATACCAAAACCAGAACCAGTTGCCTTGTTATAAACACCAGGAGCACCAGCAACAGCAAAGAAGTCAAGAATACCAGACTTGTAAGCAGTAGGAATCCAAGCAATTTCAGTGTTACGAACCAGAGCACCAGCAGTAAGAGTGGTGCTACCGTCAAACACAGGGAACTGATAATACAGACGGTCGATTACAACTTCGTTGCCACTATCACCAGTGGTGTCATCTGCCTTATCCAGTTTGAAGATAGACGAGCTGGAACCGAAAGGATTGCTGCTAAAGTTAGCAGAACGCAGACGGGTACGGAGCAAATCAGCACCAGTAAACGAAGTATCCAGATTCAAACGCAGGTCATAGTTGAATGCGGTATGAGTTACATCACCACCTTTGGTTTGATAATCATCAACACCACCGATTACGAAGTTTGCTTCACCACGCAGTTTGGTGGTAGTAGAGAATTGAGTTGCCTCAAGTTCGGTAACTTGTGCTTCCAGACCATCTACACGACCCTTGAGAACTGCCAATTCAGCAGCAAATTCATTAAGAAGTGCTTTAAGTTCGTCAGTGACTTCAGTTACACGGTCAAGGCAAGCATTCATCAGTGCTGCTGCTTCCCAACGGGTCATAGCACGACCACCACGGAAAGTGCCGTTAGGGTATCCTGCTACGCAACCATAACGTTCTACAAGGTTGCTAAGTGCTTGATATGCCCAGTCAGTTGGTTGCACATCAGAAAATTGAGTAACACTCGTGACCTGTTCCGAGGAAGTATATTGGTTGACTGCTACCATATTAAGATCTGCGGCATTCGCAGCAACAGGAGCAACCATTCCCAGAGCAACAGGTGCGAGCATCAGTTGTTTGAGTTTCATATAGTTTGTTAAGAATTACAACTACAAGGTTTATTTAGACGCTCCAGGAATTATGGAGCAGTCTGCATTATAGGAGGATTAAAAAAATTTGTCAAGGTAGTTTAAATAGTGGTATAATATAAATAATGGTAAGATACAGTTAAGGGTTAGAATATGAAAAAACGAACGAGTCCTATTTGGTCTATTCCTCCAGAAAAATTTCAACAATTATTAAATACTTCAAATTCTTTTGTAGATATTTTAATTAAAATTGGATTAGATCCTTACAATGGAAATCATAAAACACTCAATCACAGAATTAAAGAAGAGGGTTTTGATATTTCCATCTTAGAAGAAAATAGAAGGAAAAGTAGAGAAAGACATATGAAATCCTTGCTCGAAAAGAAAACTTATAAATTGGAAGATATTTTAGTTGAAAATTCAAAATATGGAAGTCATCATTTAAAAAATAAACTTATATTACAAAATATTTTAAAAAATGAATGTAGTATTTGCAAAAATAATGGAGAATGGTTTGGTAAAAAATTATCTCTACAATTAGACCATATTAATGGAATTAATAATGATAATCGTTTAGAAAACTTGAGATTATTATGTCCCAATTGCCATTCTCAAACAGAAACTTTTTCAGGCAAACGACATAAAAAATATAATTTTTGTAAAGATTGTGGAGAAAAAGTTCAAAAGCAATCTACAAGATGTTTTAAATGTTCCTCAAAAAATAATGGAGTTAATCAAAGGAAATTTGAAGTAAGTAGGGAAGAATTAAAAAATCTTATTGCATCATATCCAATGACTAAAGTTGGAAAAATTTTAGGAGTTAGTGATAATGCTGTTAGAAAGCGATGTAAATTATTTGGATTATTATAAGCGGGTAAGGGGTGCCGCCCCCCTGCCTAGACCTTGGAAGGGTCTCACGCTACTGTTACGCCATACCCGCAAGTGGAGGGAGGATTGCTCCTCCCAACGCATCTTCCTTCACACAAGAGGAATATAAGACAAATATTATGATTTGTCAAGCCCCCGACAAGACTCGAACTTGCGACAACCGCTTTACAAAAGCGGTGCTCTACCAACTGAGCTACAAGGGCAGGCTCCCGTTGCTGGGCTCGAACCAGCGACATCCGGATTAACAGTCCAGCGCAACTACCAACTGTGCTAAACGGGAATAGTGGTAGGAGGGATTTCTATGTGCGGACAGAATCACCTTTCACATCATCCAGTCTAAACCAGCGAGAGGTGTTGCACTTCCTACAAAGGAATACTAACAGGGGGTGTTTCTACCCCACCATATCATTTAGAACTTACAAAATTATTAATTTTTTCTGCAAGTTGCTCAATCTTTTCATAAGGAGGAAATGAAGGGTAATTCCATTTACTTCCAGTATTTTGATTATGATTATCAACTATGTTATATTCTGCATGATATTCATCAGTAGCGTGAGCATATGCTTGCTTGAAAATCTCAAAGCGTAATTCGTAAGGCGTCATAGTTTTACTCCTATGTGTGTGTTTGTGTGTTTGATGGAGTAAGTGTGATATACCTCATAAGGACATAACAGTGACTTACCCTCTATCACTTTTATATAGTAACAAACTCCGAAGAATTTGTCAAGCGTCCTTTGAGAGATTCGAACTCCCGACACATAGGTTCGTAGCCTACTGCTCTATTCCACTGAGCTAAAAGGACAAGGCGAAGGGTGAGGGATTTGAACCCCCATCGCAAGGTTTTGGAGACCTGCATCTTACCATTAGACCAACCCAACAGGTTCTGAGGGTAGGATTCGAACCCACGAATAGCGGGACCAAAACCCGCTGCCTTACCACTTGGCGACCTCAGAAGCCCAATGTCAGACTCGAACTGACGACCTACTCATTACTAGTGAGTTGCTCTATCACTGAGCTAATCGGGCGGGGTGCCGTGAGGGAATCGAACCCTCATATAGAGAACCACAATCTCCTGTCTTACCATTAGACTAACGACACAAGGCAGTGGGTAGAATTGAACTACCGACATAGAGGGTATGAATCTCTTGTTCTACCACTGAACTACACTGCCAACGGAAGTGGTTGGATTCGAACCAACGGATGCCCTTAAAGAACATCGGCGGATTAGCAATCCACTGCATTAGACCTCTCTGCCACACTTCCAATGGAAACAACTGGACTCGAACCAGTGGTCTTTCGATTATCAGTCGAATGCTTTACCAACTAAGCTATGTTTCCAAATAGTCTCAACGGGACTTGAACCCGTGTCTTCACTGTGAAAGAGTGATGTCCTTACCACTAGACGATGAGACCTGGCGACCCTAACGGGATTTGAACCCGTGATAATACCGTGACAGGGTATCGTGATAACCGCTTCACTATAGGGTCAAGGTGGGAGGAACAGGATTTGAACCTGTGAAGGCAGAGCCGTCTGATTTACAGTCAGATTCCTTTAACCACTCGGAAATCCTCCCACGATGGGTCTGGTCGGGCTCGAACCGACGACTTACAGGTTAAAAGCCCGCTACTCTACCAACTGAGTTACAGACCCAAATAATGTGGAAAATATTCGGTTGTCGATGTGCTGGTGGTCTCTCAACCACCCTTTAAGAATACCACCGTTTGGTCTCTGGGGGGAGATTGATGGGCACTTAGGAAACTGTCACAAGCAACAAAAAAGGGGAGGAAACTTTTGGTTTCTCTCCCCTGCCTTTTTGCTGTTATGGATTACATCTTACATATGTCTTTCCATATTCACAAACAGGGGAGTACCCTCAATATGCCAATAGCGGCAATCGAGAATACTAAACTGTTTGTTCATTTGGTTAGACATTGTTTTCGACCTAAGTGTTTTTATTTATAGGACTTTTTTGTTAAAAAGTCAAATTTCCTGAAAAGAGTGAAGTTCTCTATGACAATTGGCACAGAGTAAATCGCATTTATCAAGTTCTGCAGTTAATCTATCTTTAGAAACTAACCGCATTTTTTGCCAAGCAAATTCTTTTTCTTCGGGATTTCTGTGATGAAATTCTAAAGCACCATAGTATTTGGAATAACCACATACTCGACACTTCCCTCCTTTGTATTGAATAGCATCAAGTTTTCGTTGTTTCCAACGTTCTTGAAATATTGTATTCATACAAGGTTTGCAATATGATTGAAGTCGTTTGCCTTTTTTATAGGCATTATCTTCATTTAATTCAATTTTGCAAGTAGAACAAGATGGCATTTTACTTTAAATTTGGATAATATTATTTATACTATCCAACGGGTTAGGTAGGATTCGAACCTACGACTCACGCTTTAGAAGAGCGTTACTCTATTCCACTGAGTTACTAACCCAAGGGACCTCCCATCTTTATCGACCCAGTGGGCAGGGAGGGGCAGGACTTACACAAGGTTTGGACCCCTGTTGCCTATGAGAGTATTATACTACTGACTGGGGCAGTCGTCAAGCCACGGAGCACAAATTCTCATTGGTGGTGCGAGGGACTTACATTCGTCAGTATAGCATAAAGTCTCATCATTTTTTTCTTCTATGTATCTTGGTTGATACTTTTTGTCTGCTTCCTTAATAATCCTATCGTATTCTGGTGTTACATCACGAATTGCCCTATCAACATCTCTCTCAACTCTACGATTTATTTTGTCAGGATCTTTAAGTATAACTTCATTAATGATAGTTTGTGGGAAAAATTCTCTTTGAATTTCGTCCAATAAGTCCCAAAGCGCATTTTCTGGTATCTTACTACATTGTGAGAGTGCTGCGATAATAATTGATAATATAAGTCCTACAGTTATAAGTTGTTTATTTGTTTTCTTATTTCCAAACTTAAATTTAAACATAAGAAAGGGGAGTAGCAACCACTCCCCTTATTTATTCTTTCTGGGACAAATTCTTCCACCATACCATCCAGTAGGAACATTATTAGTAGAGTTTATATATTTGTTTTCTACTCCATTTGTAATCCACCTCTTACCATAACAAGGATTTTTCTCACCAAGTTTTGCTTCAATATGTTTTCTTTTGGTTTCTGGATTTTGATGAGATTTGATTGCTGCCCGCCTATGATTTTCAACTACCTCTGGGCGATTATGTGCCAACTTTCCACTTCTACTTTTTTTCTTTTTAATTTCCGGTTTATTCAAAGATTTAATTAAATTAATCCGTGCCTTCTCTCTTAATTCTAGATTACTCATAGGGTTATAATTAGTTTTCATCAATTCACTTCGTCTTTTATTTGCTTCTTCACCAGCACCTTTATTACAATAAAATCCAGTAGAAGTTTGTTTTGCTCTATTAGCAAAGTGAGGATTTTTATCTACTTTATAAAAATCGTGAAGAGCACATTCTGCTTCAAGTGCTTCTTCAACACTATCAAAAGTTTCTAAAATAATCTTTTGTGTTGGATTAAAAGTTTTATCCTTAAAACTTCCAAAATAATTTACATCTTCTTGTGGAAGACACTTACACTCTCTTTTGCCAATATATCCTCTTCCATATTCCTCATAGGAATAATACACATAAAAGTGTTTCATACTACTCTGACTTGCTGACATTAATATTTATACAAGAAAGGAGTGCCAAAGCACTCCAATCTCACCTGAAAAGTGTCAGCAAGTCAGGTAATGTTATTTAGACATCACTTGGAACAAGTCTCTTAGCATAATCATATGCGTATTTTGTCCTTGAACCATGATGTCCCCACCCCAACCACGAATATGCTAAACGCATGTAATATTCAACAGATTTTCCTGGAGATTTTAATCTATTTTCAATATTTCTCCATTGAGGTTCACTAATAATATAACGAAGTTGTGTATCAAGTGTAGAAGGGTTTCCGCCATAACGAGCAGCAAAGGTGCCTAATCCATCATAACGAGAAGCACTTGTAAATTGAATCAAACCATATCCACCACTTCTACAACCTCTATATGAGGTTCTAGCACCACCTTCACAAATATTCGGAACAAATGTAGATTCTTGTCGAATATTTCCCATAACGGTGGCAAGGGCATACTTGTCTTTAATACCACGATCCTGAAGGAAATTCAGGGTTTTATTTTCGTAATCATTACACCCTTTACAAACTAGCCTTTTTTCTTTTGGCTTTGGTGAAGCAACCTCTTTGGTCGCTGTCTTCTTTTCATCTACAAGGTCAAATTCTTTAACAATGGAAAAAGGTGCTTGTCCAGGAACTGGAGGAGGCGGACCTTGCATCTTGTAGTTGACGAATGGCAGTGTTGCCGCATTGGTTGTAACCGTTGCCAGAAGGGGCAGGGCTACAGTAAAGAAGTTTTGCACTAAAATTAATTGAACTCTACATCCGTATAGG
>Ga0208161_1001297_pt1 | contig 13430 bp, 14 predicted proteins | sample CB_VirMetaG_3_FD_184538 | JGI IMG/M metagenome (GOLD analysis project Ga0208161, IMG submission 184538) | Freshwater to marine saline gradient viral communities from Chesapeake Bay - CB_1508_1S Viral MetaG (SPAdes) (version 4) | ecosystem: Environmental > Aquatic > Marine > Coastal | place: USA...
AGAATCAATTGTAATACTCTTTATCAGTTAGAGCTGGAAGCAAGAAGATTAGAAGTCATGAAGCTGCAGCAAGAGTTAGAGAATCTAAAACAATTACAATCTGGATTTGAGAACTGATGGCTGATCTGGGTGACAAGTTAGAAGAGATTGAAGGACTAAAAGATAAACAGTTCACTATTTTTGGTCTACGTCTAACACTAACTGCAATTAGTTTAGCGATTGGTGGTATTGGTTCTATACTGGCTGCATTGTATGGTGGCTTCACAATGTACCAGAAGGTTGAAGAGATTGCAAGTCTTGATCTAGGTGCCTATGCAGCACAGATGGAACAGACCAGTAACAAGATTGAGACTCAGGAAAGATTGCTTGAATCCATTGAGCAGAATCTCAGAGATGCCAAGCAGTTAACTTATGACATTGAGAAGAGAGTAAACGATAAGGTTGTTCATTTTGAAAACAAGATGGATAAGTTTGAGATTAAAGTAGAGCAAACAAAGACTGATTTAGAAGATAAGATTCAGAAGGCATTAGATAACCCACTTGCTAATTAATATGACAGAGTTTCAGAAAGCAGATTTAAATGGTGATGGGTCTATCTCTAAACAGGAGATGGAAATCTATCTCGAAGCTAAACGTAGAGAGATGGAAGATGAAGATGCCAAGAGAGACCAACAACGTAAGATGGTATGGTTTGCTCTGTTTGGTATGCTTCTCTATCCTTTATTTGTATTCGGTACTGGTGCTCTTGGTTTTGATCATGAGTCAAAGATTATTGGGGACATGAGTGGTGTTTACTTTATGTCTGTTGGACTAGTGGTTAGTGCATTCTTTGGTGCTGATGCCTACGTAAAAGGCAAGTCCAAGAAGGAGGATAAAGAATGATTCCTGTAGAGTTAATTACGATGGCTGGTGGTGCAGCTATGGGTGGTCTATTTAAAATGGTAGACAAAGCCCAAGAAGCTAAGGCCAAGCAAAATGAATTGATGATGAACATGATGAAGGCTAAGACTGAGCAAGCTGATGCTGACTCTGCTCGTGCTACTGCTGCTGCTGATGCCGCTGCTAATCGTGTTGGTAATGATCCTTTTGCTAAGATGACCAGAAGAATCTTTGTATTGTCTATGGTTGCTCTGGGTGCTTGGGCAATGATGGGTGGTCTGACTGGATTGGATATTATCGTACCTGTAGAACAGGAAACTGGTTTTAACTTTATGGGTATTATTGATACCACTAAAACTGTAACCGAGTTTGTTAGATTAGAAAACGCCATTGTTCATTTTGAATGGCTTAAAATTTCTATTCTCGCAGCGGGATCTTTTTACCTCGGTAAGAGTTAATTAAGATGGAAGTAACAATGAACGATATAATTATTATTCTAATCGGTATGGTAGTCGGGATGCTTGGTTACTTCCTATCTCGTCTGTCAGATAATGTTCGTGATATTGAGAAAGGTATGGCTGACCTACCTAAAGAATATGTAATGAGATCTGAGTATCGTGATGACATTGATGACATCAAGGGTACTCTGAAGGACATCTTTAAGATTCTGAGACAGCATGAGAAGGATCGTATTGTTGATTAGTTTTAGTCTGTTGGCTGGTTGTGCTCAGATCAGAGAACTAACCATGACTAAAGATGAATTAAGATTGTATGGAAACTGGGAAGTGAGGAGTTGTCTAGATCCGGATGTGATCTGCATAGTTGACGGTTCGTGAAAAATATGCTACCCTTTATGAGATTCATATGAATCAATAATATAGACTATTTAAAAGGAGTATAGTATAATGAATAATGAACAACAAACTATCAATGTAGATAATAAAGATTACAATATTGATGATCTTTCTCAAGAGTGTCTTGAGTATCTACAGCATGTCCAGAATCTCCAGACTAAGCTCAATGAAGCTGAGTTTAACTCTAAGCAGCTTCGTGTAGCTCTCACAGCTTTCCTGACTATGTTTAAGAATTCTCTACCACAGGAAAATAATAATGCCGATCAAGAAGTGCAAAACGCCTAAAGGTAAATCTGGCTTCAAATATGGAGACAGTGGTAAATGTTATTCTGATCGGAGTAAGGCTGTAAAACAGGCTCAGGCAATTAAGGCTAGTCAAGCTAGAGCAAAGAAAAAGAAGTAACTAAAAATGAGTAAGTTTATTCCTTGGGAAAAGTTATCTTCAGAACAACAAGCAAGTTACGGTTCTTCTGAAGCTTATTCTCAACATGTTGCAAATAGAAATGCTCAGCTTTATGGTGGTACTAAGAACAGCGGAGCACCAGAAGGTTTTACTGCTCCTGATCCAATGAGTCCCACATTATCAGTAATGGTACCTTATTATAATCCTACTACAGGTCAAACATGGACAGCTAGTAGTGGGGGTTGGACACCAGCATCAGGTTGGGTACAAGGCAATCTTCCTTCTGACTGGACTGCTCCGACTGCTACTCCAGCTAATCCAATAACATCTACAGGAAACTCAACAGTGGCTACTACAAATTTACCGCCAGAATCAAAGCCCGGTGCATATGGAAGTACTTCAGCAGGACAAACAGTAGCTACTGCTTTGACTGCTCCTCAGAATGTAATTCCTGCTGCAGCTAAACAGACTTATACAACTCAAGCAGTACAAGCTAATGAGCTGTTACAGGGTGCTACGATGGCCGCACCTTCTGCTATCTCTGCTCAGAAAATAACTGCACCTACTCTTGCTGCTGCTCCGGGTATGACTACTACTGGTGTAGCTCCTGTTACTGGTGTTCAGACAGGTACTTATCAGGCTGCTACCACTGGTGCTGCTCCTCAAGCCGCTGCTGCTGCTGGTACTGTTACTGCTCCAATGCAGGCTGCTCAAGGTCAGATTACTTCTCCTGCGGCTGCTGCACAGCTTACAGAGGCACAGATGCAGGCTGCTTTGGGTACCGCAGCACAAGGTACGCTGAGTCCTACTGCTCTTGCTACAGCAGTTACAGGCACTACTCCTGATGAGGCTCTGGTATCTAAACAAGTAGAAGATCTTTTGGCTACTTCGCAGGGACAGGACGTACCTGATTGGGCTATTCCTGCACTTAAGTCTGCAGAAGCTGTACTGGCCGCTCGTGGTATGGGTAAGTCTTCTGTAGCTAAAGAAGCGATCATGTCTGCCATCATTCAGTCTGCTCTGCCGATTGCTCAACAAAATGCAGCAACTCAGCAACAGACCTTCATGGCTAATCTGACTAATCAACAGCAGACTGCACTACAGAATGCACAGGCTCAGGTTGGTATGGACATGGCTAATCTGTCTAATCGTCAGCAGATGGCCTTGGCTAATAGTAATTTCTTACAGACGATGACTGCACAGAATCTGAGTAACAGACAGCAGACTGCAATTGCTAATGCTGCTTCTATGGCTCAGATGGATCTAGCCAATTTGAATACAAATCAGCAGGCACAAGTACAAAATGCTCAGGCATTCTTACAGATGGATATGGCTAACCTAACCAATGCTCAGCAGTCTTCTGTTATCAACGCTCAGATTCGTCAGCAAAATATGTTGTCTGATCAGGCAGCTCAGAACGCAGCACTGCAGTTTAATGCAGCCAATACTCAACAAACTGCACAGTTCATGGCTAATTTGAATACTTCAATTGCTACGAACAATGCAACTCGTGCAGACGCAGCTAGTCAGTATAACTCTCAGCTTGCACAACAACGTGCAGCATTAGATGCTGGTAATCAACTTGCTGTTAGTCAGGCTAATGCACAGATGCAAGCAAGTGTAGATCAATTTAACTCACAGCTTGCATTTAATAGAGAACAATTCAATACTCAGAATGCAATTGCAATTGAACAGTCTAATGTACAATGGCGTAGACAATTGAATACTGCAAACACTGCTGGCATCAATGCTGTTAATCAGGCTAATGCTATTAATGCTTTCAATTTATCTAACCAAGCATTGACGTTTGCTTGGCAAGAAAACAGAGACGCAGCTAACTGGGCATTCCAAGCAGTGCAGAATGCTACAGATCAACAGACTCGTCTTGCTATTGCAGCATTGGGTAACGAGGCTGCTACAGATCAAAGTAAGTCAGATATGATTGCTTCACTAGGCTCCGCAGCTATTCAGCTATGGGGTACCTATGTGTCTAGATAACGGAGAATAACAATGGGTTGGTTTAAAAAAGCGTTTAAGTCTGCTACTAAAATCGTAAAGAAAACAGTTAGCACTGTAACTAAAGTAGTTAAGAGTGTAGCTAAGTCTGTCGTTAAAGTAGGCAAGTCTGTTGTAAAAGGAATCAGTGGTGTAGTGAAAGGCATTGGTAGTGCTCTAGGAAAACTAGGGCCAATGGCCTCTATTGCACTAATGGCTATTCCCGGATTCCAAGCAATGGCTGCGGGTCTCTGGTCAAGCATGGGCATTCCTGCAGGTATTCTACAGAACATGGCTACAGGTGCTCTCACTGGTTTTGTTACTTCTGGTGGTGACTTAAAGGCTGCAGTGATGGGTGGTGCAATGGCTGGTATTGGTACTGCTGTTGGTGGTGCTGTTAAAGGATTCCAAGCTGGCGATACTCTTGGTGGTATTCAAAAAGCAATCATGGACCCCGGTAAATATGCAGGCATTACTAGTTTCTCTGAAGGTCTTCAACAAGCTAAATTAGAATGGGGTTCGTTTACCGATAACGTAGGTAAATTCTTTAGTGGTCAGGGTGATGGTAGTGTTACCAATGGTGCTGCTAAGTATGCAGATGTAAGCCAGACTCAAGTACCTACTAATGCTGCACTTGCTGATGCTAAGATTCCTCAAGTAGAAGTTGCTCCTACTGGTAGTGTATCTACTGTTGGTGGTGTTGAAGTAGTTAATGAAGCCTACTATGCAGGTACTCAGACTCCTGTAGCACCAGTAGCATATACTTCTCCTGTAGATATGACTAATGTTGCACAACAAGCACAAGATACGTATTATAGTAACCTTGTTCCAGACACTACAGTTAGTACTCTTGATCAAGCAGCAAATACAAAACTTGGTCAAAACTTTAATAGGTTGGTTAGTTTGGGACAACAGAAAAATATTTCTGCGTTGTCTTATGAAAACCTAAGAGGTGCTATGGATCAGTTTGGTACTGATAAAGTTGCTGCAGCAAATTACTTTGAAAGCCTTGCTGGTAAGTATGAGCCACTTGGTATTCAACCATACACTTATGGCGATTGGGCAGCACAGACAAAAGAAATGGCTGCTTACAATGTAGGTGCTGCAAACATTATGGGCACTACTACTCAAGCAGCATCTGGTCAAGCAGCGGCTGTTACTGATAGTGGTTTTGATAGAAAGAAAATTGGTGATCTACTAAGTAAGGCAGGATCATTGTTAGCACCTGATACTGCAGCAACTAGAGCAGCACCTTCGTTTATTACTTCAGTAGATCCTAGCGATCTTAGATTGGGTAAAGGCAAGGGTACTGGTGGTTCTGGTGGTACACTTGGATTCTCTGATCCAATCAGGCAAGCACAAGCACTGTTGGTTGCTCAAGCAGAACAAGCAGCAGAAGAAGCACGTAAGAAAGCAGCAAGCGGTTGGGGTATCGCATAATGAATAATCTACAAGACACCTATGAAGCTAATGGTATTGATCCGTTTGATGCTCCTATTCCGGGAGAAAGTCTAACTTCTGATCCTAATACTCCTAGAGCTTGGGAACGTCCTCCTGAATTTACTGATGTCAATGAAGCACTCAAAGACATCTTTATGCAGATTACTGAAGATGGTACCTATCAAGACTTCTTGGATATGATGCGTGAAGAAGTTCCTCTAGACATGATCACTCAAACAATTTTGTTTAGAGGTTACATGGTAGGTAAGTGGAACACAGATATGATGTTCTTGCTTGTTGAGCCTACTTTGTATTTGTTGATTGCACTTGCTGAACAAAATGGAATTAATGATTATCTTGTTTATGCCGAAGAGAATGACGAATTCTCTGATGAAGAATTGAAGACTATGGTTAATGAAGACATTGAAAGAATGAAGCCTAGAGCACCTAAGAAACCTATGAAGGTTCCTGAAGAAGTCGTGCCTAATTCTTTGTTGTCTAACATTAAGCCTGCTAAGGCTATGGAAGGAGAAGAATAATGGCACTCGATCTAGGTACTGCACTACTTGCCGGACTATCTGGTGCTGCTGAAGGAGCAGTAAAGGTACAGAGTGCTAGAGATAAGGCACTTGCTGATCGTATCAGTAAAGTTCAAGATGCTGAGTTGGAAGTTGCTAAGTCTAAACATAAAGAAGCTTGGAAGGAATGGAATACCCGCAATCAAGCTATTAAAAGCATCATGGCTGTACAAGATCCAACTCTTCGTCAGATTCAATATGCTAAAGAGATTGCTAAAATTGATCCTAAAGTTTTAGGCAAGATGAAATTTAAAGGTGAGTTTGATGTTTCTGATGAAGCATTGATGAATATGATGGGTGATGAGCCTATTGAAAACTATGATGCTCTTCAAAAGAAATATGAAAGTGTTCGTGCCCCTCACATCATTGATGACATTCTAGGTGTCTTTGGTGGTGGTCGTGATGTAGGCACTGTAGAAGAACAAATGACTGCTCTTCGTAAAGCAGAAACTGCAGATGCCACTGGTAAAGATATTGCTAGGGCTGTTCGTGTAACCGCTGAAGGTGGTAGAGAACCAGCACAGACTTCCCCAGTTGATCTTGTAGACCGTATGCGTAGATATGATTTAGATACTGGTGAAACTACCTTTGATAATCTGTTGCCTTCAGAAGCTGTTAAAGCAGTAGAAGCTAAAGTACCAGAAGCTGCTGGTATGGATTGGTCCGTGTTCAGTGACGCTACTGATGGAAAGGAAAAAGAATATCAAGATTTGATTTCAATCTATAAAGATCCTGATGGTGCCAATATGAGTGATAAAGATGCTCGTAAGGCTGCTTTGAATCAGATGGAAAAAACTGAGATCGTTAAGCGTAGACTTGATGAAGAGATTACTGTACCATATATTATGGCTATCAGAGAAGGCAGAACACCTGATGCTAATTTGAAGAATGCGTTTGATGCTCTGTCTGCTATGCGTATGGCTCCGATGAATCAGATGATGCTTCAGGCAGGTTATGGTTATGTTCCTCCGGGAGCTGCACCAAATCAACAAGTGCCTCCTGCACAACAACAGCCAACACCAACTCAAGCAGTTCCTTTAGAAGAAGCTATTAAAATGCTTCAAAATAACCCTGCATTAAAAGATTATTTCATTAAGACTTACGGCGAAGAAAACCTACCTCCTGAACTTAAGGACTAAATAATGGTTGATACTGTTAATCCTTTTATTCGCTCTACACAACAACAGAGCGAAGAGAATCCTTTTATTCGTTCTCAGCAAAAAGAAGAAGTAAATCCTTTTCTTGTTACTCCGCAAGAAGAGAATCCTTTTATTGTAGCTGGTCCTATGGTTAATAGATTAATTGATAGGGAATATAAAGTAGCCAAAGGTGAAACAGAAGGTGGTGTTAATCTATTTACTGCTCTTGAATATATTGATCGACCAAGAGCTGCTGTAGTTAGTGGGGTCATCTCTGCTGCAGAAGGTGAAGACTGGTCTAAAATTAAATCAGAAATTGAAAAGGGTTGGTCTGGTGAACAACATCCAATGATGGGTGAGTTCTTCGCTAAAAAAGTTGAAGAAGCAAGAAAGAATCCAGAACAATATCCTAATCTTAGTACTGCATACAATTGGTTAAACGATCAGCTTGAAAGTTCTTTTGGTCTTTATCGTTCTCAAGCAACAGTTCAGCAAGCTATTACTAGTGGTCTTCTTGGTGATGTTATTAAATATAAAATGGCAGATACAGACCAAGAGAAGGCAGACGCTCAGAAAAATCTAACTACTAGTTTAAATACTTTTGCAGAAAACGTATCTGATTACTATAAAGAAGGTGCTGCAATTGAAGGCTATGCACACATAGCTGGTTTTGGTGCAGATGTAGTTCTTGATCCTATTACCTACGCTAATCCTATCTTTGGTTTTGTTAAACAAGGTAGTAAGTATGTATTAGGTAAGCTGCCCGATGCTGTTGTAGATACTTTTGCTAAGGCAGGTAACACCACTAAAGATAAAGCAAAACAATTCTTCACTACAAATAAAGTAGGTAGGCCTATTGGTGAAGCTGCTGATTGGGCTTGGTCTTTGTTTAGCACTAAACACAATCTAGAAAAGAAGGGCGATGCTGCTGTACTTCAAGAACGCTTCATGAACATGGTTGCTAATGCTCGTGTTCAAGCTATTCGTGAAGGCCGTGACTTCCAGAATCGTATTAAAGACTTCTCTCGTGAGACTGGTGTACCTGAAGCAGATGTTGAGAAGTTTATTACTGAAGCCGTAGAACGTGGTGGTGTAGGTAATGTAGATTACAAATACCTACCGCAAGAATCTGTAGACCTTCTGGCTAACAATGACAATGTTCGTTATGAGGTATGGTCTCTAGGCCAGCGTAATGCCGCACAACTTCAGAAAGAAATTGATGCTGGTATTCGTATCAGTCCTCTAGAAGAACAGGCATTGATTCGTCAGCCTACTTCAGTTACTGATCCTATAATGCAGGAGTATATGGCTCGTGCTCCTACCCCAGAAGCTAGAGAAGCAATCAACGCTAAACGTGCTGCATTGAAACTGAAGCCTATTGGTGAGCGTGAGCCTATCCGTCTTACTGGTGGACATGGTTCTGTTATTCAACGTGCTGAAGATTGGGAAGGTCTGACCATTCAAGACATCAATCAGCTTGCTCGTGATGGTAATCTTCCGGGTTACGAAGGTGTTAAGTTTGAGAAGGGTTTCTTCTATGATGACCCCGCAATCTCTCAAGCTATTCGTGATGATCGTCACTACCGTTCTATGGCAGCTAAGCAGCTTGCTGATTCTATTATTGATCCTACTGCTGGTTTTGCTACGCATCCTGATGATGTTATGCGTATGGCTCGTGAAGCTGGATGGGCACCTAAAGGTAAAAAAGAAGATACTATCAATAAAGCACTGCAGTTCTTGAAAGAAAAAGATCCGGGTACTTGGCAGTTCTTTGATGTGTCTAAGAATCCACTGACAGAAGGCTTTGTCATGGATCGTGATATTATTAAATTTGTAGATGATAATATCAATGCAATTCACAATCCAAAAGAAGTTAATGCTTTTCTAAATAAATGGGATCAGGTAACTGGTTGGTGGAAATCTTGGACTCTTTCTGTATTCCCCTCGTACCACTTCAGAAACTCTGTAGGTAATATGTGGAATAACTTTGTAGTGGGTGTTGAGCCTAAGTTCTACAAAGAAGCTTACAAATTCCAAGACGCTACTGCTGGTTCTAGATATATAGATAATAGTGGTGTTGGTGGTGCTGATGCATTCCCTAATCCTGCCGGTGGCCTAGACAAAGCTTACGATGCCTTTAAGACTAAAAACGGTACTGAATACACTTATACTCAGCTTCGTGATTTAATGGATGAGCATGGTGTAGTAGGTCGTGGCTTTATGTCAATGGATATTGAAACTACCCTTCGTTCTGAAATGGGTGATGCTCGTTGGTTTACTCTGACTCGTGAAAACAAAGCAATTGAGATTGGTAAACGTACTGGTGAAGTGCTAGAAAACAATGCTCGTATTGCTAATTTCATGGATGGTCTTGATAAAGGACTGACTCCTGCAGAAGCTGCTGCTCGTGTTAAGAAAACTCTGTTTGATTACAGCGATCTTACCAAAGCAGAACAAGAAGTAGCAAAACGCATCATGCCTTTCTATACTTGGTCAAGAAAGAACATTCCGTTCCAGATTGAACAGATGGTTAGACATCCGGGTAAGTACAAGGCAATCGATACTCTTCGTCAGGAAGTAGAAGCTGCGGTATCAAAAGAAGACCCTAATGAAAAATACCTTGCTTCTTGGATGATGGAAAACTATCCAACAAAAGTAAGAGTAAACGAAGAAGGCAATCCTGAATACTTTATTATGGGTGGTTGGTTGCCTGCTGCTGACGTATGGAAACTTGGTGCTGCACCTAAACGTGTAGTTGTAGATAACTTACATCCTGCACTTAAAGTTCTCTATGAAATGACTAGTGCTGATGAGAAGGGTTACGTAACTGATCTATTCACAGGTCAGAAGCTACATCCTGAATTGACTGCTGATTTTGCTGGCGTAGATATGCCAGAAACAGTTGCACATTATCTTAGCAACATTCGATTACTTGCTACTATTGATGATTTCTATCAGGTGTACTTAACTGAAACAGGACAAGCACCAGAAAAGATTTCTCCGTTTGCTGGTAAGAAGAAGACTGCTGAAGAAGCTTTGATTCAGTTCCTCACTGGTTTCCGTACTTATGCTGCTGATCTAAATAATAATAGATTGTTTTATTTGATGGGTAAGCAGCAAGAAGCTCAAGGCTATCAAAAACTATTTGAACAGTCTTTTAAGAGAGGAGCACCACAGCCTGAGCTGATTGAAAAATCATTAGAGCCTATTAGACAAATGAGAGAATCTCGTGCTCAAGGAGGTATGCTCGATCAGGCTCGTCATCTGTTTCGTAAGGGTTATGCAGAAGGTGATGTAGTAATTGCTGACGATGAAGCTGAGCGTGATCCTGAATCTGTATCTATGGAAGGAGTTAAGCGTGGTCTTGATGTACGTCCAGAATACATTGGTAAGAAAGCAGTAGCAAATACCATTGAAGGCGTAACTATGATTCCGGGTTTAGCTGCTGACATTGGTAGTGGCTCTCTGCCTAAAGGTATCTACGAGTCTACTAAGGCTGTTATCGAAGGAAGAGATGATACCTACGAATGGCTACCGCAGACTAGAAAGATGCAGCAGATGGCTAAGGAAGCTGTAGGTGTAGCGGACATTAAAGCAGAAACACCGGATGAAGAAGTGCTTGGCTTCTTAGCAGATCCTACTCTGTATGTTGGTCTGGGTTTGACTAAGCCTATTCAGAAAGGCGAGCAGGCTATTCGTAATATTGTGGCAGAGGCTCCGAATAAACTACCGGGATTCTATGGTTCTCCAATAGAGCGTGCTGGTTCTGTTGTTGTGGGCGGGGGTCAGTTAGCTAAGGGTGTAACTCAGAGTGGTTTAAATCCAGCAACACTGGCTGATCTACGTAATCTTGGTTATGGAACTAATACCAGAAAGATTGTTCAGTCTAATGTAAATAAGATTAACAAACTAGCTAAAGAAAAGGGCCAGCTAGAAGGCGTATTAGCTAGTGCTGCTAAAGGTAGTGATGAATACAAAGAAGCTAATCAGAAATTGTATCAGGTAAAGTCAGATATATCTGAAGCAGAAAAAACTATTGTTGGTCAGATGACTTACAATGCAAACATTGCTAAACAATATGGTGTTGATTCTCCTATCCTTAGAGAGTGGACTGACAAAGTAAACATTGATGTTGGTTCTTTTACTAAGGATAACTTTAAAGTAATTAGAGATGCTACTGATATTGATTATCGTCAGTTCTCTAAAGCTGATACTGATCTTTTCTTTGATCACATCAAGAAGAGTTGGGGAGTACCTGAAGGACAGAACACTAAGATGGTAGTTCGTCCAATCTCGATGCCGGGTGGTGGTAATTTCTCTCAAGACATCTATAGATCAAATGCAGGTAAAGCACTTAGAGAGATTGCAGCTAACAATAAGAATGTAGATGATTTCCGCAAGGCTCTCAACGCAGCGGAAGGAACAGGCATTAGAGTTATCAAAGCAGACAAGGGCAACTTGTATGTTACCTTTTCTCTCAAGAGCAGTAGCTATGCTGAGGGTGGGGTAAACGTAGTAGCCAAAGTAAATCCAAAGACTGGTAACATGTTTAATGTTGTGTCAGATGACCATGATTTATTTGGTATGGTTCCTCCCGGAGCTGATAGATTGATTGCAGTTACTCCAGTACAGAGAGTAAATCTACGTACTGAGAAAGCGGTCAATCCTACAATGTCTGAACTGTTTGGGGAAAAGAAGAAAGCTTTTGGTGAAGCTAAAAGAAAGAGAGTAGAAGCAGAAGACTATTCTGTTAAGACTCCATTCAGAGAAGTTAAGGCTGAGCTTCTAGAAAAAGCTGGTAATCTCTCCAACGAACAAAGAGATATTATTAATAGGCTGCTGACTACTCGATCTAAAGCAGATATGGGAGAGTTGGCTAAGACTGCTACAGGTTCTGGACTGATTGCACAAGATTCAGAAACTAAGTAAGAGTAGATTTATTCTTCTTAAACCAATCCTGCTGTTCCTTCATTAACTGGGCTACCTCATCTAGCGACTTAGCAATATAAGTTTCTATGTGGGTGTAGCCCAAGTCTTTTGCGTATCTCCAACGCTTGTTACCACACCGTACCTGTAACACAATATCAGTAGGTTCAAGGTTAGGTGGTGGTGGTAGGATTAGATGGTTCCTAGCAGCCTCCTGATCCCAATCAACCACACGAGTCTCATAGGCAATAATAGGCCACTCCATACCCCAGTTATACATAGAAGCTGTGACTTCACCCTGATTGGTGTGCTGCTGTCTATTGGAGATAGGGTACAATCTATGGACAGGATAAGGCACCTGTCCAATATCTCTGCGTGCTGGTAGGATCTTGTGATTCATCGTACTCTACTCAGTAAGTGTTCAATGGATTCAATGGTATCTTTGAATTGTTCTCTGGCTTCACCAATCAATAGTGACATCATGTATCGTGTGTCTTTATTCTTGAAGACTTCTGCTATCTTCTCTGGTGGTAGTCCACAAATCTCAGAGTAGATCTGTCCATCTTTATTGATTAGAAATTTTAATCCAGCCAGCACTGCCTCAGTATTACATTCTTTTTTCATTATTATTCTCCATTGATTTCTTTCTTCAATCTCCTGCTGGCTTGAGTATGAAGGATCACTGCGTCTTCTAGACTCAGAGTACGATCATCAAACTTCTGACAGTAAGTGACAGGAAGCTTAACGATCTTCAGCTTAGATCCTATGGTATCGATGATCTCTTCCAGAATCTTCTGATCCCAACGCATCTCTTCAGGATCTTCCTGCATTTCAATCCAAGTCTTGAGTAGTGCTTTAGCACCCATGGTGTTACCGAAGTACAGAGTACCTGACATCAGCCATCTACCCCAATGAGCAGCAAAGTCTGTGTCACCTAGATCCTCAAACAATCTAGGCTTCTGCATGATACGAGCATCAGCATCTACCCATACCACAGGCTCCTTGAGTTCTTCTAGTTTCTCTAGAATAAAGTTAGCCTTAGCCTGACAGTTCTTCTCCCAACTACCAAGAGAGTCTCGTTCCTCTACATGGCTGGTATCTAAACCAACAATATCCATTGTTTCTTTTAGTAGCTTGGCATCCTTCCTGTACTCAGGAGTGTAGTAGCAGATGATGTTCATTGTCTTACGTAGACTCCAAGACCATTCGGTGTAGT
>Ga0208161_1001301_pt1 | contig 13423 bp, 28 predicted proteins | sample CB_VirMetaG_3_FD_184538 | JGI IMG/M metagenome (GOLD analysis project Ga0208161, IMG submission 184538) | Freshwater to marine saline gradient viral communities from Chesapeake Bay - CB_1508_1S Viral MetaG (SPAdes) (version 4) | ecosystem: Environmental > Aquatic > Marine > Coastal | place: USA...
TTACCCTGCCCCCCCCAGGGGGGTTTTGCCTTATTTCTTGGCCACAATGCCCCAACCGCTGGTTGGACCCTCAGGTGTCCAGCGTGCTGTGAGCATACTCTTGCTATACTTTAGGTGGCTACCGTTGGTAGAGATATAAGTACCGCTAGCATTATCTAGCTCACCCCAAGGGTCGTTTACAATATAGTAAGCTCCGCCGGGAGCGCTCGCATTGACTTCTTTTCCGATTACAATAATCCAATGACCACCACCAGAAGGTGCTGACGAAGGACCGTGATGGAGAATACCGATGGGAACCGGAATGCCTTTAGCCAGCTGCGCATCGAGGTTAGAGAAACTCAATATGGAAGAGAATGAGGAATAAATCCCAAAATACTGTAAGGTCGCTACTTGAACGGAAGAAGATGTGGTGTCTCCCCGCTTAAACACTTCCTTGATGTAGTCATCATCGTTGTTGATGGAGTTGGGCTTCATGAACTTACAGAGCATCGCACAGCTAGAGCTGAAGCACGTGCGGTTAGCATCTCTGTAGTTATCTCTCTGGGAATAGTAGGGGACGTTCAAGACGCCGTCATCAGACTTCGACGGATCTGGTTTCGAGCGATACACTCTAACCCAGTTAGCATCGTCGGTCATTAGACTCGGGTCAAGAGCCACTACCTTGTCATAGAGCTCCCAGAAAGCAGAGGTTTGTGTGGGGTTTGCTTTGTTGAAGTATTTGATAAAATCGAGAAACTTGTCTCTTCCGAAAGGCTCCATGGTGTTAATGCGAGTATAAAAGAAAAGAGGGGCTGAAGCCCCTTGTGTTCAGAGTCCTTCTGAAACTTTTACTTCAACCACCCTGGCATCTCTTTTCGGGATGCGAATAGTGAGTAAACCGTGCTTCAGAGAGGCAACGGTATGGTCGGCATCGATTCGCTGACCCAGCGTGAAGAAAGCGTTTCCGCGAGGCGTCTCCACAGTCAAGCTGCGACCTTCGATGCGAACTTTAACATCTTCGGGTTTTACTCCGGGCACTTCCACCTCTGCGACGGCAGCGTCGTCTTCAGAGTTAATGCGGTAGTTCAATCCGGAGCGTGCGTTGCTCGTCTGTGCGAAAGGGGTCTGAGTGAGATTTAACAGGGAGCTAAATTCGTCAAACAGAGGGCTACGAACAAGGTTAGTCATGGTTCTCAGGACCTAAAAGGTAATGGGTGAGAGAGGCATTGGCCTCGGTATCATTATACCCTTACTCGTCCTCAGTAGACTTCGCCGGAGCTTTCTTAACAGCGTCCTTAATGCTTATCTTGATGCTACCAGTTGCCGGAGGGGCCGGAGTTGGAATGGTAAGGGTAAGCAACCCCCACAGAATTTCTGCGGTGATTTTTGAAGTGTCGGTGTTTGCGTTGAGGGGTAGAGTAAGTTCTCCCCGCTCACAAGACACATGGAGGGTGTTGCCGACAAAGTCTACTTGGACAGTAGAAGGATCTACACCGGGGATCTCCACCTTTACTGTTGTAGCATCTTCTGAGGAAGATGAGGTGTAAGGGAGGGTGGGAGTAATCGGACCGCTCTCAATAAGCCCTGACTTAGGTTGAGACAGGATAAGGTTTTTTGATGCTACGAGTGACATAGGGTTTCGGAGTTTGATTTATTTTAAGCGGTTTGCGGAGTTGGTAAACCGCCACCACCTTTACATTTTTTTCGAGTCTCTGCGGCTTTCTTGGCTGCCTCGGAGCGATTTCCACGGTTGCCCCCTCTGCTGGATGCTTGGGAGCGGGCCTGATCGGCTTGCTCTTGTGCTGGTGTGCGAGGCTTTGCTTGCATCTTTCTCTTGGCCTTCTGACCGCATTCGCCCTCCAAGGGATTTACTTGGCCCTCGGCATAGAGCATTTCTTGAACGGCGTTTAGAGCCTCTGTTGTAAATCCGGAGATGTTCATTAGCCTAACGCACGCATTCCAAAAACTTCTTTACTGCTTCCCCCTTGGGGATTCCCTGGACCTTTTGGCAAAGCAGGACCGGCAATCATTCCGGACTCTTCCTTCATCTTGCCCATGTTGCCTTTGCCCTTGCCAGCTTTCCACTGCGCAGGACCCTCGGAATCTGCAATGCCTGTGTCGTAGTTTTCTTTCTTTTCGGGTCCAGGTCCTTTGCCTGTGCGGAATTGTTTTGCCCAGTCAATCTCGGCAAACATTGTAACTATCTCCTCGGACACGTCCGCAGGAAAACCCATACTCTGGAGAACTTCCGAGTACTTGCTTTCACCACAAGCCGACAAGGCGATGGCCTTGGCTTGCTTCGGGTCAGTTACAACTTTGCCAGACTTGCCGGAGTGGAGTTGACCTTTGTGGAACAACTCCATCTCGCGACCTACACAGCCTGGTCCTTTTTGGACGGGCATATTACTTCTTGACTGCAGCTTTGCCGAGGAGGGCTTTGATTCCGTTAGAAATCAGTTGGAAGGTCGAGTTTGCTTTCATCTTCGGGTCGGCAGCAATGAGTTGCTCCAGAAGCACCCAGATGCCAAGAATTTCGGCAGCGTGAGCGATAACGAAAGCGTAGACAGCGGCAACGGTGGCCATGTCAGTCTCCATAACTACTCGATCTTACCCTCTAACTCCATGACGTAGTCCCGGAGTTGAGACATTTGGTGAGTTAATTTAGTTAGAAGGGCCAGAGACTCTGATAGAAATTCCTCCAACTCTTCTCTAGATAATTCGCTCAAACGTCGTTTGATTGAAAGAGTCCTGAACTCTTTTTCAAGGGGCAGTGGATCGAGTTCAAATTTCTTCGGATAGTCCATGGGCTACGGCCTGTAACTCATAGAACTTGCTTGATGCCCATTCATACTCTTCTTCACTGATGTTAGCTCCTTCAACATACTGTAAAAGCATTTTCATCTCCGCATCGCTGAGTGACCGGATTTGATGAATGAGTTCTGGGGAAAGTAGTGTGGCTTTGTGTTCCTCAAAGCTGTAGACAAACTCCGGAGTTACCCAATCATCTGGTGTGCTGTCGTAGGAAACATGGTAGTTGTTGGCAGATAGTTCGCAGTAAACTACCTTTGCCTCCTCAATGCCCAGAATTTCGGCAATCTCTCGATAACTTTTGCCTTCGGTCACAAGCTCGGACACCTTGGTCTTATAGTTAGCCACCCAGCGAGGGGTGCGAACCATGCGGGAGTAGTCACGAAGAGCATGCTGAATGTAACCCCGTGCCGTGTTCCAGGCATAGGTTCCATACTTCACGCCCATGTCGGGGCGGTAACGTGTTGCTGCCACGCACAGCGCAAAATTAGCGATAGACTCAAGGTCCTCCCGTGTGAGGGAACCCGTGTGTCCACCAGTCAAGCACTTCGCCCCGTGTGCCAGCCTGCCTGCGATCCATTTATGCTCTTCCACCAAAGCTTGTTGCTCGGGTGTCAAAGTGGGGTATTTTTTGTAACGGCGGCGTGTCATTTTACGCTTCGCAGGCTGCGCAGTCAGCATAGGCGGGTTCTGTCGTTTGAGATTTAAGTTGAATGTAGTCCGTGTATCCGCCAATGTGTTTTTTGTAGAGCCACATTTGAGGGACGGTTTTCCAGTTAGGGTCCCAGTACCCTTTCTCCTCGGCCTCTTTCTTGGAGATTTCTTCGTAGCGAATGCCTTCGCTGGAGAGGAGTTCTTTCAGTTTGACGCACCAGGGGCAGTCTTCCCTGGTCACAATGAGGGCGGGAACCACCTTCTTGTTTGTCAGCAGTGAAGAAGACTTCAGGTAGTACAGGGACTTGAGACCCATTTTCCAGGCAGACAGGTGAAGGCGCATAATGTATGCTGGGTCTGACTCTGGGTCCACAAACAAGTTTAGCGATTGACCCTGGCAGATAAACTCTTGGCGATCTGACGCTTGCTTGATGAGTTCAAATTGATCGATCTCTCGTGCGGTCTTGAAAATTTCTTTTTCAGCCGGAGTGAAAAAATCTAAATCCTGAATACTTCCCTTGGCATCTAGGATTTTGTCCCACACGTCTGAACCAACTCCACGGTCGCACAGTAGCTTTTCTAGAACAGGGTTCTTACGGACGTAGGTTCCCTTGGCTTGCTTGGCGACGAAGTAGTTGGAATCAATTGGCTCAATGCCTTGACTAAACGCCCCGGAAATAACAGAATTAGTCCGAGTAGGAGCAACAGCCAGCAAATGAGTGTGACGAAGACCAGACCCAACGCACCACTCGGGCTCCCCAAACCTCTTTGCGAGTTCTCGTGAGGCAACTTCGGATTGCTCTCGTATCCAACGATGTGTTTCGATGTTGAGTTCGCGAGCGCCAGACGAACTAAAAGGTAATCCACGTTTTTGATAGAGTGTGTGCAAACCCATTGTGCCCAGGCCTAACGCCCGAGATTTTTCTGCAAATCGGACAGATCGACCGAGTCCAACTTTGTCTTTTGCCTTACGAATGAACTCTGAAACGACCGCGTCAAGGAGATGAATCGCGAGTTGGGGGACTGTACGTCCTGTAGCAGGAGATTGCCACCCACTAAACTCGTCATAGCGGCTAAGGTTGAGGCTGCTAAGGACACAGACGAACGAATGATGCTCATCGGTATGAAGGAAGATTTCGGAGCAAAGGTTTGAAGTTTTGACGGAGAGGCCACGCTCGGTGTAGCACTCTGGATTCTGGCGATTGGCGTTGTCGATAAAGACAAGGTAGGGGGAACCGGAAATCATCCGAGTTTTGAGAACCTCCCCAAACAACTCTTGTTTGTGAGTATCCCCCGCAATCATAGACTCCACCCACTCATCGCTGATGGTTAGGGCAACGTTCGAGTCGATGAACTTCCTTGGGTCTCCTTTGGAGTGGTCTTTGGCACGTAGCAGTTCCGGGACGTCGGGGTGATCAATCGGAAGATAGATCGCAAACGATCCTCTTCGCACTCCACCTTGTGATACCACTCGGGCTGCAAGGTCGTATTGTTGCGCCCAGGGTACGATCCCGGTCGATTTGCCCCCACCCGAAATAGGAGCCCCGGCAGGGCGAACATCGCCCATATAAACACCAACACCGCCACCATTTTTACTTAGTTGGGCGACTTCTTTGAGGTGTGAATAGATGCTGCTAACAGAATCACTGAGATGAACGCTATAACAAGAAATTGGAAGAGCGCGAGAGGTCCCAAAGTTAGCAGCAACGGGAGAAGCAAGACCAATCCAGCCGTTCCAAAGGCAAGTAAAAAGGTCGTCAAAGAGCGTCGGGTCATCATTGATTGTAGCAGCGGCTTTGGCTACGCGCTCAAACATTGCGCGAGGGGTTTCTCCGGGGAGCAAATACCCCGCAGACAAAGTGTGCATGCCCTCTTCTGAGAGCCATTCGGGAGCAATACTCATGTGAGGACAAGGTCGAGGGTTTTCAGGTTAACACCCATAAAATCTTGAGTGGGTTTGGAGACGTAGTTGCCGCCATCTTTGGATTGTGCAAAGAAGTCAGTGCTGGTTGCTCCCGCCATGAGAGGGTGGAACCAGTCTTTGATTCGGTTTGCAGAAGCTTCATCATACTTGAACACTTTCTGCACACCCAGACGCGCCAATCGGTCGTTAGCCCGATAGAGAATGTATTCTCGAACGTCATCCTTGCGGATAGTGTTCAGGGTACGACCCTCGAAGATCTTCTCCAGGAAGGAGAACTCGTTATTGACCACGGCGTCAAACCCTTCGACGATGCCCCGAGTCTCTTCCAGAGTCAAGGGATCCTCCGCAATCAGTTCTCGGAAGAGTTTGATTCCGGTGTCGGAGTGTTGCTGTTCGTCAAGCGCAGACCAAGAAATGATTTGAGCGATTCCCTTGAATCTTCCGGTGAGGTTGAGAGATAGCAGAACGGTGAAAGAACTGAATAGAGACACCCCCTCGCCAGCACCGCTGAACACAGCAAGAGACTCTTTAACGCCTCGATTCTGTAAGAAGTAACCGATCTTTTGTTGGGCGACGGGGTCGCCGAGGAATGCTTCGAACTCATCAATCCCGAGAGTATCAGAGAGAAGGTTGTAGGCCTCCGCATGAACTACCTCCGATAAAGAGAAGGCACGGGCAACAGCTGCTACCTCGTGCTTCGGAAACCAGTTAGGAATGTTGGACCAGTAGTCACCAACATGGCATTCAAGCTGTGTGAACCCCCGAAGGATTCCAGCGATAATCTCTCGCTCGTCATCACTGGCGTTTTGCCAGTCGCGAATGTCGCTCTCGAACGACACTTCTTGTGGGCGCCATACCGACGCTAATGCTTTCTGATAAGCTTCAAAGAACTGGGGGAACTCAAATTCCCCGTTGATTTTATAAGGCTGGCGATACTCTCGAATGCTTGTCATGCTGGCGTTTCATACGTTTGGCTTCTCGCTCGGCGAGGTATTGTTTGCGGCAGGGCTCGTGTTTTGCTTCATCCCACCAGTCTGGTTTTTCGCTGTAGCGCCACTCTGCGTAACCTTTGTAACCGTTGATGTAGTTGCGGTACGCTTGAACAGGATTCCCCTCAATCTTGAACTCTTCAGGCATCGCCTGAACGAACTCGGTGTGGTCAAACCATTTGGCCCAACCGTAGGTGTAATTTTTCTCAAGGAGATCATTGATTTGCTCGAGAGCGTAGCTTACGCCGTGCGTTTTGCCATAGCGCCTGAAATACTCATCAACCATTTCGTAGGCATGATCAAGCAACCAGAAAACATTGCAGGGACTCTCGTAGAGCCATTTTGCACAAGGATGATGGGCAAATCCTTTGGTGCCATAATTGGTCCCGTTGGGCTTCTGGATGTAGACCCCATGCGTGTTGAAAGCCCACGGAGTGAGCAGCTGAATGCTCTCCGTAGGCATCTTGACTATGAGTTTGTCAGGTAGGTCGCGTGCTGCGAGGCGCGGGTCGTCGTTTACAGCGAAAATGTTCACGGTGGTTTGGAACAGATGAATTTAGTATAGCAGAAAATGGGGAGGTAAATCGGTGGAAAACCGATCAACCCTCCATTTTTGCGTAATTTTCCATACGCTTTTTCTCCCTCTCAACCATGTCCAGGTAGCCCTGCTGAAGTTGTTGAAGCTCTGCCAGTTGTTGCCTCTCGGCCCTCTTTGCCATGGCCCCAATCACCCAAAAAACTCCCACATTCCCGAGAAAACTACCGAGAAGAGAACCGAGGGCTACTGCTAAAAAAGTCATTGTCGTCCGAGAGAGAAGTTGGTGTCCATTCGTATTTGAGAGTTAGGGAAGGTCCAACACTCCCCTGTTTCATTGAGAAAGACTACCCACAGCAAGTCGTGTTCCTGCGAGTAGTCAATAAGAAAATGAGCCCAACCCTTACCCTTCGGTGTGTTTAGCGGAAGAGCAGGGTTGAGCTGTGTGATCATTTCCCTTGGCCCCTGTAGCGCTTTTTACGAGGGCTGCTGGGAGTCGCAGCCAAATTCGTGTTCCGACTGCGTCCTTGAGCACTCATCTTGGGCTTGGACTCGATCTTGTTGCCCCCCGTCAGAGAGCTCTTCATCTTTGCCATTTGGGTCTAGGGTTTGATTTGCGTAGTTGCGGAGGACAGCGGTGAACTCCTCCTCAAAGATTTTATGGTGCGCCTCGTCCTGGTTCCAGAACGTCAGCCACTCACCGCATTCGGTATCGTCTGGAGCAGAAAGGTCGAAACCGTGCTCTGCATCCTCGACGGATAGGTCTTCAAAGGCTTCAGGCGAGGGCCACCACATTTCAGGAAGGGTGTCGGTCATCGTAGGTTAGTACCCAATAGATAATGTAGGCGGTGCCCGCCAACAGTAAAGCGATCAGGATCGAGATGCTGTGGACGGGGTCCGTCATGTCACCATACCCCGGGGATTACTTGCCCCGTGAGGGCATAGGCGCCCATGGCGGCAACGATGCCGAGCATGGCGGCCCATCCGTTAATTCGTTCTGCTTTTTCGTTAAACATTGCTTTTGTAAGTTTGATGATACCTTTGGTGCCAGCTTTTGTTGCACGCACTTTTAGTTTGTCGGCTTTTTCGTCAAGCATGGCTTAATCAGAGATTTTCTTCTTGGTTCGTTAGAATCACGCAGTCGCTGGTGGGATAGGCTACACAAGTAAGTACCCAACCCTCAACCATCTGCTCATCGTCGAGGAACGACTGCTCCTCATTATCTACGGTGCCACTGATGAGTTTACCGGCACATGCAGAGCAAGCACCTGCTCGGCAGCTGGAAGGTAGGTCAAGACCAGCCTCCTCAGCTGCTTCAAGGATGTACTGATCCTCGTTACATTGAATGGTGGTTTCAGTGCCGTCGGGCTTCTGAAGCGTGATGGAGTAGGACATCAGAAAGTGTCGGAGAGTTTGTTGACCGAGTGTGCTAGCAGGACAAAGAAAATCACTGCCGTAACAAGCCAAAAGAGTTCAGTCATCTTCAGATGACTCCGAAGAACAGATTACCAGTGAGAGCGTAAGAAATAGCCCCAGCAACGATGCCGAGCATAGCAAAGCGTCCATTGAGTTTCTCGGCAACTTCGTTGTGAGGAACGCCCCAGGGATGGTCAGCGTAGGTCATAGTGGGCTCCTTTGCCCACATGTTCTGTTGTCCGTGCTCGTTCGTGGTTACAGTCATTATTGTAGCCGGTTTACACTGAAAGTGTAGTGGATCGTCACATCTCGTAAACTTCTTCGGTCTGAGAGAGGCGGACTTCTTTTTCGCGCCGTTTGCGCTCTGCTCGCTGTTGAAGCCAGCGCTGGAAATAGGCGAGTTCTGCGGGTGCAAAAAGCTCGGGATGCTTGAGAGCATTCTTTGCAAGCTTGTGCTTTTTCATCGTTTGATCTCCTGCATAGACACTTCAATGGGTTTGAAATAATCAATGAGAACATCCATGCCACGGCGGGCATCCATGTCACCGCAAGTGTAAACGTCTATCGCGCAGCATCCGTTTTCCGGAAAAGTGTGTATGGAGAGATGAGATTCTGCCAATGCGTAAACAACGGTAACGCCCTGGGGGTGAAACTTGTGAGAAAACCGATTGAGGACGGTTGCCCCGCAGGCTTCAACCGCTTCTTCAAAGGCGGTTCGAATCCCATCGAGATCATCCAACAAATGGAATGAGATGCCATAGAGGCTTACGAGAATGTGGTGTCCCAACGCATGTTGCTCCTATTCTGGGGTGTCCTCGAGACACTCTTTGATTTTGTCACGCAGTTCGACAATGGTTGCAGACCCTTGCTGATGGCCTCGGTACATACCTTGTTTGTCCAGTATGAGATAAACCGGTAGGTCAATCTCGTAAGTGGGGGACAAGCAGTGGCGCTCCAGCAGCTGATAGATGCGGAGCTTCGTCAAGTTATTCTCATGGTTGATGATGTCATCCAGGAGAACTTCCTGATAGGCAATCTCGGGGAACTCTTCAAAAGTTACCCGATCATGCTTGCTCATGTGCTTGCAGATGTCGCAGTCTTTGTCGAAGACTTTTGTGGCAATGTAGTTTTTACCCGTTGCTGTGTCTGTCATTGGTTCTCGGCGATTTTTGGTCGGCGGGCAGCGCGAAGTTTCTCACTCCAGAACCCATCATTGAGATTATCCAGCGCCTCACAGCACGCTTCGAACTCCTGATCGGCACCCCATTGGGCAGATTTACTAACTAAAAAGTGTTGCAAGCCTTCCAAATCAACTGCTGTAGAGTACTGGTACTTCTCGTCTACCCACTGCTGCACCAGTTCCGGTGGTGGGGTGATGAAGGTTTTTTCAGTCAGGTTAACCTCGTTGGTAATCACTTGATGTATGCCTCCAGTTCAGGGTGCTTCTCGCGGATGATTTTGGAGAAGCGGGCAATGTGAGAGTTGATTGCTTGCTTGGTCATGCCATACTTCTTGGCAACTTCGCCTTGACGGAGAGCAGGGCGTCCAAGCAGACCGTAACGGTCGCATACGATTTGCGCACGCTTACTGTCTACGGAACCGCAACCAGCAATGACGATATCGTGAATAAAGTTGGCTTTGAACTCGTCTTGAACTTCGAACTGAACGGTGTCCTCAAGGTTGCCGCCCCAGTCACTCTGCTCAAGGGAGAGGGGATACTTGGGCATGCGGTTGTCCTTACGGGCAACTCCTTGCACAGCGCCACGAACCTGTGGGTAGACCCAAGTCATAAAGCGAGTACCACGGTTGAGGTCAAAGGTTTCAATGGCCTTCACCACACCAAGCAAACCCTCCTGGACCAGGTCTTCTCGGCTATGGGAGGGGGACATCCACGCATACTTGTTCACGATCTTGTGAACAAGCGGGGTGTATTGCTGTACAATGGCCGTAATGGAGCGGGCGTCGCCCTTGATGGCCTTGGTTAGGAGGTCAGTGGTCACCATGTGTCTTTCAAACTCCTAGTAATATAGAGCAAAAAGCCCCTCTGGTCAAGGGGCTGACGGGTCGGTTTACCGCCCTAGAGTCCCCCACGGGAGAGGGCGTCTTCTGTCATCTTCAGTCTCTCCTCCCATCCTACACCACCGTCCTTGCCTTGGCAAGGGTTTACGCATCGCTCAGCCTTCTCGGGAGGAAGCTTTCGGCAGACGAGGGCGTTGAGGTCAAGGTCGCTTCCTGGTTTTCCAGTAGACCAGTAGAGTTGTCCGTCAACCCAGTGGGCGCCACAGACTGGGCAGTTTCGGTTAGACATAGGTCAGAGTCAGAGTAATAAAGAACTTTGACGCCTGCCTCGTAGAATAAGTTGTTCGCCGCAACAAAGTTGCTTCGCCAGCGTTCCGGCGCTGATGCCGGGTCCGGGCAAACTACTTGTGCAACACCCGCTTGAATCACAGCGCTGGCGCACTGCGAACACGGAGGAAATGTAACGTACAGAGTAGATCCTTCGACCTTCGTACCGTTTTTCGCTGCATTGAGGATGGCGTTTGCTTCCGCGTGAACTGTCACGCTCAGCTTGTACTCCCGGTCAATATAACGATCCAGGTCGTCGGAGATTGTTTGCGGAAAGCCGTTGTACCCTGTGGATAGAATACGGCGCTCGTTCACCAGGACGCACCCGACCTTGGTGCCTGGATCTTTACTCCAGAGGCGAACTTCTTCCGCGATGCGAAGAAACCTACGATCCCACTTCGAGAGGAATGGATTCTCCGAGGTACTCAAGGTATTCGCTGAGAGCATTTGCGAACTCAAGGTAGATTTCTTTTCTTGTTTTGAAGTGTTGTTGGTAATGGTCGGAAGTGTGGACGAATCCATCCCAACAAGCTTCGAGTTCTGCCAAGCCATACTCAACCTGAAGGTAACTAGCAGGCACACCGAGCTCAGGGTTATTTCGAGCGGCTCGCCGCATCTGTTCGAAGGAAACTTCAGAGGCTTTCATCGGTTATCTCCGCTCCCGGACAGAACACCGCGCTCCTTGCGGGAAGCGAGTTTATCGAGGTTCATTTGCATGATTTCCTCCAAAGTGTAATCCAGTTCGTAAGCCAGGACGGCAACGTACCAGCACACGTCGGAGAGTTCGAGTGCCATCTTGTTCCGAGTTTCATCGGTCAAGGTGCCATCGCCATCGCGAATGATTTTCTTGGCTTTTTCGGCTACCTCGCCAGCCTCACCCACCAGCCCAAGGGTTGGATAAATGAAGTTGTTGGACATGTTTGGGTAGATTGCCGTCTGGAGGGCGCCGGTTTGATACTCGTTTGGGGTCATGTCGTTTGTGTGTGCGGGGTCATCGTAGCGGGGCGGTCAGCCCGTAAACTCAAAACCCGATGTCCACTTCGCGAGCTGCCCCCTGTTCGACAAGGTCATCCCAGTCCATGGACACGGCACCGATGGTGAATCGGATGCTTGTAGGAACCTTACCCGCAAAGTGTGCCACTTCTTGTGCCAGTTGTTGATAGAAGGTAACCTCTGTTACAAACTCATCCACCACAAGTGTTGGAATAAACACCATTGCGGACATTTCGGTTCCCTCGGTGACAAAATACACGGTGTTTGGTTCCCTTCCGCGCAAAAACGAAATCGGATGAACAATTTCATCCTTGTTTCTCCGGGTCTGCACAAGAAGATGATTCCAGTCGTTTTCGTCTTGTGCGAAAAGGTTTTTAATATCTCTCTCGATAGTTTCGAGCGGGACCTCGTACTCGTAGTTTTCCGTGGCACTTGCCAGGATGTTCACACCAGTCAGGTAGACTCCGTAGAGATCGCTACGTCCTCTTTTTGAGACGAGAGAAGTCAGAAAGCTGTTTGGGTCAGTTAGTTTCGGTGCCATTTCAGTACTTGGTTTGAGAGGCTTGAGGGAGGTTCTGTCGTATCAAGTATCCGCCATTTTCCACAGTCTTAGTAGCATCGTCTGGCATTACGTCTCGCGTGTTATTTTGCACGCGGTTTATACGAACGTTGCCCTTCTGATCGAACTCAGGGTGATTCTTAAGGAGATCCCACACATTTCTCTTTGCCTCAATGCTGAAGGATCCGAAGTAACGCTGCGTAGCATCGTCAGTTTCGGTGCCCCCCGTATTCAGGGGACCCTCGATGTATTCAGGGGCAGTGTTATCTCGCATTGGCTCCTCACCCTCCCTGGGTTGATCGAGATCTTTGCGAGACTTTACTTTCCTGCTGCCGTATTTGTTTTTGAGGTCGAACTCTCCGGCAGCATTGCTATACTTTTGAGTCGGTGTTCCCGCACTGTTGATCGGTGTCGGGGTATCCGGGACGTTGCTGCTGCTGAAGAGTTCTTCCATCTCAAGTCAGGGGCAGGCGAAGACTGGGGACAAACGCATTCTCCCCTACTCGGCGAATGCCCACCACGTATTTAGCGGTGAAGTATTCCCCTGGTTGAGGGATAACATAATTGAATTTGATAATTTGCCAGAGAGGGCAAAGGTAGAACGAGTGTTCTAAATCTTCCGTGCCTTTGGCATAAAGCTTGCAGAGCAAGCGAGGTGTGTAAAGTTGACAGAGCGTCTCGATCTCTTGAACAGTTCCAATCTTGTCGTACAAGCCAGCAGGATCGTCAATGCACTGAAATCCTTCTGACTCCAGTTGTTCTTTGAGACGAGCTTGCTTCTGACATTCGTAGGAGAATGCGTCCACAGTTTCGTCGGGGATAGTTGTCGGCATTAGTTTTTACCCTCCTCAGTGGCATAAAGCTTCTCACGAGCAGCAGCTCGGAACTTTTCTGCACGATCAGGACTGTAATGCTTGTTCTCAATCCACTTGTCAACGCACCGGGTGTTCACATTGAGCAAACGTTCCCGATCCTGGTCACATACACTCTCAAGCAACTCCTTGCCTTCCGTGAGCAACTCTTCGCTGGCGTGACGCATATTCTCCCAGTTTTCGATGACGTAATTGGCAGAGCCACCAATCTTGAAACCATCGCGCATCACGAGCTTTTCCATAATGTCTTTGATGACTTCTGCGGTGGTGTTGCTGCCAGGGTTACGCCCAAACTGTTCAAAGTATGTCACTGCCTTTTTGATGGACTCCCAACGAATCTCCCGGAAG
>Ga0208161_1001303_pt1 | contig 13421 bp, 4 predicted proteins | sample CB_VirMetaG_3_FD_184538 | JGI IMG/M metagenome (GOLD analysis project Ga0208161, IMG submission 184538) | Freshwater to marine saline gradient viral communities from Chesapeake Bay - CB_1508_1S Viral MetaG (SPAdes) (version 4) | ecosystem: Environmental > Aquatic > Marine > Coastal | place: USA...
CAGTTTCAAATGTTGAAGATATTATATTTAGTGGAGGTACTGTAACAACAGGTACTTCAGGTGTTGCTCAAGTAACTATTTCCGGAGGTGGAGGTGGTGTTACACAATATGCTTTCTTAGTAAGATATGATGCTGGTGAAGCCCTAGGACCTTCAGCTGGTAGTGTAACTCAAATTACTACTTCTCCATTCTCAGCTGGTAGTGTAACTACTACAATTAATGCTAAAACCAACGTAGTATTTAAATTTAATGCTCAAAATAACCCACCTCAATCTATTGTATATCATTACTTTAATGTAGGTAACAACCAATACTCAGTAGGTAGTATAACAGGTAACAATATCTATGTAGCAGGTCAAAACTTTAATAGTAATACTACTTCAGGAACTGTAGTAACTACTGACTACTTAACCAATTTCTCAGGAGCTGAATTAAAATTAAACTTAGATCCCGGAAACTTCGGGGGTGCTGAAGCTAGCTTCCCTGCCCAAGTAGATACACATGCTTATTTAGTATTTAGTTTCTAAAAAAAACATTTTAAATATTTTTTAAGAGCCCCTCACTTGAGGGGCTTTTTTTAATATTTATCGCTGACTAGTCGTTTGGAAAGTGAAAAACAACTATTACTTAATTTTTTTAATAAAGTAATAATAATATATAATGGCCGAATATAATCCGGAAAATCCCCCTATTACGCTGTTTGGTGCAGTATCGATAGAAACAGGAAAAGATAAATACGGGATAAATGATGATACTGGTTTAGGACCTAATGGTGCTGATAAATATATTTCTTATGACGTAGTAATTACTAATATCCAATCTCAAGTAGTAGGTGATGCTAGTATTAGAGATACACAAGGACTAGGAGTAGGTGGTACTTACACTGCTCAAGATCTTAAAGTAGGAGACTGGGTAGCTACCTTAAATGGTTTAAAAGTAGCCAAAATTACAGAAATTACAGAAAGAACTGATAGCTATATATCATGTTCTGTAGAAGATATAGGTATGGCTATTGCTCGTCAACGTAGTGATAGAGCTAATAACTTAGGTACAGGCCAAGCTGTAGTCTTTTTTGAAGTCAACGATAATAATACCCCAGTATTTTCTCTTGCTCAATTAGCAAGTGTAAATGCTAATAACACTATAGATGCTCTTCAATCTTATTTTAGCATTTATGAACCTTTCCAAAGATTTACTTTCTACCCCGATACTACAGGTAGTGTTGAAATTGGTAATTTAGTAACTATTACAGGCTCAATTGACGGATCACCTGTCTCTCCTTATAGACTAGTCCCAGCAGAAGATGGAGATACTGTAATAGGTGTTGTTTCTGACATTTATGGTGGAAATAATGTTAATGTCCGTCCCTACAACAAAATTATAACTAATTTTACTAAACCTGAACTATTAACCTCAGGATCAATAGGTTCAACTTGGTATTTAAGTGGGAGTGGTGGTTATGTTACAAGTAGTGATTTTGGTGATCCTAAATTCTTCCAATTAAGTTTAGCTACTGGTATATCATTAACTGGTAGTGTAGATGGTCCTACATTTGATGAAACTACTTACAATTTAATTATTAATGGTGTTGAAGTAATTCCTCAAAATGTTGGAGGTAGTACTTTAAATCTATCTCAAATCATTTCTGAGATCAACACTTACGAATCTACAACATTTGTTTCAGCTTCTACTTATGTAGCCGGGGGTAAAGCAATAGTAAGTACCCTAGATTCAGCAGGTACAAGTACTACGGAAGTACCATCCCCTGAAAATGGTACCTTAAAATATTCAACTACTTCACCTTTCTTCTTTGTACCTTTAGATAGTACTACCGGAGGGGGAACAGGTAGTTACCCTTTAGCCCCAGGTAAATTCGCTATTTCAGCTAGTGGAGTAGACTTTGAAGTTCACCCTACTACAGCAGATATTGTAGTATTTGGTTATCCATGTGCTAGTAACGTTCAAGTTGCATTAGATATTGAAGCAGCTGCTACGGCCGCTGGAGCAGATTTAACAGTAACTACTACTAGTACTAATAGTATTACAATTACAGTTAATGACGGTACTGATATAACCATCCAAGAAATTGCAGATGCTTATTTATCAGCCCCAATGGTTGGTACTTTATCAGCTACGGGTCTTCCAACAGGTGAATTTGCAGCCCCTGCTACCGAAAATTATTTATCATTAACTAGAACTGATGGTGGGGTAATCTTCTTACAAGGAAACTGGTATGAAGCCCAAGGTTTACAAAGTAACCAAGGTACACCACCCTATCTTTTAATGGTCGAAGCCGCAGGTGGTGGTGAAACTGGTACCTCAGGAACCTCTTCAACTGCAGGTACTTCGGGTACTGGCATTTCGGGCACAGCAGGTACTTCAGGAACTGGAATTACAGGTACAGCTGGTACTTCAGGTACAACAATAGTAGGTACCGCCGGTACTTCTGGTTTAGAAGGTACCTCAGGTACACAAGGTACTTCTGGTACTTCTCCTGGTGATGGTACAGCAGGTACTTCATTAGGTTCTGGTACTTCAGGTACAGCTGGTACAGCCGGTACTTCTGGTTCAGGAGGAACGGGCACTTCAGGTACTTCAGTTAATGGTACAGGTGGTACTTCAGGTACTTCAGCAGATACCGGAACTCATGGTACTTCAGGTACAGCTGCTGATTCAGGTACTTCAGGTACTTCGTTTGATTCAGGTACAGCAGGTACTGCTGGTACTTCAGGTACAAATGGAAATGATGGTACTTCAGGTACTACAGGCTTAGATGGTACTTCAGGAACTAATGGTGAATCTGGTACAACGGGTACAGCAGGTACTTCAGGTACTTCAGGTGAAGGAACAGGAACATCAGGTACAAACGGTACTGCTGGTACAGCTGGTACTTCAGGCGATTCTGCTTCAGCGGGTACAGCAGGTACTTCAGGAAATTCAGGTACTACAGGTACAGACGGTACTTCAGGTACTGCTGGTGATTCAGGTACTAGTGGTACAGCTAGTGATAATGGTACTTCAGGTACATCTACAAATTCAGGAACTGTAGGTACAACTGGTACTTCAGGTACAGGAGGTATTGATGGCACATCAGGTACTGCTGGTGGTAATGGTACATCAGGTACTTCAGATACTTCAGGCACAACAGGTTCAGCTGGTACCTCAGGTACTTCAGGCGATAATGAATCTGCAACTTCAGGTACAGCAGGTGAATCAGGTACTTCAGGTACATCTGGAGGAAGCTCAACTTCAGGTACAACGGGATCATCAGGTACTTCAGGTACTGATGGTGAATCTGGAACATCTGGTACAGCAGGTGATTCAGGTACTTCAGGAACTAGTGATACTTCAGGTACAACAGGTAATAACGGAACTTCAGGTACTACAGGTCTAGACGGCACTTCAGGTACAGCCGGAGAATCAGGTACAGCAGGTACTTCCGATACTTCAGGTACAACAGGTAGTGCTGGTACTTCTGGTACTTCAGGTGATAACGAAAGCGCTACTTCAGGTACAGCAGGTGAGTCAGGTACTTCAGGTACATCCGGAGGAAGTTCTACTTCAGGAACAGCAGGTACAGGTGGTACTTCTGGAACTGATGGGGAATCAGGTACTACTGGTACAGCTGGTAGTTCAGGTACTTCAGGTACAAGCGATACTTCAGGTACTTCGGGTAATAATGGTACTTCAGGTACAGACGGTAATAATGGTACTTCAGGTACAGTAGGTGCTTCTGGCACTTCAGGTACTTCAGATACAAGTGGTACAACAGGTTCAGCTGGTACCTCAGGTACTTCAGGCGATAATGAAAGCGCTACTTCTGGTACTGCTGGTGAATCAGGAACTTCAGGAACTTCAGGTGCTTCAAGCACTTCAGGTACAGCAGGTTCTTCAGGAACATCTGGTTCAGATGGTACATCTGCTACAGCTGGTACAGCAGGTAGCTCAGGTACTTCAGATACTTCAGGTACAACTGGTTCAGCAGGTACTTCAGGTACTACAGGTTTAGACGGCACTTCAGGTACAGTAGGTGAAAGCGGAACTTCAGGTACTTCTGACACTTCAGGTACAACTGGTTCAGCAGGTACTTCAGGTACTTCGGGCGATAACGAATCAGCTACTTCAGGTACACAAGGTGAATCAGGAACTTCAGGTACTTCAGGTGCTTCAAGCACTTCGGGTACAGCAGGCTCTTCAGGTACTTCAGGTTCAGATGGTACTTCAGCAACTGCAGGTACTGCAGGTTCAAGCGGTACAAGCGACACTTCCGGTACAACAGGTACTTCAGGTAGTTCAGGTACAACTGGAGACGATGGTACTTCAGGTACAGTAGGTGAAAGTGGAACTTCAGGAACTAGTGATACTTCAGGTACAACAGGTAGTGCTGGTACTTCAGGTACTTCAGGTGATAACGAAAGTGCTACCTCAGGTACAGGTGGTATATCTGGAACTTCAGGAACATCAGGTGCTTCAAGCACTTCAGGCACAGCAGGTTCAAGCGGTACTTCAGGTTCAGATGGTACTTCAGCCACAGCTGGTACTGCTGGTTCATCAGGTACTTCAGATACATCAGGAACAACAGGTTCAGCCGGTACATCTGGTACTACAGGAGATGATGGTACTTCAGGTACAGTAGGTGAAAGTGGAACTTCAGGTACCTCAGATACTTCAGGTACAACTGGTTCAGCAGGTACTTCTGGTACCTCAGGCGATAACGAAAGTGCTACCTCAGGTACAGGTGGTGTGTCAGGTACTTCAGGAACTTCAGGTGCTTCTAGTACTTCAGGTACAGCTGGTTCTTCAGGAACTTCGGGTTCAGATGGTACTTCAGCAACTGCAGGTACTGCAGGTAGTTCAGGTACTAGTGATACATCAGGTACTTCAGGTACAGTAGGTAGTTCTGGTACAACTGGTAACGATGGTACTTCAGGTACAGTAGGAGAATCAGGTACATCAGGTACTTCAGATACAAGTGGTACTACAGGTTCAGCTGGTACCTCAGGTACAAGTGGTGATAACGAGTCAGCTACTTCAGGTACACAAGGTGTAAGCGGAACTTCAGGAACATCAGGTGCTTCAAGCACTTCAGGCACAGCAGGTAGTTCAGGAACCTCAGGTTCAGATGGTACATCTGCTACTGCTGGTACTGCGGGTTCGTCTGGAACAAGTGATACATCAGGTACTTCAGGAACCGCTGGTTCTTCAGGTACTACAGGTTTAGATGGCACTTCAGGTACTGTAGGTGAATCTGGAACTTCAGGAACTTCAGATACTTCAGGTACTACAGGTTCAGCAGGTACTTCTGGTACATCAGGCGACAATGAATCAGCCACTTCAGGTACAGCTGGTGTAAGTGGTACTTCAGGTACTTCAGGTGCTTCAAGCACTTCAGGTACAGCAGGTAGTTCAGGAACAAGCGGTTCAGATGGTACTTCAGCAACAGCTGGTACTGCGGGTTCAAGCGGTACTTCAGATACTTCAGGTACTTCAGGAACAGCTGGCTCTTCAGGTACTACAGGAGACGACGGTACTTCAGGTACAGTTGGTGAATCTGGAACTTCAGGTACAAGTGATACTTCGGGCACTACAGGTTCAGCTGGTACTTCTGGTACTTCGGGTGCTACTGATGTTGGAACCTCTGGTACTGCTGGTGTAAGTAGTACTTCAGGTACATCAGGTGCTTCTAGTACTTCAGGTACAGCAGGTTCTTCAGGTACAAGCGGTTCAGACGGTACTTCAGCTACTGCTGGTACTGCGGGTTCAAGCGGTACTTCAGATACTTCAGGTACTTCAGGTACAAATGGTAGTTCAGGTACAACAGGTAACGATGGAACTTCTGGTACAGTAGGTGAAAGCGGTACTTCAGGTACAAGTGATACATCAGGTACAACAGGTTCAGCTGGTACTTCAGGTACTTCAGGTGATAACGAAAGTGCTACCTCAGGTACACAAGGTGTAAGCGGAACTTCAGGTACTTCAGGTGCTTCAAGCACTTCAGGAACAGCAGGTTCATCAGGAACTTCAGGTTCAAATGGTACTTCAGCTACAGCGGGTACTGCAGGTTCTAGTGGTACAAGTGATACTTCAGGTACAATGGGTACTGCTGGTTCTTCAGGTACTACAGGAGACGACGGTACTTCAGGTACAGTTGGTGAATCTGGAACTTCAGGAACAAGTGATACTTCGGGCACCACAGGTTCAGCAGGTACAAGCGGTACCTCAGGTGCTACTAATATAGGAACTTCAGGTACAGCTGGTATAAGCAGTACTTCAGGAACTTCAGGTGCTTCAAGCACTTCAGGAACAGCTGGTTCATCTGGTACTTCAGGCTCAGATGGTACTTCAGCAACTGCTGGTACTGCAGGTTCTAGTGGTACAAGTGATACCTCAGGTACATCTGGTACTTCAGGTTCAACAGGAACCTCAGGCTCGGATGGTACTTCATCAACAGCAGGTACAGCAGGTAGTTCAGGTACAGCAGGTACTTCAGATACTTCAGGTACTACAGGTAGTGCAGGTACTTCAGGTACAAGTGGTGATAATGCTAGCTCCACTTCAGGTACACAAGGTGTAAGCGGAACTTCAGGAACTTCGGGTGCTTCTAGCACTTCGGGTACAGCAGGTTCTTCAGGAACAAGTGGTTCAAACGGAACTTCAGGCACAGCTGGTACAGCAGGCTCAAGTGGTACATCAGATACATCAGGAACAACAGGTACAAATGGTAGCTCAGGTACAACAGGTAATGACGGAACTTCGGGTACTGTAGGTACTGCTGGTTCTTCAGGTACATCTGATACTTCAGGTACAACAGGTTCAGCAGGTACTTCAGGTACAAGTGGTGACAACGAGTCAGCTACTTCAGGTACTGCGGGTGTAAGTGGTACTTCAGGTACTTCAGGTGCTTCTAGTACTTCAGGTACAGCAGGTTCTTCAGGTACTTCAGGTTCAAATGGTACTTCTGGAACAGCTGGTACAGCAGGTTCAAGTGGTACATCAGATACTTCAGGAACAAGTGGAACTTCAGGTTCAGCAGGAACCTCAGGCTCGGATGGTACTTCATCAACAGCAGGTACAGCAGGTAGTTCAGGTACAGCAGGTACTTCAGATACTTCAGGTACAACCGGTTCAGCTGGTACTTCAGGTACTTCTGGAGACAATGCTAGTGCTACTTCAGGTACACAAGGTGTAAGCGGAACTTCAGGAACTTCAGGTGCTTCAAGTACTTCAGGAACAGCTGGTTCTTCAGGAACAAGTGGTTCAAACGGAACTTCAGGCACAGCAGGTACTGCGGGTTCTAGTGGTACTTCAGATACTTCAGGAACTTCGGGTTCTACAGGTACAAGTGGTACTACCGGAGATAGTAAAACTTCAGGTACAGTAGGTACAGCAGGTTCAAGCGGTACTTCAGATACTTCGGGTACAACAGGTTCAGCCGGTACCTCAGGTACCTCAGGTGATAATGCAAGTGCTACTTCAGGTACTGCTGGTGTAAGTGGAACTTCAGGAACATCAGGCGCTTCAAGTACTTCAGGAACAACCGGTTCTTCAGGTACAAGCGGCTCAAATGGTACTGCAGGTTCTAGTGGTACATCAGGTGCATCAAATACATCTGCTACTTCAGGTTCTTCAGGAACAAGCGGTTCATCTGGTACAGCGGGTTCAGCCGGTACAGGTGGTACTTCAGGTGGAAGTGGTGCAGCTAATAGTTCAGGTACTTCATCTACTTCAGGTACAGCTGGTTCATCTGGTACAACAGGATCTGCAGGTACTTCAGGTTCAGCCGGTACTAGTAACTCATCAGGTACTTCAATTTCAAGTGGTACCTCAGGTACTACAGGTACAGCAGGTACAACAGGTAATGCTGGTACTTCAGGAGACTCTACTGGATCTGGTACTTCAGGTACATCTGCAACATCTGGTTCAAGTGGTACTTCAGGATCATCTGGTACAAGTGGCTCATCTGGAACCTCAGGTTCACAAGGTACAGCAGGTACTTCACCTGATAGTGGTACTTCTGGTACATCAAGCTCTTCAGGTACTAGTGGTTCAAACGGCACTTCAGGAAGTTCAGGTACAAGTGGTTCAAACGGCACTTCAGGAAGTTCAGGTACAAGTGGTTCAAGCGGTACTTCAGGTTCATCTGGTACAAGTGGTTCAAGCGGTACTTCAGGAAGTTCAGGTACAAGTGGTTCAGCAGGTACATCTGGTGTAGGGTTAATATTTAATGATAATAACAATTATGTATTAACTGCTACAGGAACCTCAGGTGTAATCCAAGGTGAACAAAACCTCCAGTTCAATGGTAGTTACTTAACTCTAAACCAAGGAGTTAGAATGTACTATAAAACAGCATCAATTGCTGCTAATACTACAACTACTTTATTAACAGGATCTCAAGCTGTAAACGTTCAACAAGGCTTTAATATAGACTACATGATCTACGATTCAGGTTTAGCAAATGGATTTAGACAAGGTCAATTTATGGCAACTACAGATGATGCTTCTATCGGTACAGGTGCTGTAATGTACGCTGAAACTTCAACAATAGATACTAACCAAGCTGCTAACGTAGAATTGATAGCTATAAACACTTCAGATAAGTTAACAGTTCAAGCAGTAAATACTAATGCAATTGAAGATTTTACAATCCAGATGTATATTAGAGAATTTAACGCTTAAAGTTAATTAAATATTAAATTTAGAGGTGCCCTTTACATGGGCACTTCTTTTTTAATATGTATGACAAACATTTGGATAGTGAAAAATGGCTAATGAATTTAAAGTAAGAAACGGACTTATCGTTTCAGGATCATCGTGGTTTAATGAAGACATGTTTGCTGTCAATCTTCCTTCAGAAGCCAGCCCAAACTATTACATAACTTGGAGACAATCAGATGGTAGATTTGAAGTTTCTCCTGCAGGAGCTTCAGGAGCAGTTAATGCTATCGGTTGTTGGGATTATTCAGGATATATCGTTACTCCTACTAGTGGTGAATTTACTCTTAGAGGAAATGGTACTAGTATATTAGATTCTGGTGTATCTGTTCTTCAATTTAACAAATTTGATAATAATGGAGTTGATCAAAGTTCATTTTTTAACAACATAGGAGTTGGTTCAGTACTAACTCTTACTACAGGAGGAGTAACTATTAAATACGCCGTTACAGGATTTAATATTCAAGGAAATGTTTATTGGTTTTGGATTAATCTCCTTTCAGGAGGACCCTCAGCTACATTATCTGTAGGAACAGAAGTTTGTTTAACATTAACAGCAGTAACTGCAGGAGGGGGTTCATCTACAGGCACTACTTCAGGCACAAGTGGTGGTGGTGGTGGAACTATATCATCATGTAATTGTATTACATTTAACATGGATGATAACTTTTCAGATGTCAATGGTAATTCAAAAACAGCTATTTTTAATATCTCACCAGGTTGGGCTCAACCTTTTGGTCAAATTGGATCATCAACTATAGGAATGTACGCTTCTCAAGATCAAGTAGCAGGATGTTATATGTCTACAGTATATTTTGGGATAGTAGCAGGTGCCACTGTAGGAAGTCCTAAATTATTTGAACTTTCATATTTAAACTTAAAAACTAATTTTTTAATTAGTATAGCTTTAGGTACTTCTCCTGGAGGTGGTAATTTAGGTACCACAGCCAGTACTATTTATTTAGATATGCAATACGTGTCTGGGGATACCGGATATACAATCCCTACTGGAGCTTCTTTTACTCTTTGTAAAATATAATAAAAACTTTAATATTTATATTAGAATATATTCTAAATAATGGCTAACGAATTTAAAGTAAGAAACGGACTTATCGTCTCAGGATCATCATATTTTGATGAAGACATGTTTGCTGTCAATCTCCCGACAGAAACTAGCCCAAGTTATTATATAACTTGGAGACAATCAGATGGTAGATTTGAAGTTTCTCAACTCTCCCCAGCTAGTACTGCAAATACTCTTGGATGTTGGGATTATGCTACCGGTGATCCTACTACAGGTAAATGGGGTGCTGTAGGAGATATAGGATCTGGTACTACATCAATATTAATAAATGTAACAGATAATGGAGGTAACAATCAAAATTCTACTCTATCTAGTCTAGCTGTTGGTTCTGTTATTACTTTATACATAGGAAGTAATATTACTTCATTTACAATTACAGGTATAAAAATAGTTTATACTTCACCTGGTGTCCCACTTTATTATTTATTTAATGTAGATTACCTTTCAGGAAATCAATACAGTATAGTAGGTACTCCTGAAATGTGTTTAGGTATAGCAGCTGCTGCTCCTGCTAACCAAAATTGCGTTACTTATTATGCTGTATCTAATTACACTAGTATAGGAAGTACTACAGGTGGGGGAATGTTTATAGGTAATACAGGTTGGACGTTAACTGTAGATTCAAATACAAAATACATTAATGTAAATAATGTTGATTTAAACAATATTTCTACTAAAAACTTCTTTGGAGGTCTAAACCCCGGAGCTACAATAACTTTAACATCAGGAACAAACACAGCTGATTTTATTTTTAATTATGCTTCATCAGGTACTCAAAATGATCAAATAATAGGAGTTACATTAATTTCTAATTCAAATTTCACATTAACTGCAAACCAAAGTTTCACTATATGTGCTTAAATAATTAAATAATAAATGGCATCACTATACCAAAATACATTTAGCTATGTTTCTTCAAGCGGAACCCCAGTGTCGGGTTCGTTTGTGATTAACAATGCCCAATGGAATTTAGCTACATCCATAGCATTACACGATTCTCCATTTTTAACATTTGGCTCAGGCTCAGGAGGAATTCAAATCACTGGTTCAAGTGATGTTAATTTTGCTTCATATTATGAAGCTTTAGGTCCAGGATCTGTTATTTTTATAACATACTCCGGATCAACTTGGTCGTATAATGTTGATTCAATTTCGGATTCTACTGGGTATAGTACATTTACTGTTACCAATTTAACAGGCCCCGCTATTACACCTAATTCCGGCATATCTACCGTGGGTTTTTCCATACTTCCCGCGGGTGCTGGTGCTGCTATATCTAACGATGCTAATAATAGAGTATTAACAGCTACCGGGGTACAAGGAGCTATTAACGCTGAAACTAATTTAGTATTTGATGGTACAAATTTAGGTGTAGGCACAGCTTCTCCATTACTTTTAGCCCACTTTAAATCAGGTTCAAATGCTCAAATTCTTATTGAATCTGATATTGATACTTCAATTGCAGGTGTTTTATTTAAAACAGAAGATTCAGATACTTTAGTTAGAGTAAAAGGTGGTATCTACTTTGATAATTCTGGAGGAGATAGTTGGGGTAGAGGTGATTTTAAAATTGCACTTAACAATTTAGCTTCTAATACTAATGTATCTCCCTCAGATGCTATTGTAACTATTGAACAAGGTGGTACTGTAACAATTGACGGTACATTAAATGCTGATATTAAAAACTTTGATATTCCACACCCTTCAAAAGAAGGATGGAGACTTCGTTACAGTGTCCTTGAGGGACCCGAATATGGTGTTTATATTCGTGGAAGATTATATGGCAACAATACAATTGAACTCCCAGAATACTGGAAAGATTTAGTACATGAAGACAGCATTACAGTACAACTTACCCCAATTCAAACTTCTATGGTACATTGGGTAGAAGATATTAATTTTGCTGAAGGAAAAATACGTGTAGGTGCTGAGTGTGCTTTAGTAAATGCTTTTTACATAGTACACGCTGAAAGAAAAGTTGAAGAACCATTAATAATTGAATACAAAGCTGAAGAATAATGGCAAAAAATGTTAGAATAATTCCTTTATCTGGAAGCTTAGATTTTTATGATGACTCCGGAAATCAAGTTAAACTAGAATTCGATTCTGGGGATCTTGTATTCAAAAGTGGCTCCACTACTATATTAACAATCAACGAAAACGAATTTAGCGTTGATAACGCTGCTGCTCTTAAAATCCCAGTAGTAGCTAGTGACCCAGCTTCACCACAAGAAGGTGATATTTGGTATAATTCTACAGCAAACGTATTAAAAGTTAGAGGTACATCCTCAACTATTACAGGTGGTGGTGCTAAAGGTAATACTGGTAGTCAAGGTCCTCAAGGCCCATTAGGTCCTAAAGGTAATACTGGTGCTCAAGGTCCGTTAGGACCTTTAGGCCCGTTAGGACCATTAGGTCCATTAGGTCCTACAGGTGCACAAGGCCCAAGAGGTCCATTAGGTCCAACTGGTCCTAATACCCAAGGTGCTCAAGGTCCAAGAGGTCCTTTAGGTCCATTAGGTCCATTAGGTCCGTTAGGTCCATTAGGCCCAAAAGGTAATACTGGCGCACAAGGTCCGTTAGGTCCGTTAGGTCCTTTAGGTCCATTAGGCCCAAAAGGTGATATAGGTGCTCAAGGCCCAAGAGGTCCACAAGGTCCTAATACAACGGGCGCACAAGGTCCACTAGGTCCGTTAGGTCCTAGAGGTCCAATTGGTCCAACAGGTGCTACGGGTCCACAAGGTCCACAAGGACCAAAAGGTAATACTGGTGCTCAAGGTCCATTAGGTCCGTTAGGTCCGTTAGGTCCTAGAGGTCCAATTGGCCCAACGGGTGCTACTGGTCCTTTAGGTCCTCGTGGTCCCGTAGGTCCTGATACTGTAGGTGCTCAAGGTCCAAGAGGTCCTTTAGGTCCATTAGGTCCATTAGGTCCGTTAGGTCCATTAGGCCCAAAAGGTAATACTGGCGCACAAGGTCCGTTAGGTCCGTTAGGTCCTTTAGGTCCATTAGGTCCAAAAGGTGATATAGGTGCTCAAGGTCCAAGAGGTCCGCAAGGTCCTAATACAACAGGAGCTTTAGGCCCCTTAGGTCCATTAGGTCCTAGAGGTCCAATTGGTCCAACAGGTGCTACTGGTCCAATAGGTCCACAAGGACCAAAAGGTAATACGGGTGCTCAAGGTCCACTAGGTCCACTAGGTCCGTTAGGCCCACGTGGTCCAATAGGTCCAACAGGTGCTACTGGTCCTTTAGGTCCTCGCGGTCCTGTAGGTCCTGATACTGCGGGCGCTCAAGGTCCTCGTGGTCCATTAGGTCCATTAGGTCCTTTAGGTCCACTAGGTCCATTAGGTCCAAAAGGTAATACCGGTGCTCAAGGTCCTCGTGGTCCATTAGGTCCATTAGGTCCTTTAGGTCCACTAGGTCCATTAGGTCCAAAAGGTAATACCGGTGCTCAAGGTCCTCGTGGTCCACTAGGTCCACTAGGCCCACGTGGTCCAGTTGGTCCAACAGGAGCTTTAGGTCCTAGAGGTCCTGAAGGTCCAAATACAACAGGAGCTTTAGGCCCCTTAGGTCCATTAGGTCCTAGAGGTCCAATTGGCCCAACAGGTGCTACTGGTCCTTTAGG
>Ga0208161_1001304_pt1 | contig 13416 bp, 17 predicted proteins | sample CB_VirMetaG_3_FD_184538 | JGI IMG/M metagenome (GOLD analysis project Ga0208161, IMG submission 184538) | Freshwater to marine saline gradient viral communities from Chesapeake Bay - CB_1508_1S Viral MetaG (SPAdes) (version 4) | ecosystem: Environmental > Aquatic > Marine > Coastal | place: USA...
ATCATACCAAGTTATGACAGACACGGAACCCTCAACTATTGGGTGGGTCGCTCGTTCGATCCGCAAGCTTACCACAAGCACAAGCTTCCGCCGATATCGAAAGATATTATTGGCTTTGACATGCTTGTCAATTTTAATATTCCTATTATCATTTGCGAAGGTGCCTTTGACGCAATCGCGATTAAGCGAAATGCAGTACCACTCTTCGGTAAAAAGATAAGTAAGTCACTTTACAAAGAACTCGTAAGAGGTCGCGTAAAACAAATATATCTTGCACTTGACCAAGACGCTATAAATGATTCACTTAAGTACGCTAAAGAACTTATGTCGTACGGTAAGGAGATATTTTTGTTAGAACTCGAAGGTAAAGACCCAGGCGATCTAGGTTTTGAAGAAATGACTCACATACTTCAGCGCGCAAAACCATTAACTTTCCAGGGATTAGTAGAAAAGAAAATCCTGTATCAGTAATCGATATGTATTGACAAACTGCAGTTTATATGAAAATAGCCCTTTTACCTGGTGGTTTTAAACCGCCTCACTTAGGTCATTATAATATGGCGAAATATCTCGCAGATTTTGCAGATAACGTCATAGTTCGAATTGGTCAAAAGGAAAGAGAGGGTATAGGAGCTCCGTTAGCTCTTGAAGTTTGGAACTTTTATAAAGAATTTGATCCAGATCCTCGCGCTAAAAAATTAACAATCAGTGTTGCACAATCGCCATCTCCTGTTAAAGATGTGTATGATTTTGTAGAAAAAATTGCACCCGAAGGATCTACAGTTATCCTCGGTTTAGGTGAAAAAGACGCAGCTGACGGCCGCTATAACAGTATCCCTAAATTTGCAGAACCGCGTAATATTAAAGCAGAGATTGAATTAGTTCCACCACAAGCGGGAGGAATTTCAGGTACTCGTATGCGCGAAATAATTAAATCAAACGATAAAGATACATTTTTTAAATATATTCCTGACTATCTTCCTGAAGAAATCAAAGAAGAAATTTGGACTAAATTAGTTGATACTACTATGCCTACTGACGTAGAAGAACGTATTTCGTTTCAATCTGACATTGATGCACAAGATATAGAATTTATAGACGCTCAAGCAGACGCTGATATGGACCCCGTAGATATCGATTTAACTAGTCAACACTTTTTCGACAGATTAAACGATCCTCGCAACTATCCTAATATAGAATTAGACGAGCTTGAATTATTTTTTGCAAAATTAGCAGATAAAAAGGAAGAATTTATTGAATTCCTTAATCAATATAAAACAGTAGTTGCAAAAGATAGACAAACGGACATTAATATTCCGTTTATGAAGTTAGCTAACAAAGCTATCGCAAAAACCATTATGCGCAAGCGCAATTTCCAAACACCTGATCCAGTACTCCCATTAGAAGAATTTATGGGAGGTACTATGAACAAACAGGAAATGGAAAAACACAATGCTAATATGAAAAAATTACGTAAATTTTTCTCTAAGCAAAGTGACCAAATGGTTCAAGTGCCTACTAAATTAACAAAAGGACTAAAAAGAAAGTTATATGAAAGATTTGGAATCCAAAGAGGAACAATCGAAAGTGAAACCCAGTTTTTATCTAGGGAAATATTTGAACTATTTAAGCAAAATATCGGAAAACCATACGAAGAAGAAGGTATAGAAGGATATATTGAAGGTGGTGAAGTAGTATTAGAATTTGAAGTCGCAGTAGAATTTATTCCTTCTAACGATACTCCTGGATTTAGCTTTGATGCTGAAGCAGACGATGAAAATATCGAAATCAGAATAACTTATAACCCTGCAGTATTCCCTGATGAATACAACAATCTAAACGCAGAGTTAAAAGAAACATTGCGTCACGAAATAGAACACGTAACGCAGTTTGGATTTGATCTTAAAAATTATTTTGAAGAGTTTAGCGGAGAAATTGACTTTTACAAATACTTAATGTTACATCACGAAATTCCTGCGTTTGTTAGGGGATTATATAAGCGAGCTAAATTTAAAAAGATGTCACTTAGCGATGCTTTTGACGACTTTTTTGAAGATTATATAGACAGTTTCAACAGCCCACAAGAAATAGAACAGGTTAAACGAGTGTGGATTAATTGGGCTAAGTCAAATTTACCAGCAGCTCAGTTAGATGAAAATATAAACCTTAAAGACTTTACATACTTTGAAACTAGCCAGGGGTCTAAATATATTAGAAAAAATTCCACCAGCCAACTCAGAAGAATTAAATCATACCATGCCAATACAGGAGGCAAAGATATGGGCCTACATGGGTGGAAACAGCAATCTATGTTTATAGATCCTAAATTTGAAAAAGAAGCCAATTCAGTTCAATTTTTAATGGGAAAGGGTTTTAAAAAAATAGCTGTATCAAAAACCCAAGATGGTAAAATAGTTCTACTTATTCCTAAAGATAATAAATGGGTTCCTGCTACTTGGGGAGATGCTTATCCTAATTTTGCTAAAAATAAACCTGATTATAAAACAAAACCCCTAGCTTGGGAATATATTAAAGAACCCACTATGGGGTATCATGTGGTAGATTTTGAAATAGATTCAAGTAGAATTATTAAAGATTGGCATTTCGGTAGTCCCGTATCTAAAATAGGTCCTTTAAGTGACGAAGATGCTAAATTATTTAAACTTAAAGAAAATTACCCACCTTACAAGGCGAATCAAGTACAACAAGTAAGGTATAAAGCAAGCGATACATTTACAAACGATCGCAAAAAAGCTAAAAAATTAGGCTATTTAGAAGAAATAGATAGAGAAGAACTAAAAAAAGGTATTGAGGTAGAAAAGGAACACACTGACGACCTTAGAATAGCAATGAAAATTGCCCTAGATCACCTCGCAGAAGACCCAAAATACTATACTAAATTAGCTACATTAGGATTAGAAGAAATGAAATTATTCTCAAAAGATTGGTGGTTAGATATAATCACTGAAGAAATACTAAACGAAGGTGGTGCCGCAGGACACATGGCTCACCCATTTGATTTACCAAACGTAAATACAGGTAAAGATCTTATTAAATCATTTGAACAAGCTGCTGAAAGCCTTAAAAGAGAACCCGGTAGCGTTAAAATAGATGGCGTAAATGCGTCGATTAGATTAATAAATAACGCAGGTAAACGTGAGTTCGCTATGGACCGTGGCTCTAAAAAGGCACTTGATTTAAAAGGCGTTACTAAAGCTGACTTAGAAGCCAGATTTGGCGCTGGACACGGTATGATTAAGGCTGGTGGCGATGTATTAGATATATTTAACACAGCTTTACCAACAATTCAAGAAGAATTAACCGTACTTGGAATGTGGGATAACCCCAACGTTATGTTTAATATGGAATACGTTTCAGGTAAATCAAACGTTCAAGACTACGGTAAAAATTTCTTAGCGATTCACGGACTTTTAGAAGTTGAAAGTAAAGAAGTACAAGGTGCTCGCGGTATGCTTGTAAAACGCGTTACATCTGAAAAGAAATTCGCACAAAGTGACATGGATGAGTTACTTAAAAAATTAGAACCATTCGCTAAAAAGAAAGGATTTGAAATTTACGGTTCAGTTCCAACTACATTCACAAAAGAACCAAACTTTAAAGCAGAATTAGGTAAAAATTATACCATCGATTTTGCAGAAGGTAGCAAAACAAAATCACTCGCTCAATGGTTAAACGACGTTACTAGCATCCCTAAAACAGATCGTTTAAAAATGAACATTGAAGAAACCGATTCAATAAAAGATGTAGGCGCACTAAGTAAACAAGTATATTTTGCTGTATTTGGTGGTGAAAATGTTGATTCGCTATTTAGTACTGAACAAGAAGTTCAAAAAGCAATTCAAGGTGCTACAACGTACCTTGCAACTGAAAAATTAGGCGACGCAATATTAGACGTACTTGATTCACCAATGGGCTCAGTAAATGACCACGAAGGTGTAGTTATACGCGATCCAAAAATATCAAATCGCCCATTCAAAATCACAGGTAAATTCATAACAGGAGGTGTTTCCTCGCAATTCCAAGCAAAATGAAATTAAAAGATTTATTAAATGAAATTCAAAAGGAACTCAAAAGTGTAACTATACAACACAGGGGTTCTGATGAAAGTAATATTCGCAGAGTAACCGCCCATTTTACTGACGGTACCAAACAAAATTTTATGAATAATTTTAGTCAAGGTATTAATGCTTTAGACGAATTTGAAAAATCAGAATACTACAAACAAATGAAAGATAAAGGTATTAAATATACTTACGTAGAATTTGATCCTTCTTAATATGTATAATCACAAACAACATAAAAACAATTAATCATGGCCGGATTATTAGATTTATTTTTACAAGACAATACTGTCTTGCAACAAAATGCCCACTCAAGAAGAGTTAAGGGCCAAGCAGGTACTGAAGACTTTGTAGGTATTAACCTCGTTGGTGCTGCAGCATACTTACATGAAGAAATCACTGGAACTTTACCATACAACAGATCTGTTAACGATGGTGAATTTGGTGATTCTCAGTCTCCATTTGCATCTTTCGACTAACTTTTAATTAAAAGATTTTGATCTTTAAAGACCTCTTCCTACGTTGGAAGGGGTCTTTTTGTATATATAAACGATGCTAAATAAAGAATTTAAAAGGAAAGATGTAGAGCGTATGAGAAACCTGATAAAAGGTAAATCAGGTGAATCCGCTGAAACACAAGTTGGTTATACTTCTAAAAAAGAAGATCGCAAAGAAGGCGACGTATGGGAAGAAAATGGTAAAAAATGGACTATCAAGGATGGTATTAAGCAAACATATACTAAACTTGATGAAATAAAAAAAGAAGCTATTTTGCCGTTGTTTTGCCCCAATTGTGGAACATTGATGAAAAAGCGCAACGATTCAAAAATGTATAAATTACATAAAAAATGTTTCGATTGCGTTATTGAAATGGAACACAAATTAAAAATTGAAGGGAAATATAAGGAATACGAAAAAAATATGATGGCTAATAACGCTGAAGATTACATAAACGATTTTGAGTTATATTTATTAGAAGCCCTCAATACTTCAAATACGCAATTTGTTTCTGAAGCTGGTGAAGTTGAAAGATGGAAAGGTGGTATAGATAAAGAAAAACTCAGCGAAGAAATAAAACAAGCAGCATCTGAATTTAGAGAGAGCATTAACAAATTTAGAAACAAAACAGATGATCAAGCTTAAAGAACTTCTATTCGGTAAACCAGAATGCGACTGTGGTTGTGGTAACTGTGAAGGCACAAAATTAAACGAACAAGTTACAATTTCCGAAAATTTACAATACCATTTAGATAACGAAATTCCGTTAGGTGAATCAGTATTCAGAATCAGTTCTAACGCTCACGTTAAATTATTTAAAGAAGTAAGAGAACTTTGGGAAGCAGGTAAAATTCAACTATCTGAAGCTGACGAATATTTTATGCATACAGATGCAGGTCGTCAAGGAATATACGAAGGTCAATTAGTACCACTTGACTTACCATACATTATGGAAGCCGAAAAGAAAAAAAATCCACCTTTAAATAAACCAAAGCGTGGGGGTCCTAAAGCTTACTATGTTTACGTTAGAGATCCTAAAACTAAAAAAGTTAAAAAAGTTACATTTGGGTCTGGTGGATTAAGAGCCAAAATTAGCAATAAAAAAGCCGCCCAAGCATTTGCAAAAAGACATGATTGTAAAAATAAAACAGACAGGACTAAAGCTTCTTACTGGAGTTGTAGATTGCCTCGTTATGCTAAGCAATTGGGTTTGGGAACTCCCGCATCTACTTACTGGTAAACCCTATATTGACATAATAGAATCAGACGGTACTGTAAGTCGTCTGTTTTCTGCTTCAGTTAAACCAGAAGCTTTAAAATGGCATATGGACGACGAGGACAGAATTATCACAGTTCTTGGCGAAACAAATTGGCAATTTCAATTTGAAGATCAATTACCCGTTCCTTTAGACAAGCCTATATTTATTAAGAGACATCAATGGCATCGCCTTATAAAAGGCGACGGTCCTTTAATGATCAGTATATATAAGCATGCAAGAGCGTAAACTATCTAAAAAAGTAGAAAAAAGAGCCGAAGAATTACCCGACGCAGAATTTAAAAAGCGTTACGGTAAGGATTGGAAATCTGTAAAGATAGCTACTGCTCAAAAACAAATGAACGAGGGCATTGACCCTGTTCTACTAGAAAAAATAGTTGCTGGCTTATTATTAGTATTTGGTCCTTTAGGCATTAAATTAGGATTTGACCAATTAATCAAATTAACAGATAAATACGTCGCTCCTTATATTGATAAACTCTATGGTAAAGTAGGAGAAGGTGCAAAATTTTTACGTCAACATTTAGATACCTTAAAAACAGCCGCTGCTAAAGGTAAAGATAATTTAGAACAAGAATTAGCTAACCTTATTTCTGGTTTATATGAAGAAAAAGCTAAACGCGACAGATGTCTTCGCATAGCTGATCGCAAATTCGATAAACCATCTGCTTACAAAAGTGGAGCAGTAGTTAGATGTCGTCAAGGTAAAATTTGGAAAAATGTTAAAGAATTTTATTCACAATTAGACGAAAAAGAAAAAGAAACATTACGCACTTGGTTCAAACGCAAGGGAGCCCCTGGTAAAACAGGCGGTTGGGTTGACTGCAATTCACCTATTCGTAAGGATGGTAAAATTACAGGATACAAACCTTGCGGTAGACAAAAAGGCGAAAAACGAGCTAAATATCCCTCATGTAGACCTACACCTGCTGGATGTAAAGACCCAGGTAAAGGTAAATCATGGGGTAAAACAAAATAAATATCATGAGCTTTTTAGATGAAGTAACTTACAATGTTAAACCAGGACAAGATGTTCCTGATACTGTCAAAGATGACGATGTAGTAAACATTGGCGAAAAAAAGAAAAGACGCCCCGATTACGCAGACGTAGATGGCGATGGCGATAGAGATGAACCTATGGCTAAAGCTTTTAAAGACAAAGAAAATGTCGAAGAAGGTAAAGCTAGTAAATTCTTAGGAGCACTTGGTATTGCTGCTGCTCTTTTAGCAGTCGGTAACCAAAACAAAAGCGACTCTGTTTTAAAAGCAATTGACGCTAAAATCGAAATGGCAGATACACCCGCCGAAAAAGCCGCTCTTAAAAAATTAGCTAATCAACGTTTAGTATGGTTAGATACAGGTAAGGGTCCAGGTGGCGATATTAAAGTATCCGATGTTAACGATAAATTAAATGAAGCTAAAACAGTTGAATTACCTGCTGATACTACATTTACTCTTGACCTTAAACACCTTATGAAAAAACACCTTGACGAAGGTAAATCACAAGAAGATGTAGTTAAATTAACTAAGGCTTTAATGAAAAAACTTCACGACAAGGGTGAAGTAACTGTTAAAGGTACTAAAGTTATGTTTAAAGAAGCTAAAAAGAAAAAAAGTGGCTATATGGGATACACTGAAATGGCAGAACAAGACGATACTCAATTAGCACTTCCAGAACCACCTTCTCGCGATTATTTAGGCGACGATGGTAAAGATTACGAGGGTGGAATGGCAAAAAGCCAAATGCTCAAAATGAAAAAATATGCTATGGCATTGTGTGATATGGTAGATGATGAAACACAATTAGAAGCATGGGTTCAAGCTAAAATTACTAAAGCATCTGACTATATGTCTGCTGTTTATCATTACTTAGATTATCAAAATTCTAAAATGAACAATGAATAATTTAACCGAACAAAAACTAAGACGTAAAATACGTCAAATAATAAGGGAGGAACGTGAATATGATTTGCGTCAATTATCTCCTGGGGCGTTTAATGCTTTAGGACCAGACGCTTTAGGTATCCCCCCTTCTGCTATAGTTGACGTTAAAATTATTAAAGCACCTAAACCTATATTTAAATGTTTCCTCGAAAATGGTCAAACATTTAACTTAATTGACAATGGCGATTATATGCAAGCTGATATTAATCGTATTTTGTTTGACTTAGATAGGGAAGACGATACTAACGGTGCAAAATATGAGCTTGAAAAATTAATGCAAAAAGGTAAAATTACCTCTGACGATGAAGAAGCTGCTTCAGATGAATTTGGAGGTGAAGAACCAGCAGCCGAAGAACCAGCTGAAGAGCCAGCGCCTGAAGAAGAAGTATAATGAACAACAACCCAGAATTTAATCAAGCAGCAGCAGGTATTTATCGCGATGCCGTTAAAAAATTTAACATTCGCACTACACCTAAGCTTATCCTTCGCAAGGATGAAGAAAACGGTGCTAAAACACTAGGCCGCACTGCTTATTATGATCCTGAAAATTTACACATTGTTCTTTATATTAGTGGTCGTCACCCTAAAGATATTCTTCGTTCATTTGCTCATGAATTAATTCACCACGTTCAAAATGAAAGAGGTGATTTACAAATGGGAGACGCTAGTAACCCTCAGTACGCTCAAGAAGATGAACACCTTCGCAATATGGAAAAAGAAGCATACCTTGAAGGTAATTTATTGATGAGAGACTTTGAAGATAATTTTAAATACCAACAACAATAACAAATAAACATACAGACTGATTCATAGCCAGTCGATTAAACAGAATTTTAGAGAGCTGTGACCTCATTTGGGGTTACAGCTTTTTTTTCGTATATTTAAAAGTTAAGATTAAACCATGGAAAAAATATTAATCATAGGAGCCGGAGTAGCGGGCGTAAACGCTGCAACAAAGTTAGTAGATAATGGTTATATAGGAGAAAAAATTACCATTATCGATATGGGTAACGATCCATATAACCGTAAGCCAGAAGAAGTTATGACTGGTTTTATGGGTGCTGGCGGTTGGTCAGATGGTAAATTAACGTACCATACTGCTATTGGTGGTCATATGTCAAAATACTGTGGCGAAGAAAAAGCGATGGAATTGATGGACGAAGTAATCAACAATTTTAGACGTTTCCATCCCAAACCAGAAGTTATACAGTGTTCGCATCCTGTAGAAGAACCTGATTTTATCAAACCATATTTTGGTTTACGATTGTTCCCTGTGTGGCACATTGGGACAGATTACTTACACGAAATTGGTAAAACTTGGTACGAATATCTTCGTTCTAAAGGTGTTAAATTTATTTGGAATCATAAAGTTGATAGAATTAATTTTGATAAACAATTAGCATTCTACAATAGAGTAAAAGATCCTCGCCCTGCACCTGCAATTGAAATGTATGACCGTTTAATTTTTGGTGTAGGTAAATCAGGTATCGATTTTGGCAAAAAACTTATTGAAGAGAACAATTGTGAAACTGAACCAAAACCAGTACAAATTGGTGTACGCTTTGAAGCGCCTCAAAAGCACTTCCAAAAATTAATCGATATTTCATACGACTTTAAACTATATAGAAAATTTGAAGACAAAGGTGTATCGCTGCGCTCGTTCTGTACAAATAACAATGCCGCTTACGTTGCGGTTGAAGAAACTTATGGCGATCACAGTTACAATGGTCACGCTAAAAAAGACGAAGCATATCGCAACGATATGACCAATTTTGGTATCCTAATGGAAATTAGAGGTATCGATAAACCATTTGACTGGTCTCGCGAAGCTGTTAAAAAACTTCAAATCAACGGCACTGGAACATATTTTTCACCTAGCAAGCGAGTACCATCTAAAACAAGTGAAGGTGAATACGTTAAAACAGAAATCGTAGACAGTTTAGATCCATTGTACGATGCTATTGGCGATAATGCAACTTATATTATTGATTTTATCGAAGATATGACTAAAGTATTCCCAACATTGGGTAACGATTGGGGTGTTTATATGCCTGAAGTCAAATACCTTTCGCCAGAACCACTTGTAGATTACGATACACTTGCTTTAATAGATTACAACAATGTTCATTTTGTAGGCGATGCTCTCTCAGCAAGGGGTATTACAGTAAGTGGGGCACAAGGAACATATGTTGCTGAATGGATATTAGAATCAAACGATGAAGGTGCTTTTGACCATTTAGCAGACGCAAATTACATTGGTGGATTAACTATGCCCGCAGAAAAAAACGAATATTGGAAATCATTATGAATCAAGAAGAAATAAACGACCATATTAGGAAACAAAATAAGATTATGGGGAAAGAAGATTTTCCCAAATCTAGAAAAATGAAATCACCAGATGGTACTATAGCATACATTTGGGATAATAAACTTCACAACTGGGAGGGACCAGCTCTTATACCAGAGGGTGACAATCGCAGAAGAGAGTATTATATTTACGGTATTCAATATTCGGAAGAAGAATGGAAAGAAAGAAAACGCGATGGTAAGGGTTTACCATGGTATAAAGACCCAAGATTTAAATCAAGACAAGCAGGATAATGAAAATCGGATTTACAGGTACAATGAGCGTAGGCAAAACTACGCTAGTTAAAGCGCTTCAGGAAATTCCTGATTTAGAAGATTATGTATTTACTACTGAGCGCAGTCAATATTTACATTCACTCGGTATTCCTTTAAACCACGAAACAACTATTGAAGGACAAACAGTATTCCTTGCAGAGCGTGTAAGTGAACTTATGCAACCTAATATTGTTACTGATCGTACTATTATAGATGTTATGGCATTTACTCACTGTGCTAAACGAGTTAGTTACATGGATGGAGATGCATTTGAAGAATACGCTGCGCGTTTTGTAAAACAGTACGATTATATTTTTTATGTGTCACCTAAAGGTGTAAAAATAGAAGATAACGGGGTTCGTGAAACAGACGCTATGTATAGAGAAGAAATAGATAAATCAATTAAACAATTGCTCGACAAGCATAGACCTATTTATCATACAATTGAAGGATCTACTGAAGAGCGAATTAAACAAATATTAAAAACAGTAAAATTCTAACTATGAAAATTTGGAAATGGATATTAGGCATTTTTGCCGCAATTGGAGGTGCAGCAGCATTTGCAGCTTCTAAGAAACAAGACAAAAAGGAATTTGACAACAAAGTCAAAGAAAACGAAGAACAAGTTAAAGCAGTTCAAGAAAAAGCAGCACAAGCTGAAGCTGAAAGAATTAGACTTAAAAAAGAAAAGTCTAAAGCTAAAAAGAAAGCTGCTGTTACCAAAGCACAAGTTAAAGATACTACTAGTGCTAAACAAACAACCAAGAATTTCGAAAAGAAATACAGACGTAAGCCAAAAGCAAAATCATGAAACAGTTACTAGTCGCTTTATTTTTAGGCGTATCTAGTATTGTTTATTCACAGGATACTCTTCAGATTCCCGCAGTGGAACTTGAAGAGTTTTTCCTGGCTTTAGATACGCTACGCACCCAAGATTCGATTAAAACACAATTAATTAAAGATCTTGAATTTCAGATCGCTTTACACGAACGTATAGAACAACAGGATAGCCTTATAATCTTATACAAAGATCAAGAAATAGAATTATTAAATGATCGCATTGTATTGTACGATGAGCGCTTAAAACAAGTTGACAAATGGTATAACAGACCGTGGGTAGGTGTTGCAGGTGGTTTTTTAGGTACCATAGTTTTAATAAATACTGTAGGATACACACTGCCTGATTGATCTTTATATATTTATTGTTGTTAACACACATTTTGCGCAAAATGAATAAAAACGAAATCAAACAAATCATACTCGAAGAAATCGAGGCTGTCCTTAAAGAAATGGGCATGTCGCCAGAAATGATGGCGGCTGATTCTCGTCCTGAAGAAGACGATGACATTACACCTCCTGGTATTGAAGATATGTCACCAGACCCTATGTTTGGTCCTGATCCTTCATACGTTGAAGAAGAATTAGACGAAATGGCTCGTACCGCTAATGTTTTTAAAATTAAAGACGGTGCTGGTTTAAAAGACGTTCTTCAATTTATGCAACGTGTAAATGACGTTCTTAAAACATACAAATCACCAGGACAAAAGCGCCCTAAAAAGCGTTTTACCCCAGAAGAAATGAAAGCATTAGCTGCGGCAATGGTCAATCCTGAAGGATTTACTTCAAAAGACGTAATTGCTGCCACTTCATATAACAGCCCAGCCCAAGCAAACAAATTCCTAGCTGCTTTAGAACAAAAAGGTTTGATCACTTTAACATCAACCCTTAAAAAGGCACAAGAACCAACTCGCGATCCTGACGCCCCTGAAACCAGAGGTAGAAAAGCTAAATCAGCCGAATTTGATCTTCCAGACGATCCTGAAATGATGGATTTTGGTGATTTTGACGATTTAGATTTAAGTGACATTGGCGCATTAGAAGAAAACAACAATACTATGACAAATTTAGAAAAATATATCAAACAGCAAATCAGAGAAGCTAAAAATCCATTAGCTCAAAAGATGAAAGAAATCGAAAATCAAGGACGCGTTGCAGCACTTGAAACCAAATTAGCTGCTATTGCTGAAATGATCGAAGAAACTAATGGCCGTTTAACTCGCATTGACGAAGATAATGAATTCGCTGATATGATGGATAGAAATGCTGTTAAAGAAGTTCGTAAACAACTCAAAGAACTTGAAAAAGCTAAAGATAAGCTCGAAAAAGAAAGAGCTAAAATGGAAGGTAAAGTCGAAAAGAAAAAAGAACCAGTAGTAGATGAAGATGCTCCTATTGGTGAAGATATATTTGACACAGCCATTGATGAAATCGACTTAGAAGAAGAAACATTTGAACTTAACGAATCTATGCTTCGCATGCAAAAATTAGCTGGTTTAATCACTGAAAGTGATATTCAAAAAAAAACTAAGCCTTAAAGAAGAAAAAATAGCTCCCGAAGAATTACTAAAGCTATTACAAAGTAACCCAGATAAAGTATATTTAAATACAGGTAAATGGCCTCGTTTGAATGTTAAAAATTTTAAAGTAGGGAAAGATAATAAAGAAGTCATTGATTTTAATTCTAGACCACAGGAATTTTGGTTTTTCTGGACAGGTGAGGAATACAAAGATGCTCCTAAAAACATTGGCGATGGAGCTCAATTAATAGGAGGTTTTCAGTTAGAAGGAACCCAAATATGGTTTACAGTAATGGGGGGACGTGCTGAAGAATATTTAATGGCTCGCCTTGATAGAAAAGAATTTACTAGTAAACCTGGAAAAATTGATTATCTTAAAGTAGCTAAATTTGGTAACTAACTTAACTAAATATAAGAATTAAGGGAGCTTCGGCTCCCTTTCTTTTTAGCTACGTATATACGATGGCAGACATTAAATCAATTATTAAACAAGAGTTCGTTAAATCTGCGAGCGATCCTGTCTATTTTATGAAAAAATATTGTTGGATTCAACACCCAACAAGAGGTCGCACACAATTTAACTTATACCCATTCCAAGAAAAGGTATTAACTCTACTAAACAAGCACGATAAATCA
>Ga0208161_1001305_pt1 | contig 13413 bp, 10 predicted proteins | sample CB_VirMetaG_3_FD_184538 | JGI IMG/M metagenome (GOLD analysis project Ga0208161, IMG submission 184538) | Freshwater to marine saline gradient viral communities from Chesapeake Bay - CB_1508_1S Viral MetaG (SPAdes) (version 4) | ecosystem: Environmental > Aquatic > Marine > Coastal | place: USA...
ATCATTAACAATAGCTGTACTACCATTTAGATAGGAAGAAGATATAGCTCTTATAGCCCAACTTGAAGTACCAAATAGAGAACCTGTAAATGAAGAGGCGCTAATTATAGAAGCAGTGATTGGTATTGTTGTACTAGCTCCTTGTTCTGTTACTTCTTGGAGAGTTCCAGCACTAGCATTAGCAGCGTATGAAGCTGTTAAAGCATAAGATGCACTAACAGCCCAACTTGAGGTTATATTATAAGTTCCAACAGGTAGGAATGAAGCTGTTCTGGCGTTAATAGCGTTGGATGCAGATTGAGCCCATGAAGCTGTGATATTATAAATTCCAACAGGTAAAAATGAAGCCGTTTGAGCATTCCTAACAAATGAAGCAGTGGTAGCAAATGAAGCAGTAACCGCGTAAGAAGAAGATATAGTAAATGATGCTGTTGGTACTTGATTAGTAAAAGACAAAGTACCTGCTCCATCATCTCTTAAAACATAATTATTACCTGATCCTGTACTTGAAGGAAGAATAAACCTAACATCATTTGTTAATGAATTAGGTGCTACTAATTGAACTGAACTGCTACCATTAGTCTGAGATTCATATATGTAGATTTCACCAGGGACTGCAGTTTTTCCATAAATATAAGCATATTGAGATGTAAGAGATCCTGATATGTTAATTCCTTCATTATTAAAATTAGTAGTAGCTCCGTTATGGGCAAATCTTAAAGTATTACTATCAAAAGTTAATATTCTATTACTTGTTAAGGTTAAATTAGTATTCCCAATATTAGGACCAAATGAGGCAGTAGTTGCAAAGGAACTACTAATAACATTATTAGCCCAACTTGAAGTACCAAATAGAGAACCAGTAAATTGACTAGCACTTATAACAGAAGCTGTTATAGAATTAGATACACTTAAAGTGTTTAGGGTAGCATCACTACCTGAAAGGATGACTTTTTTCCAACTTGGCATTTTTCTGGTTCTCTATCGCGGTTAGATACGAATTAAAATCGCCTACTTCCCTTTTGGGCCAACAATAGTATTAACACCTATTATATTATTGTTTTACTTCTTGTATTGTAGCTAATTTTTCTTCAAATTTTCTTAAAAGATTTGACACTGTATGGGCATCTTTTCCATAAATTTGTACATTATGGATAGCTGCTATTGCAAATTGTATTTCTTGGGGTTCTAATCTAACTTGTAACATTTTAACATAAATTTAATTTATTAAGCATATATATAAATATCGCTAGTATCTGTTTGAATATACATTTGACCATAAAAATGGTTAGTAGTTCCAAAATTAACAGGAGTACCTGTAGGAGTACCTGCTGAGGCACTAACTGTGACTATATAATCTGTTGTAGCTCCTGTTGTTATAGAAGTTGCATTAGCAGCTACAGAACTACTTCTAGCCACCATCCAACGATTGGCATCTTGATCATAGAAAATAGCAGTACCAAAAACATTATCAGCACTGGCTGAGGTTTGTATTATAATACCTCCTTCATGAGATGGTGATCCTGTAGATCCACTATTTAATAATATAAATTTATCTTCAATAGCTAAATTTTGAACATTTATAAATGAAGAAGATCCAAAGAATGAAGCGGAACCATAAACTAAAAGATCACCATTTAATGTAGTTGTGTTAGAGACTGTTAAAGTTCCATTAATACTAACATTTTGGTTTAAAGTGTTAACATAAGAAGCTGTAACGCCATGTGAAGCACTTATAACATTATTAGCCCAACTTGCTGTTCCTAGTAAACTTCCTGTTATACCTCCATCAACAGATAAACCACCTGTTACTATTAAGGCTGAGATGCTACCTGATCCTCCTAATATTCTTAAAGCATGGATATTACCTGACCCTGAAATTACCTGGCCTGCTGAAGAACCTGTTGATGTTATAAATTTTGATGGGAGAACCCAGCCTATAGGTTGGGAGTTAGAAGATGGATCAGAATCAAAAGCTAATAAAAAACTTAAATTTGTAGTCTCAGCAGCTTTAATAGCTGTTGTATTAGAAGTTATAATTGTTTGAGATGAACCAACTGTTAATGGGGTAGTATTATTTGAACTATAAGCTTTAAATGTTCCTCCTTTATGTTCTAATAAAAGACCAGTATTAGTCAAAACGCCTCCATCACTTAAACCTCCAGACCTAACATAAAATTCATCAACATTATTTATAAAAAATCTATTAGCTAGTAAACCTAAATCATAATCAACCAACTCAGTATTACCAATCTTAACAAAATTATGATGATTGGAAGGAAGATTAGAAGAACTTACTATCAAACCTGATCCAGTTACCTCAGTCCCTGTAGTTCCAACTATATGGGTTCCTAAATAAGCTCTAGATCCACCAATTCCTTGAGCATCAAATCCCCCACTTATAAAAACAGATTGGGTTAAGGGATTAACATAAGAGGCTGTTAAAGCACTAGTAGCACTAGTAGCATTAGTAGCCCAACTTGCTGTTCCAAATAAAGAACCTGTAAAGCCTTGAGTAGCTATAACATTACCTGATACTACTAATTCATCTATGGTATCACTTCCACTTATTAATAGTGAGCCTGTTATAACTGCACTGCCTGAGAATGGAAAACCTGTACCTGATCCTCCCCCTCCTGACTCTGATACTACTGTACTTAAATAATCACCTATATAGATGTAAGCATCAAGGAAAGCTGGAGTTGAGCCATTAGGAGCATCTTGAGCAAAAAGAACCCCAGTCGAAGTATCTAATACCCAGTCTATAATATCTAAAGGAGGGATTTCAACTAGAGAAGAGTCATATAAAGTAGGGAAATATGAACTACCAAAAGAAGGAGGTACTATTTGTAGGGTTCCATTACTTCCTGTTAAATAATAACCATCAATAAAAGGAGCAGTACCTGCTTTAGGATTTTCTGAGTTGGCTTGATATGATCCTGAAAGTTTTAATACCCAAGTATGATTTCCGTTATTAATGGGAGTGTCACCCTCATCATCTATAGTAGTCCCAGCTAAAGATCCATTTGATGGAGTATAAAGACCATCACTAAATACAACTAATTCAAATCTTACTTTTTCAACTATCGCCCCTGAAGAAGTTACATATAAAGTTGATGGGGGAGATGTTGGGATAGGTTCTCCAAATATTGTTGAACTTCCTAATTGGATTAAGGAAGGAAGATTTTCTTCGGCTGCTGAAAATTTAGGGCTAGTAAAAGCTTTACCTAAAAGTTTTTTATAAGCTGATGATAATTGGTTTAATTGAGTTAATGGCATATTTTTATAGTCCTGAGATAGTTATTTTACTTATATTACCTGTCCATAAACTTCCTACTGTGAATCTTAATACAAAATATTCACTTGGACCTAATCTTTCACTAACTAAACTTATATCCCCTCCAGTTCCACCTAAAGCTATAGTAGCGCCAGACTTACACCCTACTCCATCATCTAAAGCATTATAAGTACCGGCGTTAGGAGCTGCAGCTATAACATCTCTCCACCCAGTTTCATCTGGGACTTTAATTTCAAGGGTCATATTATTACCAGTTAATGAAGTACCCACAGTAACAAAAGTAGCATTCGACCCATCTAATCTTATATTCCACGTAGCTCTTTGGCTAACTCCATTTTGAAAAACTCTATAAAAAGATCTGTCTTCTGTAGCGCCACTATAATCAGGTTGGCCTGCTATTTTATATACTACGGTTGAACCATTAATATTTCCACCATTAAGAAGTTGAGTTGGGTATCTAGCAGCTCCATTATAAACCGCTAAATCACTAGTGGCTAGAGCAGATGCGCTAGGGAAAGTATTTAGAGCGGTAGAGGCTGCTGTTTGAGTGTCATATGAGGCTGAAGGGACTCTATAATTTTCTAAACAAAAACTTTCAGTAAGAGCTGTGTTAGAAGTATTAACATTATCATAAAGAATAGTAGGAGTTGTTAAGGTACTTGAATTTCCTGTTTTTCCTAATAAATTAGAAACATTCACCTTAGATGCTAAAGAAGCACTTAATAATCTTGAAGTAGTAGATGTAAAGGTATGAGCACTATTTATTTGGAAAATACTATCAGCTGTTGTAGGGGTAGGAATATTCACTAATGTAGATATTAAACCAGAGGTTTGACTATTAAACCCTTGGCTACTATCTGAAGCAGCTAAAGTACCTGATCTATAGCTATTTTTATAATAATTAGATAAAGAGCATGAAAAATTATAACTAATATTTGTATAATATTTTACTCCTGAAAGAGCTTTTTCTCCTGTAGCTGAAAAAGAAGTTGAGGTTGGAGTCGAAAAAGTATAAGGAAAATTTCCACTTGCTGCTGCCGGATCAAAAACCCAGTCAATATATGTAGTTGGTCCTCCTGCTATACTTGATGATACTCGAGCATAATTAGATCCAGTTCTCCAAGTAGAAGCAGGGATACTTACTGTTCCTGTTCTATGTCTAAATAAAGAAAAAGATTGTCCTGTTCCTATAAAAGAACCTGTTTGAGCTGCGGTTAATGTTATAGTAGGACCTGTTGGAGATGTAGCCCCATTAGTTACAGAAGCACTAGTAGCAGCTGTATATATGTATGTTGTTCCATTTATATCTATTGTATATGTTTCTCCCGCTGCGGGGTCTGAATTAGCTTTAAAAGCATTAGCTGGGTAATTAACATAAGTTCCTGAGTTGACAGCTACGTCATTATTTAATGTAATTGTTATAGGAGTAGTATTAGAAGCTAAAACTCCTAACCTAATACGGGAAGTAGTAAGATTATTAGTGCTTCCTACAGAACCTGTATATATACCTCCAAAATCAACATTACTAAATCCTGTTGTGCTAGATAAGTTTAGGTTGGAATAAGAGGAGGTTGATAAGCTATCTCCAAAAGCTAAATAATAGTTTCCACTATCCCAATCAGCTGAGGTCCATGATGTAGCATCAATATAATCTAAAGCTGGGGCAGCTGGAGGTGCTAAACCTGCTAATACTTCATTTATATCATCAACAGCATTAGCCACAGTTGTAGTAGGTTCAAAAGGAAATAAACCATCAGTATAAGTCCCATCTGTTGGTATTCCTATAGTATCACTACCAACATTAGAAGAAGCGGTATAATGAAATTTACCTGTTGATGTATTGTAAGTTACAACATTAGTTGTACTAGCAGTCACTAATGAGGCGAATAAATCACCACTAGAGCTAATATTACTTCCAGTAATATCCCCACTAGCAAATATATTATTTAACTCAGCACTAGAACCTGATACTATTACCTTTTTCCACTCAGCCATTTATTATTGGTTTAAAGTTTTTATTGTTTCTTGTAATTTAAGAGCTATATTATAAACAATTTGTACATCTTGACCTTTAAAATCAGAACGAGCTACTAAAGCTAATATATATTTAGCTTCTTCAAGTTCTAATTGAGGAACTTTAATTTCTTTAGTTAAAGATTCTTGGGTAGGTTCTTTTGTTAGATTTTTAATTTCTTGAAAGGTTGCCATGAAACTTAGTATTTTATTATAAATATTATTGGAAACCGAAATAATATTCATTATCTTTATAGATTATACCACCTGTTACAGCTGTTGGGAAACTGCTAGTAGGCATTAAAGTAAATACACCTTGGTTATTAACTTTTACTTTAGTTACACCTGATTTTTTGATAAGAAATATATCTTCGTTATTATATTGATCAACTGTTAGTGATGAAGATATTATAACATCTAAACTTCCACTATTAACTATATCATTAGATACTAATTTCCAATAATTATCACTACTCCCAGTAGCGACTGTTACATTAAAAGAAGTACCATTACCTCTAGTAAAATTTAGAATATTAGAAGTAGCTGAGGCATTAACAATAAAAGATCCAGTATCTATAGTGCTTCCTCCCCCCCCTCCAGAAAAACTCCCAGAATAAAATAACTGTTGGGTTGTTGAATTATATACAACAACTCCATCAGTCCCTCCTGATGGAGCAAGAGATAAAGAAGCATATAAGTTAGGAAATCCTAAATCTATTCTAAACCTTTCAGCCATACTATGGTTTAGTAATAAATATTAAAAGATACCATATTTATTTATAAAATTCTAAATAATTATTATTTAAATAGGACTTTAGTCCTGCTATTCTTAAATTTCTTTCAATAGTAGAAACTACTTTTTCATTTGTTTGAGATACAAAATCTTTATCTCCTTTTATAGTCCAAGTTAAATTAAATGCTTTATATAAAAAAGAAGCATAATTTGGATCATTACTTTTTAATTTATTAAAAGTATCTTTTGTTATTTCAATATAGATATTTTCATTAATTTTTTTAACAAAATATCTTATAAAATTACCTATCTCATAGTCTTGATTAGTTGGAGATGGTTTTTGATAAGTAGGAACTATTAATGTTTGAGAAGTATTAATTTGTTTAGCTCTATTATAAACTTCATTCCCTTGATTTAAAGTTATAGTACTAAAACTACTCTCTTTCTTTTCAGGGATTAACTCTAAACTAATAGGCACCCCATCACTTGGGTTACGTCCTGAAAAGTATTCTCCTTTTGAGGTTTTCCAATAATATCCAATATATTCTTTTTGAGAAGATATTTCTCTTAATTGGTCACCTTTAGTGAATAAATTATTTTTTACTTGACTCTTTGGGTAATACATTATATACTATTTTGAAGACTTAAAAAGTAAGCTTGATTTAAACTAAACTCATTATTATCTTTAAATTGAATATTTTTAGTTTTATCAGATTTTTTAGGTACTGATAAAGTATTTAAAGTTGTAGTCCAAGTATTATTTTGAATAGTATTATCAATACCTTGAACTATAAAATCAATTTTATTAGCATAGTTTTTAGGTAGAATTTCATTAGTGACTATTAATCTTTGATAAGGTAAAATTCCTGATATACCATCTAAGCCTAAAGTAAGATTAACAGGTATAAATCCTTTACCTGGGATATTTCCATTTATTGTTTTAATACCTAAATCATATTCTAATAGTAAAGATAAAACCCTTGAAGCTGAAGTTAGAACATCTTTCCCCGGATATTTAAAATCTCTATAAAGAGGTATAAGGAATTTTTCTATATGTTCACCAAATTGTTTAACTAAATCTTTTTTAAACTCTTCATCAGGAACATTATCAAGATTATTAGTGTTATTTTGTATTCTATCTAATAAACCCTCATTCCATCTAGCTAAAAGAGAAGCATTTGGATTAGCTGAGTTATTACTTGCAGTTGAACCTATAGATATTTGAGTAACTAATTTATTTGTTATCTCAGATTGAACAGATACATTCCTAGTAAAACATCCCTCTATATTTGGTAAAACTCCATATAATCTAAGAGGATGGACTTCATCTGAATTGTCTTGAACAACATCTGGTATTATAGTATCATCTTTAATTTGGATACCATTTTCATCATCAAAAGTAATAAGAAAATTATTTATATTACCTAAAGCATCTTGAATCCCATAAACTAATTTATCTAAGAATGTGTATAAGTTAGCCTGATTTGAGTCTGGGTCAAATGAGTCAGCTAAGGTGGTAGCTATAAAATCAAGATTAACATGAATAGCCATTAACTTCCCAGCGTAAGGATTATTTTCAACCCTAAAAGAATTACTTAAGATTTCTTTTAAGAGTGCACCACTACTAGCTAAAGGATTAAAAGGTATTAAACACACTTCAGGATTTGTAGAGTGTTGAAAAAAGTGAGTAAACATATAATTGTCATTATAACTGTTACTTACTTTTATACCTTTAGCTCCATTTTTAGAATGGGGTAAAATTTCTTGTTTTATTATTTCTAATAATCCTCCTAATGTTATATAATTAAATTCAAAAGCATTTTTATCATTCTCAGGATTTATAAACTTAATAGATACCAACTCAGAAAGAGATGATACTCCTTGTTGGGTTAATACTTCAGTTCTATTATCTAAAGAAGATTTTTTATAATTAATCTTATCCTTAGTACTCCATTTGGTATTTTTTAAAGTTAAATTTAATGAAAACAGTCTTTTATTAAAAACTGATTTATTTTGATCTAAAATAACAGTAGCACTATTATCATCAATTTCTGAAAGGGAAGATTTAACATCTAAGGTTGTTGGAGGATTAATTGAAGAAGGATCAACTTTAACAGCTGCTCCTGCCTCTATAAGTTTCTCATATCCCCCAGCTAAAGATAAATTATCAGCTATAGCTTTATTATAAGCTGAGTCAATATTTTCATCTTTTTTTGGGTTCCGACCTAATTTTTTTAAGATAGCTTTTTTCTCATCTGTGGTTTTAGTTATGATTTTATAATCAGCTAAATTAGTAAGAGTATCATTTAAAGTGACAGGACCGTCTAAAATTAAACTATCTATAACACCTCCTTTAGACACACCTTTTAAACTAATCCCATAACTACCATTACTATTAAAATCCCAAGAAAAGTTAGTTATTTTTATAAGAGCACCATCATAATTTCCCCCTGATGTTTTTCTATATTCATTAATACTATTTTCTACATCAGAGTCTTTTTTTCCTTTTTCAAAGAAACCATTAAAAGCTGGGGTATAAAACTCTGGGTTTGAAATAAACTCTCCTTCAGAAGTAACATAATTTGTATGTCCCCATTCTAATAACATATAATAACCAATTCTTAAATATAAAGCTTCTATTATTTCTAATTGATCTTTATTATGAGCGGTTAATTGGATATCATAATTTCTAATAGCACCTCTATTAACATGGGTAATTTTCACAGAATCTAAACCAGGCATAGGGACATAGCCATATTCTGAAGAACCAAGGCCATAAGAATATTGAGCAGCTTGGAATATATCATCTCTTTCAGCTGTGTTAGTAACAACCCCTCCTAATCTTGAGTAAGAATTATCAATACTATATATTCCTCCAAATAAAACAAAATTTTTAGCTAATAAATCTCCTGAGTTGTTTGGGAGGTTAAGGTTTTTTCTTAAATCATCTGATCCTTCTATTAAATCAACAGATGAAGCTAATCTAACCCAAGCGTTTCTATTATTATTATATAATATTCTTTGATCTAAAGTTAGAACTTCAGGATTATTTCCTATAATTTGTTGTCTTAATCTAATTTGATTTTGCACCCATTTAGCTAAAGGATCCCCAGTAATGTTAGCCATTTTGATTTAATTTGTTATAACTGTTTAATATATTTGATATATCACTTGGTATTCTAATTTGGACTCCAACAGGAGGTATTAAAGAATTTTGTATTAAAATATCAGCATTAGCTACAGATATTATCCACCATAAAGTAGGATCATTATAATATTGATTAGCTAATAGATCATATCTATCATTTTGTTGAGTTATAACATATATATCACTTACAGACAAAGGAATTTCAGGATATCTAGTTGTAGCTAAATATCTTTTTTCTGGTCTAAAAGGAGAATTTTGTAATTCAGATATATTTTGATAACGTCTCATTGTTGATTTAATCTAGCATTTCCATTTATAGCTATTTCTCCACCATAACCTCTACCTGTATCTCCTAATGAGATAAATCTGGAGTTGCCACTATTATAAGGGTTAGATTTGCTGCTAACTGTACTTGGGACAAAGTTATGTATAGGTTTAAAGTTAAAACTGCTTACATTAATTAGTAAAGGCAATTCAGCTGAGTTTTCATCTATTTCTCCATCGTCTTTTCTAGCTATATCCCATGAAGAATCGTCTGGGATGCTATAGTTAATTCCATCTAATACACCATAAACATTATTTATATAGTCTCCAACTGTTAATTGGATTATGTTACCTCTCATAAAACCACCTTTAGAATAATCAGGAGCCATTATAGATCCTAAATAATTAAGTTTATCATAAACTGGAAATAATTCAATACGAGATCCTACAAGAATATCAAAACTTAAAGATATACCTCGAGAAAATCCACTATATTTATAGAAATCTTCTCCTCTACCCATATATTTAAATGAATCCCAACTTGCTCCAAAAGAATCTGATAGACCTTTTAAGTAAGCTCTAAAATGGATATAAGTTTTTAATTCAGGATTATCATTATTTAAAACAGCTATATAAAATTTTATAATATCATCATAACCTTGTCCTGTTTTAACTTCATTACTTGAATATAAAGTATTATAATTAATAAGATCAACCCCAGCTGTCTTTACAGGAGCTCCTGAGAAGTAGGCTTGTCTATCAAGATTAGCATCGTTACCCTGATCTCCAGTACCATACTTTTGAACTCTGTTAAATACACCATAATTTGTTAATCTACCCAAAACTCTTTTACCATCAGGAGTAGATTTATTAACAACATCTAACATAAAGTTAGATATAGAAGAATTAGGGTCTAAATTATTCCCTAATCCTGTACTGGTTAATCTTAATTTATTTCCAATAGCTTGGCTATCAAGAACAAAAGTATTTTTATATAAACCGGTTCCTTGAATATAATTTGAAGTATTAGTAGCTCTTTTTATAGTTGTCACAGGACTATTAGCTCCTCCACCATAAGTTAAAATATTATTATTAATAGCTAAGTCTATACCAAAAGCTAAAGCGGCTGTGGTTCCACCTATTCCTAATTCACGAGGAGATTGTTTAAGAATTTTATTTTTATACAAAATACTTAATCTATTTCCATTACCATTATATAACTGTTTAGTTAAAAACTCATAAGTTGTAAAAAAAGGACTTTCAGGTAAACCACCTAATGAATTATAATGAATACCTGTACCTGAAGCCCCGGCTTGGAGGATTAAATTTTGGTTACTAAAAGTACCTCTTGTAGGGCCATAAGGGGTTTGAGGACCATTAAGTGATAAAAGTTTTTGTTTTAAAGTAAACAATGAACCCCTAGCACTTTTACCGTCATTAAAAAACTTAGTAAGACGAGATACATCTTCAGCAGCTGCTAAAGATGTACCTTGTCTTCCAATTGAATCAATCCCTAAATAATCATCACTCCCAGGAGTGTAATTATAATCAGTTGTGAGCCTTTTTTTGATATAAGGTTCATTACTACTAGTTCCTCCAGCCCTATCTCTACCATATTTAAGGGTTCTTAAATTGGTTTTTAAATCAATAAGACCCATAAATTTAGTTTATTGAGGTAAAGAATCTAAGTATCCTGGAGGTGTTCCGCCGTTTAATCTGTCTAATTGAGAGACATTTAAACATGTAGTACCATTAGGACCAAGTGGATTTGGGTTGGTAACTGGTGGGGTTTGTCCTTTGAATCCTAGATTAGTGACTGCTAAGGATTGTAAAAGTGATGTTGCCATGTGTTATTTTATTTTTTAATATTAATTAATATTGTTAACAATAATAAATATGTAGGGTTTACATTCTATAAGCATTTTGACCTAAAGCTTGACCTACTTTATTTCCATTCAATTCTACTGTTATTGGGCGATTAGCTATAGATGGAATCTGTGATATTAATCCCGCCATTAATTGTTTCATTTCTTGGAGTTCTTTTTTAAGGTCACTATTATCTGACTCTATAACTGTAGTTGAAGTTTGAGGAGATTCTTGGGCTATTTGATCTAAAGGTACTACAGCTTCAGGACCAGCTTCCCCTATTAAAGCTACTGTTGGCTTAGATACCATTCCCCCTTCAGCCAATTTAGGCATAGCTACCTCTTCTAATGATAAGTTTTCACTAATTGACTGGCTAACACTAACTAAATTGGAACCAACACCATCATTAACCTTTTGAACCATAACTCCTTTAGGTGAAACCTTAACATCTAAAGCTCCAAATTTTTCACTAACAGGGAACACTGGTCCTTTTTTACCAGTAACTCCATCATTAACATATGAGATATTAGGAGATACAACAATACCATCTTTAGGATGGGTAACAGCTACATTACCAAAACGATCTGCTATTGTGAATGGTCCTTTTGATGATGATGAACCATCAGATACACGTTGAGGAGATGTTTTAGGTTTAGGAGCCGTGTGAGCTAAATTTGGGGAGGCTGAAGTGGGTGGGTGGAGTTTATTATGTTCTTGATGGAATAAGGATACGATAGGTGATCCAACAGGTCTAGCTCCCAACTTATCAGCTACAAAACCAGCGAACATCTCACCTAAAATACCACCTACAGTTCCACCCAATATTGATAATACCATACCAGCGGGTCCAGTAGCTAATGTTCCTAAAGTACCAACTAACATAGTACCTAATATACCTCCACCAATACCTCCTAAAGTAGTAAGGGCTGCTTTACCTACTTCTTGATCAAGTTTATCTCTAGTAACTCCTTCTTTGTGTAAAAGGTGAGAAATATTAATAGCTCCTGTAGTAGCATGCATAGCATGTCCTATTATAGGTGTTTTCTTAAGTATAGCTTTAAGAGGAGCTAAAAGAGTTTTAGACTTAAATAAAGATTTTATTATATGACCTGATTCTTCTACTATTACAGGTAATAAATAATGTTTTACAGCTCCTATAGGGTTACTAAAAATTTCCCAAGGACTAATAGCATCTTGAACTTGTTGAACTGCTGCTCCCTCTAAGGGCAAACCTTCACTTGCTGACTGACCCATACTGACCAAATCAGGTGGTCTATATCCTTTTTTATTTCCCATACTATGGAAATAGGTAGTTTTAGTTGGAGATAGGGGAGTATAACCTTTTATAAGTTTTTTAATCAAATCAGGTTGGAAAGGATCTAAAATTGAATCTAAAGTTGACTCATTTCCTTTTTTCACATGAGGATTTCCCCCATCAGTTCCTAAAGCTTCATAAACTAATCTAGCCAAGATATTAGAACTAATTTTACTAGGATCAGCGAATCCCATATCACTTCTTATACCTATTAAATCAGGTTCAGTGACAGGAGATTCAGGTAATCTAAGAGTGTTTATAAAATCAATATGAGAAGTTCTATAAATATCAGATGGAGATTTATCAAGTCTATCAATAGTAAACATCATACTATTTTTACTATCCCAAACGTAAATTCCAGGTCTTGTAGGTATAACTTTTCTATTTTCTCCTTTGTACTTATCCCAAATTTCTTGTTTAGTTTTATCTATTTCTTTATCACTAATTTTATTACTAACAGCTGCGTCTTGGACTTTTTGAACAGTAGACAAAACTTCCTTAGTGACTAAGGCATCCTTAATCTTTTGAGCTATTGATGAGGTTTCCTTAATAGTTAGAGCATCCTTAACTTTTTGGGATGTAGAAGATTCTTTAACTAAAGTTTCTTTAACTTTTTGGGCTATAGATGACTCTTTAGATAAAGTATTTTTAGTAACTAAAGCATCCTTAACCTTTTGGACTAATACTTTCTTAGGAGATACTTTAACATCTAACGCGCCGAATCCCTCACTAACTGGGAAGACTTTGTTTTGTGGGGAAGGTGTCGCCCCATCATT
>Ga0208161_1001307_pt1 | contig 13373 bp, 7 predicted proteins | sample CB_VirMetaG_3_FD_184538 | JGI IMG/M metagenome (GOLD analysis project Ga0208161, IMG submission 184538) | Freshwater to marine saline gradient viral communities from Chesapeake Bay - CB_1508_1S Viral MetaG (SPAdes) (version 4) | ecosystem: Environmental > Aquatic > Marine > Coastal | place: USA...
TTTACCGGGTGATCTCCGCGAAAAAATGGACCCATGGGTACAGCCCATATACCAAAACATGTATACATTATACGATAAAGAAAAAATTGAAAAATTTATCCAAGATGGGCAAATTGAAATCGTGCCTGTCTCATTTATGCGTGGTCGAACCTTCCTAGATTCAGTAGTAATTGTAGACGAAGCTCAAAACGTTACACACGAACAAATGGAAATGATTGTTACTCGCATTGGTTTACGTAGTAAAATGATTATTTGTGGAGACGATAATCAAGTGGATTTAAAATCAAAACGTGATTCCGGATTTAGATTTTTATACACAGCAGCACGTCGAATCAAAAATATGTGTGCTATTTCTCTAAAACAAAATCATAGAGATCCTATTGTAGAAGACTTAATTAATTTATACGAAGAAGCGGCTGAGCAAGGTATATCTTTAGGTACAGCTGGTTCTAGCGGAAAACGTAAATAGGTCAAAGTTTTTTAATATTTATAATAAAAACACATGGCTAATATCTTAATATATAGTGGATCTTCTGACTTTGCTGCTTATTTAGCGGCTTATAATTTAGACCCTACATTACCACCTCCAACAGCATTTGGTTTTTATAATACTGATACTGATTTCCAATCAGATGCTAATAAGGTAACTACATTTTGTGCTCGTAGATTAGGATGGCCTATTGAAAATGTTGAATTACAAGACGTTCAATTCTGGACTGCTTTTGAAGAAGCAGTAACAGTTTACGGAAATGAACTGTATGCTTTTAAACAAAGAGAAGACTATCTTTCAATTGAAGGATCTGAAAACTCTTACTTCTCAGGTGTAGAATTTTCTAGAACTTTAGTTACTCCTAACCTTCAAAACGTTGTTCGTTTATCTGAACAATACGGCGAAGAAGCAGGTGTAGGAGGTAATGTAACTTGGTATAGTGGCTCAGTTCAATTAACAGCTAGTGTTCAAGATTATGATTTAAACGTTTGGGCTTCACAATCATTAGGTATTAGTGGTAGCCAACTTGAAATTAAAAAAATATTTTATGAAGGAATTCCAGCATCAGCTCAATATTTTGCGGCTGGTGGTGCCGGTATTGGAAACTTAGGTTTAGGAGCTGGTATGGGAGTTTGGGGTGGATTTGGTGGTGTACCTGGATATGGCATTTACAACACCTATTTAATGAACCCATTAAGTTTTAACGTTCAAGCTATTCAAGCAACTGAATTAGCTGGAGATATTTTATTTAACCAATACAGCTTCCAGTTAATCAATAATCAACTTAGAATATTCCCTGTGCCCGGCACTGGTGAAGATGGAGACCCAGGTAAACTTTGGTTCCAATATACTATTGTAGATCAAGTATATGCTGATTCTTTACAATCTGGAAGTAGTTTAGTAACTAACATTTCACAATATCCTTACAATAATCCAATATATGCCACTATCAACTCAGTAGGTAGAAGTTGGATTTTTGAGTATACATTGGCACTATGTAAAGAAATGTTAGGATATGTTAGAGGTAAATACTCAACAGTTCCTATCCCAGGCGCTGAGGTAACTTTAAACCAAGGAGATTTAATAACATCTGCTACATCTACTAAAGATACTTTAATTGCCCGTTTAAGAGAATATTTAGATCAAACCTCTCGTCAAGCAATGCTTGAAAGAAAAGCAGCAGAATCAGTTGCTAGAGTAAACGAAATTAACAATGTACCAATGACAATTTTCATAGGATAATGGCATTATACGGAGAGGCAAGAGATATTAGTTTTTTTAGACACATTAATCGTGAATTGATGGCTAACATTATTTCACAACAATGTGTTTACTATAAATTTGACTTAGGTGAAACTAAAGTCAATATTTATGGTGAAGCATCAGGTGGTAAGTATTACCACCCTCCTGTATTGTTAAATTGTTTAATCGAAAGAGACTCACAACAATATCCTGAAAGTGATTTAGGTATTAACTTTAATTGGAATATTACCTTTAAATTTTTAAGGGACGATTTATTAGATCGTAATATTAATTTTAATAAGGATTGGCAATTTGCTAGTACGTACGGTGCTAATTTAGTCCCTGAAGTTGGTGACATTATCTTATATAATCAGGGATATTACGAAGTAGATAGCACAAACGCTAACCAATACTTTGTAGGTAAAAACCCAGCTTACGATTATAAAGATAGTACTGGTACTAACATATTAAACGAAACCGACTTAGCTGATTTTGGTTCAAGTATCTCAATTATTTGTAATACCCATTACGTACCAGCAGATAAATTAGCATTATCACCATTTAAAGAAAGAATGTAATGCCACAGAATAGAAAACCAGTACCAAAGTCTCAAAGAGAAATAAGCGAAGGATTACAAACACCTTACGATCCTACCGTAGGTAATCCTAATGGTGCTAATCAATACTCTGTAGACCCTGATATTAATCAGGCGGGCATTCCTTTTAATCGTTCTGAAAAATTATCTCAAAAAGGAGATACTTATAAACAATTTACAGTTGGTTTAGAAGATATAGATGAATCTGTATTTTACTATTTTAATAATGTAATTAAACCTTTTGTATTTCAAAACGGGGAAAGAATTCCTGTACCTGTTATTTATGGTAATCCTGAAAGATGGAATAACTTCCAAAAAGATGGGTACTATCGAGATAAAAATGGCAGAATAATGATGCCTATTATTGTTATTAAAAGGGATTCGATTACTAAAAATAGAAGTATTGGTAATAAATTAGATGCTAACTTTCCTAATTTATACACTTCCTGGCAAAAACAATACAACCCTAAAAATTTTTACTCTAATTTTAACGTATTAAATAACAGAGTACAAACAAAACAATTTATTGCTAACGTTATCCCAGATTATGTAACATTACAATATAGTGTAATTGTTCAAACATATTATATGGATCAACTAAACAAAATAGTTGAAGCTATAAATTACGCATCAGATTCATATTGGGGTAACCCTGAACGCTTTAAATTTAAAGCAATGATTGATGGTTTTACTAATGCAAATCAACTTGCAATAGGTGAAGAAAGAGTAGTAAGGAGTAACTTTACTATTAATATGTATGGATATATAATTCCTGATGTTGTACAAAAAGATGTTACTGCTATAAAGAAATATAACTCTAAATCAAAAGTTATTTTCTCTATGGAAACTACATCAAATCCTGAGGTATTTAACCCAAATCCACAGGAAACAACAGACGGTAGAAATCGTTTAAATGAAAATGTTAACACTCGTAAGAGAATAAGCACTACAGAATGAGCAATATTAGATTTTTAGATAATGTAGCTGTAACGGCTTACAATACATCTCAGGAAGTAGGTTCAACTTTTCCAAGAGTAGTATTTGAAGGAGAAACAAAAATTGTTTCTACTAACACCAACTCATACGCTTACGAAATTTTTAACTTAGGTGTTATTAATATCAATGGTGGTATTGCCGTAAACGTAGGAGGCGAAACTGTTTACTCTCATGGTTTACTTAGAGCAGAAAACAAATTTGTAAACCAAGGTAAAATAAACATCAACGGTATTTTTGAAGTGGGTGATATTTTCTCAAATTAAACAAAAAAATACAATATTTATAATAAAACTTGATTTGTAGTGGCTCAAATTAATATTGCACAAACCGGAACCTCAGGCATCGAGACCCCACAAGCAGGGGTTGTTGCTGTCTTCTCGAATAACGCTGATAGCGGTAAATTATACTATAAATTCTCAGATGGCACAGTTGCACCTGTAGATACAGGAGGTACGTCTGGAGGAGGTTCAGGTACTTCTGGTACATCTGGTGATGGTACCTCAGGCACTTCAAGTGTAGGAACCCCAGGTTCATCTGGTACCTCAGGTACAGGAATTACAGGTACTTCTGGTACATCCGGTGATGGTTCATCTGGTACTTCAGGCGTAGGAACTCCTGGTTCATCCGGTACTTCAGGAACGGGCATTACAGGTACTTCTGGTACATCAGGTGATGGTTCATCAGGTACTTCAGGTGTTGGTGGTTCATCAGGTACTTCAGGTGCTGCCGGTGCTCCTGGTTCCCCAGGTTCATCAGGTACTTCAGGTACTTCAGCCCCAGGTATCACTTCAGGTTCATCAGGTACTTCAGGTTCATCAGGTACTTCAGGCGTTGGAACCCCAGGTTCATCAGGTACTTCAGGCGTTGGAACCCCAGGTTCATCAGGTACTTCAGGTGATGGTACTTCTGGTACCTCAGGTGCTAATGGTTCATCTGGTACCTCAGGTGCAGCTGGTGATCCAGGTACTCCAGGTTCTTCTGGTACTTCAGGTACATCTGCTCCAGGTATATCTTCAGGTACTTCAGGTTCAAGTGGTACTTCAGGCGCTCAAGGTGATCCAGGTACCCCAGGTACTCCAGGTTCTTCTGGTACTTCAGGTTCATCAGGTACTTCAGGCGTTGGAACCCCAGGTTCATCAGGTACTTCAGGCGTTGGAACCCCAGGTTCATCAGGTACTTCAGGTACTGGTGGAGGTGGTGGTGCTGCCTTAACAGTTGAAGATGGTTCAACAACTGTTTCAAGTGTTACAGATATTATATTTAGTGGAGCTAGTGTAACTACAGGTACTTCAGGTGTTGCACAAGTAACTATCTCTGGAGGTGGAGGTGGTATTGCTACTGTGTACAATACTATGGTTCGTACATATGTTGATCATGGTTCTAACCGAGTATCTGAAATTTTATCAACCGGAACTTTATACGCAGGTTTATCTTGGAGTAGAAGTACCACTACTTTAACTGTTACAAGCACAGCTCATGGATTAACAACTGGAGATTATGTTGTTATTAGAAACATGAACCAAGATTATTTATTTGCCCAAATCACAGTTTCAGACCCAAATACATTTACTTTAACTTGTGATAACACAGGTGGTGCTTCGGGAACTGCTGGAGCATATATTCCTGTTCCTGTAGTAGATACAGGTGCTACCTTAAGTGATGATGAAATGACTATTGCATCTCCATCAGCAGGTACCGTACAAATAGTATCTGTAAAAATTACAACAGGTACCAAATCCGGAGCTACATTTACATTAAAGATGCCTCAATCGTTGTCTAATGGTGCTGGTGATAATACTTCATTACTTACAATGAATCCACCAACTGTAGGAGTATATAAACTTAGTGATGGAGCTTACGTTCCTACATCCTATATATCTCAATTAAATACAGCTTCAAACTTTAACCACTTTACTGTAGGAAGTATACCTGTTTTGGTAAATAACGTTATTAAGTTTAATTTCTAAAAAAAATTAATAAATGTTAAAGAGCCCCTCATTTGAGGGGCTTTTTTTGATATTTATAACAAACCCTTGATTGGAAAGTGAAGATCAAGTATTATTTTATAATACTATATTAAACAAATATGGCTCAACAACCTTTTTACGGTAAACTATCTTCAGTAGCTCCTGGATACGAAAATATTATAATTTTCTACGGTAATACTAGTATTGGCTCTAATACTATTACAAGTATTACTCCTGAAAGTGGATATGATACTTCTCTTCTAAGACCTGGACAAATAATATTTGATGCTGAAGGAAAATTTGCATCCAATCCCACTATTGTTTCAGTTGATAGTGCAACCCAAATTACAGTAGATCAAAACGCTACAGGGGCTGGGACTGGAGCAATTTTTGGTTCTTCAACACCATCAAAGGTATATTTAGTTCAATCTGCTTCATTATTTGATCCTCAAAACCGTATCTCAGTTTTAGATATTACAGGTAGTAATGATGTTGATTTCGATGGTTCAACCCCTATTTATACCTTAATAGGTCAAGGAGCTACATCTCAAGGTGGTACTGCTGTAACTGGTCTATTCCATGAATATGCTATTACAGAAGTTATATATAGAGATGTAGGTAACGCTGAAATTTCATTTTTTGTAGAATGGAATGAAGACGGGCCCGGTAATCAATATGGTGATTTTCTTTTTTCAGGAGGTGGTCAAACTTTACCTATTGCTTCTTTAACTCCTTCATCATCTTTATCTACTATATTTTCAACTAATATTGGTGGTCTAGGTGATTTAGCAGCTGGATCTGAAGTTGCAGGGTATCAAATTGCATTAAACAACTTCCTTGATGATTTAGCAATCAGTGATATATTCTATACTGGTTCTCTCGTAAAAACTAATACTTACGCCTTAAATTTCTCAGGATCAGGAGTTGAAGTAACTCCTTCAGGTTCAGATGGAGTATTAGTAAACGTAGATAGACGTATCCCAGTCTCAGCAAGTGACTCTGGTGTAGGTTTAGCAACAGCACTTAACTTTAGTGGTTCCGGAGTAGATAGTGTAACTATAGACAGTAACGGTATAGCTAAAATATACATAACCGGAGGTGGTGGAGGTACTACAGGTACCTCAGGTACTTCAGGAGTAGACGGTACCTCAGGTACAGGTGCTTCTGGTACAAATGGTACTTCTGGTACTGGTATTTCGGGTACAGCAGGTACTTCAGGTACTGGTGTTTCTGGTACCGGAGGTACATCAGGTACCTCAGTAACAGGCACAGGTGGAACTTCAGGAGTAGATGGTACTTCAGGCACTTCAGGTGATAGTGGTTCTTCAGGTACAGCAGGTTCATCAGGTACTACCGGTACCTCTGGTACTTCTGCGGGTGATGGTACAGCTGGCACATCTTTAGGTTCAGGCACATCAGGTACAAACGGTACAGACGGTACTTCAGGTACTGGTGGAGCTGGAACTTCAGGAACTTCAAGCAACGGTACAAACGGTACTTCAGGTATTTCATTTAGTGGTACAGACGGTACTTCAGGTACTGCAGGAGATGGTACTTCAGGTACTTCCAGTGAAGGTACAAACGGTACTTCAGGCCTTTCAAGTAATGGAACAGACGGTACTTCAGGCACAGCAAGTGATGGCACTTCAGGTACAGCAGGAGAAGGTACAAACGGTACCTCAGGTCTTTCAGGTAATGGTACAGATGGTACTTCGGGTACAGGAAACAATGGTACTTCAGGTACAGCAGGCGAAGGTACTAATGGTACTTCAGGCCTCTCAAGTAATGGTACAGACGGTACTTCAGGTACTACAAGCGATGGTACTTCAGGTACAGCAGGTGAAGGCACAAACGGCACTTCAGGTCTTTCAAGTAATGGGACAGACGGTACATCAGGTACTGGAGATAATGGTACTTCGGGTACTGCTGGATTTGGTACAGATGGTACTTCAGGCGCTTCAGATAATGGTACAGACGGTACCTCAGGTACTAGTAGTACAGGTACCTCAGGTACTTCAGGTGAAGGTACTGGAGGTACAGCTGGTACTTCAGCAGATGCCGGTACAAATGGTACATCAGGTATTAGCGGTGGAGATGGAACAAGTGGTACCTCAGGTTTAAGTGGTACAGGTGGTACTGCTGGTACTACTGGTACATCAGGACTTTCAGAAGATTCAGGTACAGCCGGTACTTCCGGTACTTCAGGTGCAGGTGTAGGTACTTCAGGTACAGGTGGTACTGCCGGTACTGATGGTACTTCAGGTAATTCTTCTAATGCTGGTACAACTGGTACTTCTGGTACCTCAGGAGATAGTGGATCATCAGGTTCTTCAGGTACAGCTGGTTCAGCAGGTACTTCAGGTTTATCAAGAAGCCAAGCAATTACTTATCCTACTGTAACACAAGATAGTGAAGACGATACTTTTAGTCCAAGTTCTTCAGAGCTTTACAGTAAAGATTCAGGAAATAATTTTATTGCTGGTGCTTCAACAAGTGCTGCTAGAATTTATATATTCCGCTATGCTGCCTTCGGTTTAGTATCTGATGAATTACTTAGCAGTATTCTTCCTGGAGCTACCTTAGTAGTTTCTACTACAAGTGGTACTGCTGGTACTTCAACTTATACTGTAGAGAGTAATTTAGGTGACTTAGGTAGTGGTGGGTATTTTGTTTATGGTGTAACTCACGTAAGTGGAACTGATGTAATATGGGGTGGTGGATTATATGATGCTTTTACATACCAATTTACTACAGTAGCCGCCGTAGGTACTAGCGGTACTTCAGGTACATCTTCTTCAGGTGGTACTTCAGGTTCTTCAGGTACAGCAGGTTCAAGTGGTACAGCAGGTTCTTCAGGCACAGCCGGTACTTCATCTGATTCAGGCACAGCAGGTACTTCAGGTACTCAAGGTAGTTCAGGTACAGCAGGTACCTCAGGAGGAGTAGGTAATGACGGTACAGCAGGTACTTCAGGAGATAGTGGATCATCAGGTACTTCAGGTACAGCCGGTTCTGCTGGTACTTCAGGCGTAGATGCTAATGGTGGTACTTCAGGTACTTCATCTGATTCAGGAACTTCAGGTACAGCAGGTACAGCTGGTACTTCAGCTGGAGAAGGCACTTCAGGAACCTCAATAGGTTCAGGAACTTCAGGTACAGACGGTACTTCAGGTTCATCTGGTACTTCTGGTGAAGATGGCACTTCAGGTACTTCAGGCGACAGTGGTTCATCAGGTACTACTGGTACTGCGGGTACCGCAGGTACTTCAGCTGATGCTGGTACATCTGGTACTTCCTTAAATGGTACAGATGGTACTTCAGGTTCATCAGGCACTTCAGGTTCTTCAGGAACTTCAGGTGAAAATGGTACTTCAGGTACATCAGGTGAAAATGGTACAAGTGGTACTTCAGGTTCAGCAGGTACTTCTGGTACTTCAGGCGAAACTGGCACTTCAGGTACTTCAGGCGAAACTGGCACTTCAGGTACTTCAGGCGAAACTGGCACTTCAGGCACATCAGGTGAAAATGGTACAAGTGGTACTTCAGGTTCAGCAGGTACTTCTGGTACTGGATTTGAAGCTATTGATAATAACGCTGATTATAGAGTTATTACAGCTTATACTTCTAATGATGATAGAGCAAACGCTCAAGCTAACTTACAGTTTGACGGTAGTACTTTAGGTGTAACGGGTAGTGCTGTAATAGATGCTGGCTCAGCAACATCCCCAGCATTAGAAATTACAGGCTCATTTGATATTACTGGTTCAGGTACATTACATGGTGATTTAATCCCAGGAGTTGATTTAGAATATAACTTAGGTAGTGATAATTTCTTCTGGAAGAATTTATATGTTGATGGTCAAATTTTAGGTCCTGGTACCTTAACAATGACTAACCCAGCTCCAAGAGATCCGGCTCAATATGTTAGAATGAAGTGGGGTGGTTCTAAAACATTTAGAATCGAAGATAACCTCAATACTACAGGTTCAATTGGTGTAGGTACTGATTTAGTAGTAACCGGATCAGCAGCTGTAGGAAGTGACTTAATAGTAACAGGATCAGCTCAAATTACAACTAACTTTGTTGTAACTGGATCTTCAGAATTTACTGGTAATGCTGAATTTACAAATAATATTGCTGTAACTGGTAGTGTATACGTTAATAATTTTGCTAGTGGTACTAGTTCTCAAGTTGTTGTTTGGAACAACGTTACTAAAGAACTAGAAGTAAACCCAGCAGCCGGAACTTCAGGTACATCAGGTGAAGCTGGTACCTCAGGAACTTCAGGTTCAGGTACAGCAGGTACTTCAGGTGAATCTGGTACTTCAGGCACTTCAGGAAGCTCAGGCTCATCTGGTACCTCGGGTGAAGACGGCACAAGCGGCACTTCAGGCGATTCAGGCACAAGTGGTACTTCAGGCGAAAATGGTACAAGCGGTACTTCAGGTTCATCAGGTACTTCTGGTGAAGATGGTACTTCAGGTACTTCAGGCGATTCAGGTACAAGCGGTACTTCAGGCGAAGACGGTACTTCAGGAACTTCAGGTTCATCAGGTTCATCAGGCACTTCAGGCGAAGACGGCACCTCAGGTACATCTGGTATAGATGGCACTTCAGGAACTTCAGGTTCAAGCGGCTCATCAGGAACTAGTGGTTCATCGGGTACATCTGGTGAAGATGGCACAAGCGGTACTTCAGGCGAAGATGGTACTTCAGGAACTTCGGGTTCAAGTGGTTCATCAGGTACTTCAGGTTCATCTGGTACTTCAGGTGAAGACGGTACAAGCGGTACTTCAGGCATAGACGGAACTTCAGGTACATCTGGTAGTTCAGGTTCATCTGGTACAAGTGGTTCATCTGGCACTTCAGGCGAAGATGGTACTTCAGGCACTTCAGGTTCATCCGGTACTTCAGGATCAAGTGGTTCATCAGGTACTTCAGGCGAAGATGGTACTTCAGGAACTTCAGGTTCATCTGGAACTAGTGGTTCTTCAGGTTCATCAGGTACTTCAGGTGAAGACGGTACTTCAGGTACTTCAGGCTCGTCTGGCACAAGTGGTTCTTCAGGTTCATCAGGTACTTCAGGCGAAGATGGTACTTCAGGAACATCTGGTTCATCAGGTACTTCAGGATCAAGCGGTTCATCAGGTACTTCAGGCGAAGATGGTACTTCAGGTACTTCAGGCTCGTCTGGTACTTCAGGCAGCTCAGGCTCATCAGGCACCTCAGGCGAAGACGGCACAAGTGGTACCTCAGGCTCATCAGGTACATCAGGTAGTTCAGGTTCATCAGGTACATCTGGTGAAGACGGCACTTCAGGAACATCTGGTTCATCAGGCACTTCAGGTAGTTCAGGTTCATCAGGTACTTCAGGCAGCTCTGGTTCATCAGGTACTTCAGGCGAAGACGGCACTTCAGGAACTTCAGGCTCGTCTGGTACAAGTGGATCTTCAGGTTCATCAGGCACTTCTGGTGAAGATGGTACAAGTGGTACCTCAGGTTCATCTGGTACATCAGGTTCAAGCGGTTCATCAGGTACTTCTGGTGAAGACGGCACTTCAGGAACATCTGGTTCATCTGGTACAAGTGGGTCTTCTGGCTCATCAGGTACTTCAGGAAGCTCAGGCTCATCTGGTACCTCGGGTGAAGACGGTACCTCAGGTACTTCAGGTTCATCAGGTACTTCAGGTAGCTCTGGCTCATCTGGTACAAGCGGGTCTTCAGGTTCATCTGGTACCTCAGGTGAAGATGGTACAAGTGGTACTTCAGGCTCATCAGGTACTTCTGGATCTAGTGGTTCATCAGGCACTTCAGGTTCATCAGGAACTAGCGGTTCTTCAGGTTCATCCGGCACTTCTGGTGAAGACGGCACTTCAGGAACATCTGGTTCATCTGGTACAAGTGGGTCTTCTGGCTCATCAGGTACTTCAGGATCAAGTGGTTCATCAGGCACTTCAGGCGAAGATGGTACTTCAGGAACATCTGGCTCATCAGGTACCTCAGGTTCTTCAGGTTCATCAGGCACTTCAGGTTCATCAGGAACTAGCGGTTCTTCAGGCTCATCAGGCACTTCAGGCGAAGACGGTACTTCAGGCACTTCAGGTTCATCAGGTACTTCTGGTAGCTCTGGTTCATCAGGTACTTCAGGATCAAGCGGTTCATCAGGCACTTCTGGTGAAGATGGTACTTCAGGTACTTCAGGCTCGTCTGGTACTTCAGGAAGTTCAGGTTCATCTGGTACTGCTGGTTCATCAGGTACTTCAGGTAGCTCAGGCTCATCAGGTACTTCAGGTTCATCAGGTACTTCAGGTAGTTCGGGTTCATCAGGAACTAGCGGTTCTTCAGGCTCATCAGGCACTGCGGGTTCATCAGGTACTTCTGGATCAAGTGGTTCATCAGGTACTTCAGGAAGCTCAGGTTCATCAGGTACCTCAGGCGAAGACGGCACAAGTGGCACTTCAGGTTCATCAGGTACTTCTGGATCAAGTGGTTCATCAGGTACTTCAGGTTCATCAGGTACTTCAGGAAGCTCAGGTTCATCTGGTACTTCAGGTAGCTCAGGCTCTTCAGGTACTTCAGGTTCATCTGGTACTTCAGGTAGCTCAGGCTCTTCAGGTACTTCAGGATCAAGTGGTTCATCAGGTACTTCAGCCATAGCTTTAATTATAGATGATACTAATGATTACGTATTAACAGCAACTGGTACATCAGGTGTAGTTCAAGCCGAAGCGAATTTCAACTTTGGAGATAGCTATGGTATGTTACTTGGTAATAGCCCAGCAGTATTAGTTAAGCACGTTAGATCGTCATCAGCAACTAATAACTCTACTTCTACAATTCAAACTATGTCAAATAGTGTATTAGAAGGAGCATTTGTAGATTATGTAATCTATAACAGTTCTAGAAGTAAAATGCAAGCTGGTAGATTTATTCTAGCAAGTAACGGTAGTACAGTAATCTATACTCAATACTCAACTAATGATATAGGTTCGATTGGAGCTACAGTTTCACTCCAAGCGTCTATTAGTGGAGCTAATACAATCATACAAATGATTAACGCAGCTGCAGGTGAAACCATGTACATATTGTTTACTACAGAAATAGTATACGTAACGTAGTATAAGGTTTAAATTTTAACAAATGAGTAATGCCCTCCATGTGGGGGCATTTCTTTTTTAATATGTATTACCAACACATTTGGAAAGTGAAAAATGGCAAACGAATTTAAAATTAAAAATGGGTTTATTTCTACAGGAAACTCATTTCTTACTAGTGGAAACTTTTTAGGTATTGGCGAATTTGATGGCTCTACCGCTCCTCTATATCCTCTTCACGTTAAAACTAATGCTTCAACTAACTCATATATCTTAATTGAAGCTGATAATGACCCTAGAATTGCAGGTGTCCTATTCAAAACTGAAGACTCAGATACAAATATACGAATTAAAGGAGGTTTATTCTTTGATAATTCTGGAGGAGATGCTTTTGGTAGAGGTGATTTTGTATTAGCTATTAATCGTAATGCTACTAATACCAATGTTACCCCTTCAGATGCTATTCTAACTATTGATCCTAATATAGGTGGTGATCCTGTCTCTACCTTCAGAGGAGAATTAAACGCTGACGTTAAAAACTTTGATATCCCCCACCCTTCTAAAGAAGGATGGAGACTTCGTTACAGTGTCCTTGAGGGACCAGAATACGGTGTGTATATTAGAGGTAAAGTTCAAGGCTCTGATGGGATTATTGAATTACCCTACTATTGGAATGACTTAATAGTTGAAGATAGTATATCGGTTCAATTAACACCAATTGGAAGTTCGTGTCCTCACTACGTGATTAGCACCGATTCTAATAAAGTTGTCGTAGGTTGCGGTTGCGGAGAAGTGAACGCATATTATACCGTATTTGCCGAAAGAAAATATTATGAACCACTAAAAGTAGAATATAATCCTATTAAATAATGGCCAAGAACGTTCAAATAGTCCCAATATCGGGAAGTTTAAAATTCCAAGATACAGGTAGTGGTCAAGAAATTAATCTTGACTTTAGCTCTGGCGCCCTTACTTTTAAAAGTGGTTCA
>Ga0208161_1001308_pt1 | contig 13365 bp, 12 predicted proteins | sample CB_VirMetaG_3_FD_184538 | JGI IMG/M metagenome (GOLD analysis project Ga0208161, IMG submission 184538) | Freshwater to marine saline gradient viral communities from Chesapeake Bay - CB_1508_1S Viral MetaG (SPAdes) (version 4) | ecosystem: Environmental > Aquatic > Marine > Coastal | place: USA...
TATGAGGGTTCCATTGAAGATTATCCTGGAGATAATTCACAAAGATCTATTGCTGGATACCATTATGATACAAAGGAGTAAATAAATGTCAGATTTTAGTGGATTTACACCAAGAGAAGCACCAGAATTACCTGATGATCCCAATGATGGAGACTTGGTTATTGGAGGGGATTTTCTTGTAACTGGAATCACAACTGTCGGATTGGGGACAACTTCATCACCATCAAATTCTCAACTTACCTTTGAACTTACAAGCAATACAAACTTAAGAATTAAAGTTCGTGGGACCGATGGTGTGATAAGAAGTGCTGATGTCACTCTCTCTTGACACGGACCTCAAGACCTGATACACTACTAAGGTAATCAACAGACGACTGAATGGAAGACGAGTATCTGACCCGATGTGTGGTGGATCCGACTAAACGAACAGTGTACATTTATTCTAGTGAGGGGTCAGAAAAACAAATAATTTGTCAAACATCAGAACAGTTCATGAATGTGTTAGGTTTTGTTCGTAATAATTTGGATGAAAGCACTCTCTCGTATGTAAGTCCCCTATGAAGCCGGAAACAAGAAAGTCAATGGAAATGTTGTTCTCATCAAAATGGAATGTTCCAACTGCTGCTGACAACTGTAATCTTACTTGGAAGGAAATGAAAATCACCTTCAACGAGTATTGTAATCTCAACCCACCAATCTATCAATCTTCTAAGGATTGACTTTCAAGACAATCTGTACTATGATTGTCTTTATTGGGAGTGTCGCCTATGGGTTAAGGCCATCGCCTTATAAGCGGTAGAACTGGGTTCAAGTCCCAGCATTCCCACCTGTTGCCCGTGTAGTCCAGCGGAAGAGACAGAGGACTTAAAATCCTTCCAGGGTCGGTTCGAATCCGACCACGGGTACTAAAATAAATAAAAACAAAACTGATGAAGTATAAGATTTTTTATTCTTATAATTGGTATGAAACTCAAGAAGATAGGTACATCATAAAGACTTATCACATCAACGGAATTCCATTTACATTCAATGATGTTCCAGATAATCTTCAAAATCATCCAGAGATTGTAGTTCAAGCAAATAAAAATCTAACATACACTCCAGAACATTTTTATCTCAAATCATTTTATTTGATTGATGAAGAATGTCATCCTTGTCTATTTGAACTGGAATTAGAAAATCCAGAGATGCTTGATGAGGTTGACAATTTAGTATAGATACCTTATAATGTTTTTATTGCCCCTATAGCATAACGGTTACTGCATCCGCCTTGTAAGCGGAAGATTTTCGGTTCGATTCCGAATGGGGGCTTGACACTCTCCTTAGATGACTCTATAATTAGAGATGTCCAAGAGGATGACTCCTCTGGTATTCAGGACGGCGGTTCGATTCCGCCCATCTCCATTACACGGGGGTGAAAGGTTTCGACTGGGTACTTATGTGTTGTCTGATGACGGGGCACAAACGACAAACGCGAACAAAATCGTTCGTTTCTCTCGTCAATCTGCACCTGTTGCAGTTTGACCAAATAAAGAGAACGGGGTTAGATTAGCCTTGTTACCCAAATAATCCTATGAGGGTGGAATGCCCTCACCTAAGAATAAACATCATCAAGTTACATTATGTCATTGTTGTCTCAACGAGATAGAGAACTTTCTCTCAAGGCATTGGAATACTATTCATCCTTTGTGAGAGAAGAATCTAGTAAAATGGAGCTAAATGCTCTAATCAACTGGATTAAACTTGAGTATCAAAAAAATGAAGATTGTAATCTGGCATTGTGAATCTATGAATAAGTGGCGTTGGGTTCTGACTGATAGTTCCCGACCCATTATTAAACAAGAATCTGGCCAAAGTGAGAAACTAAGTGATGTCATGAACGATGTCACAAATTGTGTTGAGTACATGTTAAAATCAACCGAACCCAACGCTTGACACAATAGAAAAAATACCTTATAATAAACAAGACGATACTGAATCGTTACAGTGACCCAAAAAGTGTGACATTAAAGCCCTCTTCGGAGGGTTTTTTTGTAGATAAATAACTTATAACGGAACTATAAGTATAATCAAATGGGTCTTTCAAGATTAGAAAACTTTTTGAAATCTGTTCGTGGTAATGTCATCTATGTTGATCCAAACAGCTTAGATTCAACAGACAGTGTTGAGAATCAAGGAAATAGTCTAGTAAGGCCCTTTAAGACTATTCAAAGAGCCTTAGTTGAGGCTTCAAGATTCTCATACCAATCTGGAATTGGAAACGATAGATTCAATAAAACTACTATCGTTCTTTATCCCGGAGAACATACTGTAGATAATAGGCCTGGATACATACCAACAAACTCCACTTTTAGAAATCGTGCTGGTGCAGTAAGTCTTACAGACATTACTTCTTGGGATTTATCGACCAACTTTGATCTAACATCACCAAATAATGATCTCTACAAACTGAACTCTGTTCGTGGTGGTGTGATCGTTCCAAGAGGAACATCAATCGTTGGTATGGATCTTCGTAAGACAATCATACGACCCAAGTATGTTCCAAATCCAGAAAATGATAACATTGAAACATCTGCGATTTTCCGCATAACTGGTGGATGTTATTTCTGGCAATTTACAATTCTTGACGCAGATCCTTCAGGAACTTGTTATAAAGATTACACAACGAATACATTTGTTCCTAATTTCTCACACCATAAACTGACTGGATTTGAGTATGTTGATGGTGTAAATGGTGTAGAAATTGATGATGACTTTATCAGTTCTTATAAGGTTGATAGAACTGACCTGGACATGTATTATGAAAAAATTAGTGTTGTTTATGGATCATCTACTGGAAGACAAATTAATCCAACTTATCCATCAACAATTGACATTGAAGCCGTAGTTGATGAGTATCGTATTGTAGGATCTACTGGTGTTGAAGTTGGAATCACCAGTATCAGATCCGGTGATGGAGTGACCTCAACGAATACCATCACTGTTACTTTTGACACACCACTGTCTAATTTGAGTGTTGATACTCCCATTCAAATTCAAAGTGTAGGTATTGATGGGTATGATGGTCAATACATTGTTTCTGGAGTCAATAGTTCTACAGAAGTAACTTATGAGGCTGGAACGGCTCCCGTAGATCCATTAGCATCCCCTTCAGAAATTGCTAATGCCACTCTAAGTATTGTTCCAGATTCCGTAACATCATCTTCACCATACATTTCCAATGTCACATTGAGATCTGTTTATGGTATGTGTGGTCTTCTTGCTGATGGAGATAAGTCGGCGGGATTCAAGAGTATGCTTGTTTCTCAATTCACTGGAATTTCCCTTCAGAAAGACGACAATGCCTTCCTGAAGTATAACTCCACTTCTGGATCGTATGAGGACAACACGGCCGTATCTAATCTGAATAGTGATTCACTGGCAAGATACAAACCAGCGTATAGAAACTATCACATCAAGGCACAAAATGATGCTGTTCTTCAATTAGTTTCCATTTTTGCCATTGGATACGCAGAACAATTTGTTACTGATAGTGGTTCTGAACTGACGATTTCAAACTCAAACTCAAACTTTGGTGCTAAGGCATTTGTATCGTCCGGATTCAAGAGAGATGCTTTTACAAGAGATGATGCTGGATATATTACTCACATTATTCCTCCTCAGGAAATCATAACGAAAGATAAGAGTATTGAATTCATTGCTATTGATGTTGGGGTCTCCACATCAGCTGGTGCTGGAACAACAGATAGAATGTATCTGTACAATGAAACTAACCTGGATAAGCCACCATCATCAATCATTCAAGGATACAGATTTGGTGCTAAGGAAAATGACATTCTGTATGTTGAACTTACTCAGTCTGGAGTTACGACAGAGTATCAGTCAAGAATTACAATGCCTGGTACTTCAATTTCCTTTAAGAAACAGTATTCTGTAGGAAGAAGTTCTGGAATCAATAGTATCACAAGTAATGTTCTGACTCTTACTGAAAACCATAGTCTTTCTGGCGGTGAGTCAATTAGAATCTTCAGTGAGGATGGACATCTTCCTGATGGATTATCAGAGAATAAGATTTATTATGCAATTACTGATTTGGAAGATGTTTCTCTGACATCAAATCAAATCAAAATTTCATCCACATTCAGCGATGCTATCAACAACAATCCACTGACAATCAACAATAAGGGTGGAATTCTCAGTATTGAGAGTAGAGTTTCTGATAAATCTCCAAATGACCTGGGACACCCAATTCAGTGGGATACTGGAAATGGTCAGTGGTATGTGAATGTTGCTTCTGCATCTACAGAAAATACCACTTATAGTACGATTCTAAGTGGAGGAACTTCTACCTTTGGAGATGCAACTCCAAGAACATACGTCAAGAGAAAAGCTGATGATAGAAACCTTCTGGATACAATCTATAGAGTTAGGTATGTAATTCCAAAGGAGAATGCAAACGCAAAGCCTCCATCTGATGGATACATCATTCAAGAATCAAACAACGTAATTACGTCAAACACTGAGATTGAAAAGTATTTTGATCCAGATAACACATCAACTCTCTCAGATTCCACCGAACTCAGAAATCCAAGATTTATTAGCACTTGTTCTTGGTCTTCCAATACTGCTACAGTAGTCACTGAACTTCCTCACGGACTGAGAGTTGGTTCTGAGGTAAAGGTTATCAACGTAACCAGTACAAATAATCCAACTGGTGTTGGAGTTTCTGGATTTAATGGAACTCATACAGTTGCTGGAATCAGTAGCTCCAAACAATTTACCTATTCTTTGGCAACTGATCCAGGAACATTTACAAATAACACTTCTTCAAGAACTACAAGTCTTCCATACTTCCAGAAGAAAAAATCTGTTGGAACTTATCAGATTTACAAATCTCAAGAAATTCAAAAGTACATTTCTGGAGAACAGGATGGTATCTATCACCTGATTGTAGTCAATACCTCAAATAGTCCAACTGTTGATCCATTTGATACTCAAAGGTATTCTCAGCCAATCAAAAATCTTTATCCACAAAAGAATAGAGATAATCCAAATTCAGATCCAAAGGCATCTGTAACATTTGCAGTTTCAGATCCGATTGGTTATACCATCATTGACAATCATAAAAACAGCCTTACTAAGGAAACTCTCGGATCTGCTATTGGTGATCTGAATGTTGGTTTTGGTCTGACTAACATTGTTTCAAACTCAGCAGGAACTGCACACACCTTCTATACTCAATACGATCACGGGTTTGCTGGAATTACATCTGTAAGTATTACTTCCGGTGGTTCTGGTTATTCACCTGATGGAAATGAGTATGGTGTGAAGTTGGTTGGTTTTGCTGGATCAACAACGGGCGATCATGCAACAGCAGTTATTACAATCTCTTCTGGAGCTATCACCGCCGTCAAGATTATGGATGGTGGTAGTGCGTATGGTATTGGTAATACTCTGACAGTTGATTTCGGTTCTCCATCCACTAAGGCTGTTCTTCAAGTTTCTCACATCTCAAATCCAGTTGATCAAATTCTTCAGGTGGAAGGAGTAGTTCCAAACTCAAATAATGGATACAACACTCTCTATAAGATTACTGGAGTTGATGTAGGAAATACAAAGAGAATTGAAGTTTCTTCATCTGAATCTGTTAGTGGAGCCTCTACAACTGGGGTTGGTATTACAAATACATCATACACCAAAGTTATAAATCCCGGAGTAGTTTTAGGAATCTCAACTATTACCTATGATGCAGTCACGGGTCTTGCAACTATTGGATTCACGACATCTCATGGACTTCGTGTTGATAATAAAGTCAAGATTTCTGGGGCATCTGATTCATTCTTCAATAAGAATGTAATCGTAACCAAGGTCAATAGTAATGTTTCTCTGATTGTAGATGTTGGTGTTGGAACCGGTGTTACAACTACCGGTGGAACGATTGACATCTACAGATACGGATTTGCCTCTCAAAGTGGTGATGTCTCGTCAAACTACATTTTTGAAAACATTGGCGGTAGATTCAACTACTCTTATGCGGGAATCACAACTACATTATCAACTCAATACAACACAAATACCGACGAATCAACTACAGACCTTGACATTCCAAATGCGGCTACATTAGGAATCAAACTTGGTGATTACTTATTGATTGATACTGAAATCTTTAGAGTCAAATCTGATGTAACCTCAAATGATGTTTCTGTTTTCAGAGCTCAACTGGGGACAAAGAGAGAAACTCACGATGTTGGAACTGTCGTTAGAAGAATTCGTGTCATTCCAATTGAATTGAGAAGAAACTCAATTATTCGTGCTTCTGGACACACCTTTGAAAATGTTGGATTTGGTCCTGGAAACTATTCAACGGCACTTCCAAATAGACAAGACAGGACTATCTCACCAGCTGAAGAATTGGTTGCACAAAATACAAAATTGGATGGTGGAATCAACATCTTCACGGCTATGAATAGTGATGGTGATTTCTACACTGGAAATAAAAAGATCAAATCTTCTACTGGAGAAGAAGAACTTTATTCCGCTCCTATTCCGGATGTAACGGGTGAAGAAAAGTTATCTGGAACTGATTCTGGATTTGATGTTATTTCACCACTTGAGGTCTCTATCAGCCGTTCTCTGAAAGTTGAAGGTGGGGATGATAATAATCTTATTTCTCAGTTTGATGGTCCAGTCATCTTCAACAAGAAGATAACCTCAAACTCCGTTATTGAAACAGATTCTCTGTTCCTTCAGGGTGATGAAACTGTATCCAGAAAGTTCAGTATCAGTGATTCAATTCCAACTCTGTCTGGAAACTATGGTGATACAAACTTCAACTCAAGTCCATCAAATGGAGATGTAGTTGGTTGGATTTATTCCAGAGAAAACGAATGGAAACCATTTGGTAGAGTTGGTGGAGCTGGTGTTGGAATTTCTTCTAATGGAACTTATGTTGGTTTCTCAACTCTTCTCAACATTGTAGCTCTTGGAATTACATTTACAGCAGATCACGATAGTTCATCAGGTATCAGCACTCTTACCTGGAACGCAAATCCAAGAGTTGCAATTACAACTGGAGCATTAGCACAAAATCTTGCTGGTATTGTAACCACAATCAACTTCGTTGGTTCTGGAGTTACAGTTACGGCAGACACTTCAGTTGGTATTGCTACTATTGACATCAGTGGTCTTGTTGGATCTGGAGGAAGCACTCCCGGACTTCCATACAATTCACTTCAGTGGAATAATAATGGAAGTTTTGATGGTGTAACGAATTCCTATTATGATGATGATAACACCAAACTTCATCTTGGCAACTATCCAACTCAAAGTCAAACTCTTACGATTACAAATGATGGTAGAGTTGGAATGTCCTCTACTTCACCTACATCAAAACTTGAGATTGTTGTGGATAATGAAAGGGCTCTTTATGTAAAATCCACTACTGGTTATGAAATTGTAAGAATTGAGAATACATCTGACGATACCACTCCATTTATTATTGACCAGAATGGTAAAGTAGGCATCAATACAGATGCAAACATCGCTGATTTGGATGTTGTTGGAAATGTGGCAGTTACAGGTGAAGTTAGAATTTATGAAACAGATAGAACCAATTATGTTGGTCTGAAAGCTGGCTCTATTGGTTCAGATCTTACATTCACACTTCCTGTTGGACTTGGGACTAATGGATATTCTCTGAAAACTGACGGTACTGGAGTTCTCTCCTGGGGTTATGTTTCCTCTGAAGTAACAGCTGCTGGGCATGGAATTTCAATCTCCAAAGCAGCCAGTGGTGGTATTACAACAGCAACCATCAGTAACACCGGAATTACAAGTGTTACTGCTGGAACTGGTATTACTGTTACTTATACTGAAACGAGTACCGGAAAGAGTGTAGAGGTTGCAACAACCTTAAGTGGTGGTTCAAATCTCTATCCATTCACCACTCGTGGATTTGGTATGGTTCTCTAAGTTCCATCCTCTTTAATTACTAAAATATTATAAGGACCACATATAGCACTAAATGTTTGATTTGGTGCTAACAATACCTCCGATGGTAGTGGTCCTAATAAAGCATTTGATGAAACTCCCGCCCAACTGACAGTGGTTGCTGCTGAAAGGAAGTTCAGAATAACACGAACATTTTGTCCAGTGTTGTTTGTGTATGTGGGATTTGAGTTTCCACTAATAACTTGAGACGCCATATCAAGCTCCGTCCTCTCTGATTACAACTGCGTTATATGCATCACAAACCGCACTGAATGATTGGCCACTTGCGAGCATAATTTCTACTGGAAAATTTGTGTTTGTTGATGGGATTATATCTAAATCAAAAGTTCCCAAAACAGTAGCCGAACTATCCGCTGGCCTGGAAGGGGCCCCGGCCCCTGTGTTTGAAGTGGTAAAATAACTTTTAAACGCATTAGTGTACCTTAATGTTACTCTTGAGTTATTGGATGCAGTGTAAGTAATTGGAATACTCTTACCAACATTAGTGGAACTTCCACTAACAGATACTCCAGCCCAAGTCATTACAGTGACATTGGACATATAATTGATAATTAATCTAACATTTTGACCCGTATTATTTGTATAGGAAGCATTACTCGATCCACTCAACACTTGTGATGCCATATAATTTCCTAGGGGGGTATTTTTAATATTTATAAATAACTAAAAAGGTTGGCGCTCTCCACCTATGGCAATTCAAAAAAACTTTAGAATAACTAACGGACTAGAAGTTTATAATGACCTTATCTTTGCCGATAGAGATCAGAATTCGGTAGGCATAGGAACGTCGGTAGTTACAGAAAAACTTTTTGTCAATGGTGGTATTGGAGCCACTAGTGTTGTTATAAGTGGAATTTCTACGTTGAATAATTTAGTTATTCAAGGAACAGTAGAAGTAGGAACTTCAGTCGGATCTACTGGAAATTATCTTGCATCAACGGGTGTGGGAGTAACTTGGGTTTCACCAAGAACATCCACTGTTTTTACAGCAACGACAGGACAAACAACATTTAGTGTTGCTTATACTGTTGGATTAGTTGATGTTTATGTCAATGGAATTCGTTTAGTTCCAAGTGAATTTACTGCATCAAATGGATCATCTGTGGTTTTGAATGATGCTTGTTTTGGTGATGAAACTGTAGAACTTGTAGCATATTCATTTAACTGAGGAGAAAATAAATGCCAATTCCAAATAGAGAACTTTCACAATTTGGTTCTTTTCTCTTCGTTGATAATACTACAAAAAACATTGGAATAGCAACAACTTCTATTCCTTTTGTAGGCATTGGAACAACAAATCCGACATCAAAACTTCATGTTGTTGGAGATACTCTTGTAACTGGTGTATCCACATTTCAAAACTTAAATGTTTCTGGTATTGTAAGCTCAACTGCATATTATTTGAATGGAAGTCCACTTGTAGATGCTGCTACAGAATCTTGGACCAGCGATGGAACCAATGTCTTCCGATTAAATGGAAATGTTGGAATTGGAACCTCAACATATTCAAATAAACTTACAGTATCTGGTGGTATTAATGCTAGTGGAAATATTAATGTTAGTGGGATTGTAACAGGTTCAAGATTTATTTCAACTGTATCTACAGGAACTGCCCCATTTACAGTAACTTCAACGACAGAAGTTACAAATCTAAACGCATCTTTATTAAGAGGTGGAATTCCTGGATCAAACATCAATTCTTATGACATAGTAACCTTAGGGGGTACTCAAACTCTCACTAATAAAACACTTACTTTACCAACTTTTGGTGGAACTGGGACAAAATTTAATGGATCTACAAGTGGAACCACAACATTAAAAGCAAATGCAACTGCAGGAAGTAACACTCTTACTCTTCCAATTACTACTGGAACTTTAGTATCCACTGGAGATACTGGAGTTGTAACTACTAATATGATTGCTGATTTAAATATCACCAATCAAGATGTAGCTGTTTCTGCTGGAATTTCTTACACTAAGCTAAGTCTTACAAATTCTATTGTAAATTCTGACATATCATCAAGTGCTGCAATTTCAGTATCAAAACTTGCACAATCAACAATTTCTGGAGTTTCTCTTGGAAACACTTTAAATAGTCTGACAGCTGGATCTTTTATTAATTATAGTTCTGGTAGTACATATAATGGGTCATCTTCAATTACAGTTTCTGTTGCAGCAACTACAGCAAACACAGGAAATACTGTAGTCTCTCGTAATAGTTCTGGAGATTTTACTGCGGGAACCATTACCGTCACAAATTTAACAGCATCACAAACAGTTCAAGCACAAGACTTCAATTCCACATCAGACTTAACTCTGAAGACGAATGTAAAAACAATTGAGAATTCGCTGAAAACTGTTCAGTCTCTTCGTGGAGTTTCATTTGATTGGAAAGAAGTTGGTAATAGTTCCTATGGTGTGATTGCTCAAGAACTTGAACAAGTGTTGCCTGAACTTGTAAATACTGGTGGATATAAATCAGTCAACTACAATGGTATCGTTGGAGTTTTGATTGAAGCCGTTAAAGAACTTTCTGCTGAAGTAGAAGAACTTAAGAAAAAAATTCAATAAATAAAAAAAGTAAAGCCGAGTGGAGACACGAAGATGGCAAAAGAGAAACTCTTTCATTTGATGGGAGGGTGATGTAAATGGCAATTAAAATCTCAGGAACTACTGTAATTAATGATCAGGCTGAGATTGCATCTGGATTGCAATCCATCTATGACAGAGCATTTACAGTCGGAGTTAGTACAACTCTTGTCAATCGTGACTTCTGTGAGGTTACTGGAGCAGGACTTACGATTACTCTTCCAGCATCACCAACCGTTGGAAATGAGGTTCAGATTGGTGTCGGAACTTTTGTGAATACGGTTGTTGATAGAAATGGAAGCAACATTATGAGTTTGGGTGAAAATCTCACTATAAATTCTCAGTATGCAAATGTTGCGTTTCTTTATGTTGGTGGAACAGTAGGCTGGAGGATTTACTGAAATGTCAAACTTAACTCAATTTTTTGGTGGCGGTGGTGATGTTGTCGTAGGTGAGTTTTTAGCCTGCGGTGGTGGAGGCGGCGGTGGAATGGGAAACCCCACCACTTATGCTGGTGGAGGCGGAGGAGCTGGATTTATTCTTTACCAAGTAAATGCAACTTTTGATAAAGGAATTGCTATTCCCATTTCCGTTGGTGCTGGTGGAACAGGAGCTACTGGAACTACTACTCCCACTAGATCTAAGTCAGGAGGAACTACTAGTGTTGGTATAATGAAATTCCCTGGCGGTGGTGCAGGTGGGTCTGGTACAACTCCCCCCACCTCCACTAGAAATGGAGCAGACGGCGTAACATCCTTTTTCACAGGCTCAATTATTATGGGATCTGGAGGTGGTGGCGCTGATGATGCTAATTCTTCTACTGGAGGAGGTGGTGCTAATACTTCTAGTCAATTTTTTGGAGGTAGTTATAATACACTTACATTTTATGGAAGTTATCCTGGTGCCGGATCCTCCACCACCAACAGCAACGGCAAAGGGGGTGGTGGATGCCTGAGCGCGGCCCCCACCCAGACGGTCGCGACCGCCGGCGGATCTGGAATAGGTTTGTCTATTACAGGAAGCGTTGTGACGTATTGTGAGGGAGGGTTTGGAGCTGTTGATGGAGCCACCGGGGGTGGTACTGATGCAGTAGCAAATACTGGATGTGGAGGACCTGGTGGATGTGGAACAGCCGGAGGTGCTGGTGGATCTGGTGTAGTTATTTTTGCTTATCCAACCGCTTATAATGAAGCAACAGCTACTGGAACCTATGATAATCCATCAAGACCTGGTTATTATGTCTATAGATTTACTGGACCAGGTTCAATCACATTCATATAACAATAAAACTGAATGAAGAGTAATGTAATTCCTCTCTAAGACCCCTCTACGAGACCCTGTAGGACACTCTACGGGGTTTTATGGTATCTATGGGTATCTGTGCTTCTAAGACCTCTTATAGAAGGTATTTGATGGGGGCTTGACAAGTCTCTGTATTCTCTGTAGAATACCTTTGTTAGGGTTGAAGATGAGGCTCTAGCGCAATTAAAGCAAACTTTAGAGGCCCTATAGTCACATTAAGAATCATAGAGGCATTAATGTTACTCACCTCTAAAGTGTCCTAGTATCACAAGACCTGAGACATTATGAAGATTAAAAAGAAGTTTGTGAATGTTCAACCAAAATCAAATAAAGCTAAGAATAGGTTCATCAATAACATGAGTTCTCTTCATGCAATGGAGGTAGAACAGGAGACTGATGATAAGTTCTTTCTTGCATCTATCAATCGACAATACTTCATGTGGATTTCAAAGAATGGAAATGAACATTGGGAGATCTTGAGTAAATAACTCTTAGATGAAATACTTGTATGATTCCACTATTTTTAAGTATTACGTTTACATGTAGCCAACTTAACTTTGTCATTCAAAGAATGATGTCTCAGAGTTTATTGACATTGGAACAGAAACAGGAGATCGTAAAGGTAATCCGGGAATTTGTTCCATCATGTCCTATTAAATCAAATTAAAATGAAAGATCAAAATTCAATAGAAGATCAAGAATCCAAATCTGTGAAATGGAATCGCGGATTGGATCTATTCATTGAATCTGTCTATAAACCAGATTCAGATCTTCGGCAATGTGCTCATAATCAGAAGTGCTATCATGAGTTGATGGATGTTCGTCAAAACGTGTTGGAGTATCTTCAAACTATCCGTTCGTATGACTGAAAATCATGAACTCATACTACGTCTGCCTGGTGATTTTCTCTTTGGTGGCTTATCTGATTGTCACTGATGAAAGTGTATCCAAGGCCATTGTCTATGTGTCTGAGATTCTTAGACATAAACTTATAGTTTTTCAATGGAAGCTTAGGTATCATCCACAAATGCCTTGGGTTCGATACCTGACGCATCGTCGTTCATTGAAAATGGCTAAAGAACTTTTGAAGGAACTTGAAAATGGTAGAAAAGCAATGGATTGATGACACATTTTGTGTAGAACAGAAGCCTTACGGACTCTGGGATTCTTATGATAAAGAGGGTAAGTGTATTGTTACTTCACTTCACGAACATCAATGTATAGAGGCCACTCGATTCATTCTTAAAGTTCGTCAAGAAGAAGCAAATGGAACTGTATTTGATGTAAAAACTTATTCTACAAAAGATAACTACAAACTGTAGAATTGAAATTCAGACCAAGATGTGATAGAATCACATTACACACTTATAGGTGAAATCTTTATGGTCCGTACTTTTGAAAACAAGAATGGTGATGTATTTGAATGGGAGGAAACTAAAGAAGTTGTAGAAGCTATTCAAACAT
>Ga0208161_1001311_pt1 | contig 13356 bp, 13 predicted proteins | sample CB_VirMetaG_3_FD_184538 | JGI IMG/M metagenome (GOLD analysis project Ga0208161, IMG submission 184538) | Freshwater to marine saline gradient viral communities from Chesapeake Bay - CB_1508_1S Viral MetaG (SPAdes) (version 4) | ecosystem: Environmental > Aquatic > Marine > Coastal | place: USA...
CCAATGGGTCCCTTTGTCGTTGGTGGCGGGTTTTTGCCTCGACCCGGCCCCCGGCGGAAATCTACGCGTCAGAATGCAGGAGTCTGTGCGTTTGCGTTACAAAACTTCACGCTTTACAAAAGGGTCCCATCGGGTAAAATGCTTACGGAAGTGTGTATAAAAGGTCTTGGCGGACCTGAGGGTATGCACTTCCACCTCAAACACGCCAACAGTATTATGATTACGCAACGTGACTACGTTGAAGGATGCTTGCGCTGGTACAAGGAAGCAGACCTTCAACCTGGTAATCCCGAAGACGGAGAGTGGCAAGAGTGTCACTACCCTGAACCCAAATGTCTTGGAGGGTCCCATAAAATCCTACTACTCAAAGAACATCACGCCACACAAGGGGTCCTACAATCAGAGGAGTACAACCACCCCTGCATATACGGGTGGGAGAAGGAGTTCTTAAGAGGAACACTCCTGGATACTTGGAGGAAATGGATGAGAGTAAAAGCAAAACCAGGGACTATGGCACGACATGCCAAGGGGTGGACCGAGGAATCCAGACGAAAAGTTAGCATATCTATGACCGGTGAAAGAAATCACATGTACGGTAAAACTCGACCCGAGTCAGTCCGACGCGCAATCGGAGAGAAAAATAAAAATCAAGTGTTCTCAAGGGAGAGAAAAGAGCAATACCGTGAGAGGTTCTCAGGCGAAGGAAACCCCATGTATGGGCGCTGTGGAGAGCAATCCCCGGCTTACGGTAAGAGGTGGTGGGTAAACAGCGACGGAAAGACGGTTCTAGCCCTTGATAGTCCCGGGGAGGGCTGGAAACTCGGAAGGAAGTGGGAGTAAAGGAATCCGTACCTTACGCCTACACCTATACCACTATAATACCACCATGCAAAACGACATTTCGATCGACCTCGTCAACGAGGTGAAAAACTCCTACCTGGAGTACGGCCTTGCAACCCTTACAAGAGCACTCCCGGATCTGCGAGATGGCCTCATTCCCTCTCGGAGGAGGCTCCTACAAACAATGCTAGAGGAGGGTCTTCTCCCCAGTAAACCCTACGTAAAGTGTGCGAGAACGACAGGTCTAACCTCGGCATACTATCACCCTCACGGTAGTGCATACGGGTCCCTCATCTCTATGGCAACCCCGTGGAACAACATGATCCCCTGGGTTGACGTTCACGGAAACGTTGGTAGTACGGTCGATCCACCAGCTGCCGAAAGGTACCTGGAAAATCGACTCACTACATCAGCCCTTGAGATCCTCCTCCAGGATAGAGAAACGTGGGAAACTAGGCCAAACTATGACAACTCCCGAAAGGAAGCAATCGTACTCAACTCAAAAATCCCAGCCATTCTCCTAAATGGCACGGAGGGGATCTCAGTAGGGTATAGCACCAAAATCGCCTCCCACAACCTGAGGGACATTTGCGATGCCGTAACAAAAGGATCAGACCTCTACCCAGACTTCCCTACGGGGTGCTTGATTGTTCGTGATGAAGGTCTTCAGGAGTACGTCAAAACAGGTAACGGCACTCTCCGATTGAGAGCAAAACTTGAGATAGGCACCCAAGAGAAGAGCGGAAGGTCCAAAGAGAGGGCCACACTGAACTACACTAACCTACCCCCTAACACAAACCCGGAAAAAATCGGACAGCAAATCAAAGATGGCCTCGAAAAAGGAAAGTTCGACGGAATCAGTGAAGTCATCGATCTCTCTTGTAGCACCGGAGATTGCATCCAAGTTGTTGCAAAACCCGGTGTCGATGCCTCTACCCTTACCAAGTACCTCTACGCATACACTGACCTGGAGTCTACGTATAGCGCGAGGAATCTATGTATTGACGGGACGAAACCAGTCGAACTCTCTTCTCGTGACCTTATCACGAAATGGCAAACATGGCGCCTGGATTGCCTCGGTAGAAAGTTTGCCCACGAGCTAGATGCCAAAGAGGCACGCCTAGAGATTGTTCGCGGTTACCTCAAGGCTATCGATAAGATTGATGCCGTTATTGCCATTATCCGCAAATCGGCCTCGCCGAAAGAGGCCTTAATCACTCTGGTAAGCAACCGAACCCTTAAATTCACATCGGATCAGGCCCGTGCTATTCTCGAAATGAGGCTTCGGGCTCTTACCAGCCTTGATTCCGAGGAGTTGCAGACAGAGGAAGGGTCCCTTTGCAGTCGCATCGAAGAACTCAAAGACCTGGTCTCCAACGAAAAGGTGCGCAAAGCGTACATGACCAAGGAAATCAAGGCAATTGGGGTGCGCTATGGCGAAAAACGACGCTCCGAACTGATCGATCCGCCCGAGGGCCTTGCCATCGAGAAGGGATCCTCACGTCCAACGGCACCGGCAAAGCCTCGCTTTGTTAAAATCGACATGAAAAAAGGTGTCGTCACACAGGTAAAGGGTCCCCGTGGTGCCATGGTACTTGAAAAGAGTGACAAACTCATTACTTTGACTCTGGACGGGACTCTAAAGAAGCTACCCGCAAACTATAAGGGTCCCCTTTCCGACTCCTACTCCGAAGTTGCCCTGGCAAAGAAAGAAACTGAGGTTGCCAGCCGTAAATACCTGGCTGTGTTCATCCTCGGCGACCAACTCAAAGCAATGATGGTTGCCGGGGAAGACCTTTGCAAGGTTACCTCCAAGGGCAAACGAGTCATTCCTGAAGAAGCACAGTTACTATATTTCGGCGAAGGTTCCTATGTAGTTCCTTGGGCATCCTCCCGCAAACGCAAGGTCGAACTCTTTCCGGTCTCCACAAAGCAGGGCAAACCGGGTGCCAAAGGCGTAAAAGTGGCCAGCCTCACCGACGTTACCCTGTAGGCAGCCGGGTAAAACCAGGGAAGCCTTTACGGGCTTCCTGGACTGCTAAAATAAGTTCGCCGTAAAAGCATCATGGAAATTTTCTACCCGGTCGAACGTCTGTTCGCCAACCCTCGCATCTTCTTCGCGATTGCCAACTACTTGGAGGGACCTGACGGCGAGACCCTTAAGCAATCCTTCTACGAGTTGATAGAGTACGGGTTTGCCGACTACGAAGACCCCGAGGACATTGAGTTTCAGGCAGACGAAGTCTGCTTCTCGATTGACCCTGAGGACGGCACCCTGCAAATGACCCTAAACACAGGCTTAGCCTCCATCCTCAAGCCCATCGAAGGAGAAATCAAAGCACAAATCACCAACGACCACGAGATGGCAGCCACCAGCGCCATTTACGACCGTCTCGTTACTGCTATTGTAGAAGCGAACCCCGACTTCGAAGGCAACATTGCCCTAGTCTCCCCTCCAACTCCCGGAAACAGCTACCTCCGGTCCGAAGACGGGGAGTGCTTCGAAGGTGCCTTCCACCTCCTCACTGACCCCGAACGGCAGTATGCCTTCAACGTCCACATCATCGACGTAAACGCAGACATCCTGAAAGCAACCTACAAACCTATCTGAGAATGCTCGACAACCTACTCACCGCCACAAACACCACTCGCACATCTCTCACCAACCTCAAGAAAAAGCTATCCAAAATCCGCATCCAGATTGACGACCTCGCAGCCGACCTGGAGAAGGTAGACACCAAGTTTGAAAACGTTCTGTCGCAAGCAGAAATCTACAAGTCCAAACTCGAACGCGAACTCGGTCGTGAAGTGCGTCGGCTCGAGCGTGAGCTGGCGCTTTTGCGTAGTGCCACTGGGGGAGTCATCGCTCCCGGCAAGGCAACAGAGAGCGACCTAAAGGTTGCGTCAACCATCGGCATCTTCGATGCCATCCTCCGCCTCATGTGCGACGGAGCAGATGACTTCCGCCTTGCTTCCGAGGCCTTCCTATTTCCTACCATCTACGAGCGAGTAATGGACGGAACCGAGGAGGCATATTTCCTAGACGAAATTCCCGCCTCTGCCGCCCTGGTAATCAAACGCGGCAAAGAACACATTGAGTGGATTCGCGAAGAATACGACACACACATCACCGATCCGGACACCTGGTCTCAGGCCATTGACTACATCGTGGAATGGTGGCGCAATGACGCTCTGCCCATGATTTACGGGGCTCGCGACGAACAGTGGGACATTGACGTTCCCCTCACCCTTCAAGAAATCCTTCTTTGGAAGGAGTCTCCAGGCGACCGCCCCCTCAACTTCTCCAAAGTTTTCGACGCTTACGAAATCTACCGCAAACACAAGGACGACATCTATGGACCCTCAGGAATCCGGGACTTTGAGCTCAAACTCTTTACTTTCGAGACTGAGAAAGCCACACAGCCGCGCTTTGGCTCCCACTGATCACTTAATTGCTAAGGTTGGCATCGGCATCGTGGACACCGTGGAACGCCACTACCAAAAATACCAGGTAAAACCCAACGAAATCAATGCCAAGGCCTACTGCCTGTGGCGCCTTCGCCTACACCGCCGCTTGAAAAACGACAAGGCACTCCTCGAAGCAATCAACGAAGCCCGCAACCTGGGTCTCCACGATGAGACCCCAGGCAAAACCTGCTGGGACTGTGACTTTGGCAACGGGTAAAACCGTAAAAAGTCGAGCCTCACAATGCACCCGAGAACCGTAAAAATGGCCGCCGAGGTTGCTTCGCAATTCTCCGACGTTCAAATCGATGAGTACGGCAACATCATTCAAAACGGTTACCTCTCTGTTGTACCAAACAACATTAACAAAAAAGCCTGGCAGTACCAAGAGACAACAACCGCCCCCGTTGACCTACCCTCTCTAACCGAAGTCCGCCCCGCTTTCAAGGGTTGGACCACCAACTACATGCAGTACTACACACAACTGCAACCCAATGGCTACGGTGTGAACCCCGGCGACCCGACAATGTTCGAGTTTGACGTTCACTCGTTTGTCAAGTTCAAGGGCTCCGTTGTGTATGCCAACTACGTCACCTACGGCAAGAACTACGTCCCTGGAACCTATGTAGACGTCGCTACAACAACCAACGGTACCGGCTCCAACGCCACCGTTAACTTTACGGTGAATACCTTCGGGAACGTTTCCGGCTTTTCTGTCAACGATGCTGGCTCCGACTACAGCGTCGGCGATACCCTGGAGCCCGTAGGCGCGGGGGCTGGCGGCACCGAACCCATCATTTTCCACGTAACCCAGATCGTCAACGGAACCGGCGGCGAGGCGAAGTATTCCCAGCCTCCCTACCGCCGTGGCAATGCCATCGTGCCCCAAGCCGACAATTTGGTTCCTCCCCCAATTGGCAACCTCGGCATCTGATTTACTGGCGGGTGTTCCCCGCTAAACTACTTACATGCAAAACCCAACGTCCATGCGAAAAACGCCTTTAGGATACCCTGTCCTCGATGAAGAAATTCACTCGAGGATTTTTGGTAAGCAGAAACCCCCCGAAATGAGCCGCCTGGCCCAGCAAAAGGCACAGAACCTGCTCAAGGAATTCAAGATTCCCACCCCCGTCGATTATCCCGACCACCTCTACGATGGCCCGTTGCCCCTTCCCGAACTAAAAGGCAACAACCTTCAGGAACACTTTGAAAAGATTGCTCTGGATCAGGTCGGGACATATAGGGACCTCGCCAATGAGTATGCAGAGTGCAAACTCCCGGAGATTCCCCCTGCAACTGCCCTGGTGTTCAAGCCAGGCTGGACTCGCTACACCAAAGTGCGAGGCAAGTGGAAGACTGAGTCGGTGCCGTACCCCCTCGAAAAAGCATTTACATATGACACCGAGACTTACGTACACGGCGGCGCTTTCCCCATCATTGGCACTGCCCTAAGCGCCAAAGCTGCGTACATTTGGCTTGCATCCGAACTCATCGACCCCTCTATCCCCGAGGACAAATGGGACCAGCACTCCCTGATTCCCATCGGGGAGAATCGCTTTGTGGTTGGCCACAACATCAGCTATGACCGCGTGCGTGCCCGCGAGGGTTACTCGCTCGATCGCACCAAACCTGAAAACTTCTACTTTGACACACTCTCTGCACACATTGGCGTTTCTGGTCTTGCCAGTGGTCAGCGCTGGCTATATGTTCTGGCTGGTAAAGACCCTGAGAACCTCACTGACGAAGAGAAGCGAAAGCTCCGCTATGCCCCCAAATGGCTAGATGAGGGAGCTACCAACTCTCTCGTAGCCACTTACAACTTCCATGTCTACGAAGTTCGAAAGTTCTTCGGTGACGATGTGCAGCCCCTTGGCGCTGGCGACAAAGCAGTCCGTGACATCTTCGTCAAGGCCACTCACCTGAGTCAAATCCGTCAAATGCTGACGGATGCAGTGGATTACGCCATCAAAGACGCATTCTACACGGCCGAACTCTTCCAGGCTCTTTGGCCCAAGTACATTGATGCTACCCCAAGCCCTGTAGCCCTCTGCGGTCATTACCACTTGAACGGCTCTGTCATTCCTCTCGTACCTGATTGGGAGGAGTGGATTCAAAACGTTGAGAAGACATTCGACGACCACAACAAAGAAATGACCAAACTCTGTCAGGATTTGGTGTGGCAGTACTACGACGAGTGGCGCGAACACTACTTTGCTGAACCCGGTATGGCGGAGAAGTGGGTTGCCAAGGATCCTTGGCTGTCCCAGCTGAACTGGGAAGTAAAGACAATGAAGGGCAAGTATGCACACATTCCGCAATGGGTGCGCCCCTTCATTAAGGATCCCAATGAGCACATCGGTGTGAAGTCCAACCTGTCGCACTTGCTGCTCAAGCTGAAGTGGGAAGGCAGCCCAATGATCTACACAAAGGACATGGGTTGGTGTTTTCACAACGAGGAAGGCGTGCTCACCAAGATCCCCCACCCAAAAGGTGGTGGAGACAACGTCGGCGGTGTGCTCTCGAAGGACTTTGTCGATGACATGAAAGTGGGTCGGTTGGACAGCGACCTGCCGGAGGCGAAGCGGGCTCTTGAGATCGCGAACGCGGTCTCATATTGGACTTCGGTGCGCAAGCGTGTGATGGACCGGATCTTCATTCCCGCTGCCAATCCTCACGGGACTGACGCTCTGATCACCCTCCCAGAAATCCTCTGCCACGGCACCGTGACCCGTCGCACCGTGGAGAGCCTCATGGTGACAATGTGCTCCACGAAAAACTGGCGGATTGGCACCGAGCTAAAGTCAAGGGTGCAAGCTCCCGACGGCTGGAAGATTGTTGGGGCTGACTTTGACGGTCAGGAAATGCAAATCGCTTCAATCTACTCCGATAAGTGGGAAGGTGGTCATGTGGGATGTTCGCCGTTTGGCTACAACGTTCTTTCCGGCTCGAAAGAGGCGGGGACTGATCCCCATAGTGCTCTTGCTAAGCTGGCTGGCGTGGACCGAGACACGGCAAAAATCGCCGGATTCGCCGTGCTCTACGGTGCCGGAGTGCGAGCCGTGCAAACCTATATCCGCCGGAAATACCCAGACAAATCCCCAACCGAAGTGAAAAACTTTGCCTACCGCATTCTAGAAGGTAAGAAGGGCAAGCAGCGGAACGGCTTGTACGAAGGTGGCTCCGACAGCGGCTGCTTCAACTTCATGGAGGAGATTGCGATGCGGTCCCGCATCCCGCAGCTCCCTTGTCTTGGAACCAAAATCTCCACCGCAATGCGCCCTGCTGCCGTAGGCGATGACTTCAAGACTGGTCGGGTGAACTGGACCATTCAATCTTCTGGTGCGGAGATTCTCAGCATCATGCTCACTGCGGTTCACTGGCTGACCGCAGAGTACAAGATTCCAGCTCGCTTTATCCTGAGCATTCACGATGAAATCTGGTTCATGACCCCGGACCGTTACGCAGAGCAGTTTGCGGTTCTATTCCAGATTGCCCACATGTACACCTGGTCCCTGTTCCACTCGGCACTGGAGATCCCCGATCTTCCGCTGTCGCGTGCCTACTTCTCCAGCGTTGCGATCGACGACCGTCTTCGCAAGTCCCCCAAGGAGAAGACCGTTACCCTCTCCAACCCGAAAGGTGAAACCGAGGAGTTTGGCGTTGAATACTCAATGTACGAACTCTCTGAGATCGGGGCCATCGACAAACTCACCAACCGCTACAACGCTATCCAGAAAGGAGTAATTTGATGTCTAAAAAAGCCAAGAAATCCCGCGTGGAAAACGTCGGTGTGCTCCTTTACAAGGGTGCCATTGACACCTACTATATGACGGTGCCTTACGACAAGAAGAACCGGATTATCCCCTCTTCGGTTGAATGCGCCTATAACTCTCGTTACTTCAGCCTCCAAGAAACCTATAACATGTTGAGGGCACTATGAGTTTCCCACTGCCGAGAGACGCCGACTTCATTAAAGAGGTCGTTGGGTTCTGGCTCGATGATGTGGATGATCGCATCCAAATCAATCAGCTCAAGGACGCCGAGCACAGTTGGCGAACTGCCAACGACCTTTATCTCACCCTCCCGCCCGGCACCGGAGATATGGAACTTGAAAACCGTATCTTCGCCACGCGGGTAAAACTTGACAAACGCTTAGACACAACCAATGCGAACAATCTCTGACGACTCGGTTCAATCCACACCGGCAACCAAGAAAACAAAGACTATGCCCAAACTAGAAACATTCACCACCACCCTTACCGATGGCCGTGAAATCACCATCCGGGAAATGACCGGACGTGACCTTATCTACATGGAAAAGGACCTAACCAAGGCCGGCGATGTGGAAAAAGGTATGCGGATCATTGAGCGACTCATTGTTGGTGATGACAAAATTACTTACGACGAGATCCTGGACCTCGGCGTCAAAGACTTCCGCAAACTCAGTGACCTGATGGCTCAGGCCAACGGTTCCGACGAAGAAGACCCAAACTAATAGTGGAGGACCGAGAGGATTTCACTTACTTTGTAAGTATTCCTGACGGTCCTACCTTCCATTTCCGGGAAGTTACCCCAAGAGACTTCTACTTTGCTCAAGTTCTACAACAGTCAGAGCGTAGCCAGTTAGAGTTAATTGAAAGAATCCTAATCAACTCCAACATTCTAGATGAAACCACATCCACGCAAACCCGTTACGCTATAAAGTGGGCTGTCGAGAACTTACTCGATCAAACCCTCCTTACAGTAGAAAACTGGTTGGAGATAGCCTACCACTTGTGCAAACAACGGTGGGACTCTTCTATCGAGTGGCTTGAAGGTCAACCTGTGAGTAAAATAAACCTCATGATTGACATCGTCAGAAAACACGCGGAAGAGCAAGAGAAGGAAATGAAGAAAAACGCCAGGAGGAAAAAGTGATTCGCATCAAAGTAGATAACTCAGGCAGGGGTCTTACACCCATGAATCTCAACTGGTGGAAACCCACCAAAGAGGAATGGGTTCCCGTCCTCCTGGACGACCACCCCCAATTCTGGAAACAACAAGTAGACCCAACCTACCAACGCCCTTGGCAACGACTCACCCCACGCTACGCCTCGTGGAAAGAGAAAAACTTCCCCGGCCAGCCAATTCTACGTAAGACCGGACTGATGGAAGATGTTGCCTACATTTACACCCGGGGCAACCAGTTTCTGGTCAAATCCACCCACTACGGTGCCTACAACCAGTTTGGAACAAGTAAGATGGCCGCTAGGCCGTGGATGGGGGTTCCAGACATTTCCCTCAAGCAAATCGTTCCCATCTCTTGGCGAAACATTCTATCTCGAAAGAGATAGCCCTGACTACTTCTACACAGTTACCAACCATGTCTACACGACGCACTAAACCCGCAGCCAAGCCCGCTGAGTCCGACCTTCAAGTCACCCCCGAAGCCGCCAAGATCGAGGCTCCGGAAATCGTAACCGGCGAAAAGAACTCGGAACCGGCCCAGGTGGAAACCCCGACCGAAGAGGTCAAGCCCACCGCACCCGCCGAGGCTGCCGCCCCCGAAAAAATTCAAACAGACGTTCGCGAAAAGCTCGCGAAGAAGTCCACCGAAGAAAACGTCTTTGTGCCCACCAACCCCGCCGCCCTGGAAAAGGCAGCAGGTGAAGTTGCCAAGGACAAAGGTTTCGAACTCAATCGTGGCACTTCTATTGGTGCCCGCCTTATGGCCCGCGCAGGTAAGAGCATCTAATGTCAGTTTCGTTTCCCTTCCAACAGCAACACACCTGGCGGAAGCTGGGTTATCTCTACTTCACGAACTCCCTAGATTACAGACAGGTCTTGGAGCAGAATCCCCAGTGGAAGGTAACGGAACTCCCTCCCCTTGGAGCCCAGATTCGCCTAGACGGTGCCAACGGCACCGCTGGGACTCCTGGGGGATTAACTCAGGGGTCTTTTATTTTCGGCTACCCGACTGGTCAACAGCAAACCAATATCTACCCTTACGACACCCAAGAATCTTACGACATCGCCCTCAATCGCTACACACTGCAGGGCGTCATTGACCGAGAAGAAATAAACGGCATCACATTCGACAGCACACAAGCCATCACAGGGCAGCAAAACGGGTAAAACCGTTATAGTAAATCTTGCCTCCACGGAGACCTATACGGTGAACGTCCTTACCGGTAGCAAGATTGAAAAGTAGGACTTACTCTGTAAAAAAATGGCAACTTTCTCCCTCGGGACCTCTGGGGTAACTCCCGGAGCTCCTGGTGTTTACATCAACGAACAAGCTGGCCGTGCTGCTAGTGCCTCCCTGGCAGACTTCAGCACCGTCTACATGCTTGTCGAAACCGACGAAGACGTACCCGTTACTCGGTTTCCTTTCAATCAACCCACTGCCATCACATCTCTCAACGACTACAAGGAACTGATTCGCGTAGGCACCTCCACAGTGCCCGAGGGACGTATCCCGCTCCTGAGCTATAACTGCGTCAATGAGTTCTTCCAGAACGCTCAAGTTGGCGACCTGCGCGTTGTTCGCGTAGGCACTCCCGACCAGATCGTTGAAATTCAGTTCTTGCCTTCCGGCACCAAGCAAAACAGTTCAGATCTGCCTTCTGCCTTCATGGCCGGAGACGTGGTCTATGTTCAAATGGTAATCAACGGTCAGAAATTGGTAGCTGGCGATGGTAGCACCGGCTACACTGCCGACGGCGAGTGGCTCGGCGTGCCCGTGATAATTCCGGTGTCCTATGTCGCCGGTGACGAAGCCAACAACCGTCGTATCTCGTCCGCCTTCGCTGACGCAGTAACCCTGGCCATCGAGAGCAACCCTGCTATCCGCAGCTCGGTGTATGTGCGTGATTTTGGTCAACTGAATGACCTGGATCCCGTCCAGTACGCTAACTCCGAAAACGGCTACGTTACGATCGCCTCTACCACTTTCAATGCCAATGTAACCGTCATCACCCAGGTTCTGCCCGTGGGCAGCAATTATGTGGCGATGCAAAACACTTACGAAATCCAAAACATTGTAGGTGGCTCCGTAGACCTGGTGCGTGTCCCTCAAGACTACACCCAGTGCATCGAAACTGCGTTCGACGGTCAACAAGACCAAGGCTACCTTATCACCCCTACCGCTTACGCTCAGTTCGATGCTGCGGGCCGTGCTCTGGTGGGTGCCGCCGCCGCCGCCCATTGTGAGAATAATAACTACAAGTGGATGGCCCTGGCTGACCCCGGTCCTTTCCTGGTAACCGATGTCAACAAGTATGAGAATTTCGCTCCTCACCAGGCTGCCGAAGATCTGATCGAGGGCGATAGCTACCTGGTAGACAACGCCATCTACAAGTGGATCGGTAACTCCGTCACCTACAATAAACTGGACCACCAAGAATTCGTGACTGGGGCCAACCCTGGCATCGCGATCAATGAGTCCGCCAACCTCGTGGCAGATTCCACTAAGGTCGGTCTTCAAGATGGCGGCAAGTACACTGTGACCGCTTCGGCCACTGCGGATAACGGTGTGTTCCAAATCTCCGCCGGTGGTCAGTGGCCCGTAGACCTACCCATACAAAAAGTGGCCCTCTCAGGAGTGGCTTCTGGCACTGACTTTGCTAACGTGGATATTCAGGGTGGCGCCACCGGCGTGAACCTGAACAACACCGAAGTCTACGTGATTGCCGCTCCGTACGACCTCGAGGTTTCTTCGGACTATAGCCTCAACTACATTCTCCTGGCACAAACTGCCGGAGACGCTTCCAACATCTACAACACCGTTAAGTTAGCAGGTGGATCTAAGAACGTTACTGCCCCCCTCGTGGGCTCAGTGATTGTTCCTACCCCCACTGGCACAACCGCTGAGATCGCTTACTCTGACCCCTACTGGGATCTTCCTGTAGAAGTCAACGGTCAGACCTCCAACCTGGTTGAGAACATCTCGGGCGCTGATGTCGGTGTAAACACCCTCCATCTGCCCGGCACTCTGCAGGATTTCACTTCTGAGTACGTACTCAACTGGGGGTCCCGTACACTGTACGACCCCAGTGCTCAGATTGCTCGCGCAAGTGGTAGCACAAGCGTAGCAGACGGCACAGCCATTATCACGGTGGAGAGCCACGGTCTGCGTGATGGTCAAAACATCTTCTTTACAAACCCCATCAGCACCTCTGACGCTACGACCACAACTCCCCTGATTCGTCCAACCACTAAGAGCGTTTCGCGCCCCTACGTGGTAAAGACCCTCACAACAAGCACCTTCGTAATCGCTCCTTCTTTGGCCGACTACGTTTCTGGTAGCTATGTTTCCTACGGAACGGGTCTGAGCATCTCGACTCATCCTAGCACTTTCTACACAGAGATTCTGGGTCGGAACGTAAACTCCATCACCTCAACGACCCTTACCACGTTGCCCATGATTCGTGGACGGAAGTACGGTTTCGACACCTCTTCCATCTTCAACGTCTCTCTGTCAGCTGATGAAACTCCTGGGACTCTTCCGGTAGTGGGACCTACCGCCCGCATTGTTCTGAATAACTCCTCCACCGTTCTCGGTGAGGCTCAAGTCAGTGCCTGGGGTGAAGACCTCACAGTATCCTCCAAGTGCGGATACCTACCTGCCTTCCTCGGTGTAACACCAACCCTGGCTCCGACTTCTTCCACCAGTAACGCCTATTGCACACCAACTGTGGATCAAAGCTTCCAATCGGAAGCCTATCTCGTACCGTCTATCGATTCAGTCCTAGCCGGGGAGTATGACCCCACCGTAACAGGCACACTTGGCCCCGCAACTGCAGCGAACATCGGCATTAACGTGGCTCCTGGTGTTGCTCCTGGCACTTACAACAATGTGTCGATCGAGCCCAGTGGTGTCTCTATCGCCACAGGTGCTAAAGCTACCCTGGTTGTAGACGCCACCAATAGCATCACCAGCATCATCTTCACCAGTGGTGGACAGAGTTACTCTGTCGGCGAGGCTGTGTCAGCTCCTGACTTCAGCGATGGAACCGCTACCTTCACAATCAGCACAATCGATGACGCTAGCGGTAGCCTCACCGCGACCTC
>Ga0208161_1001319_pt1 | contig 13294 bp, 14 predicted proteins | sample CB_VirMetaG_3_FD_184538 | JGI IMG/M metagenome (GOLD analysis project Ga0208161, IMG submission 184538) | Freshwater to marine saline gradient viral communities from Chesapeake Bay - CB_1508_1S Viral MetaG (SPAdes) (version 4) | ecosystem: Environmental > Aquatic > Marine > Coastal | place: USA...
TACTCAGCTAAGTTTTATTCATGGCTACCTCCATGTCAATACTGTATCACGGATCACGGACGACGGCAAATGATATAATTTAGAATGGTTCTAATGTAATAGTTTAGAATAGCTCTAATGTAAGTGTGATAAAAATGCAACATATAATTGAATTTCAGGATTCTTATAAGGTACTACAAGGTACAGACACCTACAACACAAAAAATAGTACCGAGTACACTGAAAACAGGAAAATAGACTATTATCCTTATATACCAACGATTATTCTTTCAGTGTAGTACCCTGAAAGTACACTGAATTTCAGCTTACTATATAGGTAGCTCTACTGGTTAGGCGACCTTTTTTGTGGTAATAGTATAGTTTTAGTTTATTGTACCTATATAGATTTTGAAAATTATGAATACTGTTGCAGCATTAAAAAAACGTTTGAAAGGAGCAGAGTTTCTAACTCCAAAACAAAGAACATTTGCTGAGTATTATGTTTCAAGATACCCCGACGTAACCAAAAAAGAAGCGGCCAAAGCTGCGGGTTATGCTGAAAAAATTTGTGAAAAGACAGGAAGTTTATTAACTAATCCTGATAAATATCCTCATGTAGTAGCATACATTGAGAAGTTAAGAGATTCGGCAGCTAAAATTTATAAAGATCATTACAGGCATTTAAGAAGACTTGATGATTTATCTAAGAAAGCTGAAGACAAAGGACAACTGGCTGCAGCTATCAATGCTGAGTTTAGACTAGGTCAATCCGTAGGTTTGTATGTTGACAAAAAGGAAATTAAAGTTCAAGACTTGTCCGCAATGTCAAAAGAAGAATTGATTAAACAGATAAATGAGCTACGTGATGAAATACCAAACACAAAGATTCTTGAGATCGAAGCCGAAGAAGGCGAAGATCAATTGGAAGACTGAAAAAGAATTTTGGAACGCATTTCATAGAGTTCACAACTCTCATTTGATATCAACTAACGTAGGAGCTGTGAGTGTCAAAACTAAAAAAGACGATTAGAATAAACTATGAAGATGTTAAAATCGATATTGTTGAATCCTCTAACGGTGTTGATGGTCATTTTTTTGGTGAATATGATTCTAATAAAAATATTATAAATTTAGATAAAAACCAATCATCTAGATCAATGGCTAATTCATTATTACATGAAGTTATGCATGCAGCTGTATATCATTCTGGTTTAAATACTGAGGGTAATTGTTTATCAAAAGACAAAGATGAGGAGCTTGTTGTTAACAACTTAACTAATGCATTATCACAAATAATTAGGGATAATAATTGGTTCTTACCTTACATTCAAAAGAACATAAATTTAGGAGATAAAACCAATGCGAAAACAAGAGTCAAAACTATATCAAGAACTAAGAAAAGCGTTGCCAAACGTACACTTTCAAAGAATAGAAACAAACGTAGGACTCGGAATACCAGACGTTAATGGTTGCTGTAATGGTATAGAGTTTTGGTTAGAGTTAAAGGTAAGTTCTGGTACAGCGCTCCGACTATCTAAATATCAAAAATCGTGGATTATCAGGCGTGGTATGGCTGGAGGTAGAGTATTTATCTTGCGAAAGGCCCTCAAGGAGAGGTCTCTCAAACTGTACCAGTGGCCATCGGCCATGATCCATGAACCGTCGACCCCAATCCCGTTTGCCGTATTCCCGTTTCCCGTTGATCATCAAGCTTTATTAAATACCATCCTGCACTCTGAGCTGGCGCGGGGACCGCGCAGCGTGGAAGAGTAGATCCCATTTCCCAACTCCCGTTTCCCATTATAAATTCAACATTCTTCGACCATCAACCTTGGACTCTGGAGGCAGCTGGTACCGAGACTCTCCTGAAGCTCACCATTCAGTTCCCATTTCCCATTATTCATTAGCGATTTGTTCAGAAAAGCAGGATCATTGGATCAGGAGCTGGGGACCGTGCAGCGTGAGGCGATAGAAAATAATGCTTGACATTAACATGGGATAAATTATATTAGGTCATGGTAGCTCAATCATCTCAAACTTGTTAGCTCCTGTTTGTCCGTTGGGCTACCGTTATCTTGGGGCGTAGAGAAAAAGCTTCCCACCGTAGTTCAAGACATGTCGCTCGGTGTTTATGGCGAAACCTATATGCCCCATCTCCCATTTCCCAACTCCCGTTCAAGAAACAAGATATGTGATAATACCAAATCAGACTGGCAGGGACGGCTGGGACCGTCGTTCAGGATCGAAGCTCGCTAAAAAATTTTTTGGAAAATTAATTTGACTTTTGTAGAAACTTATCTTATATACATGGGAGAAAGACAAACAAAAACAAAGGAGAAAATATGGGACTAGATCAATACGCAGGTCTTCGTGATTCAAACGGTGAAGTTCATGAGGAATTTTATTGGAGAAAGCACGCAAGACTACAGAAGTTCTTTGCAAAACAATTTGAAAAGCAGAAAGGAAAAGCTGGCGACGGCTCTTTCGATCTAGGTTTTAATGGTGGTGAAGGTGGAGTTAAGATCACCGAAGAAGTAATTAAAGATCTAGAGGAGCAAATTAAAACTGACTATTATGATTGTTTTGTGTCAGATGGATTTTTCTGGGGGCAACAATTCCAAGAAGAACAGGTCAAGGAATACAAAGCCCAAGATGAAAAATTTATAAAGTGGTGCAAAGAGCAACTACAAGCAGGTAGAGAAATCGGCTACGATTGTTCGTGGTAAATTAATTAGGGGGCGACACTTGTCGCCCCCATTTCCCATTTCCCAACTCCCAACTCCCAACCCAAACCCAAAATTTTTTAAATATAAACTCCCCATCAGGAGCTGGTACGCGGTACCGAGCTGGGAAAAATTCAGGATTGCAGGTAGAGGTTTGTGCTAAATTTTTTTTTATTTAGGTATTGACTTTGGTGATGAATCATCTTATGTTCATGGGAGATAAACAAAAGGAGAAACGATGACAAAAGAAAAACGACAACACGCAGAAAAAAACAATATAATGTTTTCATGTAAGGAGCACGGAAAAGAATCCTACTTCACCATTAAAAAATTTGAGAAGAATCCCAAATGGGGAAGAAGTATGGTGTATGTCTGGTTTAAAGATGCCAAGAGAGGTGATGAGAAGATGTGGTGTAGAATTTTCAAAGGTGATCAGAAAAATGGCATTGGCATTCTAGAGAACGAGCCATTCAATGTAATCCAATACAAGCTCGGCGACAAATTCAAATATGAAACAGATGCCGAAGGCATCACGTGGAAGGTAGCGAAGGCATGAGTGTAGAAAAATTTTTGCTAGCAGGTGAGAAAGCTGAATTGTTCAGCATTAAAGAAGTAGCCGAACATGGTTGCGGTGACGGGTTAATCCCGTCACTGATCTATTACCATGACACCAACAAGTTCTATGATGAGCATGAAGAATGGATTTGGCAGCAGCTGGATCAACACGCAAATGATCAAGGCGTGACGATCACGAAATTCATTTCCCAATTGCGGGGCCATGTGGGTTCGATGACTCAGCTCAAGAACCTACTAGCCTGGTGGGCTGCAGAGACTGCTGCGAGGTATATCATGAATGAAAGAGAAGAGGAGGAGTAGAATGCATGCATTGGTTTATTATGTTGTTAGGTTTATTTTTGTTACGCTCAGAGTGGGGTCGCTTGTTCGTGGGCCTGATGCTCATCGCGATATTCATCTAGATCCCGTTTCCCATCCCAACGCCAAAGAAGCAGGTTCGACGGATGTAGAGAGCTCTGGACGCTGGTCCACGGTCCCAGCAGCGTTCAGGAAGCAGGTGGTTTCCCATTTCCCAACAAGAACAAAGGTCTTGGTTGATAAGGAAAAGTATAATGAATTTACGGGGTACCAGCGTACCGAAGAGGCAAGGGTTGTTGCAAATGTTTTCCCATTTCCCATTTCCCAACAGGAGTTCGACGATAGAAGAAAGATAAATAGACATCAGGAGTCCGCGCGCGGTACCGCGAAATTATCTTGGTTGGGTGTCCTGTCGCTTTGGTTGTGGGTTGTTGGGCTAATGGCTCATCTGTGGGGTTAAAATAAAAATGAAAAAAAATTAAAAATAAAGCTTGATATCGTCATGGGATAATATAGATTACTTATTGTTATAAATATAAACATAGGAGTATATAATATGACAAAGACAAAAGAGAAAAACACACCAAGTGTGTTATCAAGAAAACAAACACAATTAATTATAAATAGTTGTGAATTGTTAGACAACAAAAGCCAGTTAAGTTCTGATTGGAATAGAATAATAAAACCAGAATTGATTTTATTATTTGATACTTTCAGTAATGGTATTGTTGGATTGAGTACAATTAGAAAAGGCACTCATTATCAAATCAGTAAAAATACAAAAGAGTATAATTTGTTTGATAGTGAAAACTTTAAAAAAGAATATCCAGAATTGTTTCGAAAGTTCTCTAAAAAGAACGTAAGAACAAACTGGACTTACTCAATCAAAGAGGTATAATTCATTATGACAAAAGCAATAATAAAAATGAATGAGATTATATCATCTGAAAAAAGCGACGCACAAAAGTTAGCCGAGATAAAACAGTTTGTTGAAATCTTAAAGAATAAACAAGCTAGTACTATTGATTGGCAACTTGTGGCGGGTTATCTCGACCAACAAATCTTTGAGTTCTTTTATAGAAATCAAGATGACCAAAAGATAGTACAGTTTGCGACTAGTCTTGCAGGTAATCTTGCGGAGAAATTCGGACTTGTTCGCGACACAACTACTATGACGCGTGATATGACACGACCTAACTAATCCCTAATGCGTGGCGCTAACGCGCCACGCGTTCACCATCTCGCCATCTTAACTAGTATCTCTTTAGTTCACCAATCTAGAAATCGCGTTTTTACACCCCTACACCCCCCAGATTTTGCGAATGTAACTTGACAAGAGAGACAATTGCAAAGATAAACAGAAATAGTAAGCAGAAAATACTTATGGATTTAGATTTATTACCAAAAGAGAAGTTAATTAAGGTAAAACAACTTCTAGATGCAAAAAAGATACTGAAAGCCAGAACAGAATTCCTTTTTTTTGTTAAACAAGTTTGGCCAGATTTTATTTGTAGAGAAGCAGATGAACCTTCTAGGTGGGGGCACCATCAAATTATTGCTGACAAATTAACCAAGGTCGCTGATGGCAAGATCAAGAGACTCATAATCAATATGCCACCTAGACATACTAAGTCTGAGTTTGCATCTTATTTGTTTCCTGCATGGATAATGGGACTCCGACCCAAAGCCAAAATCATGCAAGTTTCTCACAACGCTGAACTCTCACAAAGGTTTGGTCGAAAAGTAAGAAACTTAGTTGACAGTACCGAATATAAAAAAATTTTTAACAATATGGGACTCCAACAGGATAGCAAAGCTGCAGGTCGTTGGGAGACCTCAGACGGGGGTGAATATTTTGCAGCTGGTGTCGGTGGTGCCATAACGGGTAGGGGTGCAGATGTATTAATTATTGATGACCCTCATACCGAACAAAATGTGATGTCAGATTCTGCAATGGAGAAAACTTATGATTGGTATGTATCAGGGCCAAGACAACGTTTACAACCTGGCGGATCAATCGTGGTCGTAATGACTCGATGGGCAACCGACGATCTAACAGGAAGACTTCTTAAAGCACAAGCAAACCCTGGAGCTGATCAATGGGAGGTGGTTGAGTTTCCAGCGCTCCTGGACGACGGCGAACCTGTATGGCCTGAGTATTGGAAGAAAGAAGAATTAGAATCTGTTAAAGCATCTATTCCTCCTCAACGTTGGAATGCACAATACATGCAGAACCCAACTTCAGAAGAAGGAGCCATCATCAAACGAGAATACTGGCGTCCATGGTCGGGGAGCATACCACAACTAGAATTTGTTATTCAATCTTTAGACACTGCTTTTTCAAAAAAAGATTCTGCGGACTATAGTGCAATAACTACTTGGGGAGTATTTAGACCAACTGAAGATTCTCCACCCTGTTTGATGTTGCTTGACGCACTCAAAGGTCGTTGGGACTTTCCTGAATTAAAAGCGGTGGCCACCGAACAATATACATATTGGAAACCAGAGGCTTGTGTAGTTGAAGCAAAAGCCAGTGGTCTACCCCTAATTCAAGAATTACGAAGAACAGGAATTCCAGTTCAAGAATTTGTCCCTGGTCGAGGAAAAGATAAAGTTTCACGTGTGAATGCAGTGTCCCCAGTCTTTGCATCAGGTATGGTTTTTTACCCAGAGGGAATGCAATTCGCTCATGAAGTCATTGAAGAATGTGCAGCATTTCCTAACGGAGAACACGATGACCTCGTGGACAGTACCACACAAGCTGTGTTAAGATACCGAGAAGGTAATTTTATATCAGCTGATTTTGATTATGAGCCTACAGATGAAGTAAGATTACCACAAGAATATAAATATTACTAATGAGAACTAAATGGCTGATTACAATACAATTCTAAGAGATGATGAGATTGCAAATCTAGATCCTAAAAAATTAGATGAAGCCACAAAGAAATTTCAAAACGTCGCTTATGGAATAACACGAGATGTTACGCCCGTGGTCGGTGAGCTGCAGTCCTACAAGTATGCATTAGAAGATGCACAAGCAATTGCTAAAGCAGCAAGAGGCGAAGAGGGTTATGAAGATATGACTCCGATTGAAGCGTTGGGGTATGCAGGTCTGACAGCATTAGGTGTTGCAGGAACCATTCCATTAGTAGGCCCTGTATTTAGAGGAGCACAAAAAGGTATTCGTGCATTGATGCCGAAACGTGGCCCACGGACGCTGGAACCAGTACAACCGCCGTCGGCTGCCCAATCACAAGCCAATTTAGAAAGCTTTAGAAGACTTATCATGGAAGATGAAGGCTTTAATTATTTTGTTGCGAACTTACCTGAATATAGACAAAGACCAGAAGCATTTGCAGAAAACTATCGTGAGTGGATGGACATACCTGAAACACAAAGAGTTGCGTATAGAGAGGTTGCAACGGATCCAGCGTTAAGAACAGATCCACTTATGAAAAGACATTATCTTAAAGCCGATACTCATAAGCAACTAGCAGTTAATGAAGATAATTTTAATTCTAAAGTTTTAACAAATTCATCTAAAGCTTTAACTATTCCAACAGAACCTTTAACGTTCGCTAAAGGATTGAAAGCTAATCAAGGGGATACTAGTAAATCTTTTTTAGGTTCAGCTGCATTTGATGAAGTAAATAGATTACCTAATGAAATAGCTACACCGCAAGAATGGATTGGTCTTTTAAAAGGATTAAGAAACAAAGGAGTTAAGACTGAAGAATTATCCGATTCTGGTTTAGTAGTTTTTGGTAAAGGCAATGAAGTTGTTGGTGGAGATTTATTTAGTCTATTAAAAGAAAATCCTAAATTAAAAATTACTAAAGGAGAAATACTAGCGGCTTTAGAATCTAATCCAGCTTATAGATTAAAAACTAAAGATTATAATTATCCAATTAATACAGAAGAAGTATTAAATGTTTATCCAACATTTTCTAAACTAAGTAAAGATTTAGATTCTGCAATTTTAAGAAGAACAACTGAAATAGAAGATATTGGTCAACGAACTAATCTTACTCAATTAAGTGCAGCTTTAAAAAACGATAGAGCAGTTATAAATGATTTAGCATCAAAGCTTTCTACAAATCAAAATAATTTAAGTTATTTAAAACAAACTAAAAATAAATTAAATCAAGTTTTAAATCAATTTAAAGACAATGATAAAATATTAATAAGAACTTTAATGGATGAATATGATAAAGCAATCGATATTGCAGAGCGTGGCGTTAAAGCAACCGATGCACCAAGACACCGAGGAACTTTTCCTGGTGGTGGATTTGATTACAAAGAAAAAGTTTTATATTTAGATGAACCTATTCCTGGTAATTCTAATCCTAAAAAAGTATGGTCCGTTCATTTTAATGAACCTAATGCAGTAACTTTTGTTCGATATGACACTAGAGGTGTGGACAATTATGGTGATACATACTTTATGGTTGAACTCCAATCAGATCCTCATCAAACTTTGACAAAAGCAGGATCTACACATTATAAAGATTTTAGGAGTGGAAAAACGGATCTAGACCCAACGGGAATGACAAGAAGAAATCCTTATTCGAAAAACATTAGACTAAGAGTTAAGAAAAGAGAAATACAAGATACTTTAGATGAAATTCAACAGTATAATAAGATTGCAATGGATCGTCCTTTGTCTCCACCTGAATTTGATAAACTAAATGAATTAAATAAAAAACTAAAAGTACAAGAATCTGAATTAAGAAGAGCTCCTGTAAGAGAAGGAGCAGGACAACCAAATGATTACAGTTATGGTAATACTTCTATGTATGATTACTCTTCTAGGTCTTATGATTATTTTCCATTAGGAAATGAATCTACATGGGTCAAAGCAAATATAAAAGGTATTATTAATGATGCTAGAAAAAATAATAAACGATACATTGCTTTAGCTCCTGCTGATTTTTTTCAATTAAATACTAACAATAAAGCAAAAATAGAACAGTTTTATGGTTTAGGAAATAGAGAATTAACTGGTGATCTTTTAAACCCTAGGGCAGATAAAAAAAATTTTTTAAATAAAGATGGAAGTGGTATGGGTAAATACAGAAAATGGAAAAAACAAGAAGATATAAATTATCCTGAAGAAATGGTTGATGCTCCAAGTGAAGAATTAGGTGGAATGGCTGTAGTGCCTAAAGCCATGCAGGATGTTGCAAAAGAAATTGGAGCAACTTTTACCACTAGAAAAGTATATCATACAGACCCTAAAAAACCTTATAAAATCTTTGATACAGAGAAAAATGTACCTAGATATGCTTTTAGTAAAAAATACGAAATGGATGAATTTTATGATAATCTTAGCCGTACATCATCTCTAGAAAAAATTAAATTTGAAGCAGATGATCCTAGAAATTTCGTCGAAAGTATAGTAATAGATTTAAATGGATCTTCAAAAGGAAAAATGAAGGGATATAAACTAGGAGGATTGGTAGAGGTAGATAGATCTAACTTTGCACCATTATTTTAATGATTGATAAATTATTACAACAATATACAGGAAGTCCAAATGTTTCTGGTATGGTACAGGAAGAAACTGGTAAAGCAGGACAAGTGGGTAAAGGGTTAGAAGGTCAAAAACAAAAATTTGGATTAAGAATGAAACGTGGAGGTAACATAAATATGGAATACGCTAAAAAAGAAAGAAGACAACAAGCATTTGAAGATAGACAAAAAAAGAATAGAGCTGAAGGTAGACTTAAAGCTATTGAATTTGGAAAAAAATTAAAAAAGATAACAAGAAAACCAAAAGACCTTACAGATAAGTTTTATGGTTTTATGGAAAAAATGACTGAGTCACTTGCTAATCAAATGGTAGAAAAAAAACCTGTTTCAAAAAAACAAGGAGGCTTAATCGCAAAAGGTTGTGGTAAAGTTATGAGTGATAAAATTAAAAAAACTAAAATGTACTAATGTCAAGAGAAGATTTAGAAAATAGAGAAGAACTAGAAATTGAAGATCAAAACACAGGATCTATTCCTGAAGACGTCGATACAGTTTTAGATGAAGAGGATAATGTAATTGCAGGTGAAGTTCCTGAAGAAGTTCAAGAAGAATCTTTTTATGCAAACTTAGCAGAAAGACTTAGCGATCAAGAGCTAGCTAAACTTGGAAGTGAACTTGTAGCAGATTATGACCAAGACAAAAGATCAAGACAAGAATGGGTGGACACTTATATTAAAGGTTTAGATCTATTAGGATTTAAATATGAATCTCCAACTAGACCTTTCTTAGGTGCTGCTGGAGTAACACATCCATTGTTAGCTGAATCAGCAACACAGTTTCAAGCACAAGCAATAAAAGAATTAGTCCCTTCAGACGGACCCGTTAGAACTGAAGTCGTTGGTGCACAGACAGATGAAAAAATAGATCAAGCATCTAGAGTTAAAGATTATATGAACTACATGCTCATGAATAAAATGGATGAGTATACACCTGACATGGATCAAATGTTATTTATACTTCCATTAACAGGATCTACATTTAAAAAAGTTTATTTTGATCCAGTAATGAATAGAGCTTGTTCTAGATTTATTAAAGCTGAAGACTTAGTCGTTCCTTACAATGCATCGGATTTATCTGACGCAAGTAGAATTTCACAAATCATTCAAACATCAGAAAATGATTTAAGAAAATTACAAGTTTCGGGTTTCTATAGAGATATAGAGTTACCGAAACCAGTTTATAAACAAAACAAAGTCCAAGAGAAAGTTTATGAACTGGAAGGTGTGTCCGCAAATGACGGACGGGATCGTGGAGGGTTATATAATTTAATTGAGGTTCATACAAACTTAGATTTACCTGGTTATGAAGATCCAGATGGAATCAAAGTGCCTTATATAGTTACTGTGGATGAGGACTCTAGAAAAGTTTTATCTATCTACAGAAATTATAGAGAAGATGATCCTACAAAACAAAGAAAAAATTTCTTTGTCCATTATAAGTTTTTACCAGGACTTGGATTCTATGGTTTTGGTTTAATACATATGATTGGTGGACTAAGTAGAACTGCAACTTCTGCATTAAGACAATTACTCGATGCAGGAACTTTATCTAATTTACCTGCTGGATTTAAATCTAGAGGTTTAAGAATTAGAGATGATGCAGAACCATTACAACCAGGTGAGTTTAGAGATGTGGATGCTCCTGGCGGAAACATCAAAGATCAATTTCAATTTTTACCATTCAAAGGCCCAGATCAAACACTATTTCAGTTATTAAACTTCTGTGTTGAGTCTGGACGAAGATTTGCATCTATTGCTGACATGAAAGTTTCTGACATGAATGCACAATCACCTGTTGGAACTACAATGGCGATCCTTGAGCGAGGGTCGAAGGTCATGTCTGCAATTCACAAAAGATGTTATTATGCAATGAGACAAGAATTTAAGATGTTAGCACGTGTATTCGCTGAATATCTGCCACCAGAATATCCTTATGATGTTGTAGGTGGAAATAGATTTATTAAACAAGCTGACTTTGATGATAGAGTGGATGTTATACCAGTAGCAGACCCTGATATTTATTCTATGACACAAAGAATACAGGTTGCACAAGCTGAATTACAACTTGCGCAATCAAATCCAGCGATGCATGACATTCATGAAGCATACAAAAGAATGTACCAAGCTTTAGGAGTAAAAAATATTAGTGGTATTTTAAAACCACCACCTGAACCACCGAAACCTTTAGACCCTGCAATTGAAAATACAGGTGCATTACAGATGATAATTCCTAAAGCATTTCCACAACAGGATCATGAAGCACACATTCAAGCACATATGGCATTCATGACATCAAGAATGGTTCAAGTGAATCCACAAATTTATGGATTGCTTCAAGGTCATTTAATGGAACACGTGTCTTTACAAGTCAAACAAGAGATCTTACAAGCATTTAATCAAGATCCAAGAATGGCAGAACTGCAATCGACTGATGAAGAAGCGTTTACAATTGAATTTGACAACGCTGTGGCACAAAGAATTGCTCAAAGAGTCCAAGAATTAGTTGCAATGGAGCAACAATTTACTGCTCAACAAAACCAAGATCCACTTTTAGCTCTTAAACAGAGAGAATTAGACCTAAGAGCAATGGATATAAACAGAAAAGCACAAGAAGAAGCTCAAAAAATGGAATTTGAGACTAATAAATTCAGTGCACAACAAACTTTAGCTGAAGACAAGTTGAATTTAAACGAAGAACTTGGTAGAAAGAGAATAGAATTACAAGAAGATAAAATGGAACAGGAGAAAAATTATGCCACTGAACAAAAAAGGTAAAAAAATTATGAAATCTATGAAAGATCAGTATGGATCTAAGCGTGGAGAAAAAGTTTTTTATGCTTCAATGAATAAAGGCAATATTAGAGGTGTTGAAAAAATGAAAAATGGCGGATTAGGAAAAAGATTTGGCCCTCCACCTAAAAAAGGCCCTGATTCTCAAGGTTTAAAAGTCACTAAACTACGTGGTGGCGGTATGGACATGGGTAGTGCAGCTAGTCAAGCAAAAAGTGCTGCAATGGGTAACGCTAGTAGTGCTAAATCTACGTCTCCTTCAAGAACCGTAGGTGGTGGAAATAGACCTAATCCTCATACTCCAAGTGGAACTTCTATAGAAACTCCTGTTACTCAAAGACAACTTCAACGATCTAGAAATTTTCAACAACAACAACAAAATGCAATAGGACAACGTGCTTTAGACACTCATCAAGTTGGAAAAGTTCCATTTTTTGTTCCTGGATCTGCATTTATAAATGTAATACAACCTTTAAGACAAAAATCTTTTGAAAAAAATAGAGAATATTTTCAAAAAAATGTAGCTGGGAAACAAGGATTTCAAAATACTTTAACTGATTATAAAAGATATATTTCTGGAAGAGGAACTGGAGATTTAGATGCAATGGGTAGACCAACTGTTAGAAATGACCGTACTGATAATCTTAATACTCCTTTTACACAAAAAATTAATTCAACTTTAGAAACACAAGATAATTTACCGATAGGTAGAAGAAGTATTACTCCTTATAAATTTGATTTCCAGTATAGAGATGGAGGACTAGTGAGAGGATCTGGTAAAGTATTAAAAGGTAAAGTTAAAAAAACGAGGATCTACTAATGTTTCCGTGGTCGATTATTGGTACAGCATTAAAAACTGGTGCAGAGATTTATAAGAATAAGAAAAAATCTGAAATTATAATGTCAGAAGCAAGAATCGTCCATGCTGAAAAGATGAAACGTGGAGAAATTGAGTACAGCGGACAGATTGCTCAAAATCAAAAAGGCGACTGGAAGGACGAATTTGTACTTTTAGTATTGACCTCCCCTCTGGCTATTTTATTTTATTCCGTATTTGCTGAAGATGAAGAGATCCAAGCTAAACTAGATTTATATTTTCAAAAGCTTCAAGAAATGCCTTGGTGGATAGTTTCATTATGGGTATCGGTCGTTGCAGCGATCTATGGAATTAAAGCTACCGATTTAATTAAAACAAACGGTAAAAAATAATACATTTGTGGATTTTCAAACAATAAAATACATTAAAGAAAAGTTGTTAAAACCAAAACTAGAACGACTTAAAGAGAAGGTTGTAATTGGTGTTGACAATTGGAACGAATATCAATATATAATAGGACAGATCAGATCCATAGAGGATCTGCAGCAAGACCTAACGGACTTGTTCAAAAAACAGGA
>Ga0208161_1001323_pt1 | contig 13283 bp, 19 predicted proteins | sample CB_VirMetaG_3_FD_184538 | JGI IMG/M metagenome (GOLD analysis project Ga0208161, IMG submission 184538) | Freshwater to marine saline gradient viral communities from Chesapeake Bay - CB_1508_1S Viral MetaG (SPAdes) (version 4) | ecosystem: Environmental > Aquatic > Marine > Coastal | place: USA...
ATTGGAAATCGTTCTTCAAGAGTGTTTCTGATTTGCCTTGCAACCTCTCTTGTTTCGGGCTGTGCGTGCTCATGATCTCTAAGCTTGATGAACTTGGACCAGTTGTGAAGATTGCCTGTCATGTAGAAAGTTGTGTAAGTGCTTTGAGGAAGAAGACCTCTTGCAAGTTCTCTGCTCACACCTTGTTCAAGAAGTTGATGATAAGAAGCAAGAGCAAACTCAACAGCCAACTTAAACACACCTTCAGCTTCATTACTTTCAATCTCGCCTTCACTACATTGTAGATTATCCTTTGCTTGACCTCTCATTGAATTAGGAGTCCAACAACTGACTTGCTCAGAAGTGTATCGTCTACTCACTTCATTGAATGAAAAGGTTCTATGTCTCATGATTTGAGACCGGACAAACAGAGGACAAGTGATCAAGAAGGTAGCAGCACAATGTTCAAATGGAGAAGTGTGACCATGTGAAGCTAAGAAGTGAATGAGCTTTTCATCTCGCTGAGATAATCGAGCGACCTCATGATTATCTTTCAAGAAGCTGACTCTTGCAGCGTCAACCACTCGCTTGTCATTTCCCATAACATCAATAAGCTGAGCTTGGCCTTGTCCGTCATGATAGAGCTTAGTCATTCTTTTCTCTCTTTGCTTTCATTCTGCTTCTGATAACAGCAGCTTTATTCTTCTCTCGATGAGCTTGTTTCTCTTCTTCGGTCATTTGACTCCATTTCCTTTTTTGATATTCTCGAGCTTTTTTTCGTCTAGCTTCTAACTCTTCAGGAGTCTCAGTAAGTTTCATCATTTGATATTTCATTCTTTTATATCGAAGAACTTCTTCTTTTTCTTCTTCGGTCATTCGTTCAAGCATAAGCTTCCGATATTCTCTTTGATATATTCTTTGAGATTCTCGCCTAGCTTCTTTCTCTTCTTCGGTCATGTTAGGTCCTATGCAATATGAGAGATTCTCTCAAAGGTCTTATAGTATTTCTTAATAAGAGGTTGGAAGAAGTGCATTGAACCATAGAAGAGCCAAGTCAATCTCTCAGGAGCAAAGGCATCTTTTTCTTGCTTAATTGATGGAATGCTTTTGGCCTGTTGAACTGCACAAGGTGCATAAGTCTCCCAAAAAGGTTTAACAATATGTTCCAAGACTGCTTTGTTATTCATAGTCTTGCCACGCTGTTTCAACCAATCTTGACAAATGTTAATATATCCCCAAAGACAGTCATGGTCTTGGTTGATCCAAAGAACATTGCCTTGTTCTCCACTTGCACTTGGTGGCTGATAATAAGCGGCTTGCCAAATACCATTGATCTTGAAGCGATCTTCAGCATCAATATGTTTTTGAGTGATGAACTTAACAATTGGAGCTTCTTGTCTTTTCGCTTCAGCTGCTTCTCTTGCTTTTCTTTTTTCTTCTCGCTCTTTAAGTTCTTCTTTAGTGAGTTCTTTTTTCTCACCTGTCTTTTGACTTAAATTGTTTTTGTCTGATTTACCATCAAGTTGATTCTGAAGATTTCCAAATAGATCATCTGATTTATCTCCGGCTTTAAGATTTCCTTGAAGAGAAGGAATCATTAAGCCTTGACCTTTTCTGATTTGTCTTTTCTCTCTTGGAATCTTTAACCACTTATTGAGTTCTTCAGCTTCTTTTGACTTTTTAATGTTTGACAGTTCTTCAATTGCCTGTTCATCAAGTAGTTCTTGAATCTCTGCTGGCATATTCTTTTTGAAGAAGTCCTTAAGCTCATCAAGCGGAAGAGTTTGTTTTGGTGCTGAGTCTATTGAATCTTTCCAAGATAGTTTTGATCTTGCTTCATTGGGATATACACCAATTGGAGACTCCTTGCTGAATGCAGGAGGTTCAATGATTAAAGTGACAAGGTTTCCAACTTTCTTCGACCAAATCCCCCAGCTATTCCTAACTGCTGCAATAGATTGATTAGAAAGTGTATTGTAATCACCATAGAGTTCATTCTTATAAAGAATTACTTCTTTGAACTTCTTATGAATTAAAGGAGTCACTTCACGACTTTGTCTAATACTAGTAAAACCATTATTTATAAATACATGAATCTTCCAACTCTTACAGTTCATTGTTAGTGTAGTTTTTGAAGTTTTAATCAATATATCTAAAGGATTCGCTAGGATCCTATAATGCGATGCTGGAGTTTGAAATATAGGTGGTACAGAATAAGTTAAATATCTTGATTGTAGATAATTTCTTCCATCTAAGATTAGATGATCTAAAGTATTTTCAAAAGAACCATCTTCTTGGAGATTACCACATAAGATCACCGCTGTTCCTGTTTTGTTTTTGGAGTTCTTATCCCACCAATTAAGCCAATCAATGCCATCAATGGTGTAGGAATCATAAAAACGATCTTTGATTTCTTCAAAGTCAATCACATGATCAATGTATTCTTCGGCATTCTCATCTTGCATGGCTTGCCAATTCTCATCACTAGTCAAGCCTTTGACACCTGCTGATAAATCACCATCTTCATCAACATCAAAAGCAAGCCAAATCATGAAGCCTTGTGGTCGATCTTCTGTTCTACACATGACGATCAAGCCATATTGATTACGAGGTAAAGCGGACACTTTAAGACCAACTCCAAAGTTATCTTCAGCACCGCCAACTTTTTTGGAAGATGAGTTCTTATTGTTGATTAGTTCAAGAATCTTATTTTTTGGAATACCTGGACCATTGTCGATGGATATCCCTCTTTCAATCCCAAGAGATTCAAGGGCTGCTTTATCAACTCCAAAGCGAATATCAGTTGCACCAGCTTCAACACTGTTTTGATATATCTCTCTCACATATTGGCATGGGTTCATGTCAGAGTAAGTTCTCATCAATCCAGCAATTACATTCTTGTCTTTCATTTTAATCATGTCAGTTCTCCTTGTTATTTGTCAGTTATTAGTTTGTTTTATCTCACATAGTCAGGAGGAAGAAGCTCCCCTGAGTTAGTCTTAAGAATCAGTTGGAACTTATTGAGCTTGATATGGAATTGTCGCTCATAGCTCTTGAGCTGGCCTTCAATTAAGACTGTGTCATTGGCTGATATTTGTGGCCCAACGATCTTGGCTAAATTGCCATAAATCCTCACTTCATGAAGTTCAACATCAGTCTTTTGCTGACCATCGACAATATACTTGTCAACAGTCTCGACCATGACTTCAAGGTAAGCTGAGAACTTAGTCCTCTTCTCTTGCGGATGAGCTTTGACTTTGCCTATTAGCATTATCGAGTTGATGCTTTTCGACATATTCAATCTTCTTTCTGAGTTCATACAACCGACTGGCGAAATAGTCAGCTGTTTGGCTTGCTGTGGGTAGGTGTCTATTTTCTGTCCAAAAGTTGAAGTAAGTTTGAGCCACTGCCAGCTCTGCTCTTAGCTTTTCTATATTCTTCAAGGCCAATCTCCATCAAGATTCGAGCAACATTTGAAGTCACTCTTTGCTCATCATGAGCAATTTGGTCGAGTTCCTTCTTAAGTTCTATACTGATTCTAAAAGAGAATGGTTTATTTTCCATAACTAGTTTCCTTTTCTCACCTTGTCTACTATGTAAACAGTATGTAGACGAAGAATGTGACAAAAGAAAGTAAAAAAACTTGGAAGGCGAGAAAAAAAGATAATATGTTCGGCTTCTCACAATTTAAGGTTCCAAGTCAAAGTTGGTTAAATTGAAACCTTCCAAGTTCGCAAGTAAATAATGGTCAAACAGCTTAGACACAGTCTCAAAGGACTGTCAATCAATAAACTCCCCATTCTGACATATTTGCTCCATTGCTTCTTCGGTCTTGTCCTCTCATCTGAATTGGAGAACCAAACATGGCCTTGAGTCTCGAAGCTCCTGCTTTGTTCTTGTTCAATGCTTTCTCGAAGAGTTCTTTTGGAGTGAGATTGGTAGTCATGACAATGGCAAGCTTTCCGGCAGCCCATCTTTCATAGATTCTTTGAATCATGTCAATGGTGATACTCTTGAACCATTCAGTCATGTTTGCACCACCACCAATTCCTCCAAACTCATCAAAGAGAAGAAGATCAGTATTGGCAAGCCAATGATCAAGAGGATTGTCATCTTTGCCTTTGAAAGTTCGTTTAATATCATCAATGAGTTGAGTGTGAGTTGTGAACATGACTCGATGATCAGAGAAGACAGCATGACGAGCCAAAGCATAAAGAAGCGAAGTCTTGCCATTGCCTGGAGTTCCCCAAAGATAAATCGAAGGAGACACTTGTGATCTTTCGCTTTTTGGTGAGTTGAGCCAACTTGTCAATTCGAGGACTGCTTTGAATTGTTGATCACTATCCCACTGATATTTATCCAAGTGCATTCCCACCGCATCACAGGGAAGTTGAAGATCATTGAGCTTCTTGAGTCTTCGTCTTGGTCTTTCACAATACTTGCAGATCGTTGCTGTTCTATTGCCTAGCTCACAAGTCGAATAAATGAAGCCTTCTCCGCATCGGCCACAGTAAGGCACTTCTTTAGTTTTGAAATAAGCTGATGATTCATGGACCATGTTGTTCTCTTCGAGGTTGTCATGGTTTAGATGGCGAAAGTCTTTCAGCTCAACCTTTGGTCGATTGGCCTTTGGCATTTCTGCTCGTAATCGTTTAAGCTCTTCAAGGTGTCGAGTGATCTTTCCTACTTCTTCAGCTAAGCTTTTCATTGGTTGTCATCCTTGTCAGTGTCAGAGTTGTTGTTTTGAGGAATAACACTCATAAGATCATTATGTAAATGATCTCCCCAGAGTTCATCGTCAGGTACTCCCCAAGCTTCACCATCTTCAAAAGTCTCCTCCTCCATTAGAGCTCCTAGTGAAGTATTTATTATTGTATTTATTATTGTATTCTTATTGTTAGTTATTGATAGTGCTGAACTTTCTTTAGCACCTTCCGCTAAACTTTCTTTAGCACCCTGCTTAACTTTCTTTAACTCACCTGCTAAACTTTCTTTAGCACCTCCTGTTAAACTTTCTTTAGCACCTTTGATGATTGATTCAACATTCACCTTGATTGGTGGTGCTTGTGTTTTCTCAGCTTTAAAGAAGTCTCGTTCAATCAAGCCGGCCTTCTCAAGTCGAGCAATGCTCTTGATCACAGTTGGCAATGAAGTTCCGCATCTTTTAGCAAGTTCTCTTGTTGATACATTCTTATGACCTTCCTTACTTTCCCAAGTCTTCCAGTCAACTCTTCTTAGAATTGCTCTTAATACGATCTTAGCCATTGGTGGAAGGTCTTTCCGTTCCATGATCAAGTCTGTCAGTTGTCCTTCGTTCATGTCAGTCTCCTTATATATATGAAGGTTTCTACTTATTAACAGTATGATCTAAACTTGTCTACAATTTTTTTTATCTACAAAAAAACTTGACTACACTTTTCAAGTCTGTTAGTTCTTATCCATGTTCAACATATTGCTAAAGGAGCAAAGCAATGAATGAAGCTAAAAGAAAAAAGCTTAAGAAGGCTATCAAGCTTTCTGTGCTCGCTGAACGAGCTGGAACTGATCCACAATATCTTTCAAAGATTATTCATAATCATGTCAAGCCAAGCTTAGAGCTTGCAACCAAGCTTGCAGCACTTGCCAACATCATGACTTTATCAAACACCTATGAACCAAAAGACTTCATGTAAGGAGAACCAACATGGACACCACCAATCTTTCAATCGCCTATCGAATCGAATTAATCCAAGCCAAGAGAAGACTTCTTGAAGCTCAAGCACAGAACCAAGACCAAGCTGAGAATGATGATCAAGAGATCAGCCAATTTGAAGAAGAAGAAAACCAATATCAAGATTCAGCTATCGCTCGATCTTTCAACCGCCAAAACTAAACAAAACAATTAATAAGGAGAACTGACATGATACCTGACAACCAATTCAAAGAAGACTTCATCACCGGCCTACTCTTAACCATAGGCTTTCTTATCGTTTATTATTCACTGCTTATTGGTGGAGCTTTCCACATTGAGCCTTCTCATGATTGTGCTCAACAAATTAAAGAAACACTCTCACCTTATCGCCAGGTACAAATGACAGGTTCACATGACTACAATGGCATTCATGCTTGGTGTGAAGTCAATGTCGATACTTGGGAAGATACCTTTAACCGCTTTAAAGCTTTACCTAGCTTCAACTAATAACTGACAAGGAGAACTGACAATGAAATCAATCTATATTCCAAACAACCTCGATGAAGCCAAAGAGATCGCCACTTTACTAGAACCACAAAAGGCAAGAGACTTGCTTCAATGTCATGCTGCCTTTGGTCACCACTTCAACTTTGATATGGGCCTAGTCCAAACTCAATCTTTTTGCTTGCGAGGTAAGGCGAGTCTGACAGCTGATGCTATGGCTGGAATCTGTAGGAACTCAGGACTTGTTCGCTTCATGAGAATTGCCACTTGGGATGTTCAACACTGTAAGATGGAGTTTGCCCGAAATGATGAGCCTGCTGATATTGTCCACACATTCGTCTACACTTATGAGATGGCTCAAGCTCAAGGCTTAACTAACAACAGAAATTGGAAGCAGATGCCACTTCAAATGCTTCGTTCAAGAGTCTTGACGATGGGATTAAGAGCGATCTTCCCGGACGCTGTTTCAGGCATCTATTCAGCTGATGAGATTGCTGACAATACAAACATGAGTGATGATGAAAGAGCGATGATCTCAGCTGAATCACTTGGTGAAGAAATTGGGAATATGCCAACACGACAAGCCAAAGCTCGACCAAAGCAAGAGCAACCGAAGCAAGAGCAAACAAAGCAAGAACCTCCAAAACAAAAAAAAACTGAGGTAAAAGTTTCGAATCCTGTTTGGTCGTTCAATGATGAAGTCGAGTTTTGGGCTGTCATTGATGAGCATGGTATTCCAAAAGAAGAAGCTCAGAACAGATTGAACAAGCAAAAGATTGATCCTGCTGATTGCAGTGCTGAAGAGCTTGAAGATGCTTTCTATTCATTCATTAAACACCATGTTGTAAGAAGAGCTTGGGCTTCATTGGATAATTGGTGGAAGAGTGATAATGAGCAAATGATTGAAGGTGTTCATAATGGCTTTGTGGCTCAATATCCAGCACTTGCAGAAGTGCCGCCCAATGTATATGGACCAAGAATGAATGAGCCTGCTTATGCTGAGTTTGTGCAAGAACTCAATCGTTGCCCTGAAGAGTTTGAATATGAAGCTCGAAAGATGCTGACATATATGAAGAAGAATGATTGGAATAAAGTGAATGAATACTTCACTCTTTTAGATAGCTGATAAAGACACACCATTCTCTTCAAGGTAGTCAATGCCTGCTCCTTGACCTTTAGGACACCACACACGAACAAGGCCAGCATGATGAATCAGCTTGGCACACATGAGACAAGGATCACAGTTCACAACTAACCACTTATTCAAGGTGCTGTTCCCTGTTCTTGTAGCGTTTAAGATAGCGTTTGCTTCAGCATGATGGCAGCCAATATCATTCTGAGTTCCTGACTGAATGCACTGAGTGACACGCTTGCAAGTCGAGCCACCACACAAAGCTTTTTGGCTTCCTCTTGGTGTTCCATTATAGCCTTCACTGATCACAACATTGGTCATTGGATCAATAATGACCGCTCCAACTTTTCTTCGAGGACAAGGCGAACTTGAAGCAATTAGAGTGCATTGAGCTATTCTAACTCTTAAGTGCTTATCCTTCATTGACTCTTTCCATCGGAGTATTGAGCAAGTTCAATCTTCTTCGAGCTGTTTTACTTTCGAGTAAAAGACTTAATTGTGTTTCTAGTCTGGCATTAGATTCCATGAGCTTGTTCAACTTTGCATTGATCTCAATGAGTTGGCTATCAACTCCGGCCGCCCTAGTCTCTAAACTCTTGATTTGTTGCTTCATCTTCCCAAGTTCTTCGGATTGACTCGCCTTGTCTTTAGTCGAATTAAACCAAAAGACCACAAGAGCCAACACAGTTCCAACATCAAGAGCATTCATGTCCATGAGATTCACCTTACAATTATAGTTATAGATACTGCTGACAATATGCCAAGCGTGATTGTACTCCATAACAATAACTCATTCTTAAAGCGAGTTGAATCAAGTTCATCTTCAATGGTCTTCAATCGAGTCTCATAAGCTGAAATGAGTTCACCTTGTCTTGACTCTCGATTGATCGCAATATCAACTCTCATCTTCATTTCATCAACACACTTATTGACTGCTGAAGTGATCGCCCACTCACAGACACCGGTCTCACCTTCGATGGCTGATTTTAAGCGAACGAAGTCATAAGGCGACAAGGCCAAGATTCTCTTATCGAGTACATGACCAGGAAGAAGCTTCTCAGCTTCAATCAGATCATGGCCATGACCAAGCCAAATTGCAGTTGAAGGAATGTCACTCATTGGAGACAAAGGCGAGAAGAATAAAAGCAAGCTAAGAAAGATATTCATTAGTCGTCACACATAATATCTTTGTAGTTGTCGAGTGCTTCTTTGACATTCTCATCACAGATCAGCTTGCAGCTTTCGAGTGTGACCTTGCCAACTTCAATGGCTGAGTCTTTAGCTTGCTTCTCTCCACACTCTAAAAGCTTTTTTTGTAGTCGGTCGATCTCAATGACTTGATCAGCACAAAGAACAGCTGGGTCTTGATAGCCAAAGACAAAACCAAGAAAGCCACTCATTGCAGCAATAAGAACCATGACTGTATAAGCGACATGATCGCCTTTATTATATAAATAATCCATCATGTAATCACCAAGTTGACCAAATCGCCATCAACATAATCACCGACATCAGGATAAGGACGAGGCACAATTAAACCGATCTTTGTGCTTCCTGTACTTGATACAGAAGAGCCATTAATATATGCGTCCGAACCATTTTGTGGAGTAGTTCCGGACAAACGAGCGATACAAGCACCATGCGTGACTAAAGTGCAAATATCATAAATCACTTCAACTTCATTCTCTAACACTGTTATTTGACGACAATCTTCAACCACTCCTGCAAATGTACCAGAAGAATAGGGTTGTACTTTGCCCGGTTCTGCGAACTCGACAAGCATATAATCTTTTACTGTACTTGTTCTTTTAATGTTTATTTTCATATTTATTCTACCTTTTCGATAATCACCAGGATATTAGGATCACCAAGTTTTGAGTATTTCGGGCTATTGACAATACCGTGCTTATAGAAACCAACTTCATCATTAGCACTTGCGTTTACGATTCCAATGATATTTCTTTGTTTTACACTAACATTTCCGATTCGATATCTAGGACTATAAGTTATCGAGTTGTCAGCATTACTGATCTGTAAATCAAGAAATGAGTTATTTGTTGAGTTTGGACCGACAACTAACTTAGCAGTGATTCGATATACTCCAGCTGTGACAAACTTAAAGCCAGCAAACCAAGTAGTAGAGCCTGTCACATCGTCTAAAGTAGACACATCACTAGTCGTAGTAAATGCCCCATAGGGAGTTGATGATGTTTGCTTGTTGTAAAAACGATAATAATACGGCGGTTGTGGTCCAAATGTATAATTTAAAATGATAGTCGTATTAGAAGTAAGCCCTTCTGTAATGCTCGTATTGTGTGCTGATTTATCATAAGTATTCACCCAATTTGCAGTCTGATTTACCCACTCAGTTCCATTATATCCTAAGATTTGATCTTGGCTTGGCGTTGATACACTAGACACATCAGCTAAATTAAGCGTTATTTCACTGTTTGCATTTGGCTCTTTAGTTGAGACTTTTGTTGTATTGTAGCTCATATTTACCCCAATTTTCTGATCTCAATATAGCCATATTCTGCCTGTCTATTTCCTTGTGTGGCAAGACTGTTTACATCAGTTGGAGCCGAGTTTAATCTAACTGATAAAGTGATTGAACTTGCGCTTGTAATGTAGCCAGAGCAACTCGAACCGATGGTATCAGTTGCGTCTTTTACATTTCCTTGTGTACCAAAAAAGTTTGTCCCATCATGCCATCTATATGTGGCCACTCCGTTTGATGTCGAGAATGTGACTCCTGCAACTGCGTTGCATAAATAAGAGCCTGCGGGTAATGTTATAGAATCAATCCAACCACTACCAACGGTTGCTGAAACACCATTGAAAAGCACATTGTAGAAGTGAAGATCAACATTATTTGCAAGCGCACTTCCACCGGTCGGATATGCAGTACTCGACCCATCTCCAACAAACAGAATGCTACCACCGCTTAAAGCAGTACTATCCGCATTGATCCATGTAGAAGTGCCACTATCATACTGAAGAACTTGATTGGCTTGTATGCTCGTTAAATTGACATCGTTTAAATTGCCGACATCAACAGTGATCTCACCTGTTTGATCTGGGCTTTGTCCTGCTACTTTGACTTTGTTATGACTCACTAGATAATCTCCCAATCTGTTCCATCTGAAACAAGAGTGATAGCAGAATACTGAATATCAAGAGTGTAATCAGTTGTTGAACCATCAATGTTTGAAGTTTGTGGATCGATGGTGATTGTGCCTGTTCCCATGTTCTTCACTCGAATCTCTTCACCTGCACTCACTCCACTTGTTGGAAGTGTGATGGTGAATGTGCCTGTACATGAATAATGATAGCCTGCTTGAGCATTTGCTGGATCGGCTGTGATTGCTGAGTAAGTATAACCACCACCACTTGGAAGATTAGTGAGCTGAGAACCATCAACAGCAGGCAAGCGAGAAGAGCCATCAAGTTGAACTACATTGTTGGCACTTGTACCAACATCAAGAAAAGCGGCTGTTCCTAAAGTTCCAAGCTTGGTATCAATGCCACTAAGATGACCATCTACATTTGAATTGGCCGCTGTATAATTAACAGCTGTATGATCGGCTGCAACATCATTCCCACTTATGACAACAGCACCGGTCAAAGTGTTCACCGAAGTCACAGGAGCACTTGGAAGATTAGTGAGCTGAGAACCATCGACCGCAGGAAGTTTGGCTGTTCCATCAAGTTGAACAACATTATTGGCACTTGTTCCAACATCTTGAGTCGAAGCTGTGCCCAAAGTTCCAAACTTGGTGTCAATGCCTGATAAGTGACCATCTAAATTGGCATTGGCCGCTGTGTAGTTGGTCGCTGTGTGATCCGCCGCTATATCATTACCACTCACCACAACAGCACCTGTTAAGGTGTTCACCGAAGTCACAGGAGCACTTGGAAGATTGGTGAGCTGAGAACCATCAACAGCAGGCAAGCGAGAAGTTCCATCAAGTTGAACTACATTGTTGGCACTTGTTCCAACATCTTGAGTTGAAGCTGTTCCTAAAGTTCCAAACTTGGTGTCAATCCCACTAAGATGACCATCAACATTCGCATTCCCAGCTGTGTAATTGGTCGCTGTGTGGTCCGCTGCAACATCATTCCCACTTATGACAACTGCACCTGTCAAGGTGTTCACGCTTGTCACAGGAGCACTTGGCACAACTTCAGCTCCCCAAGAGCTTGTTCCGTTGTCATAAGTTAAGACATAGTTGTCAATTCCTGGACCTGCTGTAAAGCTCACATCACTAAGATCATTCAAGCTCTCGTTTGTGATATTGGTCAAGAAGCCTGAGTCATTGTTGAACTTGCTTAGACCTATAGCACTTAAGGCTGTGCTTACAGATTGATTTGAAGCATTCCCCAAGAATATCTTATCTTGATCAAGGTTAGGTGTGGCAGCTGATCGGCCTGCACCACCAACCATGATCACACCATCACCATTGTCAGAACGGATCACTCGACCAATGTTTTGAAGCTGTGAAGTCTCGCCTGTTGGCTTGGTGTTTGTGACTGCTCCTGCTGTTGTGTCAATGTAAAGAGTGTCACCCACTGAGAAGCCTGAGGTATTTAGGCCACCAAGATTCCCCACTTGCACAATTTGAACTTCTGCTTGGTTATTTGCTGTGTTGAAAGCTAAACCAAAGGCAGGCATCTTGCTTGCATCATTAGAGTCAGCAAGCCCAACTGTTGGAGTTGTTCCATCTCCTGCCAAGCCTTTGATATAGACCGCTTGGCCTTTAGTGATTTGAACACCTTCATCATTCTTGGCCTTGAATCGAATCGCACCATTGAGATCAGAATAGGTTGTGATGAATCGAGTATCTTCTCCACCAATTGTTCTTGTATCGGCTGTGTCTGCTGTAATATCACCACTGACTTGAACAGCACCAACTTCAATTGAATTGGTTGTGGTGTTGCCATTGGTTGTCACTCCATCGAGTGTTGGGCTTGCACTTGCTCCAAGAGCTGAGTCAATACCAGCAAGGTGTCCATCAACATTGGCATTGGTCGCTGTGTAGTTGACTGCTGTATGATCGGCAGCAACATCATTCCCACTTATAACAACAGCACCTGTTTGAGTATTGACTGAAGTGACCGCTTGAGTGTTGTCAATCTTGTCAATCTTGCTGTTGGTGATTGTGCCACCCATATCTTCATTGATCAGAAGATGATCGCCAACCGCCCAAGTCTGTCCATAAATTGTTCCTGCTGTGTCGATGATATAGAAGTCACCTTTTTCAGCATTGGCTAAGCTTGGAGTTCCTGCTGTTGCATTGAAGCTCCCTTTGTATTCAAGGCCACCTGTGAAGTCCAAAGTTGCAAAGCTTACAGTGCCTGTTCCGTTGGTTTGGAGAACTTGATTGGCTGAACCATCGAGAGTTGGGAGACTGTATTCTGTGCCAATCGTGACACCGCCAACAGTGATTGAGTTGGTTGTGGTTGCACCTTGATCAGTCACACCATCAAGAGTGACAATAACTGCACCTGTATCACCATTGACAGAATCAACAGCACCGCCACCGCCACCGCCACCGCCTGTGAATGTATCTGTTTTGATCGCCATGATTCACTCCTTATTTATTGAAGCCTGCAACAATGACAACAGAGTCGCCACTTGCACCTTTAGCATAAGCAATAGAAGTCACTGAAGCACCGCTTGAAAGAGCTTGTGAATCAACTTCAAATCGACCAAAGACAGGAATGACTCCATCAGTGTTGGTCTTCCCATCAGCTGCTCCAGCGGCCGCTCGAAGTTTCAAGAAGCTAAGAGCAGAAGTCGAAGAACTAATCATGGCAACAAAGGCAAATTGAAGACCATCGGCAAGTTGATCACCTGTGATTGAGTCATAAAACTCATTAGAGGTTAGAGTGTGCCAATCTGTGTCCGCAACAGCTGAAGCATTATAAGCAGCCATGACTTGACCAGCTGTGATTGGATTCTGAACGCCTAGTTTACTCATTTGTTTTTTCCTCTTT
>Ga0208161_1001324_pt1 | contig 13282 bp, 30 predicted proteins | sample CB_VirMetaG_3_FD_184538 | JGI IMG/M metagenome (GOLD analysis project Ga0208161, IMG submission 184538) | Freshwater to marine saline gradient viral communities from Chesapeake Bay - CB_1508_1S Viral MetaG (SPAdes) (version 4) | ecosystem: Environmental > Aquatic > Marine > Coastal | place: USA...
CCTGAAACCAGTAGTTTCCCCCCTGGGGGAAGGAAACCAACCATGATCATCAAATACAGATCATCCGTCTACACCCGCGCCGGTTGGCGCGAGGTGACCATCACCGCCGACGCCGAGCGGGTCAGCCCAGGCGTGGCCCGTGTCACGTCGGTGCAGGCCATCGGGGGCCATCCACCCACCGGCACCATGAGCCGCACCGGGAGCCGCCGGCAGGAGTTCCACGGCGCCGGCATCGCCATGCGCGAAGTGGGCGCCCGCAAGCGCTTGTCTTCATGCTCGATTGTGGAGGTGTAAACATGCACGACCAACCAACCGGCCCGCTCGACTGGGCCACCGCCGCCGCCTTGGGCATCGCCCTGGGTCTTTTGATCGCCTTTTCACTGTGAGGACAACCATGCGACACGTTCACCTATACAAGAGACTCACCCACCACTGGGCGCCTGGATGGGCCGACATGGACGACCACCAGATGGTCACGCCCGCCAACCTGACCGGGTGGAGGCAGACGCTGGACCCTGACGTTTACACGGCAACCGCCACCGTGCCGGCCGGGGCGTCGCGCCGCGATGCCAGGGACATCGTCCGCGCCCTAATCGACAACCTGGGGGGGTCACACTGCACCCATGAGTACGATTGCTGCGGATGCGCCTATCGGCATGTAAACGCTAGGCGGGTCAGTCGCAATCGCTACGGGGTCACCATGCGGGTGACGTTCAACCACTGAGGGGCGAACATGAGCAATCAACACGTTCAAGCCCTCCGAATCCTCCAGGATGTGGTGGAGGGTCGCAGAGAAGCCATGTCTTTACTTTTCGAAGTGGCCCGCCAGTGTCCCGAGGCACTGATCAACGCATCGACCGAAAACGGTCTGCAAGGTTGGTCGGAGTCAGTGACCACCGCCCTACATCACAACGACAAGGTGGGCGCAATCAAGACCACCCGGGCAGCCCTGAATCTGGGCCTGAAAGAGGCAAAAGACCTGTGCGATGCCGCAGCCCTATTTGTGACCGCTGGCGACATCACTGCCGCCCGCAAACTTTTGGAGGGTAAGCAATGACCGCAACCCAACTCGCCCGCCAAGCGCTGCGCCACGCGATGCAATCCGCGCCCTATTTGTCCAGAAACGTGATCAAGGACATAGCCCGCGCCCATCTGGCGCTGGCCGTGCTATTGATGGATGAATCAACGCCGGACAACGTAAAGATGATGCGCTTAGAAGATGGTTTCTGCGCCATTCGCGAACTGATGGAGAGTGAACAATGAAAACCGCAGACCTGATCGGCTCCGCACTTGACTGGGCGGTGGCAAGTGCCGAGGGCGTTATCTATCATGGATTGGCGTGGGCGAACTACTCAACCAATTGGGCGCAGGGTGGCCCGATCATTGAGCGCGAAGGCATCCGCTTGCACCGTTCGCACACAGGGGAATGGTGGGCAGGATCAGAAGCCGATCCTCAACGCCCGGTCAATGGCCCCACACCCCTGATCGCAGCCATGCGCTGCTACGTCACCAGCAATCTTGGCAATGATGTAAACATTCCGGAGGTTCTATGAGCTATTCCAACCCGATGCACCATGAAGACGGTGCTGTAAACGAGGCAGTCCGGCCGTCCCGGCCTGTGGTCTGGCCTTTTCCCGCTGCTCCGGTGGAGTACCCTGTTCTTCCACCGGACATCAAACACGTACCGGCGCAAGCGCCGAATGACCTGCCCGATGGGCTTTTTTGAGGAGTCAGAACGATGAAAACCAGTGAATTGAACGGCTCAGCCCTTGATTGGGCTGTTACCCGAGCCAACTTTGAAATCAACTATCAAACCGTCTGGGAGCAAGACAAAGACACTTGCGAATATTCCTCAGATTGGGCCCAAGCTGGACCAATCATCGAGCGTGAGCGAATCGAAATCACATGGCACGGAGATCATTGGGCCGCTATGTGGTGGGCAGATAACTCAAGCATGGTCAAGAATGTTGCTCATAAATTTAAACATAACCGTAGACATTCGGGCCCTTCCCCTTTGGTTGCAGCCATGCGCTGCTTCGTCGCCACAAAACTTGGCGAAGAAGTGGACATCCCAGAGGGTCTGGCATGAAAACTATCACTGACCACCGCCCCGCTTTTCTGAAGGAGGCATACAAATGGAAGAACGTGGAACTCATCCCGCACGATGGATGGGTGAACCCCCTGGAAAAGTTCATTCGCTGGGACGGCAAGTCATGGCGCGTTTACACCATGACCATTGAGCGGGTCCCGCGACTGTCTGGCATCTACCCGACCTGCGCCAGCGCATTGCACGCCGGCAGTTAAAAGGTCTCGAACGCTTCCTCAGGGGCCATCTGGCCCCTTTTTGCTGCCATGTACCAGTGGATCCGAAGCCGCGCAGCCTTGCGCTGCATGGGTCCCCAGTCAGGTACAAGATTCTTGTCATGCTCCGAGATCTGCAAGACCTTTTCCCGTATCGCCTGCGCATCCAGCCCGATCAACTGGGCGTAGACCGGGAACGGTGAGTCCTTGCGAAAGAGAAAGTTCAGGGATTCCTGCGCGTCACCATCCGACCCCCTGCGTTTAAATTCGTCTTTGCGGGGCTTCACCCCCAGCGTGCGGATCGAGTCCGCGATGACGGTTGCCAGGAGGTGAGCGCACCTGCGGGTCTGCTCATCCGTGGAGGGTCGTGAACTCAAAAAATCCAGCATGATTTATCTCCGTTTATCTGAGATTGGATATTCAGAACCGATCAAGGTCTTCCGAATAGGTTCCTGCCACCTTGTTGTAAAGCAGGGTTGTCTCCCCCTGTGTTCCCACCCATCTGTACCGGCATTTCCATACCGCTACTTCAACACACTGGTCACCACGGTGGATTGTCAAACCGCAATCAGTCTTCGCCCACCATGCCATTGACCCGCTGATGCTCATCCCATCAGGTCTGGGTTGCTCCACCCCGGATCGGTTGACCTTGCTCGGGTGGGCAACGAACCATGTATGAACATCGTGGGCCTTACAGAACTTCTGAATGCGGGTCAGCATCTGGCTGATCGCATCCGTCTCCGATGTGTCCTTCCGGTTCAGGTCAATGTAGTTGTATGGATCGATGACCAGCCCGCGAATGCCCATGCGTTTAACCGCTGCCCTTGCTCTCTCCAGCAATGAGTCCAACGTGCTTGGTTCCTCTCCTTGGGTATCCATGAACAGGAAGTGCTCCTGAACCCATGCGAAGGCTTCGTTCTTTTCTTCTTCGCTCATCCGCTCCCGGCCATCGAAGAACCGCTTGCGCGTGTAAATCTCCATCAGTCTGCTGATGTGGATCTCAGGCTGGTTCTCGAATGAGCAGATCGCAAACTTCCAGTCCGAGTCCTTCGCAAGGTTGACCATCAACTGATCGACGAAGTTGCTCTTCCCGCTTGATGGGTAGCCTGTGACAACGGTCAACTGCCCCGGTGCCACGGTGTAGATCGAATCAAGACTGGTGTACCCGGTTGAGAAACCCTTGCCTGTGCCCTTACTGAACAGGTCGTCTAAACGCTCCTTGTACGTGCTGGCTTCTGATAGTCCCGAGATGGGATACGGCTGGGCAGCATCGATGATCTTCTGTATCTCACCCTTTTCCCGTGAGGGGTCATTGAGGATCTCGTTCAGATCCTTCGCATCAAACTTGGCAAGCCGGCACTTCTCCTTGCCGATACGTCTTGCGAGTTCTTCTGCCAATGCCTGACCCGGCGCATCTTGATCGGTTGCAAGAACGACGTAGGGAACCTTCTCAAGCAACTCCCTTGCGTTCCACACGAACGAGAACTTCTTGTCTTCAGACGGGAGAACCTTCCCATCTGCGACCTTCATGGGTGCCCCGCCCGGGACACTAACCACATTGGTGATGCCTGCCTCCATCACGGACAGAGCATCCATCTCCCCCTCAACAATGATCAACGGCTCGTCTTTGTTTACATGATCGATGCCGAAGAAATCATGTGCCCCGCCTGCGTCTTGGGTGAAGTCCTTGTCAGGGATGGACCGGTACTTGGTTCCGACCAGCACGCCGTCTCGGAAGTACGGGAACCCAACGCAGTCTGCCTCCTTGTCTAAACGGGCGAACCACTTACGCGCAGCAAAGAGCTTGGCCTTGTCTGCCGTCTCCTTTGATATCCCCCGCGTCTTGAGCCACCTGTAATGAACCTCCTCAAGTTTTGTTTCCATGATCTTTGGATTTGGAACTGCACTCAACATCGCTCTCCTCGGTTGCACTGCCCCGCTGGCTTCGCAGTGGTGGCAGAAGTATTTGACTGCCCCATCCTCTGAGCGGGTCAGGGTCATGTCTTTGGATCTGCTCTTCTTTCTCTCTGGACTACAGAAGGGGCAAGGGATCCGAAGACTGTCGTTGAAACGTAGGCTCTCAACGACAGCTTCAATCACTTCATCGCCCCGGTTTTTGTTCTTGGAAAGCTGCGGTTCTTGGACGGAGGCAACAGCTTCACCCCGTCACCGTTTGAACCGCCCTTGGACAGGGCTTTCTTGTGCGACACATCCCGCCCAGCCCTGTCAATTCCTTCTGCGTCCATTTTTCGACGGGCTTTCTGCCGTTGCATTCGATTCGGGTGTTCACCACGGGCTTTCTGCGTCTTGTATTCCTGCGTGTAATCACGCGTGTATCCGGGCGATGAAGGCATGTCAGTCTCCCAGGTATTCCATACCACCCGGCAGGACATAGACCAGTCTGCCGTTACGACGAAGCGGGGCTTGGTAGACCCGGATCTCTTCAACACTGGCACCGCGCCGGACATCCAGCTTTACCGGCAGCAGAAGACTGCCCAGTTGCTTGTAAGGGATCATCCCCTCGGTGGTCATCGTTCCATATGTGTTCATGCCAATCTCCATACTGGTTGTGCTCTCGCGTGAGAGCGTGACGATCTGCTGTTCATGTAAACACCAGTCTTCTTGATCAATCCTGTCTTGCTCATGGACAGAGCCAGAGCACCCCACGCATTGGGTGAAGGCGGGGACGGAAGACCAAGAGCCTCAGCATACCCGCGAACGTCCTCGAAAAGTGCTCCGTCCCACCCCGCCGCTCGGAAATAAAAAAGGGCAACCTGAGTTGCCCGTTCATTCCAAGTCGCACCCGCGTTGACCAAAGCGCGGGCTGCCCCTTCATCACGAAGGGCCGCGCTTGCAACACTGTCTTGATCCATGCCGATCTCCTTTGTAAACGCTTGCTTAAGAAGCAACTTTGTCTTTGAACTGTAGTTTCAAGCTGTTGTTCTGACACATGAGACACACAGGTCTTCCATCCAGATCCAACAACACCTTCTTCTTTCCCATTCCTATACCGCCAGTGCTCAGCATCTTGCATGCGGTGTCACCGTATACCCAAAGATGAGCAACTGTGTTTTTCTTCTGCGGGTTGTATAGATACATAACTTTCCCACGGATGGTGAACCTGGGACAGATTCGGGCAAGGAACTGCCTCCATGATGCTGTTCTCATCATGGTTGCATCCTTTCCCACGGACGGAGCCACCAGATCCGTCTTCGGGGGCCACCCCACTGCCTGCTGAGTGACCTTCAGGGCTTTCCGGCGCATGGCACCGTCTCGCGCAGACCCTGATCCTGCCGCACTCCCCGATGGAACTGAACCACCGGATGCGTCAGGCGTTACCCTGCTTGCGCTTGCGTCTTCTGTGCGCTCTCGATCTGAGCCAGAACGTTGCAGGACTGGTGCACTCCGGCCTACCCTTTCGGTTCCTCCGGAAACCCCTTGCCAATCCACCACCCGATAGACTCTCAGATCATGGCAAGGCAGAAAGCAAAAAACCCATTGGGGAACGAGCTTTAGGCTTGGCTGCCGCAGTATGGTTGGTCTAACCACCGTCCATACGCTTTGACGAAGCCCGCTCCCCAATGGGTTCGGTCCGCAGGTTAGTGCTCTAACTGGGTGCCACCCCAGAAAGTGTTCTCAATGTATCCGCTGTTGGAACTTGAGTCAAGTCCAGGGCTTTTCAGGAAGTCCCAGGAAGTCTCGGGAAGTACAATGGCCCCGTCTCCTGGTGCGTTGCTTCCTCCTCAGAGCGCACCCTTTGCCCCGGCTTGAGCTTTGGTTCGCCGGGGCATCTTTTTTTCTGCTGGCAGTTGTTCCACATGGATCAGTGACCTTGGGTTGTCAGGGTCAAGATGCCAGTAGATGTGCTTCTCCTTGACCTGCCTGTCGTTTACATACGCGACACCCTGCATCAAGTCCAAGATCAGGGACTCATCAAGGTCCGGTCTTCGGGATGCGTAGTAGATGTGCATGGTGACCCGCACGTCACCTTCAAGGGGAACCAGCCTTGGAGCTTGCCGTCTAAACATCTCCGAGTAGGTCAGAGCCTTGTGGCTCTTGATCACGCGGGACATGCTGCCGATCTTCACAACGCGGCGGCTGTTGGCCTTCGATGCAGGCTCACCAAAAATTTCTAACGATAGGGCTTGCGTTCCATCGGTGATGGTGCTATCGTTCATTCCCAAGGGCAGATCAGACATTTCGTAGCAACCGTTCTGAGGACGCATGAGAGTAACAAACAAGTTCGGTGTACCCCAACCGCTAGTGACCCTGGCGAAGAAGGAGTATTACACCAAGGGCGAGAGCCAGTACTCGGTCACCGAGTTGATGGGACCACCGCGTGTTCGTCGTCTTCGGGAGAAGCATGACGAAGTGATCGAGCAGGATGTCACGGACATGATGTGGCAGCTTCTGGGATCTGCCCTGCATGTTGTGATGGAGCGCGGGCAGACCGAGGCGCACATCTCCGAGGAGCGTCTGTTTGCGTCCATAGATGGGGTGACGATCAGCGGTGCCATCGATCTTCAGCAGGAGACAGACGGCGGGGTGATCATCACTGACTACAAGTTCACATCTGCCTGGGCAGTGATGAACGACAAGATCGATTGGGTCAGGCAACTCAACATCTACAAGTACCTCGTTGAAACGGTGAAACGACAGAAAGTTGTAGGTCTTCGGATCTGCGCCTTGATCCGTGACTTCAACCGCCACGAGAAGAAGGAGGGCTATCCGGCCGCTCCAATCCAGATGGTTGAGATCCCCATGTGGTCGAACATCGATACCGAGATTTACATCAAGGAAAGGATCGAACTACACAACGAAGCCAAGTTTCTGCACGCAATGGGGGACAGCCTACCGTTGTGTTCAGACGAGGAAAGGTGGTGTTCAGAGACCACCTACGCAGTGAAGCGGGAAGGCAGAAAGACAGCCATCCGCGTGTTCAAGTCCATTGAAGAAGCCGACGAACTGGCAGAAAAGGAAAAAGGTTATGTCGAAGTCCGCCTCGGAGAGCCAAAGCGCTGCACCGGAAACTACTGTGGAGTCGCAGCATTCTGCGATCAGTATCAAGACGAAGTCGCTGCTAAGTCTTGATGTCAATCAGCACGTCGAGAAGAAGAACGGCCTGTCCTACCTTTCGTGGGCATGGGCTTGGGATGAGGCGCTGAGGTCAGATCCCTCTGCCGTGTTCCGGGTTGAGTCTTGGACCCGCGATGACGGCACGACGCAGTGCTGGATGGATGTAAACGGGACAGCGATGGTGTGGGTGAGTGTGACCATGCACGGTTTGACCCGCACCTGCATGCTGCCGGTTATGGATCACCGCAACAAGCCGATCCAAAGCCCGGATGCTTTCCAGATCAACACCGCCATCATGCGCTGCATGACGAAGTGTCTGGCCCTGTTTGGGCTGGGTCTGTACATCTACGCCGGGGAGGATCTGCCCCCGCCTGACGACGAGAAGAAGGAGGAGAAGAAGGAAGACAAGAAGGAAGAGAAGAAAAATGTCGCGTTAAGCAGAGACAACGAGGAACTGTTTGCACAGGGAATGGTTGACTTTGTGGTGCTTTGCAAGGACCTTGCCTCGCTCAAGTCCTACTGGAAAGCAAACCTGTCCAAGCTGGACAAACTCAAGGCAGATCATCCCGATCTGTATGAGCGTGTGAGGTCCGTGTTTACAGACAAGAAGTCTGAGTTTGAAGGAGAAGCAAATGCCTGATTTCAAGCAACGTCCTGATTCCGGGATCCTGTTCTCGAAGGATTCCAAGAAGTCAGAGAAGGCCCCGGACTACGGTGGTGAGATTGCTATCGACATCCGCAACATGACTTCGGTCAAGGAGGTTGATGGCCTGTTGGTGTTCCGCCTGAGCGGATGGAAAAGGAAAGGAGCAAATGGAAAGACATACCTGAGCCTTGCTGTAGACCGCTATGAGAAGCGGCAAGAAGCTGCCCCGCAACCCAAGCGGGTTGAAGAAGATCTTGATTTTTGAGGTGTAAACATGAACGCAGTTAACGAGTCCGAAATGAAAGAACTGAACAAGACCCAGCAGATCCTTGAGATGAGCAAGGATCCTGCGATGACGGCAGAAAAGATTGCCGACGTGCTGAAGACAACCAAGCAGTACGTCTACGACGTGCGCTCACGCAGCGCTGCCAAGGCAGTCGTCAAGCGCGGCCGTGGACGCCCCAAGAAGGTCGCTGCGCAACCCGCGCAGGCGATGACGCCGGTCGTCAAGGTCGAGCGTCCCAACGCAGAGATCGCGGCTCTGAAGATGGAGATCGAGATGCGCGATGTTGTCATCAAGTATCTGAAGGAGAAACTGCGTGGCGCTTCAATTTGAAGCCCGCAAAGTAGCCCTGAAGCAGGACAGGACGGGGTACATCCTTACCCTGTCTCTGCACCCCGACGAGATCCCTGAAGACCTTCTTAGGGATTTCGTTGGAACCCGGTACGGGTGTGCTTTGGTTCGTATAAACGATGACGAATCAGCACACCCGCACAAGAACAGGGTTCAACAAGCGGGAATGCTCTGCAAAACAGAGTCGTTTCAACTATTCCTTGGCATGACCAATGAAGACGAAGCAGCAATTGAACTATGCAGACGATGCGGGATTGAATCTCGTACAGAGTTGCACGGAAACAAAGTTGCTCAGATCATTTATGATGGTCTAGTCAAAGAGTTTGAGAAGGAAATAGATGATTTCTAGACTCAAACCATTCATGGCCTATCTTGAATTAACGCAGTATGTAAACTTAAAAAAGTTCTCTGCTGCGAATAAGATACCCATGACTCAGCTTATTAGAGAAGCAATAGATGCGCGTATTGCTAGCGGAGATAGGTTCGTGTTTGGCTACAACAAAGCCATCGACGATGCCATCGATGCTTTAAACGCCAACCGCGCTTCGCAAATGCGGTTCCCGTCAGGGAAGTCTTTCGCGGAGATCCTGACTGAAGACATCATCAAACTGAAAGCGAAGGAAGCACATGAAGAGAAAGGAATTGCCAAAGCACCTGACTCCGGAAGGGATGCGGGAAGCGCAGAGGCTGAAGACGGCAGCGATCAAAGCCTGGGCATCTGATCGAAAGATCGGGACCCAGCCACCAACCATCCCTGAAAAGCCCCGCAAATGACGCCTTGGTTTTCTGGTGAAGAGCCAGTTCGTAAAGGTGTTTACCAACGGGATCATTACGGACATCTGGAGTATGCGTATTGGAGTGGTGCCAACTGGTGCTTCGGATCCAAGAGTGTGAGCGGAGCACTACACACCACAACCCATTCACGTTTCCAGAATCTGCCGTGGCGTGGTTTGACGGAGGACGAATGGAAGACAAGACAACCGAAGGAGTCTCAGTAGTTTTAGCAGCAATCATCATTGGCCTGTTAGCTGCCGTAGCTTTAGTGGCTTGGGTCAGCATGGAGTGAATCATGGAACAAACAGCGTCTGATTACCTTGAGTTTGCCTATGAAGCTATTCTTCAAGGGCCGAAACGAACTGAACCAAGCACGCCAATCACTGATCCGGCGTTTGTTTATCGCCCAGCAGTGGCCACTGATGTCACTATCGCGTGGCGCAAATTTGGCTGGATCCCAAAGTCAGAGCAGACAACTAATGGCAAATTTTGAGGAGTTAAAAATGGCAACGAAAGCAACAGCATCCAATACTGAAATCACGATCATGGAGATCGCCAAGAGTCAGATTGAATTCTGCATTCTTGGGACAACCCCTCTCATCTGCAACCGCATGAGCGAGAAGGCTCATCATGAATTGCTGCTTCCAAAAGGTAAGAAAAACGCAGCCGAGAAAGCAAGCTCACTGAAGCACGACCCCGTGCGTGAGTTCCGGGACTCTCCGTACCGCTTGGCCGATGGCCCGACTTTGCTCGGGATCCTGCCTACAGCGTTTAAAAAGTCGATGATGACCGCCGCGCTTGACATGCCCGGTGCGAAGAAGGCACAGATCGGTCGCCTGATTTATGTCCACGGTCAGATGCTGCCGATTTATGGCACACCAAAACTGTTCATGAGCATCGTTCGGTCAGCGGACATGAACAAGACGCCTGACGTTCGGACCCGCGCACTGTTGCCTGAGTGGGCTTGCAAGCTGGTGGTGGAGTTCCCTGTGCCGCTGCTGCGTCAGCAGTCCATCGCCAACCTGCTTGCCGCTGCGGGATTCACCAGTGGTGTGGGTGACTGGCGGCAGGAGAAGGGCTCTGGCAACTATGGATCCTTCAAGCTGGTTTCTGAGGACGATCCCGACTTCGTTCGGATCACAACTGAACAGGGCCGTGCAGCACAGAGCGAAGCAATGGAAAACCCCGAAGCGTTTGATATTGAAACAGAAGATCTCCTGTCTTGGTATGACGTTGAAATCAAGCGTCGTGGATTTAAGGTGGCAGCATGAATAAAGACAAGCGTGACGCAATTCGTATGCGTCTGATGGAGATTGAGGCCGCCAACAAAGGTGTGCTGACTCCTGACGCTGTCATCGAAGATGCGAAAGATCCAGAATCTCCACTGCATGATCAGTTCGAGTGGGACACCGACAAGGCAGCTTATCGGTACTGGGTTGATCAAGCTCGTTCGTTGATCACATCCGTCAAAGTTGTAGAAACGATTGAGAAGCGAAAAGTTAGCACCGTGTACTACGTCCGCAACCCTCAGGCGGACTCAGATGAGCAAGGTTATGTGTCGGTGACCACACTCAAGTCTGACGAAGACTTGGCAAGAGAAGCGATCTACGCTGAATTCATGCGGGCACGCGCATTGATGGAGAGGGCGAGGGATTTGGCAGCAGTGCTAGACCTCGTTGAAGAAGTCGATGATCTACATACCCGCCTGGGCGCATTGGTTGAGATGACCAGACCTCAGGTTGTGTAAGGCAGGCAGGGCGAGGCCTGATCGGGCATGGCTAGGCTTTGATGGGTTCGGTCGGGCACGGCAGGCATGGCACGGAAAGACGTGGTGCGGTGGGGTACTGAATGGTATGGCAGATCCGGCAAGGTTTTGTTAGGCCAGGATAGGCGGGGCGTGGCAGGCTGGGATTGGACTGTTCTGGTACGGCTAGGCATGGTGCAGTAAGGTCAGTCTTGGCAGGCACGGCAAGGCGTGGCGTTTCTTGGTGTGGAGGTGAATGGTCTGACGATACGAGGCAGGCGAGGCGGGGGAAGGCCCAGACAGACATGGCTAGACATTGCAGGCGCGGACAGGTTCGGACGGACAGGGTGTTACGAGGACTGGAAAGGAAAGACACGGCAGGCACGGACGGGATGGGATCGGACGCGATTGGAGCGTTTTGGTATGACACGGCAGGCGCGGCGACGCAGGGTTGGGTATGGTGTTGTTGGGCTTAGACGGGTTGGGCACGGAGCGGCAGGACAGGCACGGAGAGAAATGGAAAGGCCGCACTTGGTAAGGCAGGCTCGGACAGGATTGATTTGGAAAGATAAGGCCCGGTGTGGCAGGCAAGGATCGGTTTGGTTTGAACCGGAGCGGTCGGGTGAGATATGGCAGGCAACAAAGGAGTAGAAGTGAACGACCAACAACCCGAGGCAGCGCACGCTGCCAGTGAGGTGGATGACCCACCCAATCCGTACGGGGACGACAGCATCGTGCTGAAGTTCCTGATCGTGCTCATCGCACTGATGTCTTTGCTGGCTGCTTGGGCCAGCTTGGAGTAGCACATGGACCAACGACTTGAAGACGCCCTTGCGGCGAACGAAAGGCTACGCAGGGTGGTCCGCACCTTGCGGTACAGGGTTAAACATAGTCATGACTGCAACATGATGCAAACGTGGTGGGATGAGAAAACGGAACCGTGCTCGTGCGGACTGCGAGCGATCATTGATGAAGCGAAGGAGGCACTGAATGAACAGGGATGACATCATCCGCATGGCGCGGGAGGCTGGGTTTACCGGATACGACTCGCAATCAGAAAGGCTTCACGCCTTCGCCGCCCTTGTCGCCGCTGCCGAGCGCGAGAGACTTAAACAATCAATTCGCCACTCCTTGACGATTGGACCCAAAACAATTCAAACCAGGGTCTACTTTGGGGAAGTAGAAGTCTCTATAGTGAAGATGCCTATAGAAGAGGTTGTCGCTGCCGAGCGCGAGGCGTGTGCGGAATTGGTTGACGGCATGGATGTGCAGCATCCGAAATACATCGCCGCTGCCATCCGTGAAAGGGGGCAAGCATGACCACACTACGAGCCGCCGCGCGTCAGGCGCTGGAGGCGTTGGAAGAGTCTGAGCAACATTACGGCAGCGACAGCGCGTTGCGTGACGCAATACAAATACTCCGCGCCGCGCTGGAGCAGCCGGAGCAGGAGCCGGTGGCGTGGATGTTTCAGCACGAAGAAACGGGGCGAATGAATTACGTCAGCAATGACGGCTACAACGCTACGGGCCACTTTCTTGAGATGAACCCGCGCTACGCGCTCGTATGCGCTCTCTACACCCACCCACCCCGCCGCGAGTGGCGAGGGCTTACTGACACCGAGCGGGCAGCAGTGCAACATGAATCGTTTAAGCGCGGTTTGTCACCGCTGGAGTTTATGGAACTGCACGAGGCCAAGCTAAAGGAGAAGAACCATGAGTGACCTGAAAGCCGCTGCCCAGCAGGCGCTGGAGGCGTTGGAGACATGCGACGCGGAGCATCCTTCCGAAGGTGGTCGGCAGTGGTACGACGCCGCTCTTGTTGAGCCCGCCATCACCGCCCTCAAGGCCGCGCTGGAGCAGCCTGAGCAGGCCGAGCTTGACGCATATAGCTATGCCTCGCGTCTTGCGATTGCAATTTGGGAGAAGCACTACAAAGCCACGGCTGTGAATTGGAAGCCCCTTCCAGATCTGATGGGGGTGGTGAGTCAAATCGACAACATGACTGCTGGTCTAACGCATCAACAAGCGCAGCCGGAGCAGGATGTTCCCGAAAAAGATTGCGGGAACATGGAGCCGGTGGCGTGGATGTATGAAGGCATCAGACATG
>Ga0208161_1001325_pt1 | contig 13271 bp, 15 predicted proteins | sample CB_VirMetaG_3_FD_184538 | JGI IMG/M metagenome (GOLD analysis project Ga0208161, IMG submission 184538) | Freshwater to marine saline gradient viral communities from Chesapeake Bay - CB_1508_1S Viral MetaG (SPAdes) (version 4) | ecosystem: Environmental > Aquatic > Marine > Coastal | place: USA...
TCATGACCAAGACCTTGGAGTATTAACTTCTAAAGGTTACATTTGGTCAACTAATTTATATGATAGGGGTATTTTAGTAATGCCTGAAGTATTTAATAAACAACCAATCGAAACTACATTTGGCGTATGTAGCGATTATATCCAAAATTATAAATGAACTACGATTTTATAGAAATAGGTACTTCTGACTTTGAAACTCTTATTCAAACATCTACTAATGAAATAGGACTATCTATTGATGCTGTTAGTTTATATTTAGATCGTTTACCTAATAAAGAAGGAGTTACTAAATTAAATTATGCTATAAGTAACTATTCTGGAGAAACTCAAGTTTATTATGTTTATCCTGAAGATATTGAAAAACATAATCTTCCTTGGTATTTAAAAGGCTGTAATTCCATAGGAGAACCCCACCCAGTAACTTTAAGAGAATTAAAAGAAAGAAATTTAGAATATCTTTTAAATGTTGATAGAGTAAAAGTCCTTACTTGGAAAGATTTAGTAAAAAAATATCATATAGATAGTGTTAAAACTTTAAAAATAGACGCTGAAGGGCATGATGTTGTTATTGTAAATGATATACTAGAAGGAGGACATAATGTTTATCCTGAAACTATTATTTTTGAATCTAATGAACTTACCCCAGATCAATCTAGAATAGATACTATTAATAAAGCTAAAAGTGTTGGATATTCTTTTGTAGATTTTAATTACAAAAGCAATGTTATATTAAAATACAATCCTCAACCTAAAGTATTATTAATAGAAGTTTGGTTGGGCCCACTCCCAGACTATTATAAATTCCACAAAGAAACTATTTCTAAACAAAATGAAATTTTTGATATTTACTTTTTTACAGATCAAGAAGTAGATACCACTAATTTACCTTCTAACTATCATGTAATTAATTTAAGTGTAGAAGAATTAAAAGATAGATTTTATAAAGTTAATAAGCGAGAATTACAACTATTAGGAGGTAATAAAAAAATTACTGATCTAAAATTCTCATATTTTGTTAATATGTTCAATGACATAATTAATTATTCAGAGTATGATTATTTTGGTATTTTTGATATAGATACCTTAATGGGTGATTTATATAATTGGGTAAACCCCTATTTAGGAGAATATGATTTTATTAGTACTGGTGGAGAACAATTTCATCATAGATTAGGAGGTCCTTTACTTATTTTTAAAAATGATCCTGAAATCCTAGCACAATTTCAAACTGAAAAGTATTATAGTATTTTCGATAGTGAAGAAATTTATGGTATAGGAGAAAAAGATTTAAACGAATGGGCCCAACAAAATAAAAAAGTTAAAATTATAACCCATAGTCAAAATCTAGAAGAAGAATCTGGGAAAGTTTTATATGAAGCCATTTGGTCAGGTGGTAAAGTTTATTATAATGAAAAAGAAATTATGTTCCATCATTTTTATAATAAACCTACTACTAAACTTTCATTTAGAGGAAACTCAATAGTCTCTGAATATAAAAAAGTATACCAAGATGATTTTTATTGGGTAACCCACTTTACAGAAAATTATGAACCCTTAGTTTCAGTACTAATTGATAGTATTAGTAAATTTTCAAATAGAAAATGTATTCTTTACACAATTAATTATAACTCAAATTTAGCTTTTAAATTAAGTGATCAATTTATTATTAAAAGGTTAGATGTTGAATTAGGAGAATTAAATGAAAGAGGTCGTTATGATAATGTTTTATCTTTAAAACCTAAAATTTTGTCTGATGTTGTAGATTATATGCCTAATTCTAAGTTTGTTTATGTAGATACAGACATATCTTTAACAATTAATGCTGATTCCATAACTAAATACTTTTCTCAATTAGAAAACTTCCCTTTAATTAATTCTCATACCCATGATAGAATTGCAGTTAGTGGTATAGTCCCAGGAGAAGAATGGTCTAGTCCTATTAATATCTTAGCAGATGCTACAGGAGATTATGTTCATGTATTCCCCAGAAGAAAAACTAATGTTATAGTATTTGATAAAAATTGTAAATGGTTTTTTGAAGAACAAATTGAATTGTTTGAAACTTATAAAAATACTCGCCCTGGAATATTTGCATTACATGATGAAGATGCTGCTAATTTATTAATTAATAGATATAATTATACTACATGTCTTCCGTTAGTAGATATTGAAGAAATTCCATATATTGATATGGACATATTTCATAACTACCGATATGGATCTCATCCCGTATCTGATAATTTAGTTTTACCCCAACACGAAAATGATATTTTAGTATTCCATGGATTTAAAAACCCAGAGTTTGAAATTGGACTTAAAGACAATTATTTAAAAACAGTTTTATCTCAAGATGATTTTTTAATTAAATACGAACCTGAAAATAAAAGAATTATTTGGGAAAAAAATTCATTTTTAGGGGGTAAACGCATTTACCATTTAGTTAGGTTTGAAGTTTTAAAAAATAATCAAATACTTGAATGTTTAAATAATCAATCTATTTGGGATTATTGGGGTTTCTTTATAGATAATTGTAATGTTGAATCCGGGTACTATGATGTAAGAATAGTAGAAGAATCTACAAATAGAGTAATTTATAAAAATACAATAAAAATATGAGTTCTGATTTGTTAATTGTTATTGATGGTTATCTATCAACCCCAGAAAGAGCAGAAGCTTGTTTTAAACTAATAGATCAAATTAAATCTACACTACCATATAAAGTAGCTTTATTTAATAAATTTTCTTTTTCTTGGGGGTTGGATTCTAAAGTAGATTACTATTGGACTCATTTAGGTGGGTTTTTAATAGGTGAAGTTCCTCAAGAATATTTAGATAAAGAATTATATGAACGTCCTTATGTTTATGTAAAAACTTCTATTGGTACAGCTGAAAATTGGTTACCTTTAGTTGGGGTTCAAGATCATGCTGCTCAAATTTATAATAGTTTTATACTTGCTAGTGAAGCAGCTAAAAATTTAGGATTTAAACGTATCTTTAGGATTGAAGCTGACACTGAATTTGATTTAAATGATCTTAAATCTTTAATTCCTGATTTGGAATCATTTAAAGATTATCTTCTTTATGGTGAAAGACAAGAAAATGGTAATTGGGGAAAAGAACATCACCGAATTATGGATGTTCATATGATAGGATTTTCAGTAAACCTATTTAATGGATTTAATGTTCTTCATAGTGATAATGATTTTTGGAAACTTTGTGAAAAAATTAAATATTATGGTAAATGGATAGAATATATTATTCCTACTACTATTTACTATCAAAGACAAAAATTTCAATTAGATGGTATTAATTATTCTGGAAGTGTAAGAGATAGATACCCTAACACTAAATTTGATTTAATCAACAACCCAGGAGGATGGGTTGATAAATGGAAAAATCAACCTAAAGTTTGTAAAGTTTTACTGCATAAAGATGATAAAAAAGAACTTACAGATAAATTTGGGTTATTTTATTGGAATGAAGAAGATAGGTTGGAGATTAATTGTAAGGTTATTAATTTATCTGGAGAAGAAATTTATAATAAAGATGTAACACTAGATCCATTTACTTGGTTATATGATGAATTGCAATTAGATGGAGAATATACTATAATTAATACTAATATAAGAAACGGAGTTAAAGAAGAATTTATTACTAAAGTATCTCCTAGTAATATTTTAGATTTTAACACTAGATTTGTAAAATATTAAGTTTTGGCTAAGAAAAAAATTCCCTCTATTATTAAAGAGGTAAAAACAAACACGCCCCCAGACATTGACTTTAGCTATCAAAAGCTCATCTCGTTTAGTCAATTTTCCATGTACGAGCAGTGCCCACACAAATGGGCGCTGCAGTACAGGGATGGGCATAAGAAAACAGAAGTTTCTATTCACATGACTTTTGGAACAGCAATCCATGAGTCGCTACAGCTGTATTTAACTACAATGTATGAAGAAAGTAAGGCAGCAGCTGATAGAATTGATTTAGTAGAACACTTCGAAACCACCCTTAGAAATCAATATAGAACCGATTACGAGAAAAATAACAAAGTACATTTCTCAGATTCAACCCAACTAAGAGAATTCTTTGATGATGGGGTTGCTATTATCAATTGGTTTAAAAAGAAAAACGGAGCGTATTTTAGCAAGCGTAACTGCTGGATAGTTGGTTGTGAAGTGCCTATCCAATTAACGCCTAACCCCGCGTTTAGAAACGTTATTTACCGCGGATTCTTGGATGTTGTATTATACAATGAGGCGACAAAAACGATAAAAATCATTGATATTAAAACCTCTACTCGCGGTTGGAAAGACAAAGAAAAAAGTGATGAGGTTAAAAATATGCAATTAATCCTCTACAAGAAATTCTTTGCTGAGCAATATGGATTCCCAGTAGACAATATTGAAATTGAATACTTTATTGTTAAAAGAAAAATATACGAGGATGGAGAATACCCTGAAAAACGAATTCAAACCCACGTCCCAACCTCAGGTAAAGTAAAACTAAACAAAGCAACTAAAGCACTAAACGAGTTTATTGAACGTGCCTTTGCAAAAGATGGTTCGTATAATATGGGACCACAATTAAAAAATCCTAGTAAATGGAACTGCCAATTCTGTCCATTCAACGATAATAAAGAATTGTGCGATAAAAATATACGAGAATAAAAATTTAATATATGTATATCAAAATATATTGTTATGAGTAAAAAAGATATGACATTAACAAGCGTAAAAATTCAAAGCGACTTGTTTGAAACATTCAAAATCGAATGTGTAAAGCGAAAGTTTTCATTCCAAAAACTTGCTGACCGAGCAATTCATTTGTATCTTACAGATGAAACGTTTAGAAAACAATTACACAACCACAACGACTTAGATATTTAATTTATGGTAGAAGGTTATATTCCTAAAGATGAGAGAAAAAAAATTCTACTCATTTGCGATGACATTAGAGTGCACTCCGGAGTTGCAACTGTAGCTAGAGAGTTAGTAATCAACACATCCCATCATTTTAATTGGGTTCAAATAGCAGGAGCACTTACACATCCTGATAAAGGTCAAAAGTTAGATTTAAGTGATGATACTAATAAAACCTTAGGAATCACTGATTCTTCAGTTTTCCTTTATCCTATTGATGGTTATGGCACACCTGAGTTTATTCGTCAAATGATTAGCATAGAAAAACCAGATGCTATTTTCTTAATTACAGATCCTCGTTATTTTACTTGGTTATTCCAAATTGAAAACGAAATTCGTAAAAAAATTCCTATTGTCTATCTTAACATTTGGGATGATTATCCTGCTCCAATGTATAATAGTCCTTATTACGAGTCATGTGATGCTTTGTTTGGTATTTCTAAACAAACTGTAAATATCAATAAACTTGTTTTAGGTGATAAAGCTAAAGATAAAATTATTAAATATGTTCCTCATGGTTTAAATGAAACTATTTTTAAACCACTTACTAAAGAAGATTCTTCTTATAAAGAATATATTGATTTTAAAAACAATCTATTTAAAGGTAAAGAATATGATTTTGTGTTGTATTTTAATTCTAGAAATATTAGACGTAAATCTGTTCCTGATACACTATTAGCTTGGAAATGCTTTATAGATGAATTACCTAAAGAAAAAGCAGACAAGTGTTTATTTGTGCTTCATACTGAAATAGTAAGTGATCATGGAACTGATTTACATGCTGTATGCACCTATCTTTTTGGGGAAAAATATTATAATAATGTAATTTTACATCAAGATAAATTAGCCCCTTACCAAATGAACTTCCTTAACAATCTCTCAGATGCTCAAATCTTATTGACATCAAATGAAGGTTGGGGATTATCACTTACAGAAGCACTATTAGTAGGTAAACCTGTTATTGCTAATGTAACAGGTGGTATGCAAGACCAAATGCGTTTTGAAGATGAAAATGGTAATTGGATTGATTTTGATGCTGATTTTCCTTCAAACCATACTGGAAGATATAAAAAACATGGTAAATGGGCATTCCCAGTATTCCCAACAAATCGTTCACTTCAAGGATCACCTCAAACTCCTTATATTTGGGATGATAGATGTCGTTTTGAAGATGCAGCAGAACGTATTATGGAAGTTTATAATCTTTCTAAAGAAGAAAGAGAAGAAAGAGGTAAAGCTGCTCGTGAATGGGCTACTAGTGAAGAAGCTAAATTTACAGGAAAACAAATGGGTAATACTGTAATTGAACACTTAGACGTTCTATTTAATATTTGGACTCCTAGAAAACATTTTGAGTTTATAAATGCTACCGAATATTCTAAAAAAACCTTAAATCATAAATTAGTATACTAATGAGTAAACCTTTATTTATAATTAGTTGCCCAATTGACACTTATAGTGGTTATGGAGCCCGTTCTAGAGACCTAGTAAAATCTATAATTAATTTAGATAAGTATCATGTAAAAATTCTTCCACAAAGATGGGGAAATACCCCTTGGAATTTTATTAAAAACAACCCAGAATGGTTATTTTTAGAACCCCATATTTTAAATACTAATCAATTACCTCAACAACCCGATATTTGGGCTCAAATTACAGTTCCAAATGAGTTTCAATCTGTAGGTAAATATAACATTGGTTTTACTGCTGGTATTGAAACTACAATTTGTGATCCTAGCTGGATTGAAGGAGTTAATAGAATGGATGTTACATTTGTGTCATCTAATCATGCTAAAAAAGTTTTTGAAACTTCTCAATTTGAAAATAAAAATACCCAGACTCAACAAGTTGAAAAAATAATCAAGTTAGAAAAACCTGTTGAAGTTTTATTTGAAGGAGCTAACTTAGACATTTATAAGCCTACTACAGAACCTTGTTTAATTGATTTTGATATCCCTGAATCATTTGCTTATTTGTTTGTAGGACATTGGATGCACGGTGAATTAGGAGAAGATAGAAAAAATGTAGGTTTATTAGTTAAAGCGTTTTTAGAAGTATTTAAAAATAAAAAAACTAAACCCGCTCTTATCTTAAAAACAGCTCAAGTAAACTCTTCTTATATGGATAGAGACGAGCTTTTAAATAAAATAAATCAAATTAAAAACACAGTAAACTCAACAGATTTACCTAATATATATCTTTTGCATGGTGAGTTTAGTGATGAAGAAATGAATTCACTTTATAATCATTCTAAAGTAAAAGCAATGATTAGTTTAACTAAAGGTGAAGGATTTGGACGTCCTTTACTTGAATTTACTCTTAGTAGAAAACCTATTATTGCAACTAACTGGAGCGGTCATATAGATTTCTTACACCCAGACCATTCTATTTTATTAGGAGGAACCCTTACTAATGTTCACCCCTCAGCTGCTTCTAAAAACATGATTTTAACTGAATCCCAATGGTTTAGTGTAAACCATAGTCATGTAGGAACTGCTTTAAAAGATGTATTTGAAAATTATAAGAAATATGTTGATGCAGGTAAACGTCAAGCTTATTATAGTAAAACTAATTTTAGTTTTAAGAAAATGGAAGAATTATTAGATCAGTTACTTACTCAATATCTTCCTGAATTCCCAAAACAAGTAACTTTACAATTACCTAAATTAGATAAAATTTCATTACCTAAAAAACCTGAATAAATGGATAATTTAATTGTATGTGATCGTTGTGGTTCTGATGCATGTTATGTTCAAGAAGTAAATGCTGATATAAAATTATATCAATGTTATGGGTGTGGATTCCAAGCTAATTCCATTATGACCCCCGACTCAGAATTTTTAAAAGAACAAATAGAAGTTCTTCCTGAATTGTATAAAGAATTAATGGGTGAAGATGAAAAGGGGCTTATTTGGATGCCTAGTATGATAAATCTTCCTTCTAAAGGTATGATATTTGCTAATGGTTCTAATTCTTCAAATTGGCAATGGGCAGCTGTTAAAGCAATTCCAATGCCTGAAGAAGAAGCGGAAAAATTTAAAGAAAAAGGTAAAGATTATAAATGGAAAATGGACATGTCTACTATGAAAAATTTTCCTGAATGTGATTATATTGAAGCTCTTGATTATATTGGAGTATTTGAAAATTAAGGACAATGAGAATAAGTTATGCTGTTACGGTTTGTAACGAATTATTAGAGATTGAACGATTACTTCCTTTTTTAATTGAAAATAAAAGGGAGCAAGATGAAATTGTTATTTTCTATGATACTAAAAATGGTTCTAAATCTGTAGAAGATTATCTAAGAGCTAAAAGTGTAAACACAGTCCCATTTAGATGGATAGGCTACCACTTTGATGGACATTTTGCTAATATGAAAAATGCTCTCACAGAATCTTGTTTAGGAGATTATATCTTTCAGATTGATGCTGATGAAATGCCTAGTGCTTATTTAATGCAATATTTACCTTTCCTTTTAGAAGCAAATAATGTAGATGTTATGAGAGTTCCTCGTATCAATACTGTAAAAGGATTAACTCAAGAACACATCCAAAAATGGGGCTGGGTTATAGATAATCACGGACGAGTTAATTGGCCTGATTTACAATGGAGAATCTACAGAAACACCCCAGAAATACGTTGGAAAAATAAAGTTCATGAAGTAATTGATGGATATAAAACGCATGCAATTTTACCTTTAGAAGAACAATTTGCTTTAGAGCATCATAAAGATATTGAAAGACAAGAAAAACAAAACGCTTATTATAACACACTATGAGAAAATACCTCCCAACCCTTAGCGAACTAGTAGATCGCCTATCAATTGTGCAACTTAAAGAAGTATTCATCCCAGAACATAAAGATGAATATGCCGAAGAAATTGAAGCTATTGTTCATGATATCCAAATGCTATTAGATGAACAAAATGGTAAAGTAACAGCAGAAACTATCCGTGCTATCGTTGTATTATCACAAATGAATCTTCATATATGGCATAACGAATCTAATTATCGTAAGGGCATTAAAGACGGTAATAACCTTGAATTAACACATGGTTTGAATGGTATCCGCAACACAGCTAAAAACAGAATCCAGGAAGTAGTAGGTGGACGTAAAGATTATAAAATTGACTGTTTAGCAGCTGAATTTAAAGATTGGGAGATTAGCTGGTAATGAAAGTTTTTCAAAAATTTAAATTAGAAGGTTATTTTGATAGTTTTATTAAAAAATATAAAAACTATCCTATTACATTATATTTTGATCACCCTGTTAATTATAGTGAAATAGATCCAAATAGGATTAACTTATTTATGATCCATGAACCTAATGAAATTTTTGGTATTCATAGTTGGGTTTATCAAAACTATGAGTTATTTGATGCTGTTATTAGTTGGGATAAACAATTAGCTAATTCAATTAATAATGGAGTGGAATTTTTATGTAGTTGGAGAATGAATAATAATTCTGCTTGGGAATTTTTAGGTGATAAAAAGTTTGAAGTTACATTTTTAAGTGGGGTTAAAGATATAACAGAAGGCCATAAATTAAGACACAAAATATATAATTTAAAACCTCAAGTAACAGTTCCTTATAGATGGTATCGTGTATTAGAAGATTGGGATGCAACAACTAATACTCGTCCGGGATATAGTGAATATTCAAAAGATTTATCATATATTCCACAAGAATACCAATATGAACCTAGCATTTATGGTAAAAAACATCTTTACCAAAATTCAATGTTTAATATTGGTGTTGAAAATTTAAGGAAAGAAAATTGGATAAATGATAGATTATGGTCATGTTTTGCTTCTAAAGTAGTTCCTATTTATTGGGGTTGTCCTAATATAGAAGATTTTGGATATGATGAAAGGGGTATTATTAGGTTTGAAGATGAAAAAGATTTAATCAACATTTTAAATAATTTAACCGAACAAGATTATTATGACAGGTTGTCTTATGTAGAACATAATTATGAAGTAAATAAACTTGACACACTAAATAATAAATTATCTTCATTTTTAGATCAATTAATTCAATTAAATAATCTATGAACCCCTCTTCAGAAGTATTAGTAAGTATATTTTTACCTACAAGAAATAGAGTAGATCTTTTTTATAAAGCTCTTTATTCTATATTTAATACTTGTAATAAAAATAACTTAAATTTTGAGGTTATAGTAAAAGTAGATTTTGATGATTTAGAAACACTAGATCATATTAAAACACAACATACTAATTTTGAAAATGTAAAATATATTGTTTCTTCAAGAAAAAAAGGATATAATTCACTCCCCGAATTTAATAAAGATGCTGGGAACTTAGCTTTAGGGAAATATTTTATGGCCTTTAATGATGATGGTTTGTTTTTAACTGAAAATTGGAATGATATTTTAGAAGATAAATTAAAAGAATTTAAATTTTACTATCCTCAAGTTAATGGTTATAGAGAAGCTTTTTTTATTATTCCTACAAAATTAAAAGATATTTTAGGACATTATTCACCCCATGCTCAAACTGATGGTTATATTAAATGGTTAGGTCAAGTTTTAGGAATAAATGAATATATAGACGAAGTAGAAACTTGGCAAGATTTAGATTTAGTAGATAATTTATCTAAAGAAAAAGATGATCAAAAGCCCATTAATTTAGGAAATAGAGATTTTCATAAAACATCTCAAGTTTTTAAAGATGATATTAGAAAATTGCAAAGTTATTTAAATATTGATATTTTAAAACCAATAGTAGAGTTATGATATTCCCAGAAGTAAAAATATACCAACCAGATTCGTTTGAAGATTTTAGGGGTGAATTGTATACCTTATTTAAACAAGAAGAACACGAGTTAATTTTTAATCATGACAAAGTATCTATTTCACGTAAACACGTATTAAGAGGGTTACATGGTGATTCTAAATCTTGGAAACATATTTCTTGTTTAGCTGGTGAAGTATTACTAGTTGTAGTTGATAATAGACCTGAATCAGAAAATTATCTAAAATGGGATTCAATTATTTTATCATCTAAAAACCGAAAATCAGTTTTAGTTCCACCTATGTTTGCTAATGGTCATTTTATTTTAAGTGATGAAGCAACATTCTTTTATAAATGGGCTTACCCAGGAGCTTATCCTGATGTTCAAGATCAGTTTACATTAAAATGGAATGATCCTCGTATAGGAATTCATTGGCCTATTTCTAATCCTATTTTATCTAAACGTGATAGTTAAAAATAAAGTTATTATATTATATCTAAATTAAAAAATCAAAAAAAAACATGAAAGCACTTATTCTCACTTGGGAAAAATTCCAAGATCATGAATTAATTTATCCTTACTACAGTTTAAAAGAGTATGGTTTTAAAGTAACATTGGCTGCTAATAAATTGGGTCGTTTTAATGGTATTTTAGGAGCCCATATGACAGGTGATCTTTTAGTTTCAGAATTAGAATCTCCTGAATTTAGACAACAATGTTTAAATGAATATGACCTTCTTGTAATTCCAGGTGGGGTTAAAGCACTAGAAAAACTTAGATTAGAACAAGGAGCTGTAGAATTTGTTCGTGAATGGGATGCTACTAACAAAACCATGTTTGTAGTATGTAATGGAACTCAATTACTTATTACAGCAGGTGTTTTAAAAGGTAGAACCATCTCAGGTTATTATGCTATTGAAGCTGATGTTTGGAATGCTGGAGCTACTTATGATAGAGGTCCTGTTGTAGTAGATAAAAACATTGTTTCTTGTCCTCACTATGATTTTATGGGTGAATGGCTTAGAGAAGGTTATAAGGTATTTGAAGAAATTAATTATAAACCTACAACAATTATCTAATGAGTTACGAATCAACAATAGTAAAAAAACCTTGGGGCTACGAATATCTTGCTTATGAAAATAAGCACGTAGCTCTCTGGTTTCTTTATATTAAACACACCCATTCAACTTCATTACATTGTCATCCTAAAAAGACTACTGGTTTAACTTTATTAGATGGTCAAGCAGAAGTATCATTCTTTAACCACACTAATAAACTAAATCCAGGTAATAAGGTAATGATTAGAAAAGGATTATTTCACTCTACAAAAGCAACCTCAGAAAAGGGAGCATACGTTTTTGAAATTGAAACTCCTGTAGATAAACAAGATTTAGTTCGTTTTAGAGATAGCTATGGACGTGAAGGTAAACCTTATGAAGATAGCACCCATGAAATGCCTAAAGTAGAAGATTGTCTTTGGATTACAGATGAACCCAAAGATTATAATTTTGCTAACTGTGTTCTTTCTATAAAGAATATTACTGATGTTTCTATGTTTGAAGAAATTGATAATAAACATAATGTAATGTTCCTCAAAGGTGGTTTACAAGTAGATTATGGTCAAAATGTAGCTGGCCCTGGTGATGTGGTTGCTTCAAGTGTTATTAAACAACTAATTGAAGTATTTCACCAAGTAGACCCAGAAACTTTAGTAATGATTATTAAACCAAATGAACAGTAATAATTTCCCCCCAGGTTTTGATGGTGCTAAAAACCTAGCTATTGATTTTGATGGAGTAATCCACAATATGGATAAAGGTTTTTATGATGGAACTTGTTATGGTAATCCATTCCCTGGTTCCTTAGAAGCAATACGGGAATTATCTAAAAGATATACTATTATTATTTTTACTGCAAAAGCAAAACCTGATAGACCATTAGTAAATGGTAAAACTGGAGTTGAGTTAGTTAAAGAATGGTTGGATAAACATGGTATTTTAGATTGTGTTACTGATATTACTGCTGAAAAACCTAGAGCTATTCTTTATATTGATGATAATGGTTATAGACACACTGATTGGGAATCAACATTAAATTTTTTAGAAAGTTATGAGTAATTATAGATTAGAAGTATTTAAAAAGGCTTCATTTTGTAGACATTTTGAAAACAAAGTATATAAAATAGCCCAAGATAAACATATTAAATTCCCATTCTATCTTTCAGCTGGTCAAGAATATATCCCTGCTTCAATTTATACTATTTTAGAAAATAAAGGAATTGATACCAATGTGTTTATTCAACATAGGGGCCATTCACACTACCTAAGTAAAGGTGCAGATCCAATCCAGCTTATTGATGAATTATTAGGCCGTAAAAGTGGTTGTGCTGGTGGAATGGGTGGTTCGGCTTCAATTCATTCCCATGAAAAAAATATTTTTGGACATGATGGGTTAATGGGTAGTCAAGTTCCAATTGCTGTGGGGCATGCTTATCAAACTCGTAAACCAACTATTGTAGTAATTGGTGACGCTTCAGCTGAAGAGGATTATGTTCTAGGAGCACTTGGTTGGGCATCAACTAAAAACTTACCTGTTTTG
>Ga0208161_1001326_pt1 | contig 13264 bp, 9 predicted proteins | sample CB_VirMetaG_3_FD_184538 | JGI IMG/M metagenome (GOLD analysis project Ga0208161, IMG submission 184538) | Freshwater to marine saline gradient viral communities from Chesapeake Bay - CB_1508_1S Viral MetaG (SPAdes) (version 4) | ecosystem: Environmental > Aquatic > Marine > Coastal | place: USA...
GGTAACGCTAGAAAAGACGCATTGGCGGAATTAAAAGGACTTATAGAAAATGGTAATAAAAAACTAAAAGAAAATCCAACATTTTATGACCCAGGAAAATACACCATTGAAGGTAAAGAATATGAATCTCAAATAACAATCAATATAAAATCAAATGATTTAATAACTGAAATATTAGACCCTAACGAATTTGATTATGTAAAAACTTACACCGTGGCTAATGGTAGTGAACCTACTGACGAGGAATTAGACATATTTGAAGAAAAGATAAGAGCTGAGTTTCAATTAACTAATAAAGAGTATACTATATCAGAAGATGGTAATATTGAAGAGAGTGAAGTTGGTCTTATATTAGTTAAATTTGGTGATGTATTAAAAGGAGGTAACTTTCAAACGAATAGTTTTCTTGCTAAATTGAAAAAAATTGAAGATAGTTTTGGTGAGAATAAAAAAACTATTGAAGAAAGATTATCTGAAGCATTGGCTAAAAAAATAGTTTCATCAGATGTTGGTTTAGGATTTAATCCTACTATTAATAATGTGTTGGCGGTAATTTGTGCAAATGGAGAAGCATTTTATCGTTTAATGGATGAGGTTCACGACAATGCTTGGGATGTAAGAACTGACCCTGATAGGTTAAGAGCCATATTACCTGATGATAAATCATTTGGTGTTGATTATAAAAATATGATGTCACAAGCTACCGTTGGTGGTGCAGGAACAACACTTAAAGATACTAAAATAGTTTATCCGTGGCCTCAATATTTCGTACAAGAACCTGATGAAAATGGTGATATTAGATATGTAATTAAATATCCTGGTCAACCATCGACTATAAACTCAATAAACGGTTGGGATAATAGAAAATGGCCTGAAATTCAATTTGTTGAAGAATATTTAACTGCTTCGTTAGAAAGAGATAAACCATCAGTTAATATTAATTTTAAAAACCAAACAAAAATATCAAAATATATGGGTATTAATGCGGTTGAATTCCCATTTGATAACTTACCATATGTAAATGAAGAATATGTTTCGTTTTTGTATGAAATATATGAAAGAACGTATCTCGGTTCACACTATAATAAAATTATTAGAAATAATAACTTTAGAAAAACACTTTATAATGTTTTTGCTGATTTTGAAACAATAAACATCAAAGAGGGTTTATTAGATAGTCCGGGTTTAACTAAAGTATTAAAAAATTATAAGTTTACTCCTAATAGTTTCTTAGGTTATTTACGCTCAATTTCTAATAATGGTCAGGGTAGCTTCTATTCAAGAAAAGAAAGAGACATATATACTCAGACATATATTAAAGGGTATGTTGATAAAGACTATGGGATATACAGTTTAGATAGTATATTAACTGATTCTACAGAAATTGAGTCAACAACAAACTCTGTAGCTCAATTGGAAGAGTATATTACAGGAACTTCATCTAATGGTGATACCTTTTTAGATGTTTTCCCATTTAATAACAGACAATGGTTAAGACAAAACTTAGCGAAAGGTGATTCAGTTAGTAATTTCAAAGCTGCTAATTCAACTACGGATGTTATGAGTTTTAATGTTCTTAAAAAAACCTTAGCAACTTTTGATGAGGATTCGGAGACTGATACCCGTTATACAAACAAGTATTTAACCTATTTTAACTTTGAAAAGAACATACCAAATTTACCATCGCAGAATATTGCTGGTGGGTCTAGTACTTCTTTTGAAACAAATGAACAGGTGACTCAATATTATGATGAAAGGGAATACAAAAATTATTATTTAACTGAAGCTTTATTGGACTATGATAGTTACTATGATACTGCAACCAATAACCTAACAAAAAAACAAACTACATCTTTACTAAACACGCCATATTTTGTTAACGCCATTATAAAAGGGACTGATAATGAAACTGATGGTGTTGATAACCCATATGTTGGTTTAGGTTATTTATATCTTAATTCATTACCTCTTCCCACATTAAGTGAAAAATATCTTAGTAAATCTGAAGGTGAAGATGGGTCAACAGAAATAAAATGGGGTGATTACATTTTTGCCGGACTTAGTAAGTTTGCGGCTATTCATAAATTACCATATCTATGGGTATTAAAATACGGCTCAATATGGCATCGTTATAAACAAGAAAAAGACGGTAATGGAGATATTTTGGACGACATATGGACTGACTTTGACTATGTAACTGCGTATGACCCAATCGGTAATGATTATAATAAGGTGTATGATATACAACCATATACTGATACTAGTATTATAATAACAGGTGCAACTAAATACCGACCTGAAAAAATAAATACAATATCTGGTGAAGGTGAAATATTGGAAATCAAAAACGGATTTTATCCTAAAGTTGTTAATAACACCTATAGGTTTTTTACTGGTAGAGATGTTTTTATAAATTATGACAATACCGAACTTGCGGATATGTTTAATAATGGTGGGTTTAAATTAGGTAAAAGTCAATTTAATATTTTACCACAAGGTTATGACCCTAGTAATACGGGTAGAACTTTAAGTTACGAAAGTTGGTTCCAATACTTTGATATTGATGGTAATGCGTCTTTTGATGAAGATGCTAGTGGTAATTTATTATTAATTCCATCTGCGGGTCATCTAAAATTCACACAAGCACAAAGAGAAGTTTTAAATAGTAATAAAAAATTAACTCAAGGAATACAACTAAATCAATCGATTCAAAATGGTCAGGTTAGGTCTTTATGGTCTGCATCTAACTATGGATATTTTAATAATAGTTGGGTAAAAAAGCCATCAACAACAGAATATATTAAACTTATTGATAATAGTGAGGATGAACAAACATCACTAACATTAACAAATCCAGATAATGAATATAAATCTATTGAAGAGATATTCGCGATTTTTTCAAAAGGTATGTTGGATGAGTTTGAAAAACACTTTTTAAATTTCTGTAAAAAAGAAAAAGATTATGAAGATATTGTTTATAATCCATCTAATATAAATGCCGATTATTACAATGGTGTAGATGAACTAGCATATGATTTCAATATTGAAAAAGTAATGAAGTCTTTATTGTTTGTTAAAAAACCAAATGGTTTAGGAACTAACGCCAAATCAGATTCAAAAGTAATTGCGGAAGCACAAATGGATAAATTTGTTAACTTTAACAGTAAACAACTTTTTGATAGAGATATTATTTTTAAAATAGGTAATCCTGGTGGTTTTAATAGAAAAGTGTTTAATTCTTTATCGTCTAATGAAACATTAAGACCTGTGGACCCAATTAATTTTGATAGTTATATTGAAGACACAGTTCCAACTGCGAGTGGTAGTATTACATTATCAATTAGTCAAGCAACACATCCTGAGGCGTGGGATGCATTATACAAATATGTTGGTGATTATAGAGAAGATGGTATGAAATATAGTGATAACGGTTCATATATTACAGATTTCTTCCCTGATTTAAATATTAGATTCACTGAACAGAATGTTATAGATTTAGCATCATTAATTAAGATTTATGCTACTAAAAAATATAATGATAATAATTTAACTAGAGGTGATTTTTTAAGTGAATTTGAAGAATTTATGTCTGATAGTGTTAACTATCAATTTAGTATGTTAAGTCAAATTTTCACTAAATTAAATAAAGAATTACCAAATGTTAAGGAAACACAACCACAGGAGAGAATTTCAAAATTGGATGGTGACCCACCTAAAAATGAATTATGGACTACATTTAAAAACTTTAATGATAGATGGATATCTGGTCAAGATGTTAAAAGTAAAACACTATTTGAAGAATTTTTATTTTTAGATAAAGCGAATAGACCTATAGGTGATAAGGTAATTATTAATATTGAAGATATGAGATACTTTTTAAAGAATGCTAATTCTAGTGAAAGTGTTCTTAATTTAATTGGTCACATATTAGAAAAAAATTATTTCACATTTATGCCTGTTCCGTCATACTCTAATTTCTATGGTAGAAATGAAAGAGTTAAAGAAGGTATGCCAGACCCGTCTTATAGTGATGTTGCGAACAATACTTTTGGAACTTTCTTAGAGGTTGATACTCACGGTTCTGAGCCTAAGTTCTTAGCCATTTATGTTGGTAAAGTTTCTGAATATATTAACACTTCTTCAACCAATCAAGATTTCTTATATGGGGATGATGCATTTGATATTACCCAACCAACATTAAATCCTGTTAAAAGTTCAGAAGATGGTGTTACTAATTTCTCAAATAGAAATAAAGTTGTGGCATTTAACATTGACTTTGGAACAAGAAATCAAAATATATTTAAATCGTTATCGATTGATATGTCTCAGAGAAAGAATATTGCACCGGTATTTCAAATATTGGCTAATATGGGTTCTATGGCAGATGGTCAGAAAGTAGCACAAAACACTGCTAATTTGTATAACTACTATAAAAATGCTAGTTACACTTGTTCGGTGGTTTCTATGGGTAATGTAATGATACAACCGACAATGTATTTTAATTTAAGATATGTTCCTATGTTTTATGGACCATATTTAATTATTAGTGTTATTCATGATATCACACCTGGAGATTTTGTTACTACTTTTGAGGGTGTTAGGGCAACAAAATATTCTTTACAATTACCTGACACATTAATAACGAGTGTTAATAGAGACATAGTTCAAAATTATTTATCAGATATTAGAAGAGTTCCATCGTTGGCAAGTTCAACGGGAGATACGGCAGTTAGAAGTGATGCGATTAAAAACAGTAGTACTAGTACTAATTCAAAAAGAGCGGAACCTGATGACAATAAATGTATTGCGGTTCAAAACATAGATAAGCCTTATGTAAAATATACAACAACTACAATAAACCAAAGTCAATTTAGAGGTGCTATTACTGGTTCATCTATTAGTAGTGAGAATGTTCAAAAATATGTTTTTGGTGTTGGTTTTGTTGAAACCGGTACAAATCAGAGTCTGAAAGCGATTAATCACAATTATTTTAATTTAAAAAATATGAAGGAAAAACCAAAATGGACGGTTAGTTTTGAAAACCAAACGTGCGTTAAAGATGGTGAGTATGTTGTTCCGTATATTTCATTTAATGATACTGCTGAGTCGGTTAAATTTATGTCTGAAGTTTGTGCACAATACGAATCTATAATAACAACTCTACGTGATAGCAATCAAGTAAATGATGATTTGGCAAAAGCTTACACCTATTTATGGTATTATACTTTAAGATTTACAGAATTGGATAGACAATTAAACGCGGCTGAGAACGCGACAAATATTATTAGTACTGTAGATGGTGAAATTAAGAGAAATACGGTTTCTAAAAGTTTATTTGACAGTGCTTATGAGACTTTTAAAAGAAAGAATAGTGCGTGGGATAACGGTTAAAAGTAGAAAAAGACTAATTAACATATATTTATTAATAAAAAAGATTATGGATACAAAATCATTATTAGACCAGTATTTGTCAAAAGATACTAGAATTGTTGAAAAAGACACAGGAAACGGATATAAAGAAGTTTGTGATTTAGATACAGGCGATTGTTATACTGTTAGAATGAGAGACGGCCTTATTGAAAGAGTGGATAACACGATGAAAGTAAATCGAACTTTGAAAGTTGAAACACCTCACGGTGTAAAAACTCTTCTAAACGGTTAAAAAAGTATTATTATGTCAGTGGATAGAAAAATCATACAAGAAATAGAGAGATATAGAAAAATAAATAACTATATTTTTGAACAAGAAGAACCTGCAGAACTACCAACGGATTTAGGTGCTGATGCGGAGGAACCGATGGATATTGCTTCGGAACCAGAACCTGTTGACGTTGAAACTGACCCTGACGTTGAAATAGTTGACGAACCGGGTTCAGAAGGTGAAGAAGTAACTACAGATGTGGAAACTGAAGAAGGTGGAACTGAAGAGTTAGATATTACAGATTTGGTTACTACACAAAAAGATATGTCAGAGAAACAAGAAGAGTATATGGAAACTATGATGGATAAGTTAAATGACTTAACAACTAAGTTATCCGATATGGACCAAATACTTCAAAAAATTAATGACTTAGAAAACAAAGTTGAAAAGTATCGTCAAAAATCACCTGAAGAGAGGCTACAATTGAGAAGTTTAGACTCATATCCTTATAATCAAAAACTTACTGACTTTTTTATGGATAAAGAAGTTGAAATGGAGAAAACAGGTAAAAACGAATATATTTTAACTTCTGATGATGTTGAAAATTATTCTGAAGGTGATATCAAAAAATCTTTTGATAAACCTTTTGAAGATGAAGAGAGAATGTAATTGACAAACCCATATTTAACTATTATAATAAGACCACAATTGTGGTCTTTTTTATTTTATAACTATTTGACTAAATTAAGTTATATGTTATATTTAAAATAGAGTAATTAAGAAATAAATTAAAAGAGTAAAACAGAGAAATTATGGCAAACGCATTAGATGCAGTACTAGCTCAGTACGAAAAAAACACCACTAAAAACGCAAGTGGTAATCAGTCGATGTCTCAAGAAGACCGACTAAAACGTTACTTCACAACGTATCTCCCAAAAGGGACTAAATCAGGACAAAAGAGAGTTCGTATTCTCCCAACATCTGACGGTTCTTCACCATTCAAAGAAGTATGGTATCACGAAGTTCAGATTGATGGAAAGTGGACCAAACTTTATGACCCAGGTAAAAACGATGGTGAACGTTCACCACTTACTGAGGTTTATGAAGAGTTGATATCAACAGGTAAAGAGTCGGATAAAGAATTGGCTCGTCAATACCGTCCACGTAAGTTCTACATCGTTAAACTTATTGACCGAGAAAACGAAGACCACGGACCAAAGTTTTGGAGATTTAAAGACAACTACAAACAAGAAGGTATCTTAGACAAGATTATTCCAATTTGGAAGGCAAAAGGTGATATTACTGATGCAAATGAAGGTCGAGACCTTATCATTGAGTTATCAAAAGCTAAAACACCAAAAGGTATCGAATACACAGTTGTTCAGACAGTTATGTATGATGACCCTTGTTCTATCTCAGAAGATGCTGAACAACAAAAAGAATGGGTTGAAGATGAATTAACGTGGCAAGACGTTTACGCTCAAAAACCTGTTGAGTATTTGGAAGCAATTGCAAGAGGTGAAACTCCTGTATGGGATAGTGAATTGAAAAAATACGTATACGGTGAAGAGGAAGAAATGACCATAGGTGGTTCAACAAATAAAAAAGAAAAGGCGGAAGACTTTAGTGACCCACAAGATGATTATGATGTGGATGATGACTTACCGTTCTAAACAAACTAATCTAATGGTGCAGGCACTGTCTGCACCATTTTTTAATTAAAAAATGATATGGCAATAAAGAAAAAAGATTTTAGTAGTATTAAAAAGAAGTTTTCTACTTCAGCAAAATATAAACCTCAGAGGTTTTTTGACTTAGGTGGTGAATTTTTAGATGCAGTTGGACTTCCTGGTCCTGCTATTGGGCATTTAAATATGTTCTTGGGTCATTCAGATACAGGTAAGACAACTGCTTTGGTAAAAACTGCGGTTGATGCTCAGAAAAAAGGTATCTTACCAGTGTTTATTATCACTGAACAGAAGTGGTCGTTCGAACACGCCAAATTGATGGGGTTCGAGTGTGAAGAAGTAGTTGATGAAGAAACAGGTGAATTAGATTGGGACGGATTTTTCCTTTTCAATAACGACTTTGAATATTTAGAACAAATTACTGATTACATTAATGACTTATTAGATGCACAAGAGAAAGGTGAATTAGATTATAGTCTTTGTATAATGTGGGATTCAGTAGGTTCAGTTCCTTGTAAAATGACTTTTGAAGGAAAGGGAGGTAAGATGCACACGGCCTCTGCACTATCCGATAAAATAGGTATGGGTATTAACCAAAGAATATCAGGAAGTAGAAGGGCAGATTCAAAACATGAAAATACATTGATAATTGTAAACCAACCATGGGTTGACCTACCTGACAATCCTTTCGGTCAACCTAAGATAATGGCTAAAGGTGGTAATGCGGTTTGGTTAAACTCATCATTGGTGTTCCTTTTTGGTAATCAAAAAAATGCTGGTACAACCAAAATATCTGCAGTTAAAGATAAACGAAAAGTTAGATTCGCATCTAGAACTAAAGTTTCGGTTATGAAAAACCATATCAACGGACTAGGATATGAAGACGGAAAAATTATAGTAACACCTCACGGATTCTTACCTGGTAAAGATACTACAGAAGAGAAAAAATCTATTGAAAAATATAAATCAGAACAATCAGAATATTGGAAAGAGATTATTGGTTCGGATGGTGAGTTTGACTTAAAAGAAGATAGGGGAGAATAAAAAAGTTATATTGTTCATACTTTTACTATATTTTAGTATATTTATTAATATGGGGAGAAAAAAAATAGATGAAAAAGATAAGAAGGTTAAAATTGGGGTTTCAGTTGAACCTCACATACCACCTTACCTTAAAGAAAAATCGATAAATATTTCTTCTTTGGTTAATAAATTATTGAAGAAATATATTGAAGATGAAAACAAAGGTTTGTAGTAAATGTAATATTGAGAAAAGTGTTGAGGAATTTGGTAAATCTTCAACCACTATGGACTGAAGAGAATATGAAAAAGAGTGACAAAATTTTATTGTAAGAATCGGTGAGAAATCACCACAACAAAAAAAATGTGGTTAAGACATTATTAGTTGACGGAAATAATTTATTAAAGATAGGATTTTACGGGGTAAAAGAGTTTTACCACGATGGAAAACACATCGGAGGATTATACCACTTCGTTAACACAATCAGAAGGTTCTTATCGGAACACAATTATGACAAAGTAATCGTTTTTTGGGACGGGGAAGATAACTCCTCCCAAAGACGACTTATTTTTCCTGAGTATAAGCAAAATCGCAAACAAACATTAAACGAATCCAAACGTGAATCTTTTGATTGGCAAACTCAAAGAGTTAAAACTTATTTGGAAGAAATGTTTGTGCGTCAGGTTTGTATTGATGGCACTGAAAGTGATGATTTGATAGCTTATTATTGTCAAATATCGGAAGGGGAGTATAAAACTATATTCTCTTCAGATAAGGACCTTACACAACTTATTTCTGATGATGTTGAGGTGTATCAACCAATGAAGAAGATAACCCTTAAGAAAGGAGATTTGATACCTCTTAAGGATATTTCAATACCACATCAGAACATTGTAACCTTTAAAATTATTTCTGGTGATAAATCTGATAATATTGATGGTATTCAATATATGGGTGAGAAAACATTTGTTAAATTATTTCCTGAGATAGTTGATAATGTGACTTCTGTTAACGATATTATACAACGAGCTGAAGAGTTACACAAAACGGATAAAGATAATCGAGCCTTACAAAACCTTTTATCGGGTAAAACTCGAAGGGGAATTTTTGGTGAAGAGTTTTTTGAAATTAACACAAAACTCGTAGATTTGTCTGAACCGTTGCTCACTGAAGAATCAAAAGAGACTATTGAACTCTACTATAAAGAAAATTTGGACCCTGATGGTAGAGGGTATAAGAATCTAATGAGAATGATGATGAGTGATGGAATTTTTAAGTATCTACCTAAACACGACAATGCTTGGGTGGAATTTTTAACCCCTTTTATGAAATTAACAAGAAAAGAAAAAAGAAGATTCAAAAACAAAAAAAGAAAATTATGAGAGAAAATAATGATTCAACAAAACTAGAATTCTTGCTTACACTTAATGAAAACATTATTGTGCAAAGATATTTTAATGTTAGAGGGTATAACCCTAAAGCTCGAGCAAGTATGGAGCTTCACGAATTGGTAAAATCAATTTCTGAAAAAATACAAAAAGATTTGAAGGACAAGGCTTCGGATTATATGTCTGAAAACGTAAACCTAATTCTTTCAAATCCAAGTGTTTTAACTACGTCAAATACTGAAGGTCCTGAGTATTTCAACATCTATATTCGTATTGGTGATGAGACAATTTGTCATAGAATTTGGGATGCGAAATTATACCCTCCTAAGACAAGATATACCGTGGACATACGCCCACACCTAAAAAAATTGCTTCGAGACCTATCTGACATTTTTTCAAGAGAAAAATTAAATCACACTTATCTCGATTATCGTTTAGTTTAACCATATTTATATTCTACAAACAAAGATTAAAGCTTATTAAATTATGTCAAAAGAAAAGAATTTTGGATACCTCGGAAACACATTTCAATTACAACTTCTCAATAACATCGTCTTATATAAAGACTTTGCAAATTCTATTGTAGATGTCCTCGAACCGAAATACTTTGACAATCAATATTTTAAGTTAATCATGCAGATGACTAAGGAGTATTATCACAAATATGAACATGCTCCTTCATTCTCAACTTTGGAACAAATTACAAAATCAGAAGTAACATCTCCTATGGCTCAAAAAATGGTCCTGGATATGTTAAATCAAGTAAAAGAGGCATCAAATGAAGGTCATCAATACGTTCAGGAGAAGTCTTTAAAGTTCTGTAAACAACAAGAACTTCAAAAAGTGATGAATAAGGCTCAAAAGATTATCGATAAGGGTGATTTTGAGTCTTATGATTACTTGGAAGAGATGGTTCGTGAGGCATTACAAGTTGGTGAAGTTGATACAGGAACTGCTGATGTTTTCTTTAATTTGGATGAGGTATTGGATGATGATTTCCGTCATCCTATCCCTATGGGAATAATTGGTATTGACAACCTTCTAAAGGGTGGGTTAGCGAAAGGTGAGATTGGTGTGATACTTGCTCCGACAGGTGTAGGTAAAACAACCGTCTTAAGTAAAATTTCAAATAACGCATTTAATTTAGGTTATAATGTCTTACAGATATTCTTTGAGGATAATCCTAAAATTATTCAAAGAAAACATTTCACAATGTGGACTAAAATTGCACCTGACAATTTGTCTTTACATAGGGATGAAGTAATGAGTAAAATTAAACAGATTAAAGAAAATGCACCTAATAGACTTATATTGAAAAAGTTACCTTCAGACCAGCTTACAATGAGTCAGATTAAAAATCAGATTCGTAAGATGATTGCTGAAGGGACAAAAATCGATATGGTGGTGGTAGATTATATTGATTGTATCGTCCCTGACCGAAATTTGGGTGACGAGTGGAAAAGTGAAGGTTCGGTAATGAGAGGTTTTGAATCTATGTGTCACGAGTTAGACATTGTAGGTTGGACCGCAACACAAGGTAACCGTTCATCTATTTCATCAGATGTGGTTACAACTGACCAAATGGGAGGTTCAATTAAGAAAGCACAAGTTGGTCACGTTATTATTTCTGTTGCCAAATCCCTACAACAGAAAGAAATGAACTTGGCGACAATTGCCATTACCAAGTCCCGAATAGGTAAAGATGGTGTTGTTTTTGAAAATTGCAAGTTCGATAACGAAATGTTGGAAATCGATACAGATTCGAGTGTTACCTTCTTAGGTTTGGAAGAACAAAAGGAAGAAAAAAACAAGGAACGTATTAAGGAGTTATTGGAAAAAAGAAAAAAAAGGGAGACTCCAAATAAATAATAAAAATTAAAGAGTATAAAATGGAAAGTTTAACTAATCAGGTAAACAGAGACCTTCGATATGTCATCAAAAGAAGTGGTGATAAGGTCTTGTTTCAAACAGAAAAAATTCAAATTGCAGTTTTGAAGGCTATGGAAAGTATCGACAAAGTTGATGAAGAAATGGCTGAAAAGATTGCAAGAATTTCTACAAAAGCAATTTTTAGAAATAATAAAGAACACGTTCCGCATGTAGACGAAATACATGATATGGTTGAGAATAAACTTATGGACAATGGTTTAAATGATGTTGCTAAAGAATACATAATTTATCGTTCAAAGAATCAACCAAATATTTTCTCAAAAAGAGTGAATTTAAAACCTTATGATTATCCTAATCTAAATGATTATGTGGATGCAATTCGTCACTCATATTGGGTTCATACAGAATTTAATTACACATCAGATATACAGGACTTTAAAGTTCATTTAAATGAAAAAGAAAGAACTGCGGTTGAAAGAGCGATGTTGGCAATTTCTCAAATTGAAGTCGCGGTTAAAACGTTTTGGGGAGACATTTATAAAAGAATGCCGAAACCAGAAATTGGTAATGTTGGTGCAACATTTGCGGAGTCTGAAGTTAGACATGCAGATGCGTATTCACACTTAATTCAACTATTGGGATTAAATGGTGAGTTTGAAAACTTACTTGAGGTTCCTGCTATTCGTAGAAGAATTAAATATTTGGAAAAGTCCATTTCAAATTCTAAATCAGTAGAAAACAGAGATTATTTTGAATCTGTTGTCTTATTCTCTATGTTTGTGGAGAATGTGTCATTATTCTCACAATTCTTAGTTATTATGTCATTCAACAAACACAAGAATATGTTGAAAGGTATCTCAAATGCTGTTGAAGCAACATCAAAAGAAGAGAATATTCACGCTGAATTTGGTTTTGATTTGGTTAATCTTATCAAACAAGAAAATCCACATTGGTGGACTGACCAATTGGTTGAAGACTTAATTTCGGCAACTATGGAAGCGTATGATGCTGAGACTGAAATTGTAAATTGGATTTTTGAAAAAGGAGATTTAGACTTTTTGACAAAAGCACAAACAATGGAGTTTATAAAGTTCAGATTTAACGTATCATTAAACTCTATTGGTATTGATAGTGTTTTTGATATTGATGAAGAACTATTAGGAACCACAGAATGGTTTGATGATGAAATCTTAACTACAAAACATACTGACTTTTTCTATAAAAGAAGTATCAATTATAGTAAGAAATCTAAATCAATCACATCGAATGATTTATTTTAAAATAAAAAAACAATAAAAAATATGAAAGAAAGAAAACCTTTTGATTGGATTAATGAAGAATCTATTACGTTTCTTCGTAGAGGGTATTTGAGTGAAGGTGAAGAACCTTTAGAAAGAATTAGAACCATTGCTGAACATGCTGAAAAGTTATTAGGTATTGAGGGGTTTGCAGATAAATTCTATGACTATATGGGTAAAGGGTGGTATTCATTATCTTCACCTGTATGGGCTAACTTTGGTAAAAGAAGAGGATTACCTGTAAGTTGTTTTGGTTCTAATATTGGTGATAATATTGAATCAATTTTATATACTCAGGCTGAGGTAGGTGAGATGAGTAAGATGGGTGGTGGAACATC
>Ga0208161_1001327_pt1 | contig 13261 bp, 29 predicted proteins | sample CB_VirMetaG_3_FD_184538 | JGI IMG/M metagenome (GOLD analysis project Ga0208161, IMG submission 184538) | Freshwater to marine saline gradient viral communities from Chesapeake Bay - CB_1508_1S Viral MetaG (SPAdes) (version 4) | ecosystem: Environmental > Aquatic > Marine > Coastal | place: USA...
TCATCTTCCCAAAGAAGTGATCTGGTTGGTTCGCTTCGGCGATCCGACCTGGCAGCAACAGTTGCAGCAGTGGGCGCGAGATTTCAAGTTTCGCGCCACGCTTGCGCCACGCCTCGATAGAGAGGAAGAGCGATGGCACGCTGCGCAGCCGCAGCAGCCGGATCCTGTTATCACGCATCACGCGGTTGACGAAACACTGCAAACCGGCGACAGCCGCCTACTGGGTGGCGCAATGGAAATCAAGGCACCCTGGGTGAATGACGATTCAACTCCGTAAGGCAGCCAAGCATCACAAGGAACTGCCGCATCAGATGGCAGCCTGGGATTGGCTGCAGGAGCAGCTGACCGCCGAGGTGCTAGAGCAATTCGGGGAGATGTATCGTGCCGATCCGCTACCAAAGCAGACGTTGCCACCAGCTTGGCTTGCGCCCGCACTGAAAATCATCAAGAAGTGGGAGGGCTGCAGACTAGAGGCGTATCGCTGCCCTGCTGGTGTACCAACCATTGGTTACGGCTCTACGCGGTTGATCGACAAGCCGGTGCGGATGGGCGACACCATCACGCAGCAAATGGCGGATGATCTGCTGCTGAACGAAGTGGAACACCTGTTTGCGCCGGGACTGTTCACGCTGCTGCCGATGGCGAAGCAATGGCGGCCGAATCAGATCGCAGCACTGATCAGCTGGTCCTACAACGTCGGGCTCGGTGCCGTGGAAGAATCCACGCTTCGCAAGCGGCTGCTGGCCAGTGAGGATCGCGCCAAGGTGGTGATCGAGGAGTTGCCGCGGTGGAACAAGGCTGACGGCAAGGTGCTACAAGGCCTCGTCAACCGCCGCAATGATGAAGTGCGGCTGTTCACCGGAGGCCAGCCGTTGCAGCAGGAGCCGGCCAAGCTGAGCCCGTCATCGCCGTTTTCAGCGCGGTTGACCCCACATATCACGCTAGGTGAATTTGCGCTCGGTCAAGAAGTGCGCCGATTTGAGCATCAGCACCAAGTGGACACTGCAGCTGAACTGGCTGCATTTATCGAGCGTGCACGGGCGCGTTTCAGCAATAAGCCTGTGATCATCACCAGTGGCTACAGGCCGGCGGCAATCAACCACTCAGTAGGCGGCGCCAGTGGTAGTGAGCATCTGTACAACGCACCCGGCGTTGGCGCCGTGGACTGGTACATCCAAGGCGTTGACATCTACAAGGTGCAAGAGTGGTGCGATAAGGAATGGCCGTATAGCTTGGGTTATGGCGCACCGAAGGGTTTTGTGCACCTTGGCATCCGCAAAGGCGGACCTAGAGTGCGCTGGGACTATTGACGCCTAGCCTGTGCTCCTACCTGATCATGAAATACGCCGCCTCTGCAAGCAAAAGCAGATGGTGTCACCATACAACGAAGAACTGCTCAATCCGGCCAGCATTGATGTAACACTCGGCGGTTGCATCATGGTTGAAGTACCCCAAACACCAGAGCTGCAGCGCGTCTGCATTGAAGGCTATTCGCAGGCAGAGCCATACATGGTAGAGCCCGGCGCGTTCTTTCTTGCCGAGACACGCGAAATCTTCAACCTGCCTGATCACATCGGTGCACAGTTTGTACTCAAATCAAGCCGCGCACGGGAGGGTTTTGATCATGCTGAGGCCGGATGGTGTGATCCGGGCTGGAATGGCAGCCGCTTGACGATGGAGCTACGAAATCAACGCCAGTGGCATCAGCTGCCGATCTGGCCTGACATGAAGATCGGGCAACTTAAGTTTATGCTGATCAGTGGCATCCCCGAGCGCAGCTATGCGCTAACCGGCCGCTATAACGGTGATCTAGTCGTCACCAGCAGCAAGGGCTGAATACATCTCACAAGCCCGGTCGTACTGCCACCGGGCTTGCCATTCTTGGCGGTGTTCCTTCACCATTCCTGCATAAGTAACGCGCCAAATGATACCGTTTGGCGTAGCGACTTGCTCTAGCGTGGGTGCATTGTTTGCGGTCATCGTATGTCTTGGGGTGAATGGATGGTGGTCAACATGTCGATAGAAGAGCAGCTAGCGCTAGAAACTCAAGCGCGGGCCGCCCTTCATCATCATGACCCCGCTGCAGTTGGACGTTTATATGCTGCGTTGATCAAGCAGAACGCCATGCAAGCGCAGCTGATCAGGCAGGCAACTGGGCATATTGCGAAGTTAGAGATGGAGCAGTTCTTATCCGAATCGCAAGCTTCCGTTGCGCCACCGTGCACCGCTGACGGATCCGTTCGCGGCTGACGCCTTGCTCGCGGGCTATCGCGGCATAAGTACGCTCATCTTTGCCGTTGAGGCCATAATACGACTCAATGGCTTGGCGTTCCTCTGGCGTCAGCTGAAAAAAAACCAGCTGCAGCTGCTCGGCGTATTCATCGCTGATCGTTTCATCGGGCAGCTCAGCGGCGATCATCTCAATCAACGGTGAGCCGTCATCCGCGGCAAGTTCATCCAAGCTGCGGTGTGGTGTGTTGCGCTCCAGTAATATGCGCAGCTCAGCCACTGTGATCTCCAGCGCTTCAGCGGTTTCCTGCAGCGTTGGATTCTTGCCGTGCTGATGGTGGTACTCACGCTGGAACTTCACCGCCTTGTAGGCACGCTCTAGCGCGTGCTGCGGTACGCGGATCAGGCGCTCCTTTGTGTCGATTGCGCGGTTGATGGATTGGCGAATCCACCAGTATGCGTAAGTGCTGAACTTATATCCTTTGCTGCCATCAAACATCTCTGCAGCGCGGTGGAGCCCTAATGCGCCTTCCTGCACAAGATCCATGAACTCAAGCCCACCATTGCGCAACCGGCTGATGTAACGCTTGGCGATGTATATCACCAGCCGCAAGTTGGAGTTGATTAATGTGTCACGCGCGCGCAGGCCGATCTTGATCTGCCGCAGTTCCGCTTTGCTGCGGTCGCCGTCTGTGGCCTGTAGTTCCAACGCACGCTTCACCTGCCGCGATAGCTGGATTTCTTGATCAGTGGTCAGCAGCGGGAATCGTGCTGCTTCATTGAGGTAATCCTTGACGGAATCGGTCATGACTGAGTCTTGTGGTTTGGATCGGCTTCGCGGTCGGCGTCGAGTTGCTCCATGCTGGTAAGCCAGCTGCGGAGTGCATCACCGGTGGGCGTCTTGGGCGGCCACGCCGCAAACCTTAGGACAGACTTGCGATCACGGCAATGGATTGATGCGTTTGGCTTCCAGCAGACAAACCACCGGCCGTTCCAATCGCGGCTTGTTTCAATGCGAAGGCCATTGGCCTGGAAGGCATCGCGTTTCATTCAACATGGCCCCAGTATTTGCCATCAACAATACGCGCAACATGAGATAGGGAGATACCGTATTCAGCTGCCAACATTGCTAGATCTGCGCCATTGCGCTGCTGTTGCTTTAATCGGCGTACTTTCTCATCAGTGAGCACTGCGGCTGGGTTGCCTTTGCCACGCAGCAGTGTTCTAGCTGGCGGAGCGGTCACTATCTTCTCCAGAGTGCGTATGCGGCTGCTGCAGCCTGGGCAGCGATACCATCGGTGCGTGCCATCTGCGCGGTGCTCGGTGTTGATCACTTTCATTCGTATTGATGGGCAGTTGGCACATTGCATTCAGGGAGGTGACTACTGGGCTTTGAGTTCGGCGGCGATGGCGAGGAGTTGATCGCGCATAACGCAACGCAACCGTAACGCTTGGATCGAGAAGTTGTCCTTATCCCAATCGTCGGGTTCCGGCACCACCTGATCCGCCAGCGCCTCAACAGCGGCGGCGAGATTATTGATGCTCAGATGCGACGAGCAATAAGCATCGAGCACCGCTTGCACTTGATCACTAATGGGTTTAACGATGCAGTCAGGGAGCCAAATCCAATCTCTCATGCCATAGAAGTCAATCTCAACGTTTCGACCTTTGACGTCTAAAATGATTCCATGTTCGACAATGTTTGAATACAGCTTTCGAACGGACACTTTTTGCCCTACTAGCTTTCTGGCTTCTGATGCTTTCATGATGTGATTAGATCGGGTTACTACGAGGGGTCGGGGATGGATTTAAGGGCGCGGCGAAGAAGGGAGACATCGACACCAACTGATCTGCCTTCACTGTCGTAAGTTGGGATGCGATCAAGTTCGTCAAGCGCCTGCTCTTTCAGTGACTGGGACTTCGAGCGGCGGGAAGCGCGGATTTTGTGATACAGCTCTCCGTAACCATTGAGCACTAACTAGCCCAAGCACGCCTCTAGCTCCTGATCTGAGCCCCATTGGGCGGCACGCTCGGCGACGTACTGATGCACCTGCTTAACCAAAAAGCGAAAGGTGTCAGCTTCTTCCAGCCACTGCTGCACCAACTCCTGCGGTGGGGTGATGGGGTGTTGTTGTGTCATGGCTCGACAGGTTCAAGTAGTCCGCAGTAGCAAGCCCAGAAGTCTGATGTGCTCCAAGGCTGGCCATCCTTGTGCAAAATTGCCCTAGATCCGGCAATGGCATTGGCTGTTCTGGCATTAGCAAACGCACCGAACTCCTTAGTGGCTAAGCGGCGATTAACCTCACCAAGCCCCTCAAAGTGCTCGCGTTGCAGTATGCCTGCAGTGCCGTTGTAGATGTCAGCCATCTTGCCGTAAGGAATAGATGGGAAACCATTGGATTCAGCCCATGAATTAAGAGTCCATGGCTGCCAGCCATTGCGGCAATACCACCGCCACATCATCAGGCCAAATAGACTGCGAGCGTGAACTGCATTGATTCGCAGCGTGAGATAATTCGTCATTGCGGGTCACCAAGCAACTCCTGCATATCCCGCTCCACCAACTGCGCAAGGCGTTCTTGCCACAGTCCGGTGTAGGTGCTGCAGGTGCGGCCGCTGCGTTCATAGAGGGCGTCAAGGTAAGACTGGCGGCGTTGTTCAGTGATCGTGTTGATTTCCATGGCGGCGAAGTAGTTGGGTTTTGCGTTCCTCAATGAGGTGCGCCGACGAGACGATTGAGCACGTACCATCCGGGCAGCAGATGCGGTAGCAGTCGTGGCCGTGGCTGTCCACGTAATACTCAACAGTCAAGTCGGCGCTGGTCATGGATCAGAACGGTGGATAGTCGTCGGAGGCTGCATCTGCAGCAGCACCACGCGGTAGGAACTCAAACCGCTGGGCGCTGAGTACATGCTTACTTCGCTTGGCACCAGTTTCCTTGTCATTCCATTCCTGGCGGCGGATGTTACCGCTGAGCAAGATACAATCCTTCAACTTGCACTTATCCACGATCACCTGCGCGGACTTGCCCCAGATCTCTACATCAATCGCGTTGTTGATGTAGTTGCCGTCTTTGTCTTTGCCTTCGATGATGCCGCCAGCGAAGCTGGCGACCATGCTGCCGCTGTCAAAGGTGCGCAGTTGCGGTTCGGTGATGATGCGGACGATGCCGGATGCGTAGAGACTCATTGCAGTGGAGTGATGTTGTGGGTTTGCTCAAAGGCCAGCACTTGCGCGAGCGGATAACGCACGCGCGGCGTACCGGCTGGTGTGCCGATCAGCGGCAAGGTGTAGTACGTGGGGCCAATCCCGCGTGCACGTTGGTTTTTGATGGCGCTTGGCTTCAAGCCCCAACGTGCCGCAAGCTGGTCAGTGGTCAGGAACGGTTCAGTCATCAGCGAAGGGATCCTCATCAGGTGTTGCAGCAGGCGTCAGCTCCTGCTCCTTTGCCATCGCCAGTTTTAGCAGCTGCGTCAGCTGGTCATCGCTTAGGTCACCCTTGCGGGCTTCCATGCGCTCCTGGATCTTGTGCAGCTCCGGGATGGACTTGCACTTAGCAATCGCAGCCTTGCCGGCGGCGAACACCTTGGCATCACCAGCCGGCAGTGCAGGTGCAGGCGCGGCTTCGGCGGTTACGGTCACCGGTTGCACGGTGTCAGTCTCCGCCTGCTGCATTTCGTCGGTGCTGTAGACACCGGAGAGGTCAGCCGGAAAGGCCTTCCGCAGTGCGAGTGCCTCGCTGCATTTGGCGATCATCGCGGCGCCCATCTTGCTCCACAGGCCCTGGCCGGCGTTGTAATCAGCGAAGCGCGCGACGCCAACAAAAGGATGCGCGGCGCCTTTGCGGTAGATGATGGTCTTAGCAGCAGCAGGTGGTTTGCTGCTCAGCCACACATCCTGCCATTGGCCATCTTCACCGCACCAGAACGTCTCGGAGCCATCCAGCTGCCCGGTGCGTTCGGCAATGCTGCGCAAGCCGTCGATGCCGGCTTGGATGGTCATCTTGCCGCCGCGCTTGATGGCGTAAATCTGCTTGCTGAACGGATCCAAGCCCGTGCGCTGGCAGGCGTAAGCGAACAGGCGCAGTTCATCCGCGCTGCAGCCTGGCGCAATGGTGGTACTGATCAGCTGCGTTTGCTCTGGTGTCCAGAGCGCGAGTGAGCTAGAAGTCATCTGAGGTGATGGTTGGGGTGGTACTCAGCGCCCACTTGGGCAGGCTGAGTGGTTCGATGCCTTGGCTGTAGCCGGGCCATTCGTTGATCGCCATGCAATCCGAGATGGTTTGCATGTTCTGCCGGCGCAGTTCAGAACCAACAGTCATGGCTTCGGCGTCCAGCTGGTAGACACCAACCGCATACGGATAGGTCTTCTCCACTGCGATGAAGACAAACCGCTCCGCAGGCAAGCCGCTGAGGTAGTGGCTCGCTTGCACATGGTAGCGGAAGGTAGCGCAGCTTTTGGCGAAGCCGCGCGCGCTGGCGTCAGTAGTGGTTTTGAGATCCACAACCGTGGCGCCATTCAGCCAGTCCGGCCGGCACTTGCAGCGCATCTCAGTGGTGGGATCATCCCACCAGAACGACTGCTCAGCCTGCCCGTGGCGCAGCAGTTCTGCTGCTGATTGGTGGCTGCGTACAGCACCGGCCATTGCCAGCGCCAGTTCCATATCGCTGCCGGTGACAGCTTCAATGCCAGCAGCAGCCATTTCAGCGGCTTGCTCCTTGCCGGCTTTGGTGTTACGCGGCGCGCAGACGCCATAGCGCTTGCTCAGCTCATCAGGCTCCAGCACGGCGCAATGCACCAGTGAGCCCAGCTTCATCGCAGCAGTCGGCTCCGGCCGCTGCCGCTGTGGATCCAGGAAGCGGCTCCAGCAGTGGTACGGGCTCTGCGCTACGGCGTGGAGGTGGCTGGCGCTGATCGCCGGATCAGCGTGATACTGCTCGTTGGTGATGGTCATTCCTTTGGGCACCATTCGCCGCACCAGTCTTCGCTAGCAACAGCAGGCCACCATGCCTCGCGGTCTTCTTTATGAGAAGGCTGCGGCGCGTAGCGACGGCATTCGGCAAGGTGCTGGTCGTGGTATCTGCAGTTATCGCACTGCTGCTCATCAAGCGGGGGGTAAGTCATCGGTCCATTCAGGGGTAAGCGTGGGTGAGCTGATCAGCCAGCCGGGCATCAGCTCCATTGCGGTGAGCATTGCTGCTGCCGGAGACACCGCCACCAGCTGCAGCGTGCGTGGTTGCTTGCCGTGCTGGTAGGCGGTGATCGTGTAAGCGCTCACCGGTGGTGCAGCGTCGTCTGCGGCCCGAAGCATTGCTCCAGCTGCGGGAATGCTTCCATCAGCTTGCGGCGGTTATCGGGGTCAGCCACCAGGCCAGCTTCAGCCAACTTGGCCATGAATCCACCGCCGTGGCGGATGGCGGTTTGGAGTGTTTGGAAGGTTTCGTTAGGGGTCATTGGTCGTCTGGGATGGATTCGAGGGCGCGGCGGATGGCGTCGCACACGAGGTCGCCACCGTGGGACATTCGGAATACGGCCCGGATTCCATCTAGCTGCTCCAACGCTTGCTGTTTCTCGCTTTTTGGCTTCGGGCGGCGGGCGGCGCGAATATTTTGAGCTACGGAGCGCCAGCCCTGAGACTCCAGCCACTTGCAGCACGCATCCAGCTCTTGGTTGGCGCCGTCTTGAAAGATGCTGCAGAACAGTACCGCTAGGCTTTCTGCACTCTCAAATCGTTTGAACCACTGCTCCACCAGCTCCTGCGGCGGGCTAATTGGATGCTGCTGTGTCATTTCCGCACCACCTGCTGCGTGCCGCTGTGGGTGGGCTTGTGGTGTGCGCCGGATTCGACGCCGATCATCGCGAATACTGCCGCTGCAATCAGTAGGCAGATGGCGTTGTTGATGCGGTTGAGCATGGCTCCATGGTTGGGATTACTGCCGGCATTTGGTGCGGCTGCCGGCGGCCGCGTGGTGGTCAGGCGCGGAAGGCGCCGTCTTTGATTAGCCCAGCCCAAAACTTGCGGGCTTCTTCGCGGGTCATATGGAATTGCCCAGTGACCTTGAGCGAACCCGCGGCGTATCCCTTGCGGGTACGAACTGGCTGAGGTGCGCGGCGTATGACGGCAACACCTTGAGCATCAGGGCGGAACTCAAAGGTCTGAGCGTTATCGAGACAGAGGGTGTAAGCCATGATTCTCGGGTTGGGATGCAGGACCGGTTGCCTGCTGTGCGTGAATCATACCACCCTATGCAACCGTGCTGCAACCTGCTCGCGGAGTTGTTTCAGGGTGCCGTCGTTCACGATCCGGTGCGTGAACAGCTCGGGGTCGGTCAGTGCGCCTTCGCTGGCGTGGTCGGTGTTGGCGGCAGCGCTCGGCCGATCCACGTGCCACAGCTCGCCGCCGAGTTCACGGATCAGGCTGGCTTCATTCGGGAAGCGGCAGTCGTCGATCACCACCGAATAGCCGGCGGCGTGCAGGTCACGGATGCGCTTGCTGGCGATCATCACCCATACATCCGGGTGCACGCACTGCCGGCCCCATTCAGTGCCAAGTGTTTGCATCAGGTGTCGTGTGCTGCAGCGGATGCCGGGGATTTGTTGCTCCTTGTGTGCGTGCACGTAGCGCGTGGCGGTCGTACCGTCGTGGCCAAGCTGACAGAGCAGCTCACGCACAAGCGACTTCAACGGCGCAGCAAAGCTCACCTGCATGAAGCCGTCTGTGATCAGCTGCGTGGCGATCGTGGTCTTGCCGGATTGCGGCGCTGGGCTGTAGAGCCCGATGAGGCGGGGCATTGTGGTTAAGCGAGGAAACTGCCGGATTACGGCTCCGGCGGGCCGCGCTTAGTACCAAGCCAGCGCCGTGGCGATCAGCTGCCGCTTCGCCACCTTGCGGCGGATGCCGGTGGCAGCTTGCAGTTCACGCAGCGTCAGCTGTTCCATCTCGGCGGCGATAGCGGCCAGTGGATGCAGCGCAGCGGGCACCGCAGCAGCGGCAACACCGAGCGCAGCGGCGTAACACTTGCCGAGCCGTTCGCTCAGCGCCGGCAGTGCATCCCACAGGCGGCGGGTGTATTGGCCAGCCAGCAGCGTGAGCACGATCAGCACCTGCAGGCCGTGCAGCACGATCGCGCCGACTTCAGCCCAGTCCACGCGATAGCGGGCGTAGCCGTAGATGGTGCCGGCAGCGCGGCCGAGCAGTTGAGGGATGGTGGTTTTCATGGTTCTCGGTTTGGGGCAGTGCGGGACGGTGCGCCCGCGTGATGGAATCGTACCACCTAGAGCAGCTGTGTGCAACCTTGCTGGGTAAAGTGGCCCCAGCGGGCGACGTGAGCACCGTTGGCCCAGGCGATCTCACTGATGCGCCGAGCGTGTTCTTCATGATCGTGGTCGGGGTGTGGTCGCATTGCAGAAGCTTCTTCGCGCCACCAAGTCAGGAAACGACGCCGCAGCTCCTCATCCGTAGGCCCCTCCGGCTCGGGCTGGGCTTGGTTGATCTCGCGCTCAAGGTCGCCAGCAATTTCAACGGAAGCCCTGACGCGGACGTTGCGTTTCCGCAGCCATGCTGCGACCTCAAGGATTACATCTTGCGCGAAAGGTGTGCAGTCGTCGCCAGGGCGTGACTTGCTTAAGATTTCAGCGATCTTCCAAGCCAGCAATAGAGCTAATCGGGGTTCAGTCATCGAGTTGCCTCAAAGTGAAATAGCTGAAAGTGGTACGGTGTTTGCAATTTCGATGAGATCTTCACGAGTGAAGGATCCATCAAGGACAATCTCTCCGGGGCGATCTTCGACTAATAAGTTAAACCTATGTTTGGGCATGTCGTTGCAGCCCTGAACGGTGAGAGTCAGCTCGGGATGGGCGAGGTAGGCGCGGGCTTCGTCAATCAATGCCGACTGATTGGGGACGTTGTACTGGCAGTGCAAGTGATCCAGCTTCTCAGTCAACCGCTTGATCAGATCGCGTGGGTTTATGTCAGTCATCGCGCAACCTCTTGCGAAACCATGCGTGAAGGCAGTTGCTCAGCGTGAGGCCAGCCATGAATCCCATAGCGAGTCCCCAGGCCAAATTTGCGGCATCAAATCGTGGGCAAGCCATCACCCCACCTCCATCCGCAGCCGCGTTGCAGCGATGTGCAGATCTACCCGGTCGAGCCAGTCGGCAGCGGCAAGGATGGCGGCGCGGGCTTCGGGCTTCCAGTTGATCGGTCCGTCGCTGTCGCCGGTGATTGCGTAGGCCACTCGCTCAACCAACGACCCATCGGGGACCATTTTGTTGGTCTCACCAATATGGTGAAATCCCTTGGCGGTGCTGGCCTCCAGCGCCTCCACGCGGTCGCGGAGTTCGATGATGCAAGAGTCATAGGCTCCATACCTAACAAACCGCTCAATCCCAGACCATTGCCTAGATGTTGCTCTGTGGTTAGTCATCTCAAGCTCCGGTTACGTTCTTCAACAGTCAGTGATGGGTGGTCGTACCAGCTGTCTTCGGGTGTCGCATCGCATGGTTTTCCGCAGTCTTCGCAGATCCACCAATGCGTTGTGCCACCGCCGCTGACACTCACGGGTGCATCGCAGCAATCGCTGGTCATGCCGGCACCTCAACGCCTTCACTATTCATGCGGCGGCGGTACAGCTCGCGCAGGTTGGCGCATTCATGCGCCTGCTCCATGCGGCCGAGCCGCTTGTAGTAGTTCATCCGCAGTGTCTCCCAGCGCCAGCCGCTATACAGCAGCTCGGTGGGCACGGTTTCAGTGGGTTGTTTGCGTGGCATTGGGGCTTGAGCGGGGAATAGGTGCCGAGATCGCTGCTCTCGGCCGGCAGGCTGCTCTCTTGTCCGCAGCAGAGAATCCGGGGCGCTCTATCCGGCTTGTGGCCTAATTGGGATGCCGGGCCAACCGGCGGTGCGGGCTCATTCAGGCCTTGTTGATCTCGTGGTGACCCGTCGTGTGATCCGTTCCGGGGCGGTTGAGTTTTGCGAGTGGACCGCTCCCCCTCGTGCAGTCAGTATAGCACGGCTGCAACCGTGTGCAACCGTGCCAACCCTCAGCAGTCCCACTCCGCGAGCCGGGCACTGGCGTCAGCCAGATCGGCTTCAACCGAGTCAGCAACTGCGATGGCCTCTTGGGCCGTCTGCAGCAGCTGCTCGGTGGAGCGGCACCACGCCGCGAATGCTTCATCCAGCTCCGCGATCAGCGCAGCGGTTTCGGCCTCGCGGGCGAGGGCGTTGCGGGTGAGATCGTCCATCGGTCCTCCGGTGTGTGGTGAGCACCAGGCGGGTGCTCTGTGGTGTGCCTGGCTAGAAGCCACCACCGGGGCCGGGCTGATCGCCCGCGTGTATGCAATTGTCCAGGTGCTGGGCCGTGGCCCGCTGGAATCAATATACAGCCACGTGCAACCCCGCGCAATCCCCTAAGTAGACGGTTCCGCATCCGGCTGCATGAGCAGTCGTTGCGCGTCCTCCACGCTGCGTGCCACGCCGGCGATGCCGCCTGCTGCTGTCACGGCATCGAGCCACTGCTGCTGCTCCTGGCGCACGCGGCCGGTGGTGCTCTTCACCTCGATGCTGGCGAACACCGCAATGCGCTGGCCGACCATTTCGGGGGTGATGGTGATAGTGCGCCAGCCGATCAGGTCGCTGCTGCCGGGCTGCAGTCCATACCGCACCGGCACACCACGGTGATCACGCAAGACGCCGCAATTATTGCGAAACAGTCGCGTGTCACCCTTGGTGCACGCTACGCGGATGTGTTGCTGGATTGATTGTTCGTTCATGTAAAATCATCCATCCACATTTGCAATGCGCAATCTACTACATCACTTGCATCGCTATCTTGGCCAGATTCCTGCAGTCGGTTTACGTATCTCTTCAGTTTTGAATATGTCTTTGGCCTTACGTACCATGCGCACTGTTTCCACGTTGCCCTTTTACTTTCACCGCTTGATGATTCAGGGATTCGCAGGCTATCAACTGGTGCGTTATCTGTATTTTGATCAGATTCTGTAATTTGGCAATCGTACCAGGCTTCAACTAAAGCAGCGATTGCATCTGGCAAGGATGTGCCCGCAAGATTGAGCGAAAATGTGTGGCGATTCATCCAACTTGCCTCCGTTGTTGTTTGTGTTGACGTGCCGCGTAGACATGCTTTGCCCATGCGGTGGGGTTTTTGTAGCCGCGTTGATGGCCGAGGGCGATCAGATCCTGGAGGCTCTGCGCGCTGCCTTGCTCGCGGCGTTGCTCGCGGCGCTGCAACTCCACCAGCTCGCCATCAACCACCTTCAGCTCACGTGCTTCCTGCGGTGCAAACACATGACCGCATTCGCGGCAGATCTGTGCGGTGCTCATGGTGGTGGCGAAGCATTTCGGGCATACCTTGACGCTGGGTGCTGCCTCGCGGTCGCGTTTCTTGATGCCATCCAAGCTCCACTCACGCTCCTCTAGGTGGTGGCCAAGGCGGAGTGTATTGCCGACGTGATCGAGCACCACCGCAGCAGGCTTGCCCGGTGCTGGCCGCAGGCACCGGCCGATCATCTGCAGGTGCAGGCTGACGCTCTGCGTTGGCCGCAGCAGGATGCAGCCGCCGACGCTTGGCACGTCCACGCCTTCACCGATCAATGCGCAGCTGGTGAGCACCTTCAACCGGCCGGTTTCCAGCGCTTGCAGCAGATCGCGCCGTTGTTCGCCGGTCATGCTGCCGTCAATGCTGGCTGCAGCGATGCCTTGGCTGATGAACAGCCGCGCCACCGCTTCGGCATGAGCCACCGAGCAGCAAAACGCAATCGCGGTCCGCCCGCTCAGGTGCTTGCGGTAGTGGCTGCAGCAGTCGCCCATGATCGTTGTCACCCGCTGCTCCGCCTGCTTGGCATCGAAGTCGCCCATGCGCTTACGCAGCCCGGCAGCATCAAACCCGGGTGGTGCCAGCACACGGGCAGCCGCTAGGTAGCCGTTGTCCGTGAGCCACTTGGCAGTTGGCCCCTGCACCATCACCTCATACCACTCGCCGAGGCCGCGGCCGTCACCGCGAATTGGAGTTGCA